>Ga0326726_10007104_pt1 | contig 10017 bp, 10 predicted proteins | sample MHFenrmetagenome_2_FD_207603 | JGI IMG/M metagenome (GOLD analysis project Ga0326726, IMG submission 207603) | Lab enriched peat soil microbial communities from Michigan Hollow, Ithaca, NY, United States - MHF15MN | ecosystem: Environmental > Terrestrial > Soil > Wetlands > Peat | place: USA... | reverse complement strand
CGGCAGCTGCGCCACCGCGACGTGGACGTGGCGATGACGCGGGTGGCCGACGCCATCAAAGACTGGTCCGGCGGCACGCGCATCGGCGTCTGCCTGCGCGAATTCAACTGGCGCTGGGCGCGGCGGCTGCTGGGGCAGAACGCGTGCGTGCTGCTTGTGTCGGACGGCCTGGACCGCGAGGCGGGCGAGGGCCTCGGCGAGGAGATGGAGCGCCTCGCCAAGTCCTGCCGCTACCTGGTTTGGCTCAATCCGCTGCTGCGCTACGACCGCTTCGAAGCCAAGCCCGCCGGCGTGCGCGCCATGCTGCCGCACGTGGACCTGTTCCTGCCAGTGCATAATCTGAAGAGCCTGGTCGACTTGGCGCACACGCTGAGCCGGCCGCTGACGCGCAAGACGGAGAAGATCGCATGGAAATGAAAGGCGAGGAACGCATCCCGGCGTCGCAAGGCAACACCTGGGCGGCGCTCAACGATCCGGAGATCCTGAAGGCCTGCGTGCCAGGGTGCGAGACGATCGACTTCCTGGCGGAGAACGAGTACCAGGTACTGATGGTGGCGCGCGTCGGTCCGGTAAGCGCCAAGTTCAAAGGCAAGCTCGCGCTCTCGGATCTCAACCCCCCGCATTCCTACGCCATCGCCTTCGAGGGCCAGGGGGGCGCAGCGGGCTTCGGCAAAGGCTCGGCGCAGGTGCAGCTTGCGCCCGACGGCGAGGGGACGATGCTGAGCTACCAGGTGAAAGCGAGCGTCGGCGGCAAGCTCGCGCAGATCGGCTCGCGACTGGTAGATGCGGCGGCGCGCAAAGTGGCGCAGGATTTCTTCACCGCTTTCGGCGAAAAGGTGGCCGCGCTGCATGGCGCGCCCGCCGGCGCGGCGCACGAGGAGCACCGCCCGGAGCCCGTGCCCCGTGACCCGGACCTGCCCACTGTATCGGACGCCTCGCTTGCGTTCCTCGCCGCGGGATCGCTGGTGGTGTGCGCCGTCGCGCTACTCGTCCTGTTTGGCTGAAAGCCGCTCATCTGCCATGATGCGCCGCCCGTCCCGCCCGCCAGGGGCGGGCGGAACTAGTTCCTCCCCGGGGCCGGGGGCGCTGCCTAGCATGGGCGCCTCGCCTTGCGGGGAGAGCGGCTTATGGGAGCCCAGGTAGCGACAGTGGCCAAGCAGAGCCAACAGTCCTCGGTGCGCGTCGAAGCGGTGGTACTGATCGCGGAACTGCGCAATTTCACGCGCATGTCGGAGATGCTCGAGTCCGACCGCGTCCTTGCGCTCGCCGACCAGTTCTTCGAGTGCGCGGCGCGAGTGGTCCAGGCACACGGCGGCGAAACCCGGATCGTGCACAACGACTCCTTGATGGCTACCTTCCGCCAAGGCAAGGCGCCGGAGCAGGCGCGCGCTGCCGTACGCGCGGCGCAGCAGCTATTTGGCGATTTCGACGCGGTGGCGCAGGCCTGGGAGCGCGACTACGGGTTGCGCACCGCCGTCGCGCTGGGCGTGCACCATGGCCCGCTGGTGGTCGGCCTGGCGGGTCCCGCCGCAAAGCGCGCCGAGGTGGTGTTCGGCGACTGCGTCAGCGTCGCCGAGCGCCTGGTGCACCGCGCGCGCGCGGGCGAGCTGGTGCTGTCGGACTCGGTAATGGGCGTGGTGTCGGTGGCGGAACTCGAGCTCGACGCGGAGCCGCTGCCGCCGGTCGAGCTGCACAACCGCCCGCCGATCCGCATCTACGGCGTGCTGCGCGACGACCGGCTGGACTTCACCGCGTAGCGGGTCTACCCGCCTGCGGCTTCGCGCATCGCCGCGGCGAGCGCCTCGGCAGGCTGCGCTCCCGACACGCCGATCTTGCGCTCGAGGATGAACGTCGGCACGCCGCTGATGCCGAGCGCCTTCATGCTTTCTTCCAGCTGCGCCACGCGCTGCCGCTCGGCGGCATCGGCCCAGCGCGCCTCGACGTCTGCGCGCGCGAGCCTGGCCGCATCCGCGATCGCGAGCAGCACCCCGCGGTCGCCAACGTCGCGCGCTTCCTCGAAGTAGGCGCGGAACAGCGCGTCCACGACGGCTCCGCCGGCGCCTGACTGCTGGGCCAGGTCGATCAACTGGTGCGCCGCAAAGGTGTTCGGCGTGCGCTCGATGCGCTCGAGCGCAAATTCGATGCCCTCGCTGCGGCCCTCCGCGGCGACCCGCGCGTCCAGCTGCCGCCCGCGCTCCAGCGAGCCGAACTTGGCGCGGCGGTACTCGGCGCGCGGCATGCCCTCGGCCGGCATGTCCGGATTGAGCTGGAACGGCAACCAGGAAACCTGCGGCGCGAGGCTCGCGCCGACCAGCGCCAGCGCCTTTTCCAGGCGACGCTTGCCGATGTAGCACCAGGGGCAAACCACGTCGGAGACCACCTCGACGCGCAGCGGCGTGGCGGCGCTCATGACGGCTGCGGCTTCTTGCGCTCGGGCACCACCCAGAAGTAGACGATGCGGCCGTTGGACTCGAGCTTTTTCGCAGGCTTCCAGTCGCCCATGTCGAACTGGTGCGAGACGATGCGCGTGCCGGGCTTGAGCTCGGCAAGCAGGCGCGGGCGCAGCTTCAGGTTGAGGTCCGGCAGCAGGTAGAGCGTCACCACCGTGGCTTCGCGAAAATCCGCTTCGAACAGGTCCTGAAGGCGGAACTGCACCAGCGACTCGACGCCGTTCTTCTTCGCGTTGTCCTGCGCTTCACGGATGCGCTCCGGGTCGATGTCGATGCCGACGGCGCGGATGCCGTAGAGCCTGGCCGCCGTCACGGGGATGCGGCCGTCGCCCGAGCCCAGGTCGAAGAGCACGTCGCCCTTCTTGACGTTGGCCAGGCGCAGCATGTCCTCGACGACTTCCTGTGGCGTGGGCACGAAAATCACATCTGGCGCGCGGTCGCCGCGCTCGATCTGCGCGCGCGTCGCGCTATCCAGTGCGCCCGCAGAGCCGGTGGCAAGCAGGCAGCAGACGGACAGGATCAGGCCGCGCATGACGTCTCCAGGAGAATCCGGGCGCGCCGATTATGCACGAACGCGGTGCGCGCGAGCCAGATCAGTGCAGGTCAGGGCGAGAACGCGGAGGCCCAGCGGCTCGCAGCGACGGCGTCATCCAGCTGCGTGTTGTGCTCGCTCTTGTCGCGCGGCGCCGACGCCTGCGAGCCCTGCTCTTCCTGCGAACCCGGCTCATCCGACAGCGCCGCCTCGAGATCGCCGGTGCCTTGGACGGCTATGCGTGCCCAGGAGATGAACAGGATGGCCGCCACGATGGCGACGACCGCGATCCAGGCGACCACCGGGTGCTCAGGTTCCGCGTCCGGCTGATGCTTGAGGGCAGTAATCATGGCCGGGTACATGCAATAACCGTACCGATTGGACCTTGTCCTGCACCACAGGTTCGCGCCGGCTCACTCCCCGGCGATGGTCATATTCTGCACCAGGATCGAACCGCTGCGTCGCGAGCCGCGCACCACGATGTCGCTACCGACCTGCGCAATGCCCAGGAACATGTCCTTCAGGTTCCCGGCGATAGTGATCTCCTCGACCGGATAGGCGATCTCGCCGTCTTCTACCCAGTATCCGGCCGCGCCGCGCGAATAGTCGCCGGTCACCAGGTTGACACCGTGGCCCAGGAGCTCGGTCACCAGCAAGCCGCGGCCGAGTTCACGCAGCATGCCGCGGAAATCCGGCCCATTCGAGGCCAGGCTGAGGTTGTGGTTGCCGCCCGCGCTGCCGGTGCTGCGCATGCCAAGCTTGCGCGCCGAGTAGCAGCCGAGAAAATACCCCTGTAGCACGCCGTCGCGCACCACGCTGCGCGCCTGCGTCGCCACGCCCTCGTCGTCGAAAGGCGCGCTGGCGAGCGCCCGCGGCTCAAGCGGGCGCTCCTCGATAGTCACGCCGCGCGCGAACACTTGGCGGCCGAGGGCGTCGGCAAGGAAGCTCGCCTTGCGGTAGAGGTTCCCGCCGCTCGCGGCGGAAACGAAGCTGCCGAGCAGCATCGCGGCCTGCGGCGCCTCGAACAGCACCGGCGCCTGGCGCGTGCCGATGCGGCGCGCGCGCAGCCGCGCGAGCGCCCGCTCGCCCGCATAGCGGCCGAGGGCTTCTGCGCGCGCGAGCTGCCCCGGCACGCGCGCCTCGCTGTACCAGTCGTCGCGCTGCATGCCGCCGCGCTCCTCCGCAATCACCGACAGGTACAGCGAATGCCGCGACGTCGGAAAGCCGCCCATGAAGCCCAGGCTGTTGGCGAACACGAATTGCGCATGCTGCGCCGACACGGTGGCGCCTTCCGACTTGCGGATCTTCGGCGAGAGCGCGAAGGCCGCCGCCTCGCAGCGGCGCGCGATGCCGATCGCCTCCTCCACTTCCAACGCCCAAGGGTGGTAGAGGTCGAGATCGGGCGTCTTGCGCGCCAGCAGCTCGGCCTCAGGCGGGCCCGCGCAATCGTCCACCGCCGTATACCGCGCGATGGCGAGCGCGGCCTGCACGCTTCGCTCCAGAGCGGCGGGCGAAAAATCCGAGGTGCTCGCGTGCCCGCGGCGCGCGCCGGGCCGCTCGCCCAGGTAGACGGTGACGCCGATGCCCTTGTCGCGGTTGTGCTCGATCGTGTCCACCGCGCCCTTGCGTACGGTGACCGAGAGCCCGTGGCCCTCCGACACGTCGCACTCGCAGGCGCTGGCGCCCAGGCGCCGCGCGTGCGCCAGCACATCGGCGGCGAACTGGCTGAGTTGCGCGGGCGTGTAGCTGAAGCGGCCGCCGTTTTTCATGGCGCGCTATCATAGCAGCGCGATGCGCGACGAAATTCCCAGCAAGACGAAGAAGAAGCAGGAGATGCACGAGCTGCAGAAGCTTGGCGCCGCGCTGGTGCAGCTGTCGGCGGCGCATCTCGAGCGCATTTCGCTGCCCGAGGATCTGGCGCGGGCGGTGCGCGATGCACGCCGCATCCGCAGCCACGAGGCCAAGCGCCGCCAGGTGCAGTTCATCGGCCGGCTGATGCGCGAGCTCGACCCCGAGCCGATCCGCGCGCAGCTTGCGGTCGTGGAGGGCGGCTCGGCGCAGGCGCGCGCCAGCCACCAGCGCGTGGAGCACTGGCGCGCGCGGCTCATGGAAGACGAGGACGCGCTCACCCAGTTCGCCCGCGAGTGCGCGGGCGCGGACCTGCAGCAGTTGCGCGCCCTGCTGCGCAACGCGCGCAAGGAGCAAGCAGAGGGCAAGCCGCCGCGCGCCTATCGCGAGCTGTTTCGTATCATCCGGGAGGCGGCAGGTGAGTAACGTCCTGAATATCGGGTTGGTGTCGGCAAGCGATCGCGCCTCGGGCGGCGTCTACAAGGACGAGGGGATTCCCGCGCTGAAAGGCTGGCTGGCCCAGGTGATCCTCGCGCCCGCGTTGCGCTTCGAGGAACGGCTGATCCCCGACGAGCGCGCGGTGATCGAGGCAGCGCTGGTGGACCTGGTGGACGTGAAGGGCTGCCACTTGGTGCTCACCACCGGGGGCACGGGCCCGGCACCGCGCGACGTCACCCCCGAGGCGACGCTCGCCGTCGCCGACAAGGTGATGCCGGGCTTCGGCGAGCAGATGCGCGCGGTGAGCCTGAAATACGTGCCCACGGCGATCCTCTCGCGACAGGTAGCGGTGATCCGCAAGCAGGCGCTGATCATCAATCTGCCGGGCCAGCCCAAGGCGATCAAGGAGACGCTGGACGGCGTGTTCGCCGCCGTGCCCTACTGCATCGACCTGATCGGCGGTCCCTACATCGAGACCAACGAGGCGCTGGTCAAGGCGTTCCGGCCAAAATCGGCGCAGCGACCGAAACCGGCCTGACCGCGGGCACGCGCACGCGGAACCAAGCCGCGTAAAGCGCCGGCACGAACAAGAGCGTGAGAACCGTGGCGACGACCAGCCCGCCCATGATGGTGTAGGCCATCGGCCCCCACAGCACGCTGCGCGTGAGCGGGATCATCGCCAGGACCGCGGCGGCCGCCGTGAGCGCGATCGGACGGAAGCGCCGCACCGTCGCCTCGCGGATCGCCTCCCACGTGGGCAGGCCGGAGGCTGCGTCCTGCTCGATCTGGTCCACCAAGATCACGGTGTTGCGCATGATCATGCCGCTCAACGCGATGGCGCCGAGCATGGCGACGAAGCCGAAGGGCTGGCGGAAAACGAGCAGCGCGAGCGCCACGCCGATGATGCCGAGCGGCGCGGTGAGCACCACCATGAAGCTGCGCGAAAAGCTCTTCAGCTGCAGCATCAACATGGCGAGCATCAGCGCGACGGCGAAGGGCATGCCGGCCGCGATGGATGCCTGCGCCTTGACGTTTTCCTCGTAGGCGCCGCCCGCCTCGATGCGGTAGCCGGCGGGCAACGACGCGCGCAGTGCCGCAAGGGTGGGCTCTATCGCCATGGTCACATCCGGCGCCTGCACGCCGTCCACAATGTCGGCGCGGACGGTGAGCGTGAGCGCGCGGCTGCGCCGCCAGATGATCGGCTCCTCGAGCACTTCGCTCACGCTCGCGACCTGCTCGAGCGGTACCGCGCGGCCGCTCGCGGTCGGCACCGTCAGCTCGCCCAGCGTATCCAGCCGGCTGCGCTCCGCGGCGGGCGCTCGCAGCACGACGTCGATCAGCCGGTCGTTCTCGCGATACTGGCCGAGCGTCGTACCGCTCACCACGGTGGCCACCGAGCGCGACACGCTCGCCGAGGACACGCCCAGCGCGCGCGCCTTGTCCTGGTCCACGTCCACGCGCAGCGCCAGCACCTTGTCGCCCCAATCGGGGTGCACGTCGAGGGTGTGCGGGTTGGCGCGCATCTTCTCGGCGACGCGCTCGGCGATGGCCTTCAACTGCGCCGCGTCGTCGCCGCTGACGCGGAATTGCACCGGGTAATTTACCGGCGGGCCGAGCGGCACGCGGATCACCCGGCTGCGCACGCCCGGGAAACCCCGCGCCAGCGCCTCGCGCAGCAACGCGACTACTCGCTCGCGCGCCGCTATATCCTTGGTGAGCACCACCACCTGCGCGAAGTTGCCGCGGAACAGCTGCTGGTCAAGCGACAGGAAGAAGCGCGGGGAGCCGTTGCCGACATAGCTGACGGTGCTCGAGACGTCCGCGTTGTTCTCCAGCAGCGCCTCGACGCGCTGCGCTTCGCGCTCGCTGGCGCGAATCGAGGCGCCCTCGGGTAGCCACAGCTCCACCATCAACTCGACGCGGTTGGAGGACGGGAAGAACTGCTTCTCCGTGAGGCCCATGCCGGCCGCGCCGAGCACGAGCGCGCCGGCGGTTGCAGCGAGCACGGTACGGCGGTGCACGATGCACCACTCGATGAGCGCGCGCAGCCGGCGATAGAAGCGCGTGTCGAACACGTCGTGCGCGTCTGCTCTGTGCTCCTTGAGCAGCCAGGCGCCGAGGAAGGGCGTCGCCGTCACCGCCGCGACCCAGGAAATCAGCAGCGCCATGGTGGTCACCGCGAAGATGCCGAACGTGTACTCGCCAGTCGTGGACTTGGCGGTGGCGATCGGCAGAAAGCCGGCAACCGTGATCAGCGTGCCCGCGAGCATCGGGAAGGCGGTCGAGCTGTAGGCGAAGGTTGCTGCGCGCAGCTTGTCCCAGCCCTCCTCGAGCTTGCGCGCCATCATCTCCACCGAAATCATGGCGTCGTCCACCAGCAGGCCCAGCGCGATGATCAGGGCGCCGGTGGAGATGCGGTGCAGGTCGATGCCGAACCAGCGCATGCCGAGGAAGGTGGCGGCCAGCACCAGGGGTATGGTGAGCGCGACGACTAGGCCGGTGCGCGCGCCGAGCGACAGGAACGAGACCGCGAGCACGATGGCCACGGCCTCGCCCAGCGCGCGCATGAATTCGCCCACCGAATTCTTCACCACCGCCGGCTGGTCGGACACCTGCTCGAATTCGATGCCGACCGGCAGCTCGCCGCGCAGGCGCGCCATCTCGCGCTTCAGGTCTTCGCCCAGCTTGAGCACATCGCCGTTGCGCGTCATCGACACCGCGAGGCCGATCCCCTCCCGGCCGCGGAAGCGCATGGTGCTCACCGGCGGGTCGGCGTAGCCGCGCGCCACGCGCGCGATGTCGCCCAGGCGGAACGTCTGCCCGCCGGCGCGCAACAGCAGGTCGGAGACCGCGCGCACCGAATCCAGCTGGCCGGTGACACGCAGGGCGACGGACGCCTCGCGCGTCTCGACGCTGCCTGGCGCCACTACCGCGTTCTGCGCCGCCAGCGCCTGGCCGATCGCCTGCGGATCGATGCCGAGCGCAGCGAGTTTCTTGCTCGAGAGCTCGACGTAGATCTTGTCGTCTTGCACGCCGATCAGGTCGATCTTGGAGACGTTCGGCAGCCGCAGCAGCTCCTGGCGCACGCGCTCGACGTAGTCGCGCAGCTCCGAGAGCGAGAAGCCGTCTGCCGTGAAAGCGTAGATCGAGCCGAACACGTCGCCGAACTCGTCGTTGTAGAACGGCCCGAGCGCCTCGGGCGGCAGTGTGTGGCGGATGTCGCTCAGTTTCTTGCGCACCTGGTACCAGATCTCGGGCACGTCCTTCGGCGCGGCGGTGTCGAGCAGCTCCAGGATGATCAGCGACTCGCCCGGCTTGGAGTGGGTGCGCGTCCACTTGTAATATGGCGTCTCCTGCAGCTTCTTCTCGATCCGGTCGGTGATCTGGCGGTCCACCTGCTCCGCAGTGGCGCCAGGCCACAGCGTGCGGATCACCATGGCGCGGAAGGTGAAGTCGGGGTCCTCGCGCTGGCCCAGCTGGAAGTAGGCAACGATGCCGCCTAACGCCACGACCACGATGAAGAACAACGTCAGCTCGCGGTACTTGAGCGCGAGCGCGGACAGATTGAAGCGCGACCCGGTCACGGCGTCCCGCGCCTACTCGCCGTCGCGCATCGGGCGCACGCGCTGCCCGGGGCGCAGCAGTTGTGCGCCGGCAGTCACCACCAGATCGCCCGGCACGATGCCAGAAGCCACCAGCACTCGCTCGCCCGTCACGCCGCTCGTCGTGACCGGCACAAGCCTTACGGTGTTGTCCGCGTTGACGACCCAGACCTGCGGCGTCTCGCCGCGCGCATAGAGCGCCGCGATCGGCAGCTCGCTGCCGGACTGCGCCACGCCGCCTGCCACGGCGACGCGCGCGCTCATGCCGAGGTCCACGCTTTCATCCGCCCCGAGCACGGTGATCCGCGCGGCATAGGTGCGCGTCACGGGATCCGCCACGGGCGAGAGCTCGCGCAGCCGGCCCTTCCAAGTCCTGCCCGGATGGGCATTGAGCGTCACAGCAACGTCCGTGGCGCGCTCTACGCTCTCGCGCTGCGATTCGGGAACGGCGATCGCGATTTCCTTCTCGCCCGGGCGCGCGAGGCGCGCAACCGTCTGACCCGCGGCGACCACCTGCCCGGCCTCGGCTTCGAGCGCGGTGATCACGCCGGCGGTGTCAGCCGCGAGCGTGGCGTAGGTCGTCTGATTGGCGGCTTGGCGATACTGTGCATGCACGGCCTGCAAGCGGGCATCCGCCGTGGCGAAGGCGCTCGCGCGCCGGTCGAACTCGGCCTGGCTGATGAAATTCTTCTCGCGCAAATCGGTGTAGCGCTTCAGGTCGGCGGCGGCGAGATTGCGCTCGGCCTCCACGCTGGCGACCTGCGCTCGCGCGCTCGCCGCCGCCTGCTTCAAGTCCTCCGGATCGAGCTCCGCCAGCACCTGACCCTGGCGCACGCGCGCGCCCACTTCGACGTGGCGCGCGACGATCTTGCCGCCGACGCGGAACGCGAGCCGCGTTTCGTAGCGCGGGCGCACTTCGCCGGGATACTCGAAGCGCCGCGCAGCGCCATCGGCGGCATCGCCGAGCTTCACTACCCGAACGGGCCGCATCTCCTCGCGGCGCGCCTCGTGCGCTTCGCTGCAGGCGGCCAGCGTCGCCGCGACTGCAACCAGGACCAGGATTCTGCTCATCGGACACCTCTCTGCGTGCCGACGGTGCCCGCCCAAAGCGCGAGCAGGCCCGCCGCCAGCTGCTTTTCGAAATCGA
>Ga0326726_10007103_pt1 | contig 10018 bp, 11 predicted proteins | sample MHFenrmetagenome_2_FD_207603 | JGI IMG/M metagenome (GOLD analysis project Ga0326726, IMG submission 207603) | Lab enriched peat soil microbial communities from Michigan Hollow, Ithaca, NY, United States - MHF15MN | ecosystem: Environmental > Terrestrial > Soil > Wetlands > Peat | place: USA... | reverse complement strand
CCGGAGCCACCGAGATCCCGCCCGCCTGGCTCGACTCACTCGCCCCCGGGGGTCGGCTTTTGCTTCCGCTCACCGTCTCGATTCCCGGCGTGAACGCGGGCGCCGGATGGATGTTGCTCGTGCGCCGCGACGCGCCGGGCTACACGGCGGAGTTCCGGGGACCGGTCGGCATCTTCCACTGCGCGGGCGCGCGCAGCGACGCGGGCGAGGAGCGCCTGCGGCGCCTCTACACAGCTGGAGCTCCGCCGGGAATCCGGCGCCTGCGCCGCGACCCACATCCGGAAAGCGCGGGCTGCGCTCTGCACGGCGACGGATTCTGCTTGTCGCAGCCCTGAAGTCCGCGAGCGCCGATGCCGTCACAGCCCCGTGCGCAGATGGCTGACGCGGACTCCGGAGCTCGCGCTCGCGGCGTGTTTGGCGCCGCTGGCGGTGCGCTTGCTCTTCCGTGACCGGGTGCCGGGCCTGGCGGCGCTCACCTACGCGACCCCGGTCTGTCTCCTCGCCGCTGCGGCGACCGCCGCGTTCGCGCTGGCCTGGCTGCTGGGCCGGCGCCGGACGGCGAGCCTGGCCGGGGGCATCGCGCTCGGACTCGCCGTCTGGACCGTGGCGGCAAACGTCTCGGTGCATGCGGCGGCGCAGAGCGGGCGCTACCGCGGCTTGCTGTGGAACGTCGAGAACGGCTCACGCGGCTGGGAGCGCGTCGCGAAGCACGTGCAGCGGCACGACCCCGACGTCGCGGCGTTCATCGAGCTCGGCGCGAATCCAGTGACTCGCGAGGCGGCGCTGGCTGGAGCCCTGCCCGGCCGACAGCTCTTCTGGTGGAGCGACGGGTTGGGGCTCGCGGTGCGCGGCCGCATCATCGACGCGCGCTATCTGTCACTCGGCCACGGGAGTCAGGCGGGGCTCGCGCACGTCGAGCTCGACGGGCGCCTGCTCACGGTCGTGGTCGTGCATCCGCGCTCGACGCCGACCGAGCCGCGCGCCGAGGTCTTCGCCGCGCTCGAGCGCGAGCTCGGAACGCTGCGCGGCGAGCCGCTGCTCGTGATGGGCGACTTCAACACGCCCTCCGACTCGGTGTTCTTCGACCCGCTCCGACGCGACCTGTCGAGCGCCTTCGAGACCGCGGGCACCGGCTACGCGGCGAGCTGGCCCATGCCGCTGCCCGTCCTGGCGATCGACCAGGTCTGGACGAATGACTCGGTTCGCGTGCGCAGCTGTCACCTCGCTGGCTCGAGCGCCTCCGACCATCGCCTGGTCGCGTTCAGCTTCGACTGAAGGTCAAGCGGGCGCCGGAAGGCCGAGATCCTTCGCGAGCAGGTTCGTGACGATGTTGTTCGTCTCGAACTTCGAGTCGGCCGGCATGACGCCGTAGTGCACCATCTGCTGCGCCAGGCGAATCATGATCACGGCGAAACGGAACGCCGCCCAGATCCCGTAGAAGCGCAGGTGCTCCGCCTTGCGGCCGACGAGCTCCTCGTAGCGCGAGACGGTGTCCGCGAAGCTCGGGAAGCCAGGCAGGCGCGGCACGCCGAGGCCCTCGCTGTGGTGGCGATCGAGGAAGATCGCCCACGCGAGATCCTGCTCGCCGTTTCCGTGAGTCACCATCTCGAAGTCGAGCACCGCCGCGGGCTTCGTGCCGTCGAAGAGAATGTTTCCGATGCGCGCGTCACCCCAGCAGAGTGAGTCGGTGGGGTCGTCCGGCTTGTTCTTCTGCAGCCACTCCCACGCCGCGTCCACAGTGGGCTGCGGCCGGCCGCGCGCGGCCCAGCGCAGATAGCGCGCGTAGTACGCCATCTGCTGGTCCAGCGGATTCGCGCCGAGCTCCGGGCGATCGACGAAGCCGAAGCCCGCCTTGCGCCAGTCGATCCGATGGATCTTGGCCATGCTCTCGATCGCGCCCCACCACACGCGCTCCTGATCCGCGGGCGGTGACTCTTTCAGCCAGCCCTCGAGCGTGTAGGGCGGGCGATCCGACGGCACGCGCCCGGCGACCCGGCCCATGACGTAGAAGGGCGCGCCCAGCACCGTGCGGTCGTCGGGCTCGAGCCAGTACATCCTGGGCACCGGCAGCTCCGCCTGCGCGAGCAGGCGCATGCAGTCGAACTGCTGCCGCATGTCGTACTCGGGAAACACCTGATAGCCCGTCGGCTCGATGCGCACGACGAGTGAGTCCTCGTGGCGTCGTCCCGCCTCGCTGTAAGCCAGGTCGAACAGCAGCGTCTCGTTCGAGAAGCCCGACGCCTGCGGCGCGACCAGCTCGGAGACCTCGAAGTCACTCGCTCGCGGCAGCTTCGCGCGCAGCCAGCGCGCGAGCGCAGAGCGCGCGGCGACGAGGTCGCGTTCCCAGGGGGTCGGCACGCTCGCTCGGCTAGCGCCGCGGCAGACCGAGCACGCGCTCGGCGATGATGTTGCGCTGGATCTCGCTCGTGCCCGCGAAGATCGTCGGCGCGCGCGACTGCAGCTCGCGCTGCGCGGCGCGCCCGCTCTCCGGCGCGCGCGGCGAGTCCGTACGCAGCTGGCCGAACGGGCCGGTCAGATCGTTCCCGAGCTTCGCCAGGCGCTGGCCCATCTCGGAGTAGTAGAGCTTCTGCAGGCTCGACTCCGAGCCGGGCTTGTGACCGTTGGCGAGCGCGGTCAGCGAGCGCAGCGAGTTCAGCCGCAAGACCTCGAGCTCGACGAACGCCTGCGCGATCCGCTGCCGTGTGACACGATCCTGTGTCGCGGGCCGGCCGCCGCGCCGCGCCGCTCGCGCGCTCTCCACGACTTGCTCGAACTCGCGCCGGTAGCCCGCGTAGCGCGACAGCGTCGAAGCGCCGCGCTCGTAGCCCAGAACCGTATTGGCGATCTGCCAGCCCTGCGTCGGCTTGCCGATCAGGTTCTCCGCCGGCACCACGACGTCCTTGAAGAAGCACTGCGAGAAGCCGCGGTTCCCGGTCATCTGGATGAGCGGCGCGACTTCGATGCCCGGCGTCTTCATGTCGATCAGCAGGAAGCCAATGCCCTCGTGCTTGTCCGCTTTCGGGTCGGTACGCACGAGACAGAAGATCCAGTCGGCGCGGTGCGCCTGGGACGTCCAGATCTTCTGGCCGTTCACGACATACTGATCGCCGCGCAGCTCCGCGGTGGTGCGCAGGTTCGCGAGATCCGAGCCGGCGCCGGGCTCGGAGTAACCCTGACACCACATCTCCTCCGCGCGCAGCATCGGCCGGAGAAAGCGCTTCTTCTGCGCCTCGCTGCCGTGGTGGATGATCGCCGGACCGCACAGACCGATGCCGAGCCCGTTCGTCGTCGGCGGCGCGTGCGCAGTCACGAGCTCCTCTTGAAGCAGCGCGTTCTCGACGTGCGTGCGCCCCTGTCCGCCGTACTCCTTCGGCCAAGTGACTCCGACGTAGCCCGCGTCGTAGAGCTCCTGGTGCCAGCGGCGGATGCCGTCGAACGTCGCGTCTTCGCTCTCGAACTCGTCGCCCTCGTGGCTCTGCCACCAGGACGGGACGTGCGCGCGGATCCAAGCGCGCGCTCGATCGCGGTATTCGATCTCGGCCGGCGAGAAAGTGAAGTCCATCGCGCCTCCCTAACGGCGCTGCATTGTACCCCGCGGCGCGGCGCGTTGGCGCGAGCCTGCGCTACTCGAACGAGAGCGCGCGCAGATAGGCCGGGCCGCCCAGGCGCGCGACCTCGTTCTCGATCCGCTCGGTGCGCGCGCGCACGTAGTCGGAGGGACGGTCCGCGTGCAGTCGGCGCGGCGCGGGCAACACCGCTGCGAGCCGCGCGGCCTGCTCGCGGTCGAGACGCGACACCGGCTCGTCGAAGAAGCGCTGCGCCGCCGCGCCCACGCCGAAGATGCCCGGCCCGAACTCCGCGGTGTTGAGATACACCTCGAGGATTCGGCGCTTGGGCCAGAGCGTCTCGAGCAACACAGTGAAGTACGCCTCGATCCCCTTGCGCAGCCAGCTGTGCCCCGGCCACAGAAAGAGATTCTTCGCGACCTGCTGACTGATCGTGCTCGCGCCGCGCGACGGCCCGCCGTCGCCGCCGTCCTCGATCGCGTCGGCGATCGCGTCGAAATCGAAGCCCGCGTGAATCGGGAACTTCTGATCCTCGGCCGCGACCACCGCGATCGGTACGTTCGCGGAGATCTCGCGGTAGGGCACCCAGCGGTAGTCGGTGCGGTAGTCCGACTCACCATGCACCGCGGCCTGGATGCGCGCCTCGATCATGAACGCGGTCGTGACCGGCCGGACCCAGCGCATCACGAGCACCGCGCCGACGGACGCGACAAGGAACAGTGTCAGCGCGCGCGCCGCGATGCGCAGCACGGGGTGCGAGAGCAGCACCCGGTTCCCCGCCGCGCGCGAACGCACGCGGCGATTGCCAGCGCCGCGCTTGCGCCGCCGCGTCGTCGCAACGCTCCTCACCCGACGCGACTCACTACCGCCCCGTGAACTTCGGCTTGCTCTTGCTCAAGAACGCGGCCACGCCTTCGCGGAAATCGTCGCTGCGGCCCGTATACATCATGGCCTCGGCCTCGAGGTCCAGGACGTCGCGCAGGTGCCCGTGCAGCGCCAGGTTCAGGTGCCGCTTCATGTAGCGGTACGACAGCGGCGGCCCGTCGGCGAGCCGGGTGGCCAGCGCGTCGACCTCCTTGCGAAACTGCGCGGGCGCGAACACGCGATATACGAGCCCGATGCGCTGCGCCTCGGCCGCGTCGAGGCGCTCGTTCAGGAGATACATCTCGCGCGCCTTCGCAGAGCCGATCAGCTTCGTCAGGAAGTAGGACCCGCCGAAGTCACCCGAGAAGCCGATGCGCGCGAAGGCGGTGGCGAAGATCGCCGTCTCGCTCGCGACCCGGATGTCGCAGGCCAGCGCCATCGAGAGCGACGCGCCCGCCGCCGCGCCGTTGATCGCGGCGAGCGTGGGCTTGGGCATCGTGTGCAGGAGCCACGAGGCCTCCTGCACGCGCTTCAGACCGTCGAATGACTCCTCGAGGGTCTGGCGCTCGCGGTTGTTCCGATCGGCCGGGCTCGGGCCGTCGGTCGGGGCGAGGTCCGCGCCGGCGGAGAACGCGCGCTCTCCCGTGCCGGTGAGTACGACGACGCGCACGGACGAGTCGTCGGCGAGCTCGCGCAAGCTCGCGCCGAGCGTTTGCAGCAGCTCGGTCGTGAGCGAGTTCATCTTGTCCGGGCGATTCATCGTGACGGTTGCGACGCCGTCTTTGCGCTCGACGAGAACGGTGTTCGACATGTGGGGAGTATACGGACTCGCGCCCGGATTTTTTTTCTGAGAAGGTTCGCCGCATGGTCACGCACTTTGGAATCGTGTCGCTCCTTCTCGGGGTGCTCCTGTTCTTCGCGATCCTCGCGTGCTTGGAGATCGGGCGGCGCCTCGGCGTGCGCCGCCACGCCGCCGATCCGGACTCGGTGCGCGCGGGCGTCGCCGCGGTAGAGGGCGCGGTGTTCGGCCTGATGGGCCTCTTGATCGCCTTCACGTTCTCGGGCGCACTGCAGCGCTGGGACGAGCGCCGCGCGTGGGTCGTCGAAGAGGCGAACGACATCGGCACGGCCTGGCTGCGCATCGACTTGCTCCGCGAAGACGAGCAGCCGCCGCTGCGCGATCTGTTTCGCCGCTATCTCGATTCGCGGCTCGCTGTGTACCGGAGCCTGCCCGATCCCGTCGCCGCGCGCGTGGAGCTCGCGAAGGGCGAGAAGCTCCAGGGCGAGATCTGGAGGTACGCGGCCGCGGCATGCCTGGAGCCGGACGGCGAACGCGCGCGAATCCTGCTCCTGCCGGCGCTGAATGCGATGATCGACATCACCACCACGCGCACGATGGCGCTGCTGACCCACCCGCCGTTCGTCGTCTACTGGCTGCTGCTCGCGCTTCTGCTCGCGAGCTCGCTCATTGCGGGCTTCGCGATGGCGGGGGCACCGGTTCGCAACTGGATGCACATGCTCTGCTTCGCCGCGGCGATGTCGGTGAGCGTCTACGTGATCGTCGATCTCGAGTACCCGCGCGCGGGCCTGTTCCGAATCGACGACTTCGACCAGGTGCTGGTGGATCTGCGCACCGGGATGAAGTGACTCGCTGAGCGGAGCTCCCGGCGGCTGCTGAATCCCGGATGCCGCGCCTCCGTCCGAAGCAGCGGATGCAGAGCCTCGAGTCGATCGCGCGCGACTTCGATCGGATCGCGCAGCTCCCCTACGACCCGTGGGACCACAACCGGCTCTACCACGGCGTGCTGCTGCGCGAGCTGCCGCTGTTCGCGCGCGACGTCCTCGAGCTCGGCTGCGGCGCCGGCGAGCTCACGGCGAAGCTGGCGGCGCGCGCGGCTCGCGTGGTCGGGATCGATCTCTCGGCGGAGATGCTGGCGGCCGCGCGCTCGCGCTGCGCGAACCGGCCCAACGTCCAGCTGCGGCTCGCCGACGCCCGGACCTTCCCGCTCGAGCGCGACAGCCTCGACGTGATCGCCTCGATCGCGACCTTGCACCATCTGCCGCTCGCCGAGACGTTCGCGCGCGCCCGCGACGCGCTCCGGCCGGGGGGCGTCTTCCTCGCGCTCGACGTGGTCGACGAACGAACACTCTTCGGTGTCACGCGCTCGCTGGCCGCGTTTCCCCTCAACGTGCTGGGCCGGCTCGCCACGACCGGTCGGCTGCGCCCGCCACCAGCGGCGCGCGCCGCCTGGGAAGCGCACGCCGCCACCGACCGATTCCCCGTGTTGGCCGACGTCCGACGCGTCGCGGCCGAGATCCTGCCCGGCGCGCTCGTTCGCCAGCATCTTTTCTGGCGCTACTCACTCGTTTGGCGCAGGCCCGACCTCGGTGTGCTTGCGTAGGACGATCGCCGGCGGCACGTCGATGTCGTACATGGCGCCGGTCAGTGGGTCGACGACCAGCATCGCGATCGGCGGCCACAGTGTCAGGAGCGGAAACCAGAGCAGGTTGAACCAGTAGTTGCCATTGACCGACGTGCCGAAGGCCACCGTTTCCGGCTCGTAGCCGTCTTTGTGGACGTGCACCACGTAGTGCGCCGGCACGAAGTAGCCGTCGCCGCGCCGCAGCGTGAGAGACGCCGGCGTGACTCCGACCTTCATCGGCACCGGCTCGCCGACCTTGGTGAGCTCGAACTCGGCGCCGTCCGGGATCGACTGCAGCGAGAAGTGCTTGCTTCGGTGCTCGTACATCGTGGCGCAGCCCGTCACGAGGACGAGCGCCGCGAGCGCCGCCGCGAGACGAGTCACACGGCGATGCCCGCCGCGCGCCTCGCTTTCGCCTTCGCCCGCTCGAGGTCGTAGGTGCGGTTCATCATCACGCGCTGCGCGGGCAGTCCACCGCCCGCCTGCAGCGTGGTGACGAGCTGCCAGCCGCCGTACGCGTCGGCGGTGAGATCGCGGATCAGGTTGTAGATGCGCATGCGCTGCTCGACGTCGACGTCGGGCGTCGTGTGGAGATATTTGCGCAGATACTTGCCGGACTCCGGGTTGCGCAGGTCCGCCTCCTTGGGGAGCGTGAGCACGAGCCCGCCGCCCAGGTCGTGGAGCTTCTGCACGATCCCATGGTAGTTCGCGGCGAAGTAGTATTTCCCGACGTTCACACCGAGCACGTTCGGGTGCACCATGCCCGAAGGGGTGGTCTCGAAGTTCCGGCACGCCCAGTCGAGACTCATGCGGATCAGCTGCGCGTAGCACACGAGCTCGGCGACCGCGGACTGCACTTCGTCCTTGCCGCCCTTCCCCTGCTGCTCCGACACGAGCAGCGCGAGACCGATCAGGATCTCCGCGCGCTCGGCGGCCTCGACCATGCCGAGCGTGCGCTCCCAGAGTCCGAGGGAGCGCGCGAACACCCCGGCGAGACGGAACTCGCCCGCAAGAAACACCCGCTCCCACGGCACGAAGACGTCGTCGAAGATGACGAACCCCTCGGGCATGCTGTGGTGCGCGCTCGCGGGATAGTCGAACTCGGGCTGCTCGGGCGGCGCGAAGCTGCGGTTGATGATCTTCACGCCCGGCGCGTTCGCGGGAATCGAGAACGAGACCGCGTAGTCCGCCTCTTCGTGGCGCATCGACTTGGTCGGCATGACCACGAGCTCGTGCACGAGCGCTGCGCCGGTGATGTGCAGCTTCGCGCCGCGCACCACGATGCCCTTGTCACTGCGGTCGACGATGCGCAGATACAGATCGGGATCGTCCTGCTGGTGCGCGCGCCGGCTGCGGTCGCCCTTCGCGTCGGTGATCACCTCGGCCGCGCGCAGGTCGTTGTCGCGCGCGTAGCGCCACAAATTCTCGATGTTCTCGGCGTAGCGCGGATTGACCGCCGCGACCTCGTCCTTCACCGACTGCAGTGCCATGTACACACCGGTGACTCCGCCGACGATGCTCATCTGCGCGGCGAGCTGGACGCGCATCAGCAGGTCCTCCTCGCTGCGCGGGATCTGGAACACGCGGTGCGCACGCGTGCCTTCCTCGGTCGTGTAGCTGATCAGGTCTCGGCGCGCGGGATCGTCGTAGTCGTAGTCGCGCGCGGCGACCGCTAGCGGCACGCGGAAGCGCGCGTCCTTCGCGACGTCGTCGATCTTGTCGCCGTCCCAGAACAAGACGCGTCCATCGCGCAGGCTCTCGATGTACTCGGCCGGGGTCTTGAGCGGCATGGGAATCCCTCCGCCCCAGATTCTACCTCGACTGCGCGCCCGACTCTCTCACCCGAACTCCGGTGCGTAGCGCACGGCGCCGCGAACTCCCGCGAGCGCGCCGGTCACGAGCTCCTGCGCCATGAACGCGTCGCGCGGCGGGGCGTCGCCAAACGTGAGACCGAAGCGGGCCGCGGGCACGAAGCCGAAGCGCGGGTAGTAGGGCGGATGCCCGAGCACGACGACGAAGGGCGCGCCCGCGGCGCGACACGCCTCGATCCCCGCGCGCGCGAGCGCGCTGCCGACGCCGCTGCGCTGCAACTCCGGGGCGACCGCGAGCGGCCCGAGGCCCATCGGCGCGCGCGCGAACGCGTGGCCGTCGACCGTGACCGCGCTGAACAGCACGTGACCCACCACCGTCCCGGCCTGGCTCGCGACGAGCGAGATACATGCCGGCTCGCGCGCGGCGAGCGCGAGCGCCAGCTCCGCCTCGGCGGCGCGGCCGAAGGCCGCCGTGTGCACGCGCCGGATCGCCTCGACGTCGCGCTCCCTCGCGGGCCGGATCTCGGTCATGCGAGCGTAGTAGTCACGACCCACGTCCGGCGCGTCAGCTTGTGACGGCGCGCGAACTCCGGCCGGCCCACGTCGGCGCGCGACGCCTCCCAGGTCGCGAGGCTGGGGTAGCGGGTGAGCAGGTGGAAGCGCGCGTCGGGCGCGCGCGCGTCGAGGTTCTTCCACAAGCCGACGATCTCCACGTCGTAGCTCGACTCGAAGTCCGGCCAGGCGCGCTCCGACAAGCTCGCGAACTCGGCCGAGTCGGCATCCGCGATGTCGAACGTGCGGAAGGCGTAGACACCGGGCCGTGTCGGCTTGACCGGCTGGGCGGGCCGCACGGTCGCGACCATGCGCTCGGTGCGCACGTCGCGCGCGGCGGCGGAAGCGGCGCGCAGCGCGCCGACGGCGAGCGCGAGCTTCGCGGCGTCGGAGTACGCGGTGACCAGCAGCCCCTCGTTCGCCTCGAGCCCGATCTGGCCGCGAAAGACACCGAAGAGCGCCGAGCCCGCAGCGGCGCGCAGGCGCTCGACCTGACCTTCCCACTCACCCGGCCCGACGCAGAAGCGGCGCTGTTCGTAGGTCTCGTGCATCGCACTCTCCTGACGTGCTAGGGCAGCGCGAACGCCATGAGCGCGTCGCCCGGCTGCGACCAACCGTGACCGCCGGCGGCGACGACGATGAACTCCTTGCCGTCCGGCCGCAGTCGATACGCGATCGGCGTCGCGTTCGCGGTGTAGGGCAGGCGCTGCGTCCACAGCTCGCGGCCGGACTGCGCGTCGAACGCGCGGAAGAACTTGTCGGTGGTCGCGCCGATGAAGACGAGGCCGCCGGCGGTCGCGAG
>Ga0326726_10007102_pt1 | contig 10018 bp, 9 predicted proteins | sample MHFenrmetagenome_2_FD_207603 | JGI IMG/M metagenome (GOLD analysis project Ga0326726, IMG submission 207603) | Lab enriched peat soil microbial communities from Michigan Hollow, Ithaca, NY, United States - MHF15MN | ecosystem: Environmental > Terrestrial > Soil > Wetlands > Peat | place: USA... | reverse complement strand
AAAAAATCATATTCAATGGCATAACCAGGTCTGAAAATCTCGACTGCTTCCAGACCTTGTACTTTTCGCAATGCTTTCAGCTGAACTTCAAGAGGAAGACTGCTTGAAAATCCGTTTATATAGTATTCTATTGTTTCCCTTCCTTCAGGTTCAATAAAAAGTTGATGTGCTTCTCTTTCCTTAAACGTTACAATTTTGTCTTCAATGCTCGGACAATACCTTGGACCTCTTCCCTTTATTCTTCCTGTAAAAAGCGGGCTGAATTCCAACCCCTTTCTAAGCTCTTCATGCACTTCCTCATTTGTATGAGTTATAAAACAACTCATTTGTTCCCCTATCCGATCGCCTTTGCTTAAATAAGAAAACGCTCTTCCTTCCTCATCTCCTTTTTGCTCAGTCATGACTGAAAAATCTATTGTTCTTCCGTCAATCCTGGCGCTGGTTCCTGTCTTAAGCCGCTCAACAGAAAAACCAAGTTCTCTCAGCTGATCACTTAAACCTGTAGACGCTTCGTCACCCGATCTACCACCCTTTATATTTTTAAATCCAACATGCATCAATCCATTCAGAAATGTACCATTTGTCAATATAACCGCCCTGGCATAAAATCTATTACCAAAACTTGTTTCTACACCAATAGTTCTACCTCCTTCGATCAATAATTCTTTTGCCTGTTCCTGCCATATATACAAATTATCAGTCTTCTCAAGAACTTTCCTCCATTCAATACTGAATCTTTGTCTGTCGCATTGTGCACGCGGACTCCACATTGCCGGACCCTTTGACCTGTTCAGCATCCTGAATTGTATCATGCTTCTGTCCGTAACAATTCCGCTCATCCCCCCCAAAGCATCTATTTCCCTGATTATCTGACCTTTCGCTATTCCTCCCATTGCCGGATTGCATGACATCTGGGCAAGTTTTGTCATGTCCATGGTAATTAACAGGGTTCTGGCTCCCATTTTGGCTGCAGCATGTCCTGCTTCACAACCAGCATGGCCTCCTCCAACAACAATTATGTCGTAATTAAAGCTCATTCAGACCCGCTTTTAAATTCCTTAAGTTTTTGTTCCTGCCGGTTAAACATTTTTTCCTTGTCTTTTAAATCTTCATCCCTGTATCCGCATAAATGAAGCACACCGTGAATCATTACCCTTAACAACTCCTCCTTAATTCCTGATTTATAATTTACTGCATTTCTTCTTATTGTATCAACACTCATGTAAATTTCTCCATTTACCTCTCCTTCCACTGAGTAATCGAATGAAATGACATCCGTATAATAAGAATGTTTCAGGAATTTTCTATTGATTTCCAGTACTTTTTTATCGCTGGTAAGAATAAAAACAAGGTCACCTGGAGTTTTGTTTTCTTCTGTGATGACCTTTTCAAGAAATCTTTTGATTTCCCTTGCTTTTTGAATCCTGTACTTTATCTGATCATAATAAATCTTTACGCTCAATTAGATACCTCCTTAAAGCTCATAGTTACACTATTTCCTTTTTCATTGAATTTTATCGAATCTGACAGCTTTGTCATCAGGAAAACACCCCGGCCGCTAAGTTCCTCTATATTCTCCGGCAATGTCGGATCCGGAATTCCTGCCGGATTAAATCCTCCTCCTTCATCCGTTACAGTAATTCTTATTTCATCCTTGTCATATTCAATCTCGACATCCACAAGCTTTTGAGGGTTGTCCTTATTTCCGTGCTTAATTGCATTATTAACTGCTTCCAATGTGGCTACCAGAATTTTTCCATAGTTATCCTGATTGATCCCTATCGTTCCCGTCATTTCATCGATAGCATTCTCAATAACCCTCAGATTGCTCATCCTGGATTCTACCTTTAACCTTTTGTACATTTTAGCCATTCCGTGCAATATTTCAATTTTATCAACAAAAGTTATGCAATTTCTAATTTTTTTTCGAAATCCACAATTCCGGATCCAATTTAACCCTATCTTCAAAGACCATAAATTTCAATATAGTCTTATCTCCGTTTTCAGAATCGCTGAATACTTTGCCTATCTCCTGTTTTGTATCAACTTTATCTCCCTTCTTTACCTTAACATTCACAAGGTTCAGATATACTGTAAAATATTTTCCATGACTTACCATTACACCCATATTTGCACCCCTTATTGAAAAAACTCCCGAAACTATGCCTCTGAAAACGCTTCGCACAGGGGTTGATCCGGAACTTGTTATTTCAATATCTATATTATCTTCTGTTACATATTTTAGTACGGCGTGTTTCTGTACGCCAAAATGACTTGTAATTACTCCTCTCTCTACAGGCCATGGCAGTCGTCCTTTGTTTTCATTAAAATCATTACTGATGAGCTTCTGTTCCGGAGAAAGATCTGCAGTTTCCGTTTTCTTTCTCTCCTCATCTATGATCTTTGCTATTTCTTTCTCAATTCTTCCGGCAATCCTTTTCTTTTCCTCAAGCTCTCTTTGAAGCTGTGTCTCCTTGCTGCTCAGTGATTTCACAATCTTTTGCTGCTTGTTTTGCTCGCCCTGCAACAGAAATTTCTGCTGTTCCTCCCTTGTTTTTAATTCAGAGATTCTTGCAAGGTCCTCTTCCATCTTCTTTTTTGAGATCTCAATCTCACTCTTTAATTCCTGTATAATTTCTGATTCCTGCCGCCTGAATTTTGTAATTTGCTGCAGATATTTCAGTCTTTTATATCCCTGGTTAAAATCCTTTGCTGATAAAATATAACCTATTTCCGAATTTCCTTTCGATGACCTGAATGAACTTAATACGGCCTTTTCATAATCTTGTTTCAAAATTTTCAAATCACTTTCCATCATATTTATTGCGAGATTGTTAAGATCGATCCTGTCAGTTAACAGCGAAATCTCATCCTTCAATCCCTTTACTACAGATTCTCTAAGATTAAGCTTTCTTCCGATAATATTTAATTCACTCAAGCTCTCCTTTTTTTCTTTTGCTGTCTCTTTTAACAGATTGTCGACATAGGAGATCTCTTCAAGAGTCTTCTGGCGCTGTTCTTCCAGCTCTTTCTTTGTCTGGCAATAAGCCGCTAAAATAATTCCAAAAAGGAAAAAAGCAGTTATCAAGATTCTTTTCATCTGATCCTTATCACCTTATACCCTTGTCCGGCAATAGATCCGATTTTTCCAGGCCACGGGCTTTCAATCTTTTTTATCTCCATTATTACCACAACTGACTTAAGGTCATCGTTTATTTCAACCCGTCCCGGGTAAATTATGTTGCCTGAATTTTTAATATCACTTAACCCTATTGTAATATTTCCTGAATTAATATCTCCTTCAAAGTAAGTCTGTTTTAGCTTTTTGCGCTGGCAGTCAATAATATATTCAACATTTTTTTCATGTACTTTATATTCTTTCCGGAACTCTCCTTTTTCACATTCCATTGATTCTGTCCTGTCCTTTTCCTCAACCACAATATCGCCCAGAATCGTGAATATAAATGATGGTTCAATTCCATATTTTGTTCCTAATGCTTCAGGCTTTCCAACAAGCAATTTCTTATTGACTCTGTCTTTTATGATCAGCGTGTCCCTGCTAATAAATGCCCTCCCTGCTTCAATGCCTGTTCTTGATCTTACCGTAATCAACATTGAATCGGGTTTCCTGAATTTAATATCCGCAATGAGCCGCACGGAAATATTATCCTGAATAACGCTGATTTCAGCTTTTTGTATATTAAAATCATTATTTGAAATGTTATTCCGGATAACTGATTCCAGGCTGTTTCCTACAATAATTTCATTTCCTGCGTTTTTTCCGGCTTTTCTGGTTACAGAACAGCCCGAAAGTATCGCAGAAAAAACGACCAGTATGTATATTACCTTTTGCAATTTTCTATTTCCTTTTTAAGGTTTGTTTTAGTTCCGTCAAGCAACAATGCTGCTTCCCAGCTTTTAATGGCATCGTTGCATTTCCCCATTTTCTTAAGAATATATCCGTAATGCTCATAATATTCGGCATCTCCTTTTTCTTCTGAGCTAATGATCTTCTCCATTATTTTTGAAGCCTCCTTTGTCTTACCGCGTTTATAGAGCACCCATGCGTAAGTATCGAGATAAGTCTTATTATCCTTCTCTTTTTCAATTACTGTTTTGGCCATTTGTTCTGCCTCCTTCAGCTGCATATTCTGTTCAGCCAGGTAGTAAGCATAATTGTTCATGACGGTAAGGTCGCTGTTATCCATTTTCAGAGCTTCATCATATGCTTTAAATGCTTCAGTGTAATTATTCATCCTGTAATGAATATCTGCCCTCATTGTGATAACCTGGAGCTTCAGCTCCTTATTATCACCTGCAAGTATGTCAGCCTTGCGAAGCTCTTCAAGAGCAACCGTATAGTTTTCGTTTTCCATAGCTCCGGTTGCATAGAGCATCTTTGCAATTGCAGAGCGGTTAAATTTAGTTGCACACTCTTCGCCTCTTTTCTCCAGCTTTGTATAATCCTTCAATTCATAATAAACAAGCAGAAGCTTTTCCCACGCATAGTAATTGTCGGGGTTGAATTTTATAATCTCTTCCAGACGCAAAGCAGATTCTTCTGATTTTTTCTCATTTTGCAGGAATTCAGGCCGTAATAATATTACAAGATCATCATCCTTATATGCAGCTTCAAGAATCATGATTGCCAGTTCCATTTTTTTACCGTGATCCTTTATAATATCCTTATTGCCTATCAGCTCAGCTACCAGTGAGATCTTTTCTTCCTTTGTGATCTTATTGCTTATTAAAACAGTGTTGAGAAGATCAAACAACTCATCAAAATTCTTTTCCGACAGCAAAAACTCACAAAGCGACAATTGTATGGCCGGATTGTCAGGATTTCTATCTATCAGCTGATTGTAAACTTCCTTGGCCTTCTCGGGCTTGCCTTCCTGCCGGTAAATTGCCGCCAGATATCCATTAAACGCAATATCATCAGGGTTCTGATCAAGAAGCAGTTGAACTTTTTCATGAGCCTCCCTGAATTTGCCTTCAGCCATCAGGTTTTCAACAAGCGAAAGAGTTGTATTTTCGTTGACTCCATATTTTTCATCCAGCTTGTTCAGCAGGTTACGCGCTTTATCATAATTCTTGTTTTGTGAATATAATTTTGCAAGAGAAACCTGCAAATCTTCTTTTTCCGGATAAGCTTTAACTGCCCTTTCATAACATATTATTGCACTGTCGAGGTTATTTTGCTGGTGGTATATACTGGCCAGCAGCATATTGTACCAAAGATTTCCTGGCTGGATCTCACTTGCTTTTTTAATGTATTTTTTCCCGTTCACCAGATCTCCGTTGGTCAATACAATCTGAGCCATCTGGTAATATACCGCGTCGCTTGCAGGATTTAGAATCAGGCACTGCTCAAAATACTTCAGGGCATCTCCCAGGTTTCCCATAAGCTTCATCCTTACAGCATCGACATACAGGTAATTAAAAGCTGATACATCATATTCCTTTCCGGCTTTTAAGCCCGGGATTAATTTTTTACTGCATGATTGTTGAAACAATCCTGCAGTCAGGATCAATACTAATATTATTGCTTTTTTCATTTTTAATGTTTTCCCGTATGACCGAAACCTCCCGCTCCTCTTATTGATTGCAAGCCCGCTGCGCGGCCGTATTTGTGCCGTGATTTATTTATTATCCTTATTTTCATTTCCCTGTCCTGCTGAGGAATACACTCAAAAATTTGTCCTTGTACTGAGCATACCCGATAAAAATAAGCATTAAAACTGTATTAATCATAAGTTCTGCAGCAAGACCCGGATATTTAAAATATCTTCCGAATGCAATCATAATTATTGCCATCATAAAATAGGGTATATACTGCTTCATGTTATAATCTACCTTGTATCTTTTTTCCGCAAAAATAAATGACATAATAATCATTGAACCATAGGATGCTACGTGAGCCCACGCTGAAGCCATATAACCATAAACAGGAATGAATATCACATTTATCAATACAGTGATAACGGCTCCGATAAGCGTAATATAAATTCCGAATCTTGTAAGGTCGTTAAGCTTGTACCAGATACTGTGGTTTATATAAATCCCGTAAAACAAATATCCCATAGCCACAATAGGTACGACAGGTATTGCTCCACGCATATCCTTGGCAATAATCAACTGAAATCCCGATATATATAAATTAATTACCAGGTAAATCAATAGCATGATTATTATAAAATACTTCATAACAAATGAATACGTTTCCTTTGCATTTTCATATTTGGCCCTTTCAAAGAAAAAAGGTTCAGCCGCAAACCGGAACATCTGAATAAACAATGCCATCAGAACAGCAATTTTATACCCGGCTCCATATTCTCCAACTGTTGCAAGGCCAGTTTCTTCACCGGTCATTCTTCGAAGTATCACTTTATCAAGAGTGTCATTTATTGATCCGCTGAGGCCTGTAATCAGAAGAGGAAAAGAATAATTAATCATCTTCGTCCATATTACCTTGTCAAATACAGGCTTCTTTATAAATATAAAAGGCATAAGCATCAAAAGAGTTGATGCACTGCCAATCAGATTGGCTAAAAAGACATATCCGACCCCATAATCAGGGTCATATACCTGCCTGAACCATCCATGGCTTTTTTCATACAATCCTGGTGCGATGACAAGCAAGAACACCACTGCAATTAAAGTAACGACTACATTTGCAACCTTTATTGCACTGAAAAGGATTGGTCTGCTTTCTCGTCTTAGTCTGGCAAACGGAATAGCTGCAAATGCGTCAATTGATATAATTGCAGCAAACATCCGGATATAGTCATGATTATCCTTATAATTAAGTGCCGCAGAAACCGGTCCGATGAAAATATTTACAAGAATCAGAAAAGCCGAAGAAGTAAAAAGAAGGCTTAAAAGAGTGGTGCTATAAACTTTTTCGTAATTATCCCTGTTCTGCGAGAATCTGAAAAAGCCGGTTTCCATTCCATAGGTAAGTACTATCAAAAGAAGGACCATCCATGCATAGAGTTCAGTAATTACTCCGTATTGAGCTTTGGTGAATATCCGTGTATAAAAGAAAGTTACAATTCCGTAGTTAAGGAATCTTGGAACTACCGTACCAAAACCATATATAGCCGTTTGTTTTGCTAACGTTCTGACCTCTTTCAATTTATGAAGTTTTATTTAGAATAATCCGATAGATTTCGTTTCCTGCTCTGATAGGCAACTTCAACTAAAACATTCAATTTGAAAACCATTTCTTTCATGATCGGGCAAAGTTAAATATCTTTGCCTTCAGATTTGCAGAACGTTATTAACCAAATTTCAATTTTCATGAACACAGTTGCCAGACATTTTATTTCCCTTTTGATTTTTTTCCTGCTTGTCTCATGCAGTGCTCCCGGGGGCAATGAAAATACAATCGTCCTGATTAAAACCACATCTGGTGATATTAAAGTAAAACTCTACGACAACACTCCTTTACACAGGGATAATTTCATCAAACTTGTAAATATGGGTTTCTATGATGGAATTTCATTTCACCGTGTAATTAAGGATTTCATGATCCAGGCTGGAGACCCGGCAACCAGGACGGGCTTAACGAAAGTGCAGCTTGATACACTTGATAAGTATACAATTCCTGCCGAATTCCACAGGGAGTATTATCACAAGAAGGGAGCTCTGGCGGCAGCACGGGAAGGAAATGATGTAAATCCCGAAATGCGTTCATCAGGAACCCAGTTTTATATCGTGCAGGGTAAAAAACAGACTGAAGCAGAATTAAAGGCCACTGAAGACAGGATGAACAGCAACAACAAACAGACTCTTTTCAGCAGACTCATAAAAGAGACTGCCGACAGCGCCCGCTTATCAGGCAAACCTCTTCAGGACAGTGAAATACAGGAGATTGCATCAATGAAAATGTTTGAATATCTTACAACTACAGGTGAGTTCAAATTTTCACAGGAGCAGATTGATTCATACATGAATGCCGGCGGAGTACCACGTCTTGACGGTACTTATACCGTTTTTGGTGAAGTAATTGAAGGAATTGAGGTTGTTGACAGGATTGCTGCCATTCAGACCAATACAGCCGACAAACCATTAAATGATATTAAGATTATTAAAATGAAACTGGTCAGCAAATAACGGGAGCTGATCTAAAAAGAGACCAAAATGCTTGACAAAATACAAAATCTGCTTGAGGAGGTTTCTTCCAATAAAGTAAATACACCTTCAGATCTTGAGTCTTTCCGGCTTAAGTATCTGAGCAAGAAAGGGCTTATAACAGAATTATTCGAAGAATTCAGGGGAATACCGGCAGAGCACAAGAGAGTAGTAGGTCAGAAGCTAAATGAACTTAAACAGACGGCCCAGGACAGGTATAATGCGTTAAAACAAGAAATTGAATCCAAAGAAGATTCAGCCGGTGAAAATGATCTTACCAGGCCTGCTTTTCCATATCCTTCGGGATCACGTCATCCAATTTCAATAGTAAGAAAAGAAATTATTGATATTTTCTCCAGAATTGGTTTTACTGTATCGGAAGGCCCTGAAATTGAAGATGATAATCATGTATTCACGAAGCTGAATTTTGCACCTGAGCATCCTGCCAGGGATATGCAGGATACATTTTACATATACAGGAATTCTGCGGAAGATTCAAACCCTGATGATATACTTCTCCGGACACACACCTCCTCAGTTCAGGTAAGGGTTATGCAGGGCCAGAAACCTCCAATCCGGACAATCTCTCCGGGAAGGGTCTTCAGGAATGAAGCTATTTCGGCCAGGGCTCACTGTATCTTTCATCAGATTGAAGGACTCTATATTGATGAAAATGTTTCTTTTGCGGATCTTAAGCAAACCCTGCTGTTCTTTGCGAGGGAGCTTTACGGCAAGGAAACACAGATACGGCTTCGTCCTTCATATTTCCCCTTTACAGAACCTTCGGCAGAAATGGATGTAAGCTGTGCGATCTGCGGAGGAAAAGGCTGCAATGTATGCAAGTATACGGGATGGCTCGAGGTGCTTGGATGCGGTATGGTCCATCCGAACGTGCTTGAGGCCTGCAGCATTGACAGCAAAAAATATACAGGATTTGCCTTCGGAATGGGAATTGAGCGCGCCGCGATGCTTAAATACCAGGTTAATGACCTGCGCCTTTATTTTGAAAATGACCAGAGGTTTCTCGATCAGTTTAAGACAGCTTTATAGATCTCTTTGAACATTAATTTGAAGGTATTGTTATTGTTTTGACAAAACAGGTAAGAAATGAAACAACATGATATACATGTTCCATTATGTGATAAATGCGCACTTGAAACTGGTTCGATCTTTAAACACCTGTCTGCAGAAGAGGTTGAGATGATCAACTTCGAAAAGGATTTCAGGCAATACAAGCGTGGCGATATTCTGTACCAGGAGGGAAACCGCATAAGCGGATTTTACTGTATTCACAGCGGAATTATTAAAGTATACAAAACTGGTTTTGACGGAAAAGAGCAGATAATCAGGTTTGCAAAGGCTGGTGAAATTATTGCATACCGGAGTGTCCTTAGCAACGAAGCGGCCTGTACCTCGGCCAAAGTTATTGAAGATTGCCAGGTTTGTTTCATTCCTTCGGAGATCCTTATCTCATTCATCAAAACAAATCCATTGTACGCTCTCGAACTGCTTAAGCTTGCCTGCCATGAACTGGGAGAAGCAAATTCATTTATAACCGACATTGCACAAAAAACTGTAAGGGAAAGACTGGCAGAAATACTTCTTCTCCTTGTCAACGATTTCGGACTCGATGAACAAAACTATCTGAAGATCTCGCTGACCCGGGAGGAGCTGGCCAATATTGTTGGAACAGCTACCGAATCTGTTATAAGATTGTTGTCGGAATTTAAAACTGATAAGTTTGTTGAACTGAACGGAAGGAAAATCAGGATCCTTGATAAAAAGGGACTTGAGAAGATCAGCAATGTCCTGACCAGAATATAAATCACTATTATTCACAGCTTTAAAACAATCAGAACAGGCTACCGTTCCGATCACTGCG
>Ga0326726_10007101_pt1 | contig 10021 bp, 5 predicted proteins | sample MHFenrmetagenome_2_FD_207603 | JGI IMG/M metagenome (GOLD analysis project Ga0326726, IMG submission 207603) | Lab enriched peat soil microbial communities from Michigan Hollow, Ithaca, NY, United States - MHF15MN | ecosystem: Environmental > Terrestrial > Soil > Wetlands > Peat | place: USA... | reverse complement strand
GTGCCGGACGTACTCAGGCACACGGAGTCTCGATACCGAACGCCATCCATCGCGCGCGGCCGCGATGCGACACCGCGGTACGAGCTGGTCGGTCCCGCCGACGCGCCGGTCGTCGTCGCGCTCGGCGGCATTTCAGCCACCCGACATGTCACGTCGAACGAGACGGATGCGTCGACCGGTTGGTGGGAGGAGGTCGTTGGCCCCGGGCGGGCGATCGACACGCGGCGCTTCCGTGTGCTCGGCGTCGACTTCGCCGACAGCGGTCGCGCGCACGACGCACGTCCCGTGCGCACGGTGACGACGTACGATCAGGCCAGCGCGGTCGCGCGCGCGCTGGACGCCGCCGGCGTGGAACAGGCGCACGCGCTCGTCGGCGCGTCGTACGGCGGGATGGTCGCGCTGGCGTTCGCCGAGGCGTACCCGTCGCGGCTCGAGCGATTGGTCGCGATCAGCGCGCCGCACGAGCCGCATCCGATGAGCACGGCGCTTCGCGCGGTGCAGCGCCAGATCGTCGAGCTCGGGCGGTCGACCGGAGAGACGCGCCGCGCGATGGCGATCGCGCGCGGGCTGGCGATGACGACGTATCGCAGCCGTGAGGAATTCGCCCAGCGCTTCGATTCGACGCCGGTGGATGACAACGGTCGCGCGACGTTCCCCGTCGAGGCGTACCTTCGGGCGCATGGCGAGCGGTTCGCCGCGCGATTCACGCCCGAGCGATTCCTCGCGCTGTCGCTCTCGGCTGACCTTCATCGCGTCGATCCCGCCGCGATCCGCACGCCGGCCACGATCGTCGCCGCGGAAGGCGACGCGATCGTGCCGCGCGAGCAGCTCGCGACGCTCGTGTCTCGTCTCGCGGGCCCCGCGCAACTCGTCGATCTGCCGTCGACGCGCGGGCATGACGCGTTTCTCACCGAGCCGGTCGCGCTCGGCCGCATTCTCGATCGCGCACTCTCCACCATCATCCTCTCATGAGCAGCGAAGCCAATCGTCGGAGCCAGACCACGCGCGCCGTTCGCGCGGCGATCGCGACCGATCGCGAGCACGGCGCCGTCGTGCCGCCCATCCATCTGTCGTCCACCTTCGCGTTCGAGGGATTCGCGAAGCCGCGGACGTTCGACTATACGCGGAGCGGCAATCCGACGCGCTCCCAACTCGCCGGCGCGATCGCCGAGTTGGAGGGCGGCGCGACGGGCGTGGTGACGAGCACGGGCATGTCGGCGGTGACATTGGTGCTGCACCTGCTCAAACCCGCTGACGTGGTGATCGCGGCACACGACTGCTACGGCGGAACGCAGCGGCTGCTGCGCGCGCTGGCGGCGAAGCAGCACTTCACGCTCGTGTTCGCGAACCTCACGGAACCGCGCGCCCTTTCAGAGATCGCGCGTCTCTCGCCGCGACTGGTGTGGATCGAGACGCCGAGCAATCCGCTCCTGCGGATCACCGACGTGCGCGACGTCGCGGCGGCGGCGCATCGGGAAGGCGCGCTCGTCGTCGTCGACAACACGTTCCTGTCGCCGGCGCTCCAACAGCCGATCGCGCTCGGCGCCGACATCGTGGTGCACTCCACGACGAAGTATCTCAATGGCCACAGCGACGTGGTGGGCGGCGCAGTCGTCGCTCGCGACGCACGCCTGGGCGAGGAGCTGGCGTGGTGGGCGAACTGTCTCGGCATCACCGGCGCGCCGTTCGACAGCTATCTCACGCTGCGCGGATTGCGCACGCTGCACGCGCGTGTGCGCCAACATCTCGAGAACACCGACGCGGTCGTCGACGCGCTCTGCCGGCACGAGGCGGTGCTGCACGTCAACTATCCGGGCCTGCCGTCGCATCCCGGACACGTGGTGGCGGCGTCGCAGCAGACGGGCTTCGGCGCGATGGTGAGCTTCGAAGTCGCCGGCGGCGTGGCGGGCGTCGAGCGGCTCGCGGCGGAGCTCGAATGCTTCACGCTGGCGGAATCACTCGGTGGCGTGGAGAGCCTGATCGCTCATCCGGCGACGATGACCCACGCGTCGATGGACGCGGAGGCGCGGGCGAACGCGGGGATCTCGGACGCACTGGTGAGAGTGTCGGTGGGAATCGAAGGGGCGGAGGACCTGGTGGCGGATTTGACGAGGGCGCTGGATGCGGTGGCGTCGAGTGTCGCCGCGGAGGCAGTGACACTCGACGTCTCTCCACCGCGCCCGGCGTTTCTTACGGCGTCTTGATCTCCACTCCAGCGTCCTTGAGCGCCTTGATCAACGCGGGCAGCTGACCCGTCGCGACTTTCGCCACTCGCTCGCCCTGCTTCTGCAGTTCGCCCGGTAACGCCTGCAGCGTCTTCTTCTGCTCCGGATTCGGATTGAACGAGATGCCGAGCATCTCTGTCGTCGTTCCGAGCCGGGCTTGAATGTTCTGTGGCGTGGTCGGAGCAGTGGGATTCTGCTCGTCCTCCGGCGGCGTCGCGCCGCCGGCACCGCTCGCGGGAGGCGCTGCCGCACCCGCTTGCGAGACGGGCGCACCCGCTCGACCGCCGCCTCGTCCGCCGCGTCCTCCACCGCCGCCCGCCGCGATGGCTCCACCGCCCGCGCCGCCGCCAGGCGGGCCGCCGCGTCCGCCGCCGCGTCCTGCAGCCGGTGCGCCCATCTCGCGCGTGATGTCTGCCAGCTCTTTCTCGACCGCGGCCAGTTGCGTCTTCAGCTCGGGCGTGATCTTGGTTCCGGCCGAATCGGCGCCGCGCTTGGCGGCGGCGAACAGACGCTGCGCCGTGTCGAGCTGCGCCTGCTTCTCACGCAGCGTGCGTTGCACTTTCACGACGTCGAGCCGGAACGCGTAGAGCTGCTTGAGCTCCACGTCGCTCATCGTCACCATCGGATCTTTGATGAGCGCAAACGACTGATCGAGGACCGTGGGCGTCCCGCTCGACGGTGTGACGACGAGCCGCGCGACATATTTGCCCGGGAGAGCGGGGAACGTGTTGTCCGCGCCCCCGCGACCACCACCGGGACCTGCTCCCGGCGGACCACCCAGTGCGCCACCACCACCTCCGCCACCGCCGCCGCCCGCTCCGCGCGCCGTGCTGTCGGCCGCACCGCGTCCGCCTCCAGCTCCGCCACCACCGCGACCGCCGCCGCGTCCGCCTCGTCCTCCGCCCTGCAACGCGAGCGTGTCGACGGGACCGGTGAGCGGCGGGCCGACGCGCATGTCCCACGTCAGACGGTAGAGACCGGGCAGCTTGTTCGCCGGCAGTTCGCGAATCGTCGTCCCGCTCGCATCGACGACCGACAGCGCGACCTTGGCGTCAGGCGCGACGTCGTTGAGCAAATACGAAAGATGCGGTCCGGGCTCGGGATTCTGTCCCGTGAAGCCCGCGGATCCCATCCCGGAGTTGCGGCTCGTGTTCGGCTGAAAGAGGAGCGCGTCCGGCACGGGAAAGAGATACGCGATCTGCGCCGCCTTGGCTTTCGCGAGAGTCTCCAGCGGCGTCAGGTCGTCCAGGATATAGATGCCGCGGCCATGCGTGCCGAGGACGAGGTCGTTGGCGCGCGCTTGAATCTGGATGTCATGCACCGGCACGCCCGGGAGACCGCTCCTGAGCTGCGTCCAGTGTTTGCCGCCGTCGGCGGTGAAGTACACGCCGAATTCCGTGCCGACGAACAGGAGGTTGGGTTGCCGCGGGTGCTCGCGAATCACCTGCACCGGGCCGCCGTCCGGCAGATTGCCGGCGATCGACGTCCATGTCGCACCGTAATCGGTGCTCTTGAGGACGTACGGCTTGAAGTCGTTGCTGCGATGGCCGTCGAGCGTGGCGTAGATCGTTCCTTCGTTCGCGCGGGACCAGACGACGCGGCTCACGTACGTCGTGTCGGGCACGCCCGGGAACGACGCGGTCTTCGCCCACGTCTTGCCGCCATCGCGCGTGACCTGAATCAGCCCATCGTCGGTGCCGACGACGAGCAGCGTGCCGCGGAACGGCGATTCGTCGATCGTGCTGATGTTGCTGAACTCCGCCGTGCCTTCATTGCGGCCGAGCGTTCCGGAGTCGGGGACGGCGCCGCGAATCGGCAGTTTGTTGCGATCGATCGCGCGCGTCAGGTCGGGGCTGATCGTCTGCCAACTGTCGCCCCGGTCGACGCTCTTGAAGAGATAGTTCGCGGCGAAGTAGACGGTCTTCGCGTCGTGGCGCGACGGGAGGATCGGCGTGCTCCAGTTGTAGCGATGTCGCTCGCCCTGCTTCGGCACGGGTTTGATGTTCTTGCCCTGCCCGGTCTTCGCGTCGTAGCGCACGACGCCGCCCTGTTGCATCTCGGCGTACACGAGATCGCGGTCGAGCGGATCGGGCACCGCGTAGAAGCCGTCGCCGCCGTGCATGCGGAACCACTCGGCATTCGATGGACCGAATGCATTCCGCGTGCGGCTCGGACCGCCCCACGTCTGATTGTCCTGGAGGCCGCCGTACACGTTGTAGAACGGCTGCGCGTCGTCGAGCGCGATCGCGTAGAACTGTCCGGCGACGATGTTCTCGACGTGATTCCATGAGTGTCCCGCGTCCCACGACAGGTACAACCCGCCGTCGGTGCCGAGGACCATCTGCTGCGGGTTGTCGTCGTTGATCCAGAGCGCGTGATGGTCCGAGTGCGGGCCGCCGTTCGCGCCGGCGGCGAAGGGCACGAACGTCTTGCCGCCGTCGTGCGACTCGCGCGAGTTGGCGCTGAGCGTGACGACGTGATCGGGATCGGTGGGATCGCAGATCACCTGGCTGTAGTACCATGCGGTGCCGTTCTGGTCGTTGACTTGATGCCACGACGCACCGGCGTCGTCAGTGCGATAGAGGCCGTTGCCCGGCGCCTTGGCGTGAATCATCGCGTAGACAATCGATGGACGCGATCGACACACGCTCATGCCGATGCGGCCGATGTCGCCGGTCGGCAAACCCTGGGCGAGCTTCGTCCACGTCTTGGCGCCGTCGGTCGTCTTGAAGATCCCCGCTTCGGGTCCCGCGGGCAGGAATCCATACTCGCGGCGCTCGCGTTCTTCGGCCGCGGCGTAGAGCACGTCCGGGTTCGACGGATCCATCGCGATCTCGCCGAAGCCGGTGTACTTGCTGATCTCCTTCGTATTTGTCCAGGTCTTTCCGCCGTCGCTCGTCTTGTAGAGTCCGCGCTCGCCGCCGGAGGCCCAGAGGGGCCCGAGCGCCGCGACGTAGACGACATTGGGGTCGCGCGGATCGATGACGATGCGGCCGATGTGCTGCGACGTCGGGAGCATCGCCCCCGACCACGTCTTGCCGCCGTCGGTCGACTTGTACACGCCGGTGCCCCACGACGAGCTGCGCATGTTGTTCGACTCGCCGGTGCCGACCCACACGATGTCCGGGTTGGACGGCGCGACCGCCACGGCGCCGACCGAGCCGGTGCGGACGGAGTCGAAGATCGGCGCGAAGGTGACGCCGGCGTTGGTGGACTTCCAGACGCCGCCGGTCGCCGCCGCGGCGTAGATGACGTTGCCGAGCTTGGAGCGGGAGTGCGCGGCATCGGTGACGGCGACGTCGGCGATGCGGCCGCTCATGACGGCGGGGCCGATCGAGCGGAACGTGAGGGCGCGGACGAGGACCGAGTCGGGGGGGAGAACGGGTCGCGCGGACTGCGCGGAGGCCGGGAGGAACGCCGCGACGGCAAGAATCGTCGCGCGAATGACCGGGATGCGTGGCATGGGCGATTGGAGAAGACGCCGATAACATACCGCGCGGAGCGGCGCCACGCCGGGGTCATCCCTCGCGTTGCTCGGGATGACAGACCTCTATGGCTCCCTCTTCCACCTCGCCGCGATCTTCTTCCCCTCCTCGCCCGGCACCCAGATCACGACCACCTTCGCCCCATCGGCGCCCGTCTTGTGTCTGATCTTGTCCGGCGGCCTGACGTAGCCCGTCATCCCCGGCGTGAGGAGTTGACTCTTCCCGTTCACGATGTGCTCGAGCGTGCCCGAGAGCACGTAGAACATCTCGATCGCCCCATGTGTGTGATCGCCCGAGTCGATGTTCGGCGGAAAGGTCATCTCGCCGACCGTCACCTCGGGACCGACGTTCGAGTCGTCGAGCAGCAGGCGGAGCGTCACGCCGCTCGGCGCGCGGTAGAGCGTGCCCTGCCTCTCGGCCTGCGCGGCGGCGGTTGTGGCGACGGTCGCGATGAGGGCGAGCGCGCCCAAAGTGCGAGTGAGCATGGCAGGAGTATGCGGTGCGCGACACGCGCCAGCCAGAGCGTATCATCCCTGGCGCGAGGCAGTCGATCCGCGCAGGTTGTCGGTATGACGACACCTGCTTCCGCGCCCTCCGCGCCCTCCGCGCCCCCGGCGTCCACGCTCCGCGAATGTGACATCAGTGCCCGATCGACCGACGTGTTCGGCCGCGTCCTGTGCTCGGCGCGCAACCATCACTTCATCGTCGACGGGCCGATCTACAACAACTGCCCCGGCGAGGCGCTCACGCCGATGGAGACCTTTCTCTCCGGCGTGGCCGCGTGCGGCGTCGAATTGATCCACGTCATCGCGCGTGAGCAGAGCATCCCGCTCTCTCGCGTCGCCGTCGACATTCACGGCGTGGTCGATCGGTCGAAGCAGGCGCGCCCTGGCGTGACGACGTTCAATTCCGTCTTGGTCGACTTCACGCTGTGGGGGACGGACGCCGCGAACGCGGCCACGCTGGTCGACGGGTTCAAGGGACGCTGCCCGCTCTTCGGGACCGTCTCCGTGGCGGTGCCCGACGTTCAGGTGCGGCACAAGCTGGGGAAGTAAGCGGCCGCCGGGCGGTCGACCTGTTCGATAACGAACAGCGCGTGCCGGTTTCGAACGGCGGCGCGCGCCGCCGCGGAGTGCGGCGACCCCGTATGCCGTTTGTTGCCAACACGATGCGCTGACGTTCGGACGGCACGGACCTTCCACTTGTCGCCGCGACTGCTCGCACTCGAGGCGACCGATGGATTCGCTGCTGCACGATCTCAGCTACGCGTTTCGTTCGCTCCGCCGCGCTCCGGGGTACACGGCCGCCGTCGTCGCGACGCTCGCGATTGGCATCGGGCCGCTGACCGCCGTCTTCTGCGTCGTGCATTCGGTGCTCGTCAAACCGCTCCCATTCGAGGAGTCGGATCGGCTGGTGCAGATCTGGACGGGATCGAACGAGCAGCCGCACGGGCCAACCGCGTCGTCGAATTTCGTCGACCTCGGAACGATGAGCCATTCGTTCGCGTCGATCTCGGCGGAGGATTTCGGCTGGTTCAACCTCACCGGCGATGCCCCGCGGCCGGAGCGTCTGTTCGGAGCGGTCGTGTCGGGCTCTTTCTTCTCCACGGTCGGCATGCGCCCAATGTTCGGGCGCGCGCTGACGGAGGACGACGAGCGAGCGGGCGCGCACGTCGCCGTGATCAGCAACGGTCTCTGGCGCCAGCGCTACGGCGGTGAGGCACGCGTCATCGGCCGAGACGTCTCGATGAACGGCGAAGCCTACCGCATCGTCGGCATCATGCCGCCCGGGTTCGACTTTCCATCGACGTTGATCGCAGATCATGTCGACCTGTGGGTGCCGGTGCACTGGACGCCGGAGACGCTCTCGCGCGGAATTCGCCGCCTCGGCATCACGGCGCGCTTGGCGCGCGGCGTCACCCTCGCCCAGGCGCAGGCCGATCTCAACGTCGTGTCATCGACGCTGTCATCGCGGTTCCCGAGCGAGCTCACTCGGATGTCGATGCGGCTGGTGCCGCTTCAGGAGGAGCTCGTCGGGTCCAGCCGCCGGTTGCTGCTCGTGTTGTCCGGCGCCGTGGCCATGATCCTCCTCATCGCCTGCGCGAACGTGTCCAACCTCGCACTCGCTCGCGCGCAGACGCGTGACCGCGAGATGCAGGTGCGAGCGGCGCTCGGCGCGGGGCGCGGCCGGATTCTCCGCCAACTCCTGACCGAGAACCTCGTGCTCGCGCTCGCCGGTGGAACGCTCGGTCTCCTGGCCGCGACATGGCTGACGGCGGCGATCGTAGCCGCCCAGCCGCGAGGGCTCCCGCGCGTGAATGACATCGACGTGGACACATCGGTGTTCATCTGCGCGCTCCTCGCGTCGGCCGGTGCGTCGATCTTGTTTGGTCTCGCGCCGGCGTTCGAGGTGAATCGCGGGCGATTCAGCGACGCGTTGAGCGGATCCGGCCGATCGTCGACCGACGATCGCGGCCGCCGCCGCGCGCGTGGGATCGTCGTCTCGCTCGAGATCGGGCTCGCCGTCATGCTCCTCGTCGGGGCCGGTCTTCTCCTGAGAAGTCTCGAGCGCCTGCTCTCCGTGAATCCGGGATTCGACTCGCGCGGAGTTGTCACCGCGAGAGCCACGTTGCCGAGCGCGCGCTTCGGGACCGAGGACAGCCAGTGGCGCTTCGTCGCGTCGGGTGTCGACCGGCTCGCCGCACTCCCCGGAATCAAGTACGCCGCGGCGATCGACTATCTGCCGTTCTCGAACAGCGACGCGCGACTCGGGATCAGCATCGACGGCCAGCCGTCGTCGCCGACGGGCGACGGGCCATCCGCGCACACGCGCACTGCCACGAGCAGCTACTTCGCCGCGATGCGGATTCCGGTGATGCGCGGCCGATCGTTCGCCACGACGGACCGGAGCGGAACGCCGCTCGTCGCCATCGTCAACGAGGCGATGGCGCGCGCCTACTGGCCGAACGAGGATCCGGCCGGCGTGATCGGCCATCGCGTGGCGATCGGCACGCGGCCCGCGGCCGACGAGTGGCGAATGATCGTCGGCGTCGTCGGCGACGTGAAGCACCGAACGCTCGGCGATGCGCCCGAGCCCGTGCTCTATCTGTCGATGGCGCAGGCGCCGACGCAGCGCGTGAACTTCGTCGTGCGCGGCGAGCGCGCGACGCCGGCGATCGTCGGACCGGTCCGCGACGCGCTGCTTGCCCTCGACCGCCAGCAGCCGGTGACGGTTCGCCCGCTCGACGAGCTCGTGGGCGCGTCGATGGCGGAGGCCCGTTTTCGTGGGACGATCGTCGGCGGTTTCGCGCTGATCGCGCTCGTCCTCGCCGTCGTCGGCGTGTACGGTGTCATCTCGTTCGCGGTGTCGCGACGGACGCGCGAGATCGGCGTTCGCATCGCGCTCGGCGCGCGCGGCGGTGAGATCGTGGAACTGATTCTCCGCGAGGGCATGCTTCTCACCGTCGCCGGCCTGACGATCGGATTCGTCGCATCGATCTTCGTGACGCGGACGCTCCAGGGGATGCTATTCGAGGTGGGACCCACGGACGCGGTCACGCTCACCGGCGTGGGAGCGCTCCTTCTGGTGACGGCGACGATCGCGAACTACTTCCCGGCGAGCCGCGCGGCGAAGGTCGACCCGATGATCGCGATGCGCGCCGAATGACGACGCGAAGGAATGGTCAGCGACTCTTGAGCGCGTCGGTTCGCGCGACGGATCGCCACACCGCGGGATCCTCCGTGCCGAGGACCCACACGGAATAGCCGCGCAGCTTGTACTTGCGCACGAGCTCGAGCTTGGCCTCGAACGCGCGCGCGTCCTCGATCCAGAGGTGCTCATAGACGCCGGCGTTGGGCCACATGGCGTACGCTGCCTTCTCGCGGTCGTCCCACGTTGGGTGCAACGCATACTTCGTCACGAGCTCGCTGACCTTGGCGTACGACACGTCGCTCCCGCGAGAGCGCGAGCCGGTCTTCTCCTCGTAGACGGGATACCACCAGTCGGAGTATGACGGAATTCCCAGCGAGATCTTCTCCGGCGGAACGCCGGTGGACAGCGCGAACTTGAGGGCCTCTTCCATCCAGGGGTACCCCGCGACCGGGCCCGGCGTCGACCCGCCGGTGTGCTCGGCGTAGGTCATGTACGAGATGAAATCGAGCGCGCCGGCCAGCGCTTTGTAGTCGTAGACGGCCCGCCAATTGTCGAAGATCCACTTGTGATAGCTGTTCGACCCCCGATCGTCGCTGACGCGTGGCACGACCGCCGCCGATACCGTGCAGCCGATGTTGTGCAGCGCGGTCGCCGACTCCG
>Ga0326726_10007100_pt1 | contig 10021 bp, 8 predicted proteins | sample MHFenrmetagenome_2_FD_207603 | JGI IMG/M metagenome (GOLD analysis project Ga0326726, IMG submission 207603) | Lab enriched peat soil microbial communities from Michigan Hollow, Ithaca, NY, United States - MHF15MN | ecosystem: Environmental > Terrestrial > Soil > Wetlands > Peat | place: USA... | reverse complement strand
TGTCGTCGTCGGATGCATAGGCGTCGCCGCCGCCGGCGAGCGCGTCGCCGATCGAGCTCGCGGCCATCTGGCGCACGGAGCAGCCGGCGCCGAGCACGGCGAGCGCGAGGAGCGCGCCAATCGTGACACGATGAAGAATGTTGCCCATGGCGCTGCAGAGTATAGAGGGCGCGCCCGCACGCCCATCCCATGCTCATGGCGAATTGACCTACAGATGACTTACCGCTTGCGGCGCCGTGACTGGCGCAGGCTCAGTCCCCGGCGGCCATGCCTTCGCGCCGCGGGTCCGCCCCGCCGCGCCAGCCGCCAGGCACCCGCTCGATGCCGTGCAGGCCGCTGGTGAGGCTGGTGAAGTTCAGGACGTGGCCGCGCTCTGCGAGCGCGTCGCCCAGTTCCTCGATTGCCGTGCGCCGCTCGAGGAAGGTCGGGCCGTTGGTGCTGCCGAAGTTCGGGTACGAGATCGCCGACTGGATATCCATGCCCCAGTCGAGCGTCGCCACCAGGGTCTTCGCCACGTAATTTAAGATCGTCAGGCCGCCCGGCGAGCCGATCGCCATCTTCAGCCGGGCGTCGCGTTCGAACACGAAAGTGGGCGCCATCGAGCTGCGCGGCCGCTTGCCGGGCTGCACGCGGTTCGCCGCCGGACGCCCGGCGATGGTGGGCTGGAAGGCGAAATCGGTGAGCTGGTTGTTGAGCAGGAATCCGCGCACCAGGATGCGGCTGCCGAACGCGTGCTCGATCGTCGTGGTCATCGCGATCGCGTTGCCTTCGCCATCCACGATCGACAGGTGGCTCGTGCCCGCCGCCTCGCCGTCGAGATTCCCCGGCAGCGCGAAGACCATCGAGCGCTCGCCGATCAGCTTCGCGCGCGCATCGAGGTATTTCGCATCGAGCAACTTTGCGACGGGTTGCGGCACGAACGCAGGGTCGGCGATATAGCGCAGGCGATCCGCATAGGCAAGGCGCGCGGCCTCGCTGAATAGATGCACGGCTTGCGCCGAGCCCGGCTTTGCGGTCGCGAAGCCCGTGCGCTCCAGGATTCCCAGCATCTCCAGCACGGAGACGCCGCCCGAGCTCGGCGGACCCATGCCGCACAGGCGGTAGCCGCGGTAGGCGCCGCATATCGGGTCGCGTTCGATCACGCGGTATGCGGCAAGGTCTTCCAGCGTCATGTCGCCCGGCCGCGCGTGCGCGCGCACGGCGCGCACGATGTCCTCCGCAATCGCGCCACGGTAGAACGCATCGGCGCCCTGCTGCGCGAGCGTGCGCAGTGTCGCCCCATAGGCGCGATTGACGATGCGCCGGCCCGAGTAGAAGAGCGTGCGCGCCGCCGGATCGTCGCCCAGCAACTGCTCGCGCTCGAGCAGGCGCGTGAGGCGCCGGGTCTTCGCGATCCCGCCTTCAGCGAGCCGGATTGCCGGCTCGAAGAGACGCGCCCATGGCAGCTTGCCGTGCTCGCGGTGCAAATGCTCGAGCAGGCGCGGCACGCCCGGCACGCCGACCGCGCGGCCGCTCGCCACCGCGAGCATGAATTCCTCCGGATTGCCCTGGCGGTCGAGGAAGCGCTCGGGCCGCGCGGCGGCGGGCGCAGTCTCGCGCGCGTCGTAGCTGCGCACGCGCTTGTCGTTCTGCGACCAGTGCAGGACGAACGCGCCGCCGCCCAGGCCCGAGGATTGCGGCTCCACGAGCCCGAGCACGAGTTGCACGGCAATGGCGGCATCGGCGGCGCTGCCGCCCGCGCGCAGCATCTCGAGCCCCGCCTCCACCGCCAGGGGATCGGCGGCGGCGACCATGAAGCGCTTGGCGTACGCCGCCTGACGCTCGGTGCGCCCTGTGTCGATCTCCGGGCTGCCGAGCTGCGCCGCGGCGCCGAAGCAGAAAAAGAAAAGGGCCGCGCAAGCGGCCCTTTCGAGAAACGACTGCCGGATGCTCACACCATCAAGGGTACGACGAGCAGCGCCACGATGTTGATGTTCTTGAATCGACCTCGCGCTCGCCGGCGTGGCGCCGGCGAGCGTCTCCCGATCAGGGGATGAAGTTGAGCGTCTCCGGCAGCGGGCCGGCGATCGGCACCTCGAAGAATGGCCCGGCAGCGCCATCGGGGTCGATGAGCACCGTGCCGTCGCTTGCCAGGAACGCCGCGATCTGCTGCTGCGCCGCTACCGCGTAGGGTGCCCCCGCCGGGTTGCCGATGTTGGTGAGGAAAGTATGTGGGTTCTTGCCAACCGCCGGGTTGGCGGCGTAGGCCAGGTCGTTGCGGAAGAACACCGCCCGGTCGGCCAGATCCCCCGCGCGCAGGATCGCGGTGGCGGTCGGATTCGGCACCGTCATGTCGCCCTTGGCGAACTGGAAGATCACCGGCTTGGCGGCCTGGCCGCGTAGCGGCTGCTTGCGAATATACGCAGCGTAGGAGACCGGGTTGCCGCTTTGCTGAACCCACTCGAAGCGATCGAGCGCCTGCTGGATCGCGATCGCGCCGGCCACGCTGTTGATGCGAGGCGGCTCGTTGCGCAGCGGCATGTTCTCATTGAATACGATGCCGCTCGGGTCCGCGACGTTGATCAGCGACGGGACGCGGGACGCCAACGCAATCCCGGTCAGCGGACGGAACGCACCCAGGCGTGCGACCTCGGTGATCGAGCCGCCTGCAACATTCGGCACGCCGGCCTTCAGCGCGGGTTCGACACCGAGGAAGATCGTTCCGTAGATGCCGCCGAACGACTGGCCCGCGTAGTAGATGCGCTGCGCATTCAGGTCTGCGCTACCGTCGCCATCGAAGTCCAGGCCGGCCTCGACCTGGCGCACGAGCTGCATCAGGTCGATCACGGTCTGGCGCAGGCCGTCGCGCGAGCCGATCACGTTGCGCGGCCGCGCCGCGTTCACACCTTCGGTCGAATCGATCTTGCCGTTGCCGTCCTGATCGATACCGCGGCCACCGGCTGGCACTTCGACCGCCGTCCCGGTAGTGCGCAGCACGGTCAGCGTGCCGAGCGTCCCGCCGCCATGGCCGACAACGTTAATCGACAGCGTGGCGAGTCCCTGCGAAGCAAGCACCGATGCGACCGTCCACGGCGCGCCGTACAAGCTGTCGGTGAAGCCATGGCCGAATATCGCCACCGGCCAGCCGCCGGCCGGCTTCGGCCCCGCGGGGACGAAGAGCTGCAGTACGAGTTCGTTGCTGCCTTGCGGCTGCGGCCGCCCGGTCCAGGTGCCCGTGGCCGGGATGTACTTGTCGGCGGTCTGGTAGTCAGGTGACCTGAAGCGCCCATACGCGATCTGGCCGACGGCGCCGGGCACCACGCCCAGTGCCGGCGTGGGCACGAAGCTCGGCGTGAAACTAGGCTCGGTTCCCGTCTGGCGATTGAACTGGATGCCGAGCAGCGAGGACACCGGAAACACCGCGCGCACCGGCCCGGTCGATGCGGTCCCGATGTTGAAGTCCACCGGTGCCGGGGTCGTGCGCTTGATCTGGCGGTTGATCTTGGCCAGATCGGCACTGATGCTCTGCGTCGTGAACAGGCTGGCGGCGACCGGCTTGGGGCCGTGATGGCGGTGCGACCGCATCGCGTCGCGCAAATCGCGCCGGTACTCCGTGCCATCGCGATCGCGATCATGCGCTGCGACGGAGTCTTCGTCCCAGCCGTCCGACTTGATCTTCTTGCCGCGCGTGTCGCGCACGCCATCGGTTACGACGAGCAGGTAGCGGGTGTGTTCGTTGAGCAGCTCGTCGCTCTCGAATGCGAGCGTCTTGGTCGCCGGGTTCCAGACGACCTGGTTGATGCCGACCTTTCCGCCAAAGCCCTCGAACGAAAGCGTGTCGCCCAGGTTCACGAGATACACGGTGTCGCTGCTCACCGTCGCAGGATCGATATCGCCGCTGAACGGCACCGTGATGCGCGGCTGGGTCGAGAATCCGTCGAGCGTATTGATGACGTCAATGTCCAGACAATCACTGGGCCGCACCTCACAGTCGGGCTTCGGCAGATTGACGCGCCGCAGCGTCAGGTTGGTTGCATCGAACACCGTGAAGCGGTTGCTCGGGAACGGCGTCGCTGCCGGGTCGGTCGGATCGAACAGGACATGCACACCGTCGGCGAGCGCCGCGAGCGGAACGAACGCGAGCGCCACCGCCACTGCGCGGATGGTCATCGTGAGCATTTGGGTTGGCTCCTCGGGCAGATGCGGGCGATATCGCTCATCGCCGCAGGCCGTTTGTAGCATGGACACGAGGATCTATCTAGCCCGGTTCCTCCCCTGTTGCGGGTACGACGGTTTCGACAAGGCTCGGATCGCCGCACTGCAGCAAGGATTTCGGACCGCACAAAAAAGAAAAGGGCCGCGCAAGCGGCCCTTCCGAGGAACGACTGCCGGATGCTTACACCATCAACGGTACAACGAGCAGCGCCACGATGTTGATGATCTTGATGAGCGGGTTCACCGCCGGGCCCGCCGTGTCCTTGTAGGGATCGCCCACGGTGTCGCCGGTCACCGCAGCCTTGTGGGCTTCCGAGCCCTTGCCGCCGTAGTGGCCGTCCTCGATGTACTTCTTGGCGTTGTCCCAGGCGCCGCCTCCCGTGCACATGGAGATGGCGACGAACAGGCCCGTGACGATTGTGCCCATCAGCACGCCGCCGAGCGCTTGAGGCCCGAGGACGACGCCGACCAGGATCGGCACCAGCACCGGCAGCAGCGACGGGATCATCATCTCCTTGATCGCCGCGCGCGTCAGCATGTCCACCGCCACGCCGTATTCGGGCTTGGAGGTGCCTGCCATGATGCCGGGAATCTCCTTGAACTGGCGGCGCACTTCCACCACCACCGCGCCCGCGGCGCGGCCGACGGCTTCCATCGCCATCGCGCCGAAGAGGTACGGCACCAGGCCGCCGATGAACAGGCCCACGATCACCATATGATTGGAGAGGTCGAACGACAGCGACTTGCCCGCGGCCGAGAGCGCGTGCGTGTAGTCGGCGAACAGCACCAGCGCTGCGAGGCCTGCCGAGCCGATGGCATAGCCCTTGGTCACCGCCTTGGTGGTATTGCCCACCGCGTCCAGCGGATCCGTGATGTCGCGCACCGAATCCGGCAGGTCCGCCATCTCGGCGATGCCGCCCGCGTTGTCGGTGATCGGCCCGTAAGCGTCGAGCGCCACGATGATGCCCGCCATGGAGAGCATCGAGGTGGCCGCGATGGCGATGCCGTAGAGGCCGGCGAGCGCAAAGGAGGCGAGGATTGCCACGCACACCGCGAGCACCGGCCATGAGGTGGACCGCATCGACACGCCCAGGCCCGCGATGATGTTGGTGCCGTGGCCGGTGGTCGAGGCCTGCGCGACGTGCTGCACGGGCTTGTATTGCGTGCCGGTGTAGTACTCGGTGATCCAGACCAGGAACCCGGTGAGCGCCATGCCCACCACCGCGGTGCCGTACAGGTGCCAGACGGTGATCATCTTCGTGCTGCCGGCAATTTCGAACGGCACCTTGGCCACGACGTCGCCCATCAGCATCTGCGTGATCGGCCAGAACGCGACGAGCGCGATGACGCCGGCGACCGCGAGGCCTTTGTACAGCGCAGGCATCACGTTCTTGTCGCTTGGCTTCGCCTTCACGAACCAGGTGCCGATGATCGACGCGATGATGGCGAAACCACCGATTACCAGCGGGTAGATCACCGCCGCGAGGGAACCCAGCATCAACGCGCCGAGCAACATGGTCGCGACGATGGTTACGGCGTAGGTTTCGAACAGGTCCGCCGCCATGCCGGCACAATCGCCGACGTTGTCGCCCACGTTGTCCGCAATCACGGCGGGGTTGCGCGGGTCGTCCTCGGGGATGCCGGCTTCGACCTTGCCGACGAGGTCCGCGCCAACGTCCGCGCCCTTGGTGAAGATGCCGCCGCCCAGCCGCGCGAAGATCGAGATCAGCGAGCCGCCGAAGGCGAGGCCCACCAGCGGATGAATGATGTGCGCAAGGTCGTCCTTCTTGAGCGCATTGGCATAGAGCAACGCGAAAAATCCGGCCACGCCCAGGAGTCCGAGGCCCACCACCAGGAGCCCCGTGATGGCGCCGCCCTTGAAGGCGACCTGCAGGGCCTCGTTCAGTCCCACGCGCGCCGCCTCGGCGGTGCGCACGTTGGCGCGCACCGAGATGTTCATGCCGATGATGCCGCAGGCGCCGGAGAGCAGCGCGCCGATCAGGAACCCCCAGGCGGTCGTCCAGCCCAGCGGCGGCGTGAAGCCGATGGCGAGGAACAGGACCGCGCCGACCATGGCGATGGTCTTGTACTGGCGCCACAGATAGGCGGTGGCGCCTTCGCGGATCGCGGCCGCGATCTCGCGCATGCGCTCGTTGCCGTCAGGCAGCCTGAGAATCTGCGCGCTTTGCCAGACACCGTAGGCAATCGCCAGGACCGCGCACGCGAGCGCGAAGATGAGTCCACCGGACATGCTGTTCTCCCCTGTGATCCGCGGGGCTGGGAGCCCCGCCGAAAAGGGGCCGATTTTATCAGGCTAGCGCAAGGCGGCGGAAGCCCTGGCGCGGATTTCCTCGACGTTGCCCAGGCCCGAGATGCAGTGATAGCGCGGCGCGCGCGCATCGCCCGACGCCGCCCAGCGGGTGTAGTACTCCACCAGGGGCTGCGTCTGCGCGCGGTACACCTCGAGGCGCCGCTTGACCGTGTCCTCGCGGTCGTCGACGCGCAGAACGAGCGGCTCGCCGGTGACGTCGTCCCTACCCGCGACCTTGGGCGGGTTGAACACGACGTGGTAGGTGCGCCCCGAGGACGGGTGCACGCGCCGGCCGCTCATGCGCTTCACGATCTCGGCGTCCGGCACGTCGATCTCCAGCACCACGTCGACCCGCACCGCGCCGGATTTCATCGCCTCGGCCTGCGGGATGGTGCGCGGGAAACCGTCGAACAGGTAGCCGTTGGCACAGTCGGGCTCGCGCAGGCGCTCGCGCACCAGGCGGATGATGATGTCATCGGACACCAGCTGCCCCGCGTCGATCACCTTCTTCACGCTGAGGGCGAGCGGCGTGCCCGCCTTGACCGCTGCGCGCAGCATGTCGCCGGTGGAGATCTGCGGGATGCCGTACTTCTGCGTGATGAATGCCGCCTGCGTGCCCTTGCCCGCGCCGGGCGGCCCGAGAAGAATGAGCCTCATCGCAGCAGTTTTAGCACAGCTTCAAGGTCCCCCGGGGTGTCCACCCCCGGCGGGATCGCACCCTCCTCGATCACCGTGGCGATGCGGTAGCCGTGCCAGAGCACGCGCAACTGCTCGAGCTGCTCGGCGGCCTCGAGCGGCGAAGGCGCGAGCGCCGCGTAGCGCTTGAGGAAGCCGACGCGGTAGGCGTAGATGCCCACGTGGCGCAGCGCGCGCGGCGCGCCCTGGCGCGCGTAAGGAATCGGCGCGCGGCTGAAATACAGCGCTTCGCCCTGCGCGTTCAGCACCGCCTTCACCACGTTGGGATTGGCGATCTCGGCGGCCTGCGTGATGGGATGGCAGGCCGTGGCCACGCTCGCCTGCGGATTGCGCTCCAGCGCGCCGGCCACGCGCGCGATCAGCTGCGGCGCGATGAGCGGCTCGTCGCCCTGCACGTTGACCACGATCGCCTCGTCGGCAAGACCGAGCTGTGCTGCCGCCTCGGCGATGCGATCGGTGCCGGAGGCGTGGTCGGCGCGCGTCATGCGCGCATCGAACCCGGCGGCGCGCACCGCGCTCGCGATGCGCTCGTCGTCGGTCGCGACGCTCACGGGCTGCGCGCCGCTGGCGCGCGCGCGCTCGCACACGCGCACCACCATCGGCTTGCCGCCGAGGTCGGCGAGCGGCTTGCCGGGAAAACGCGTGGAGGAGTAGCGCGCGGGAATGAGCGCGGCAAAGGCCACCATAACGGGGCTAAGCGCGCAGCCGCCTAGCCGGCCACCTCTTCGGCGGGATCGAGCCGGCGCGCGTCGTCTTCCAGCATCACGGGAATGCCGTCCTTCACCGGGAAGGCGAGACGGTCGGCCTTGCACACCAGCTCCGCGGCTTCGCGGCGGTAAACGAGCGGCCCCTTGCACAGCGGGCACACCAGGATCTCAAGCAGCCTTGGGTCTATGGCCGAGCTCACCGAGTCTCCTCAACAGCCATGCGTCGAATGTCGGGTCGGGCACCGCGCGCACCGGCAGGATCCAGTGCTGCGGCTTGGCGAAGCGCTTGCATTTTACCGCGTCCTTCTCGGTCATCAGCACCGGCGCGCCGTCGCCGAACGCGAGGTCGGCGGCGACAAACGGGTGGTGGTCGGGAAAGGGGTGCGGCACGACCTGCAGGCCGCGCGCCGAGAGATGCTGGAAGAAACGGTTGGGGTCGCCGATGCCCGCGACGGCGTGCACGCGCTCGCGGGCGAAGGACGCGAGGCTGCGCCGCTCGCGCGCGTCGGTGGCGCGGTGCAACTCCTCGCCCTCGAGGCGCATGCTGTATCCCTTCACCTGGTCGGTGCCGTGCGCGATCACTGCGTCCACGGTCCACAGGCGCGTGCGCGGCTCGCGTAACGGGCCCGCCGGCAACATGAAGCCGTTGCCGAAGGCGCGCGCGTCCACCACCGCGACTTCCAGGTCCCGGCGCAATGCATAGTGCTGCAAGCCGTCGTCCAGCACGATGACGTTGCAATCGGGGTGCACTTCGCGCAGCCGCGCCGCCGCCGCCGCGCGGTCGGCACCCACCCACACCGGGCAACCGCTGCGCCGCGCCATCAGCACCGGCTCGTCGCCGACATCCGCCGGGTCGGAGGCGAGTGATACCGCGCGCGGCGCGCGCTCGGTGGCGCCCGCGGCGCTCGCGCCGCCCAGGTAGCCGCGCGAGACGATGGCGGGCAACCAGCCTTTCGACTTGAGGAGCTCGGCGACGTGGATCGCGAGCGGCGTCTTGCCGCTGCCGCCCACCGTAAGGTTGCCGATCGCCACCACGGGGATACCCGCGCTGCGGCTCGGCAGCAAGCGCAGGAAGTACGCCAGCCGGCGCAGCGCGACGACGACGCGGAACACGATGCTCGCCGGCCACAGCAGCCACGCGAGCAGGCCCGCGCGACGGTACCAGCTTCTTTCGAGGATGCGCGCGGCTGAGGAAGCGCTGAACAAGTTGCGCGGAACTTGTTCAGCGCTTCCCTAGCGGGACGCCTGGGTGGTGAAGGTGATGCGCTGCAGGCCGGCGACGCGCGCCGCCTCCATCACGCGGATCACCGACTGGTGGCTGGCGCTGGCGTCGGCGCTGATCACCACCACCGGGTCGGTGGAGGATCCGCCCGCGCGCTTGAGCTCGCCCGCGAGCTGCTCGACGCTGATGAACGCGACCGGCGAGCGGTTGACCACGTACTGCCCCTGCAAGTTGACCAGCACGTTGATCTCGCCGGGGCGCTCCAGCTGCTTCTCGGCGTCGGCCTGCGGCAGGTTGATCTGCAGCTCGGTGTACTTGGAGTACGTCGTGGTGATCATCAGAAAGATGAGAATCACCAGCATCACGTCGATCATCGGCACCAGGTTGAGCTCGAGGGGCTCCCTTTCCCGGCCGCGCTGGAAGTTCACGGCGCCTCAGCCCCGGTCGGCGCGCTCGCCGTGCACGATGTCGATCAGCTTCGCCGCCTGCTGCTCCATGTCGACGACGAAGCCGTCCACCTTGTTGCGATAGTGGCGGTAGAAGATCAACGCGGGAATCGCGATGCCGATGCCGAAGGCGGTGTTGTAAAGCGCAATCGAGATGCCGTGCGCGAGCTGCTGCGGGTTGGTCCCGGTGGGCGACTGCGAGCCGAAGATCTCGATCATGCCGATCACCGTGCCGAACAGGCCCAGCAGCGGCGCCGCGGTGGCGATGGTGCCGAGCGTGGTGAGGAAACGCTCCATCTCGTGCGCCACGGTGCGCCCCGCCTCCTCCACCGCTTCCTTCATCACGTAGCGCGAGCTCTTGTGATTGCGCATGCCCGCGGCCAGCACCTCCCCGAGCGGCGAGTCCTTGGCGAGCTTGTCGAGGACGTCGTCGTTGACCCCTTGC
>Ga0326726_10007099_pt1 | contig 10022 bp, 9 predicted proteins | sample MHFenrmetagenome_2_FD_207603 | JGI IMG/M metagenome (GOLD analysis project Ga0326726, IMG submission 207603) | Lab enriched peat soil microbial communities from Michigan Hollow, Ithaca, NY, United States - MHF15MN | ecosystem: Environmental > Terrestrial > Soil > Wetlands > Peat | place: USA... | reverse complement strand
CTTTAAAACAAAGCGGTACACGGATGGGTCTCTCGTGGTGCGGGGATCAACATATCTCATCTCAAACGTCATGCACCCTTTCGGGGCTCGAAAAGGTCCGTGGATCATTCCAGGAGGTCGACAGGCGTAATATCCCTCTTGATAGGTTTGATTCACCTTGACATCGACCAGATATCCTTCCAAAATGTAAATCTCCTCCCAGAAAGGATGGCATAATACCTCTTTGCCTTCATATCCCTCGGGAAACCGGAGGAGACGCGTGATATCCCCGGTCTCCGGATCGATGCTGAGAATTTTTTCGGTCAACCCACCGAGATCGCCCCGAACGGCGGGCCATTCGAAGGCGGTTTGACTATCTGTGAATTCAATCTCTTTCTTTGCCATATTCGACTCACATCAGTACAGATGAAATAGCCTGGGCACGATGAGCGTGATCCATGGGACGTACATGATGATCATGAGGCTCAGAAACATGACCAGGATGTAGGGGAGAAGAGGTTTCGTCACGGCGGAGAGAGAAACCTTGCTGATCCCACAAATGACGATCAGACAGAGGCCCACAGGGGGGAGAACGATTCCTATCCCTTCCGCCGCCACCATGACCAGCGTAAAATGCAACGGATCGAGGCCGAGTTTCACTGCGATCGGAAGAAGAATGGGATAGAGGATAATAATGGCTGGAAGCCCGTCGAGGACAGCACTCCCGATCAGGATGACAATACTGGCGAGCAGGAGGAAAAGCCACGGTTCTCCGATATGGAGCATAAACCGGGTGATCACCTGTGGGATCTGCTGATTGGCCATGATCCATGAAAAGATCGAGGCCGTGCCGATCAAGATCAAGATCACTCCCGTGACCACGCCGGTGTTCACAAGCATCTTTCCGACATCTGAATAAGTGACCTCCTTATAGATGAAGACAGAGACGATAAACCCGTACAAGACTGCCAATACGGCAGCCTCAGTCGCCGTCGTGACGCCACCGAGGATTCCCCCGAAGATGATGACGGGCATGCCAAGTGGGATGAGGGCTTCTTTAAAGGCGTACCATACGCGGAGAGAAGAGAAGGCATGACGGTCTCCAGGGATGTTGCCTTTTCTCGCCTGAAGGAATATCCAGATGCAGATAGCAAGGGCCATGACTGCTGCGGGTAAAAATCCTGCCGCGAAGAGAGCGCCGATGGAAATCTGTCCCATCCCGCCGAGCACGACCATCGCCATGCAAGGGGGGACGAGGATTCCCATCCCCGTGGCTGCAGCGACGATCGCAGTTGAATCCTTTGGGTCGTAACCCGTTTTCCCCATGGTCGGGATCAGGATCGATCCCATGGCCGAGGCATCAGCAATCGACGAACCGGAAATTCCGGAAAAGATCATCTCTGAGACAACCGCTCCCATGCCAAGCGACCCCCTGACCGGTCCGACAATGGAGAGAGCCAAATCAACAATGCGGCGGGAGATGCCCCCTGTCTCCATCAAGAATCCGGCGAAGACGAAGAGCGGCACCGCCACGAGGGGGAAAAAGTCAACCCCCGTGTACATCCTCTGGACAATCAATATGAGCGGAATATCGCTCCTGAGGAGGAAGGCGAGTGAGGCAAGTCCTAAAGCAAAGGCGATCGGAATACCCACAAGAAATGCGATGAGGAGGATAATGCCTAAGACTCCCATCTGTGACGATCTCCCCTAAATCTCATGGCCGACCGGTTTCTTACCCAAAACGATTGGAATCCCGTTTTTCAGGACATAGTAGAGCATGATGATCCCGCTTCCCGGAATGGCTGCGTAAGAATAGCTGATGGGTATGTTGAGATAAGTGGTGGTCTGTCCGTATGAATCATGAACAAAGAGGACTCCCTCCTTGACCACAAAGACGAGGAAGAGAGTTGTGCCCAAAAGGATGGCAAAATCGAAACACTTACGAAGATTTTGCGGGGCGCGCTTGAGGAGAAAATCGATGTTCAGGTGCTCCATCCGTTTCATCCCCACGGCTGCTCCAAGGAAGATCGTGTAGATAAAAGAGAAAGTTACAATTTCCTCAAGGGGAGGAAATGAAACCTTGAGGGCGTAACGGAAAAGCACCTGAAGGAAAACCGCAATGCAGAGGATCACCACACAGCTTGCCAGAATCACTTCCCAGAAAAGGGAGAAAAATCTCTTCATCCGCCCAGAACCTCTTCGATTCCCCCAACTATTTCACATCTTGTATCCTGCCGACCAGAGCCGGGGGCACCACATTTGACATGGCCTCATAGACCGGCAAAGTCGCCTTGCGGAAGGCCGCCACATCCGGGTTTTCTGTGACGATCATCCCTTTGGACTTCAGGAACGCGAGATCATCTTTTTCCTTATCGGCCACCGTCTTTCTCTGAAAATGCTTTGATTCATCCACAGACTTCTGAAGGATCTGTTTCTGTTGTTCGGTCAAGCTGTTCCAAAGTTTTGGGCTGATCATGACCGCTCCGGGGGTGTAGGTGTGAAAGGTCAGCGAGAGGTACTTCTGAACTTCAAAGTAATTCATGGAGCGAATCGTCGGGATCGGATTCTCCTGTCCATCAACGACTCCCTGTTGGAGTGCCGAGTAAAGCTCGGTAAAAGCGATGGGCGTCCCAATCGCACCCAACGACTTCATCATCTCAACGTAGACCTTGGACTGCTGAACCCGAATCTTGAGTCCCTCCATGTCTTTTGGAGTGACGATCGGTCGTTTGTTATTCGTCATGTTCCGAAATCCAACCTCCCAGTATCCAAGAATCTTAATTCCCTTTTTCTCGGCTAAAGCGTTCAGCTCTGCTCCGACAGGACCGTCGAGCACTTTATAGGCATGGGCCCGATCCCGGAAAATAAAGGGCATCTCCATGACCTGGAACTCTGGGACCCAGAGGGGAAGGATGCTTCCCGCTGCCGAGACAGCCATATCCACCGTCCCGAGTCTCGTCCCCTCGGCAAGGTCGCGTTCACCTCCGAGTTGGGCATCCGAGAAGACTTCGATCTTCATCTGCCCGTTGCTATTTTTCTCGACCGCTTCCGCCAACTTTGTCGCCCCGATATGGTACTGGTGCACCTTTGTTCCGGAATGGCCGAACTTAATGATGAGAGGAGCAGCCTCCGAAGAGGACCCCATCCCGGAAAAAATGATGATGAGGCACAGCAAGAATCGTAATCGTGACATGGTCCTTTCCTCCTTTTTGGGTTTCATCAAACCCGGTTCACTTTTTCGTTTGCTTTTATAACACGAGGATGTCGCCTTGGCAATAACGATGGGAAGCAGGCCCACACCCAGTTTTTTCTTTCGCCCATGACCGGGGAGATCCCGTCCGAGGCTTCATAAGGCCCACGTTGAGGCAAACAGGGTTGACACCCCATGATCTTGAAATCCCGGTTTCTCCTTGAATCGTTTGCAGCAAACCCCTAAAGGGTTGGGCCGATGAAGCCTCTTCAGGGACCGACCCGGTCGGGCAGTGACGAAACACATCCTCCCTCGATAGGGTCGAACGGTCCTTTTTATTCCGTAAAATTTTTTCTGGACAAATGACTTATTTCGGGGATAATTAGAGTTAAGAACGACGGGATGAGAATCGAGCCTTGAGAACAAAGACCCTCATACTGATTACCGCCATCGCATCTCTACTCGGATCTTCAGCTTACGGTATTGACGGGAAGCCGCTCACTGGGTCAGATCGGGTTTTCCATTACTCAGGCATCAGCTTCGGTATTCCCATCCTCAAGGCCTCTATTAGAATTGAAGGTGGAACGTCGGAGCAGGGGAGACCCATTTACCAAATTCGCGCCTCCATCTATTCCCTCGACTACCTCAAATTTTTGTTCAGAATCAACAACCGGTTCCTCTCAACCGTCGACGCGGAGACCCTCGCTCCAGTCCAATACGTAAAAGAGATTCATCAACAGGGACTCCTCGCTAAGAAGAAAAACTATATTCAAACCCTCACCTTCGATCATTCCAATAAGAGATTAATCATTGAAAACCAGAAAGACGGGGAACGGAAGGAGATACCCCTGTCCGCTGGAACCTATGATCCCCTGTCGATTTTTGCCAAACATTATCTTAAGGATGAACTTCATCCAGGGCAGGATATTCAGATGTCCATTTTCGACGGGGTGAAGTTACGCCGCATGGTCTTTTGTTCAAGAAAAGGGAAGGCGGAATCAACAACCTTTGGAGAGGTGGAGGCCTTATGTCTTGAGTCGAGTACCTCTTTTTCTTCTTTTGACGATAGAGAAGGACTCATTCGAATCTGGTATACGATGGATGGTAAGAAAATTCCGATTTTAATTGAATTGGATCTTCCCGTCGGGAATGTCAGATTTGAATTGGAGTCGGTGGAGAGGATCTGAAGGGTCGCCTTTTATCATCAATTAAATGAAGAGGAACCGTAGCATCTTCCGATTTTATGTCAGGTGGATAAGACGATGATGAACCCCTAGAAATTTGAATAAAAATCCCAAGATAAAAGGAGGAAACGATGGCAGTAAAGAAGGTGGCAAAAAAAGTTGCAAAAAAGGCTGTAAGGAAGGGAGATGTTTATAAATGCGGCGTTTGCGGTCTGGCCGTGACCGTGGATGAGGTCTGCGGGTGCGTCGATGCCTGTGACATCATTTGCTGCGAAAAACCCATGAAGCCCGAAAAGCGGGCGTAGAAGCAATTCAGTCATTTTCGAACCAGTCGAAGGTGGTTTGGGCCCTTCGCTCTTCTGGATCAAAATACTTCTTAACCATATGGAAACACTTACCGCCGACGTGCTTGTGATCGGAAGCGGTCTGGCAGGCATTCTTTCTGCATTGGAAGCGGAGAGAGCCGGACTTCGCGTTCTTATCGTTGGAAAATTCGCCATTGGCATGGGGACCAATACCTCATTGGCCAATGGCGTCTTCACAGCTTCAAGTTCACACTTTTCCAAAGAAGATCATCTCCATTCGACCTTAGAGTCGGGAAGAGGACTGAACCACGTCGGGCAGGTGAGAACGCTCGTTGAAAAGGGTCCGGATGCAATAAAAAAATTGAAAGATTATGGAGCTCCCGTTCTTGAGAACGGGACGAAGTATGTCACGGATCGGTCAGAGGGTTCCTCCCGGCTGCCCGGTATCTTGTTAATCAAATCCCTTGTAGAACGAATGAGAAACAGTTCTGTCAAGGCTTTGTCGGGCTTGGTCGTTTTTGATCTGGTGATCGAAGAGGGCGAGGTTCGGGGGGCATTTGGATTTTTGAAAGACGGAAAAGCCTGCCTGATTCGATCAGGAGCAGTTATCCTGGCAACCGGTGGAGCCGGGGCGATCTATCGTAGAAATGACAACCAGAAAAGCATTCTCGGAGATGGATATGCCTTAGCCTTGAGGGCAGGCCTTTCCGTTTTAGACTTAGAATTCGTTCAATTTTATCCTTTTACTTTGGGGGAGCCAAGGCTCTCCGCTTTTCTCCTTTATCCTCCCTATCCTCAAGAGGTCAGGTTGTTCAATGAGAAAAAAGAGGATCTTCTGGAGAAGCTTCATCTAAGAGAAGATTTGAACCAGGCCGCCATTAGCCAGCGGGATCGTCTTTCTATTGCCCTGTACCATGCCTCTCAGAAAGGGGATGTTTTTTTTGATCTGACCCGGGTCCCACGGGAAAAATGGGAGCGCTATCCCCTGAACTTTCTCAAGAAATCCAAGTTCCCTTTTCAGGACCGTCCCTTTCTGGTTTCGCCGGCAGTCCATTTCTTTATGGGAGGGGTGGAGATCGACGAAAAGGGAAGGACATCTCTTCCCGGTCTCTTCGCAGCGGGAGAGGTAACCTGGGGGGTCCATGGTGCCAATCGATTGGGGGGAAATGCGTTAACGGAATGCGCGGTGTTTGGAGTCTCGAGCGGCCAATCCGCAGCCGAATATACGCGTCAGAAAGCGCACGACCAGGAATCATCAAATCTTTTTCCTGAGGCGCTTATGAAGAAATGGGACCGAAAGGTACGATCCTACCTAAGAGGGAGAAGAGGGACCTTTGACCCGCCCAAAAGCCTGCTGAAAGAGTTGAAAAATTTGGGCTGGAAATATGCGAGTCCTGATCGCGAAGAAGAGTCTTTGAGAGAGGGACTGGAACGGTTGGCTTCCATTGAGAAGAGAATCGGGGAGGTTTATGCGGCAACGGTGAAAGACCTTTTTGGAAAGAGAGACTTAGAAAATGTAGCTCTCCTCCTCAAAGCCATCTTAAGGGGAAGTCTGCTCCGAATGGAGAGCAGAGGTTGTTTCTTTCGAAAAGATTTTCCGGATCAGGACGACGTGAACTGGTTGAAAAATACCTGCTACCGTCTTGAAAAGGGAGAACTCCAGATTACGCATCGACCCGTTGGATAAATCCGAAATTCGAATATCGGGCGAAGCGTCCGTCTCGGACCAATCCGAAACAAGTTTTACATGACGACTACGTCACCCACGGACCATGAAAATATAACCTCCCCTCCCCCTTGATGGGGGAGGGTGGGGGTGAACAATTGAACTTATATCCCCCTCACCTCAATCCTCTCCCACTAGGGGAGAGGAGGTATTTTCAACGTAATTCGAATACCAAATGACGGAAATTCAAGAACAAGTTTCAGAGGATTTGGATTTAGAATTTTGAGATTGTTTCGAGATTCGCCTGCCTGCGCGAAGCCGCTTCGGCGAAGGCAGGGATTTCGTGCTTCGAATTTCCCTTTTAAGATAGGAAAGGGGTTATGCCCATTAGCACAAAAAAAGGAGATAAGGGGTTCACCGGGCTGTTGGGAGGGAGACGTGTGCCGAAATACCATCTCAGGCCCGAAACCTATGGTACCCTGGATGAGTTGAACTCTTTTCTGGGAATGGCAAGAGCGATTTCCAAAGATAGAAACGTGAGAAAAATCCTATTCCATATCCAGAATCACTTGTTCATCATTGGTTCAGAGCTGGCTTTGTCCGGAAGGGATCGAGACCTCTTGAAGGGGGAGATCGCTCAGAAGGAGGTGGATTGGTTAGGTCGCCTCTCTACCGATTTTGAGGCACTGCTCAAGCCGGAGCCCGGATTTATCATTTCTGGTGAGACACAGATTTCAAGTATTTTAGATGTGGCACGTGCGGTTTCGAGGAGAGTGGAACGATTGGTGGCTAAGATGAAGTCGAAGAAAATGCTCCATAATCTGAGAATATTGGAATACCTCAATCGTCTTTCTGATGTCCTCTACCTTCTCGCCCGGTATGAAGAGAAAAAAGCCCACGTGAAACTGAAACATCCCTCTTATCATCCCTTTTTCTGAAGCTACCTGTTGACAAGGGGAGAGGATTTAATATAGAAATAGATCATTTATTTTACCCTTAAAAGGAGGTTCTTATGAGGCGGTTAATCATATCCGGCGTCATCTTGGTTTTGATTTTTTCTTTTTCTTCAGCCTGGGCTCAAAAGACGGTTCGGTTATCCGTTGCAACAGGAGGTACAGGTGGTGTCTATTACCCAATGGGTGGAGGGATGGCAAATATCCTATCTAAATATATCCCCTATTTAGAGGCCACGGCGGAGGTGACGACTGCATCTGTGGATAACTGTCTTCTGGTAGGCAGGGGAAAGGCAGATCTGGCGTTCATTATGGCGGATACGGGTTGGGATGCCTATATGGGGAGGGAAAAATTTAAGGAAAAAATTCCGTTGAGAACCGTAGCGGTCCTCTATCCCAATAACATGCATGTTGTAACGGTTGAGGGGAAGGGGATTGATAAGGTTACAGATCTGAAAGGAAAAAGGGTTTCGACTGGCGCTCCGGGGAGTGGAACTGAAATAATGGCCCTTAGGGTCATCGAGGCTTATGGGCTGGATCCGAGTAAGGACATGACGAGGGATAAATTGGGTGTTTCCGAATCAGCCGGAGCATTGAAGGATGGGAAGATCGATGCCTTTTTCTGGGTGGGAGGTCTTCCTACTGCAGCGGTCACAGATTTAGGAGCAACTCCTGGGGTCAAAATGAAACTCATCAGTCATGCAGATGCGGTTCCAAAGATGAGAGAGAAATATGGGCCCCTTTACGTTAAGGGGATTATTCCCGCCAAAACGTACCCTGGGCAGTCTGTGGAAGTTCAGATAGCCGTGGTTTGGAATCTCCTGGTCTGTCATGAGAATATGAAAGAGAATGTGGTCTACGATATCTTGAAGACCGTCTTTGACCATAAACCAGAGTTGGTGGCATCCCACAGTGATGCAAAGTACATATCATTGGAGTCCCAGGCGGGCGGAAGTTCTCCGATTCCATTCCATCCAGGGGCCATTCGATATTTGGCAGAGAAAGGAATTAAGATTAAGTAATTGAAAGGGAAGAACTGGTCCCTCCTTGCATTGATTGCAATCTTGATAGTGGCAGGAGGGGTTTTCCTTTTTAAGGAAGTGACCCTCCTTCATATAGAGAATATGGATCATCCCAAAGCGATCCATAGTCGGATAAGTCCGTCCGAAACGTTTTCCATGTTCTATATTCATTCGATCTATAAGGAACCTGTTCTGGAGGAATTCCAGGCCGAAAAAGATGCCATTATCCTTAAAGGGATCAGGACAAAAAGCCCCGCGGTCATGGAATACTATGGATTTGGGGATATGAAAGAATTCCATCCGATGAATGTAAGAATGGGGGCTGTCTTTATTATTCGGAGAGGGATGGGGGAAGGGCAAGGATTGATTGTGGGCGACCGGAAGATCTACCTGAGTGAGATCGGTGAAAGAGGAGATCGAATTCAATTGAGGATCGAATCGATGCCCTTAGGAAAATATCTTCTCTCAACGGTGTGGAGATATCACTAAGAACGGAAAAGGGTGGCATATGGAAGAAGAGATAAAGGGAAAAGAACAGGAAGTGGTGATTTCGGAAGAAGCCCTGAAAGAGGCCGAGAAGTTTATCGAAGAAGAAGAGGGTCCTTCTCGCCGGCTCACGGGGAGGATGGATGTTTTTATCACCTCGGTAGCCGTGGTGATGTCGCTCTTTCACCTCTATGCCGCCGTCGGAATAATCATGACGCAGGTGTTACGAGGGATCCATGTCGGGTTCGTCCTCTTCCTTTCCTTCTTGGTTTTCCCGTCCTTCAAACGGTTTAAGAATCGAATTCTTTGGTATGACTATATCCTTGCCCTTCTCGCAATCGCCCCTATCGTGTATATGTTGTTCGATTTTGATGCCTTTATCTACCGCTCTGTTATACCAGATTCGTGGGATCTATTCTTCGGAATCATATTGATTCTCCTGGTCTTGGAAGCGACCCGAAGAACGACCGGTCTGATCATGCCAGGAGTCGTGCTTGCATTCCTCGTTTATGCATTTGTTGGGCCCTGGCTTCCCTCTCCCTGGACGCATCGGGGATACGATATCGATCGTCTCGTGGGCCACATGTATATGACCCTCGAGGGGATCTTTGGAGTTCCAATCGATGTCTCCTCAACCTTCATCATCCTCTTCACCATCTGGGGAGCCTTTTTAGAATTCTCAGGCGCCGGTAAATTCTTTATCGACTTTTCTTTTGCAGTAATGGGTGGAAAGCCTACGAGCGCGGGCCGAACCGTGACACTGGCTTCTTTTCTCCTCGGGGGTCCATCAGGAAGCGGAGTGGCTACGACCGTCACATTGGGAGCAGTCGCCTACCCCATGCTGGCCAAGGCTGGCTATAGCAAGGATGCGGCAGGGGGCCTCCTCTCTGCAGGGGGAATTGGCGCGATCCTTTCGCCACCTGTCCTGGGAGCAGCCGCCTTTCTCATCGCTGAATTCTTAAAGATATCCTACTTAGATGTTATCATCATGGCCTCTATTCCGACCTGTCTTTACTATTGGTCGATCTTTTTAATGGTGGAACTGGATGCCAAAAAATTTGGGGTAAAAGAGGTCGCTTTCGATAAAACCTATAGTCTGTGGCAGCTCACCTATCTTTACGGCTTTCATTTCACGTCCCTCATTAGCATTGTGGTCATCATGGTCATCGGCTTTACACCCATCATGGCTGTCTTCTGGTCGACGATCATTACCTTTGCAGTCAGTTTCATCAGGAAA
>Ga0326726_10007098_pt1 | contig 10022 bp, 9 predicted proteins | sample MHFenrmetagenome_2_FD_207603 | JGI IMG/M metagenome (GOLD analysis project Ga0326726, IMG submission 207603) | Lab enriched peat soil microbial communities from Michigan Hollow, Ithaca, NY, United States - MHF15MN | ecosystem: Environmental > Terrestrial > Soil > Wetlands > Peat | place: USA... | reverse complement strand
AGCATCTGCCGCCGGGCTTTGGGCAATCCAGTCTGCGCAGTTCAGCCGAGGATTCCGACACCGTGCGCCTGGGCGTAGGAACTACGGTAGAAGAGGCCGAAAGGCTGCTGATCCTGAAAACGCTGGAAGCGACCAACAATAACAAGACCCGGGCAGCCGAGATTCTCGCCATCAGCTTGAAGACTTTGCACAACAAGCTCAAAGAGTACGGGAACGCCACGGCCGACGCGGCTTTGGCAAGGGAAGAGTAGTGGGAAGCAGCATTTAGCAATTGGCAATTGGCACTTGGCCAATTCCCAGGGGGGAGCTAAGTGCCAATTGCAGTAGTTGCCCATGCGTCGAAAAACCAAAATCGTACTGGCTATTACCTTCATGGTGGCCGTGCTGGTCACGGCGTTTTCATATGTCTACATTTCCGAATTGCTGCGCCAGCGCGTGACCACAGCGCGAGAATCCGCAGCTCAATTGACTTCCAACCTGGCTTACCTGGCCGCAAACGCCGCCCCCGATTTGAGCAGCACCAAGGTGGACACCACGAATCCCCAAGCCATGCGGCGGGCGGTGGCGTACTACCTTGGCACTGATCGTGATCTGAATAATTTTCTGGAATCGGTGGTAGGGACATGGCCCATTATCTACGACGCGGCCATCGTGGACAGCGACGGCAAAGCCATCCTGCACACCAATCCCGACCTGGTGGGCAAGGAGGTTCCCGACCGGCCCGACTTCCATCTGGTGGAGAACGCAAACTTTCGCCGGCAGTTCCGCATGGTATACAACCCGCCCACCGTGTACGACGTGCGCATACCTTTGCAACTGGACGGGGCCCGCTTCGGCAGCATCCGGGTGGGAGTATCGACGGTCTTTCTGAAGAACGAACTGACACCCCGCCTGCAGCAAGCTGTGGTCTTCTCCAGCATCGCAGTTTTTCTTTCTCTGATCCTGGCGGCTGGCCTCTCGCACCTTGCCCTGGGGCCGCTGGAGCAGATCAACCGCAGCCTGGACAGCGTCACCGCGGGCAATCCGCAATCAGTCAACGAGCCCGACGCGGGTCACGACGAGTATGGGATGGTGAGCTTGAAGATCGCGCACCTGGGACGGCAGATGCGCGACGCCAAAGAAATTTTTTCCGCTCTGAAAGACAACGTTGACCAGATTATGGGCAATCTGCAGGACGGGCTGATGCTGTTCACCCGCGACTTGCGAGTCGTCCTGGTGAGCGCGTCGGTGGAACGATTCCTGGGACGGCCCCGGCGGGAACTGCTGGGCCACGCCGCGCGGGAGATTTTTTCGCCGGAATCGGAGTTCGGGGCGCTGCTGTTGCAATCGTTTGAACGACGCAGCCCGATTGCGCCGCGTGAGATCGAATTCCCTAACGGCAAGCGAGTACAGATTTCTCTCGATTTTATCCGGGAAAAAGAAACCCCGATCGGTGCGCTGCTCACCATGCGCGACGCGGAGTCGGTCCGCCGCATCGAAGACGAAATCGAAATGTCCCGCCGGCTCTCGGCCACGGGCCGGATCACGAAGGGCGTGGCTCATGAAGTCAAGAATCCGATCAACGCCATCGTTCTACATTTGCAGTTGCTGCAGGGAAAACTACGGCAGGTCGATCCCGACACCCGCCGCCACATGGATATTATCGGCAGCGAAATACACCGGCTGGACCGGGTGGTGCAGATCCTAGTGGACTTCACCCGTCCGCGTGATCTCCATCTGGAGGAAACCGATCTGCGCCGGCTCCTGGAGGACGGGGTCCAGTTGGCCGGACCCGATGCCGCGCGGCATGGTGTGACCATCACCTGTGAGCTTCCAGCCCAGCCGTTAACCGTGAAGGTGGACACCGACTTTATCAAGCAGGCCATCCTCAATGTCGTGCTCAACGGGGTTCAGGCCATGCCCGATGGAGGCAAGCTGACGGTTTCGGCCCGCCGCGAAGATGACATGGTGGTCACTGAAATTCGCGATCAGGGAAGCGGCATTCCAGCCGACGCTCAGGACAAGATTTTTGAGCTGTACTTCACTACCAAGAAAGAAGGGACCGGGATCGGGCTGGCGCAGACTTATCAGATTCTGCAATGGCACTATGGATCGGTTGACTTCGAATCCGTTGAGGGCGAGGGCACAACCTTTCGTCTGCGTCTGCCGCTGGTCCAGTCCCGCTCGAATGCCCTGCAGGAGGCCGCAACTCGGAGCTAGGCAACGACCGGCGGTGAAGTCGCATGAATTTCTGGACGGAGAACAATCAGATTACAGCCCGGAAGTCAAAATGCCGGGTAGGTCTGAGCGGTGGTTGGTAGCATCCAATTTCAAATGAGTATGTATCTGGCCGTCATTCTCGGATTCTGTGCGCTGGCGACGCCTTCAGTCGCGGCCGCCGTAGTTCCGGGACAACTTCCGCAACTCAATCAGGAAACTCAGCCAACGCCGGAAGCCCCGCCAGCCGCATCTCCCCAGGATTCGCCCCAGAATACGACGCCGGCGAGTCCAGCAGCCGGCCCTGCGCAATCCAGCCCGGCACCTCAGTCCGAGCCTGCGTCGCCGCCGGAGACGAAACCGGCGCCAGAGTCCACTCCCCAACTGCAAAAGGCGCAGGCGGAGTCGGCTGCGAAGAAACCGGAATCCAAGACATCGAAGAAAGCGACCAGCAAGAAGAGGCGCCACCGGAAGAGTTGCGCCATTCCTTCTGATTCGACAACGGAGAAAAAAGTAGTACGAAACGGCGGCACAACCGCTCCCGTGGTCCAGCTCGCCCCAACTATCAGCGCAGAGCAGGCGTCCAGCCAGCGCCAGAGCACTGCCCAGTTACTGACCGCGACGGAGGACAACCTGAAACAAATCGCGTCCCGCCAGCTGAACTCAACCCAGCAGGACAGCGTCAGTCAGATTCGCAAATACATGGAGCAGGCCAAAGCCGCCGAATCAGCAGGAGACGTGCAGCGTGCACATAATCTCGCATCTAAAGCGCTGCTGCTGTCGGATGATTTAGTGAAACACTAAAGCATGTTAGCTTCTAGCTGCGAGCTTCTAGCTGCGAGCCTTCACAAACCGAACGACGCGATGCACGCGCAGAAATACGAGGCCGGTAATTTCGCAGGGGTCCTTCGACTGCGTAGAGGCTTCGCAACCGCGAAGCCCCTACTCCGCTCAGGATGACAGGTGGACGGATCTACTTTCCCTTGGCGCGGGCTGCGTTCACTTTAGCCAACAGATCTTGCGAAAGCGGTTGAACCGGACCGGGAATTTTTGCCGCTTCCATCAATACCTCACGGGCCTCGGTAACCCGGCTGATCTTGGCGTAGGCGTAACCCAGGCGATAAAGTGCAACCGCGTACTGCTGGTCATCCAGACCTTTGAGTAGCGCGGTGGCGGACTTCAAATCCGTAATTGCAGCCGCGGTTTTTTCCTGCTTCATTTCGGCATAGCCCAGAGTGGAATAGGCGACTCCGGCCGAGAGCTTGCGGGTGCGGTCCGCGTCCGGGGCGTCCGCCTTGGCTGCAGCCACCGCTCTTTGCGCATAGGCAGCGCCCTTGGCCACGCTGCCCGGCTTGGGATCTTCGACGTACGTCCCCGCCAGAAGCAACAGGGCAGCGAGATTGTTGGGATTCGCCGCCAGCGCCTTTTCCCCGAAAGCTACCACCCGGGTTGTATCTTTGAGCTCGGAGAGTGACATCATGGCGTAAGAAGCAACCGATTCGTCAAAGCGCGACTTGGGAAAGGCAGTGGTAAAACGATCAATGTCGCTCATGCGCGCCTTGGCGTTGGTTTCATCGACGATCACATTGAAGGCCGCAGCTTCCAGGAATTCGTATGAATTCTTCGCCGAGTTCTTCTGCTCTTCTGTCTGCGTGGCGAAATCCTGGTCGCTCATGCCTTCCGGCTTAGTCTTGCCGATGGAGTTATAAACTTCGCCGCCGCGCACCGAGTAATCCAGTAACTTAGGGTTGTTCTTCATCTGCTGGGCGATGCTGGCCTGGGAGACGAAAATATCGAGGCTGCGGGGTGCACTGGCCAGCGCCTTGTCTCCGTAATCGAGCGCCTTCTGCAAGTCGCCGGCGCCCTGGTAGGCCTGCGCCAGCTGCCAGTTGCCATAAGCCACAGCCGCCGGATTAGACGAGAACTGCTTCAGGAAATCCTCGTACATGGCCAGCTTCTTTTGATCATCCGGCTCTTTGGTGATGGCTTGCAGCGCCTGGTCCTCCGGCGTGCCCGCCGGAATCACGATGGGTTCTATCTGGGCCGGGGAAAGGAGAGCAACCACGAACAGAAAGGTAACTAGCAGAACGGACCAGCGGCCGTGCTTCATACGTCACCTCCGGAATGGCGTCGGCATCGTAGCGCTGAAAGGCGGGATATGCAAGCGTTGAGGCCGCTCGGGTGGTGTCCTAAGAGTATGTTAGGACACTACCGACCGCTCGTGGAGGGCCGGGTCTTCGACCCGGCCAGGCCGAGCGTAGCTCGGCTTCACCGGCTCAGATGGTGGCTCATCTAAGACACTGTCGAGCTACGCTCGACCGGGCGGATCAGAGGCCCGCCCCTACACAGTCCATGCTAGTCTTTTCCTCATGCGGGATCGCGAGGAGCCGGTGGTCGCGGAGAATTCTGCTGCTGGCTGGACGCATTCCATACTCTTTATCGTTCTGGTTGCCTTTCTGCTTCGCCTGGCTGTCATCACCATAGGCCACACCTACCGCATCACGCCCCGCCGCGACCACTTCCAGTTTGGATGGGAAATGGGACGCATCGCACGTTCCATCGCGTCCGGACAAGGCTTCAGTTCTCCCACGGATTTGTCCACCGGGCCCAGCGCCTGGGCGCCGCCGGTTTATCCCTACATCCTGGCTGGGGTGTTTAAGCTGTTTGGGATTTACAGCAATCTTTCTGCCTGGGTCATCCTGGCATTCAACAGTATTTTTTCCTCGCTGACTTGTCTCACGCTTTACCGGATTGGCGAGAAGATCTACGGCGTTGCAGTAGCGCGGGCCGCGGCCTGGACCTGGGCGCTGTTCCCCTACGCCATCTATTGGCCGGTGCGCGTGGTCTGGGAGATGAGTCTCAGCGCGTTCCTGTTGACCCTGGCGCTCCTGCTTACGCTGCGCATGGCGGACGAACCTCCGCGGCCTCGAATCTGGATCGGATTCGGGTTCCTATGGGGTTTGTTGGCCATCACCAATACTGCGGTGCTTTCGATGCTGCCGTTTTGCCTGCTTTATCTGTTGTGGCGGCTGCCCCGGCGGTCCCGGCAGCTGGTGGGGTTTGGATTGTGCATTCTAACGGCGGGGCTGGTGGTCAGCCCCTGGCTGCTCCGCAACCATGCTGCCTTCGGCAAATTCGTTTTTGTTCGCGACAATCTGGCACTCGAAATACACATGGCCAACAATGACCAGTCCAACGGCCTGTGGACCCGAGGCGAGCATCCCGGCAACGATCCCGAAGCCATGCGCCGATTTCAGCAGCTGGGCGAAATTCCCTTTATGGAGGAAAAGCAACAGCAGGTCCGCGAATTCATCCGGGAACATCCAGGAAAATTTCTCATCTTTACGCTCAAGCGCATTCTTTACTTCTGGATCGGACCGCCCCAGGCCAATATCGTCGCTGGATATGACCTCATGATCGCCCGCCATGTCATGTTCATTCTTCCCGCTGCCTTCGCCTTCGCGGGTTTGTGGCTGACACTGCGAAACAGAAAGCCGGGAGGATTTCTGCTGGCCTGCTTTCTGCTGATATACCCTCTGCCGTACTACCTGGTGAACCCGTTCCCGCGCTATAAGCACGCTATCGAACCGGAGATCATCCTGCTCGCGGTGTACTTATTTTGGGAAGCAAGCCGGGTGCAAACGGGTTGGCCGGTTCGCACAAAATCTTCGTGAGCGAGTCTCTTGGCGTTACCACACCAATCCCATCCGGTTGGAGAGTCTTTCTTCATCGTTTACATTTGAAGCATGCGTGCGATTCTGCAGAAACGGGCCCTGCGGTATGTTTTCGGCGCCAACATGATCTCCATGCTGGGCAGTGGCATGAATTCCGCCGCCGTGGCCTGGTACATCCTGCAGGCCACTCACTCCGAAGTCGCGCTGGGAACATTGGCGGTGCTGCAAACTCTGCCCGCCATGCTGATGCTGCCCTTTACCGGAGTCCTTATCGACCGTGAGGACCGGCGCCGGCTGGTGATGATGCTGGATGCGGCCCGCGCCATAATTATTCTCGTGGTGGCAATCCTGGCCTTCACCGGCAAGGTGAAAGTGTGGCAGCTCTATCTGATGAACACGCTGGTAGCGGCGGGCTTCTGGATGTTCTGGCCGACCATCACCGCGCTGATCCAGGAATTAACTCCAGGCGAGGAGTTTGTCGACGCCAATACCTTTCTGCTGGCGGGAATCCAGGGTGGCTGGCTGATTGCCGGATCGATCGTAGGATTCGTCTACAACCACATTGGCCTGGGCGGGGTGTTGCTGATTGACTTCTCTACTTACCTGGCCTCGTTTCTGCTTTATCTTGGAGTGCGCAAGGGCCGCCACGTGGTGCCGCGACCGGCGGAACTGCGAGCGGACATCATCGCCGCAGAAACCGCGGTGGGGCGCTTTGTGCGCGAGATGCGTGAAGGTATTGATTTCCTGCGCAGCCACCGCTCCGTGGTCACGCTGGGAGTCAGTTGGGCTCTTTTCCTGGGCGCAATGATGACTGGAGTGGTGGTCACTGCTCCGTTGAGCGACAACGTATTTCACGCCGGTGCCGTCGGCTATGGCTGGCTGAACGCAGGCTGGGGCACCGGTGCGTTTCTGAGCGCGCTCTACGCGCCCGCCCTGATTGCCTGGGTCGGCGCGCGCCGTTCCATTGCGATTTCCATGGGCGTGCTGGCTATTGCAATGACCGTGGCGCCGCTGTCGCCCTGGCTGGCGGTGGCGGTCGCGATTTACGCCATCATGGGTTCAGGCCGCGGCATAAGTGGCGTCGCCATGAACACCAGCATCATGGAACAGGTGCCGCAGCACTTTATGGGGCGGGTACAGAACACCTTCTACTTCGCCGGTACCATGCTGCAAATTGTTCTGGGATTTCTGGTTGGCGCGGTGGCGCAATTGAACCTGGTGGCGGGCTTCTCCATCATCGGCATGGTCTATGCGGTGGCCTTCGTCACCGCGGTGTGGCCGGTGGCGGCGGCGAGGCCCGTTTGCGAGGTTGGGCCAGATTGAGGCGGGTAGATTTCAGATTGTCTGATTCAGATTTCAGATTGTTGATTTCAGATTTCAGTCCTCAGTTCTCGGTTGGCTTGAGCGGTTAAATCTGAAATCTCAGAATCTACAATCTGAAATCGCACTTCTTCCCATCCGCCCCGAACTGTTATCCTTTCCCGTTCCAACTTAGCCCAGGAGACTTGCATGTCATCCAGCCTCGAAGGTCGAGTTGCGGTTGTCTTCGGAGTCGCCAACAAACGCTCGATCGCCTGGTCGATCGCGCAAGGGCTGCATAATGCGGGCGCGAAAGTGGCTATCACCTACCAGAATGAACGTCTGGAACTGGAAGCCAGGGAGTTGATCGCTTCGCTGCCGGGCGCGGAAGGCTTCATGTGCGATGTGTCCGATGACGCCGCCATCGAGCGCTTGTTTGTCCAACTCAAAGAGCGTTACGGTAAGTTGCATGTGTTGGTGCACAGCATAGCGTTTGCTCCCGCCGAGGAGCTGAAGGGCGAGTTCGTTGCCACCACGCGCGAAGGTTTCCGCATCGCCCACGACGTCAGCGTATATTCGCTGGTCGCGCTCGCCCGGGCTGCCTCCCCGCTCATGGAAGACGGCGGCAGCATCATCACCATGACTTATTACGGAGCAGAGCGGGTTGTACCTCGCTACAACGTCATGGGCGTGGCCAAGGCGGCACTGGAGTGCAGCGTGCGCTATCTGGCCTACGATCTGGGCAAGAAGAAGATCCGGGTCAACGCCATCTCCGCCGGCCCGATCAAGACCCTGGCGGCCCGCGGTATTTCCGGTCTCAGCGACATGCTGAAAGCCCACGCCGAGCGCGCCCCTTTACAGCGCAATGTGGATGTGAACGAAGTGGGCGCGACCGGCGTGTTTCTGGCCTCGGACGCCAGTTCCGGCATCACCGGTGAAGTGATCTACGTGGACTGCGGCTACAACATTATGGGTTTTTAGCTGGCGCTATGGTTTGCGCTTCCTGCCGAAGAACTTGCGTTCAATGTCAGGATAAAATTCCTTCAACACATTGAAGCCGGCATCGAAGGCAAACTGGATGCCGGCGCGCTCGGCCACATCGGAAAAATCTCTCTGGCTTCTGGGATAGTAAGTCATTGCGAGGGCGGATGAACTGAAACTGCCCAATACTTCCGAGACATTGAACGCCTTTCGCCCGGAGTCCTGCCGCGTTACCAGAATACGGCTCAAAGAATATCCCATGCGGCGGGAGAAGCCTCCATCGCCGAGGCGGTAATACCGTGGGTCCTGGTGTAACAGAGAGGGATATACGCCGGTGATAAAGATGCCGGCGGTCAAGCCGTCCGCCAAGCCAGCCCCGTATCGTTTGCCGTAGCCCTCCGCGCCTTGTCCATATTCCCTGGGGCTGTTGCGTGCCTGGTTCACGCCGGCTTCGGCAGCTACAAATACAAAAGTGTAAGGATTGAGATACTGCACCGCGAGTTTGAACTTCTGGCCGCTGGTTAACGGGGGCGGTTGCGTCCCGACTTCGACCAACCCGTATGCGGGCACGATGCCGAACATTCGCTCCTGGCCGGAGGGCTGGGTGGAAGAGTCAGCTCGCTTCTGCTCGTGATTCTGGCTTGCACCATCTTTGCTGGTGGTTGCCGGCGGCGGCTCCTGAGAGCGGCAGAGTTGAGCGCTGGTCACGGTCATCATCAAAATTATGGTGGGGACAATCGCCGGCACGAACCGGTTGGTGGGAAGTTCCCGGCGTGAAGTAAGCAGCGAACGATCAAACATGGGAAGCGTAGCCTTTGACCTACGTGCTGGTGATCCGAATGTGCCGGTCGTTTTCAGAACTTCGCCCCCGTTCGCCGAGTTTTTCATTCACTCTCTCCAGCGCAATTTCCACATCGCGCTCGCGCTCAAAGCGTTGGAACTTCTCTCCCCACTCTATCAGGAGAATGCTGTTGTCAGCGATGAGGTCATCGAGCCCCAGCGTTTCCAGTTGGCGCGGCGTATCAATACGATACAAGTCGATGTGATAGAGGTTAGCCTGGGGACCACGATATTCGTGGATCAAGGTGAAGGTAGGGCTGGTGACGTCTTCAGCGGACGCGGCCTGGAAAGCCTCGACGATGCCTTTCACCAGCGTGGTCTTGCCTGCTCCCAGATCGCCGCGCAGCAACACCAGCTTGGGCGGCGCGAGCATTCTGGCCAGAGTACGGCCAAGCGCGATGGTCTCCTCGGCGGAATGGGTGACAAATTCCTGTGTGGCCATGCTGGTCGAATTCAAATGACCAGTATAGCGATTCCCTCCCCGGACACCGGGGGGCCACACTTCAGCCGCGCCGTAAGGCCGAAAATGGGAAGGGCACGACTTCAGTCGGGCCATGAGCCGCTGAACATCAGTGCGCCTTCAGCCGCTGAGGTTAGCTTTTGCTTCCCAGCGCGCCGCTCAAACTGACTTCGGCGCCGTCCACTGGCTGGACCGGATTCCTTGGAAGCTTCGGTCCGCGGCCGAATCCACGACCATGCGCAAGGCGCGATGGTCGTCGTCGCCCAGTGCAACGAAGCGGAAAGGCTGCAGGGCGCCGTCAGTGGCCGCCCGTACGGGTGTGAGCATTTCCGCCATGCCTCGTACGGGACCAGATTGAGTCTGAAAAGCGACTTCGACAAAATCTCCCTGACTGAGAGATTTGGCCAGCCGTAACAGACCGCCGGTGACGGAGATAGTTTGGAGTTTCGCTTTGGCGCGCTTACCGTCTTCCAACATGACTAAGGCCAGAACTGAACCACCAAGCTGGATACGTGGAGAGCGGCGCTGAGGATGCACTTGGGGAAAGTGAGTCATGCACGGACTATTTCACG
>Ga0326726_10007097_pt1 | contig 10025 bp, 10 predicted proteins | sample MHFenrmetagenome_2_FD_207603 | JGI IMG/M metagenome (GOLD analysis project Ga0326726, IMG submission 207603) | Lab enriched peat soil microbial communities from Michigan Hollow, Ithaca, NY, United States - MHF15MN | ecosystem: Environmental > Terrestrial > Soil > Wetlands > Peat | place: USA... | reverse complement strand
CCCCCAAGAGACTTTGTCATAATGGGGGGGAGGGCTTGAATGGATGGGACAAACAGCCTAGTTCCAAGGCTTTAGAATGCGGACATTTACGGTATCGTAAGAGTCTTTCTTCCTGAAATGGCAGTGCTTTCGTGCTCTTGAGGCCTCAAGATCTAATTGTTCAGAGGTGCTGCTCTAAAGCTTTCTCACCCGGCTGTCTGTTCGCGTTTTGTAGAATTCTCTCCCCTTCATCCAATTGCGACACAGTCTCCAACGGGGAGAGGGGAAGGGTGTGGGAATCATGGACAAGAAGTTGAAGCCGCGTTTCAAGGTAGCTGCCATTGTCTTCGTATTCCTAATCGTTTCATGCCCCAGCTTTTTCTCATTCGCAAATAATAACGAAGAAAGCAACAGGTCGACCAATCTAAACCTCTTTGTCAAAGAATTCATTGCCAATCATGCCCCACAAATAGGGGAATCCGGGCAGTTAATCTTTGCAATCAATACGGATTCCTCATCGTTTCAAGTCACAATTCATACCCTGGAAAAAAAGAACGGCCACTGGCACGTCGCATTCCCCGCATTTGGCGGATCGATCGGAGAAAAGGGTTTCGCGCCGATCGACGAGAAAAGAGAGGGAGATGGCAAAACCCCGAGCGGCATCTTCCCTCTGGGGATTGCTTTCGGCTACGATTCCTGGATTGCAACCAAAATGCCCTACCGACAGTCCACGGACGATGACTTCTGGGTGGATGATGTCAATTCAGAAGACTACAACAAATGGGTCAAGGGTGAACCCAACGCAGCATCCCGGGAAAAGATGAAGAGAGAGGATGACCAGTACAAGTATGGTGTCGTGATCGAATACAATACGCACCCGATCGTGAAGGGAAACGGGAGTGCGATCTTTTTGCATGTATGGAAACCCGGGGAGTCAACTTCTGGTTGCGTCGCCATGTCTGAGGAGATGGTTTTAAAAATTCTCGGATGGCTCGATCCAGCCAGGAAACCCTTGGTCATCATGGGCACAGAATCCGAGCTTGCCGCAACGATCCCTGCATCCGGAGCACGGGGCGAAGCAAGAGCAGAAGCATCCGCACGTTTTGGAAAGGTGCCTGATATCGTTGATATAAAGCAAGTTAGTCCGCACATTATTGTCGATATGAAGTATGCGACAGAGGATAATTTCACGAAGAAGAGGCTTTACGATTCAAACACCTGTTTTTTGAGGAAACCCACCGCCATCAAATTGGACGCGGTTCAGAAGGAGCTCGAGACAATGAATCTCGGGGTAAAAGTATGGGACTGTTACAGACCACTGGCTGTCCAGCAGACCCTCTGGACGATTCTCCCCGATGAGCGATATGTGGCGGATCCAAAAACAGGTTCGCGTCACAACCGGGCGTCCTCAGTGGACGTCACACTCGTTGATGCCCAGGGAAAGGAACTTCAGATGCCGACGGGGTTCGATGATTTTGGTCCGAGAGCGCACCATCATTATCAAGACCTTCCGGATCAGGCGATCAGAAACCGGGAACTTCTCAAAGGCTTGATGGAAAAGGCTGGATTCATTCCTCTGCCGGAGGAATGGTGGCATTATGATGATGAAAAGTGGGTCCGGTACAACATCATGGATGTATCCTTTGAAGACCTCCTAAAGCACCCCCGTCTCAACCCATAGAACGGAAATCCCACATATATCCCAGGACTTATTGGGTCTACCTTTTTGGCGATCGATGCTTATATTTAGGGCAAGAAAGGAGCTAACCATGAACATGAACACCAACCCTGTGATTATCAAGAATCTGATTGCAGACCTTTCGAGTTCCGATGACTCTACCCGGGTAAACGCCCGGAGAGAACTTTTGGATACGGGAAAGCCGGCTTACACTTCACTGCTTGAGGCCTTAAAAGATCGCAACTGTCTGGTGAGGTGGGAAGCAGTCAATATCCTGGGTGGGGTCGGAGACCCTGAAGTAGCCCCTGCGTTAGTAAGCGCTCTCGAGGGTAGCGAGTTTGAGGTTCGTTGGGTAGCAGCGGAAGCATTGATCCGATTGGGTACAAAAGGATTAAAAGCCCTGTTTCAGGCCCTGATCGAACGTGCAGACTCGGCTTTCCTACGGGAACATGCGCATCATGTGCTTCATAAATTAGCACAGGGGGCGTCAAAGGTCTTCTTAACACCGGTATTGATAGCCCTCGAAAGCCGTGAGCCGGCGGTTGAGGTACCTCCGGTCGCTCTCCATGCCATGGAGACGATGGATGAAGCTCTAAGAACCGTTCGCAAGATTGATCCGTCTTCTCCCTGGTACTCAATACTCGCCGCACCGATTGCGATTAACCCGGACTTGCCAGCGCGTAAACGGTCTCAAAGGTATGTGAGGAGCTTACAGAAGGACCAACGGTCTACTGATCAGGATCTTGCAAGAGCATAGAGAGAAGGATCGTTCACCATTCGTTCCTCATCCTCCCGCAAGCATCACGACAAGGTGAATATCATCGCCGTCCTTAACGGGCCGAGCAAGCTCGTTCGGGTAGGCGCTTGTGTCGTTCACAAAAATTTCGATGACATTCAGGAGTTTATCTTTCTTCGCAAAAAGCGCTTTCTCCATTCCGGGAAATCGTCGGGCGAGATGGTTCAAACATTCGCCCACGGTTTTTCCCTCTACTGGCACCACCTCTAAGCCATTGGTAAACTGCCGGTGCGTTGTATGGATGTGCACATTTACAGGCATGTCTTAGTCCTTTCGCAAGTGTAGGGGGAATTCATGAATTGCCCCTACAGCTATTTCATTTCTCAATTCTTCCGATTCCCCAGACTTGAACCATCCATTTATTTTGATTTCAGCAAGGTATGGGCGACCACCATCCTTTGAATTTGATTCGTCCCTTCAAAAATCTGGATGACTTTCGCATCTCGCATCATCCGTTCAACAGGATGTCTCTGGGTAAGACCCTGCCATTGCAACATCTGGACGGCATCGGTCGTTACTTTCATGGCCACATCCGAAGCAAAATACTTCGACATGGCCGAGAACACCTGAACCGGAGTGCCCTTGGCTTTTTCATCCATCATGTTCGCCGCCTTATAGACAAGGGCCCTCGCTGCCTCGATCTGGGTCGCCATGTCAGCCAACGTGTATGGAACACCCGACGTCTCCCCTTTCTCTTTCGTCCATCCCTTTTCCCGGGCTAAACGAACGACGTAATTCAAGGCACCTTGCGCCAAACCCACGGCCTGGGCACCGATGGCAGGCCTCGAACGATTGAGCGTCCGCATCATCTGCCACCACCCTGCTCCTTCATCACCGATTCTGTGATGAATGGGGACTTTCACATCTTCTAAAATGACCTCCGTGGTATTGGAGCCCCGAATCCCCATCTTCTCTTCAGTTTTTCCGATTGAAAGACCGGGAGTTCCCTTTTCAACGACAAAACCTGATATTCCTTCCATTTTCACACCCGGGTTGGTCACAGCAAAGACGGCATAGTAATTGGCAACCCCACCGTTCGTGATAAAGCACTTTCTTCCGTTCAGAAGATAATGGTCATCCTTCAGAACGGCCTTCGTTCGAATGGAGGCTGAATCAGAACCTGCGTCAGGCTCAGTCACACAAAAACAGATCAGGGCTTTCTCTTTAACGATCCTCGTCAGGAAATTCTCCTTGAACGCCTGCGTCCCCCCTAAGGCAAGGGGCATCGTCCCAACCGCTTGAACGATGACAAGGAGTGAAGAAGAAGCACAGTAATTCGCAATTTCCTCTGCAACCAAACAAAAGGAGGTGATATCCGCATCCATTCCTCCGTATTCTTTGGGAATGAGAAGGCTTAAAAAACCATGTTGCGAATACTCTTCAGCAAGATCCCACGCAAATTCACCCGTCTCATCGATTTCTGCCGCCCGAGGCGCAACAACACGCTTAGCAACTTCGCTTGCTTTCCTTCTCCACCCTTCCCTCACCTGTTCGACAGCTTCCATCAGTTCAAACTCCTTATCCATTGATTCGTCCCTAAGGATATCAAACACTAAACTCAAAACCCTAAACTCTAAGCAAACTCAAATGTCCAAACACCAAGTTCAAAACCGCTTGATTTAATCTCTTTGAGTTTCAGATTTTGGCTTTCTTTAGTGTTTAGAATTTAGTGTTTAGGATTTCCTCCCGTGGGGAGGGTTACATATTCCATCCACCGGAGACCTCCACCATGGCGCCGGTCACAAAACTCGCCTCATCCGAAGCCAAGAAAGCCACCACATTGGCTACTTCTTCGGGTTGCCCCACCCTTTTAAAAGGAGTATTTTCAACGATCATGTTTCGGTATTTCTCCGCCATCTTAGAAACTGTGGGGGTCCAGATAAAACCCGGTAAGACAGCGTTGACGTTGATCTGATATCGGCCCAATTCTCTGGCCACGCTCTTTGTCAGGCCGATGATTCCCGCTTTCGCAGTACTGTAGCTGATCTCTGATACCGCTCCCCTCGTTCCCCAAACCGAGGAGAGGTTGATAATCTTTCCATAACCATTCTCGATCATGTGAGGAGCCACGGTTTGGATGCAGTTCAGGGTCCCCTTCAGGTGAACGCCTAACACCGCGTCCCAATCTTCTTCTTTCACTTTCAGAAGAGTACCCGGCCGATCAAAGCCGGCGTTGTTGACCAGAATATCGATCTTCTTCCACGCGCCCAGCACGTCCTTCACCATTTTATCAACCTGCTTTTGATTTGCCACGTCAACCGAAATAAAAAGAGCGTTTCTGCCCAGGGCTTCCACATCTTTTGCGGTCTGAGCTCCAGTGTCGGAGTTCATCTCGGCAACGACCACATCCGCGCCTTCCTGGGCTAGCTTCAAAGCGATGCTTCGGCCGATCCCTTGCCCTGCTCCGGTGACAATCGCTTTCTTGTCCTTCAGTCTCATAATTTCACCTTACATGATTAAATTGGGCGGCTGAAAATCTCAAAAATTCTAACAGATGGGTCTATGGTCGTCAATGATTTAATGCCCACCTCCAGTTTTTCTTGCCCGGCCCGGCCGGGGTAAATCCCTTCCGAGGCTTCATAAGGCCCGCGTTGAGGGCAATCAGGGGTGATCCTCGTAATCTTTGAAACCCCAGTTTCTTTTCGAAACTTATGCAGCAAGCCCCCAAAAGGTTGGGCCGATGAAGCCTCTTCAGAGACCCACCCCGATCGGGCAAGGCCGGGCTTTAAAACCCAAAACCGAGATCCCGAACCAAGTTCGGGATGACAAAAAGACGAGAACCCAATCCTGTTGTCATGCTGAACTTGTTTCAGCATCTGGTTTGCTATTTTCTGCCTTTGGCAGACACACCCTTCATCCCCGTCAACAGGACGGGCTTTTTCAGGTGCGGTCTTAATGAAAACTGGGCTAGGCAAGTTTAATGCTTGTATTAATAAAGAAGGCAGTTGGGAGGAGAAAAGATGAATTGGGGAGGCTAAAGAGGCCTCCCCTGTAAATCAGTTGTCTTTCCAGTTTGGTTTTCGCTTATCTAAGAACGCCTTAAGCCCTTCGATCGCATCGTTGGTCTTCATCAAACGATCCAGGTAGATTTTTTCGATGGCCTTGAGCCCTTGATCCACATCATCGTTGAGGCCGGCGAGTGCGGCTTCCTTGGTCAACTTCAATACGATCCCGCTCAACTTCTTAAACTTTTCGATGAATCCTTTCACCTCTTCAGCGAGGGAAGCCTCAGGAACGACCTTATTCACCAATCCCAATGCCAACGCTTCCTGGGCACCGATCACATCTCCGGAGAGAATTAACTCGAGAGCTTTCTTCCGCCCTACCATCCTCGGAAAGATCAAAGCGGCAATGGGTGGAAAGACGCCAACCTGGATTTCGGGTTGTCCAAACTTTGCCTTCTCTGTGGCAATCACCATGTCACAGTAAAGGGCTAATTCGCATCCTCCTCCCAGGGCTGAACCATTCACCACGGCAATGGAAGGAACCTTCAGAGCGTCCATTAACCGGAATATTTTATGAAAGACTTCGATCATCTTATAAACCAAGTCGCCGAGATGCTCTCCGACATCCACCCCCGCGGAGAATGCCTTTCCTGCTGCCTGGATGATGAGTAGTTTGAGAAACTTCTCATTCTTCAAACTTTCAAGGTAGGAATCGATCTCCTCCATCATCTCGATATTGAGGACGTTCAGGGGAGCTCGGTTCAACGTAAGCGTTGCCACACCCTCTTTCAATTCGGTTTGAATATGTTTAAACGCCATCTCTCTCACCTCCTTTTAAAAAAGATGCCCTTTGGGCAGACAACTATTTTTGACCCAAAGGGCATCTCCGTCGCCAATCATCCGTTTCTTACTTCTTCTGGGGTTTCCCCAAGACTTCCTCAAAAAATTTCTCATCCACGAGTTTGCCCTCAGCAACATTCTGGCGATACTTGATGAAATCAATCGTATCCGCACCGGTGATCTTCTTGCTGTTGAAAGCACCAAACCCGAGGTAGGCTTCTCCCATCATGTTGGCGGCTAACCAATGCCTGTTCGGGTTCTTCGTTTGATCCCAGAAGAACTTCTTTTTGTTTCGGATACCATCGATGGACATCATCAGGCAGCCGGGGAAGAGATTGGCAAATGTCCAGCAAATCTTTTCTACTTCCGTATCAAGAAGGGAAAAATCAAACTCATTATTCTTGAGTTTGTTGTTCACCAACTCCCGTGCCTGTTTGAATTCGTCACCCGCCTTGTATTCGCCATACACGAGCTCGCCGTCCTTTACATAGTCATTCGTAACGATCTGAGGGTTGCGTAGCCATTTGCCTTTGTCATCTTTGAGAACGGGAACGCATTTTGTAATAAGGCCTTTGCGCCACATCTTATAGGCCGACCACATCTCACAGCTGATACAGCTCCACATGGCATCTTCAATGGTCAGGTACCATGGGAGGAAATCGGAAGCACCCCCCACGGGGGCTGACCCATGGCGAGGGCCTGCCTGGCCGAAAATAGCAAGGTCTGAAGCGATCGTCAGGTCACAGGCTGTCCCAATTTCCTGTCCGCCGGCCACCCTCATGCCGTTTACCCTGCAGATCACAGGTTTTTTGCACATGAGGATGGAGTCAACCATGTTATTGAAGAGTTCCATATAAGCCCCGTACTCCTCGGGCCGCATGCTGTAATACTCTGAATACTCTTTGGTGTTCCCGCCCGTGCAGAAGGCATAAGGGCCGGTGCCCGTGAATACAACCGTTACAATCGAACGGTCTGTCGAGGCATTCTCCATACCAGCGATAACGCCCTTTACCATCTCCGTGGTGTAGGAGTTATACTGACCGGGGTTATTGAGTCTGATCCAAACATTGTAGAGACCGGGTATGACATTTCCCTTTAGATCCTTCAAGGGCCTCTTGTCATAGACCGTGCAAGGGGCTTCTGTTCCCCAGTGTTCTGAACCATACCGGCTATGATCTTTAATTCCATGTTCTCTCGGCATCCAATCTATTGCCATACAAATTCCTCCCTTCCATTTTGATATAGTTTATTTGACCTAAAAATCAGGGGTCAGTACAATTCTCTTTGCTGGAGATCCGGCTTTGTGAACTTCATCATAGACGGATGCAATTTTACTCATGGGTCTCGTCTCAACAAAGGGTGCAATATCAATTTTCTTGGAGAGGACCATATCCAGCACGATGGGATAATATTCCGGCAGGCATCCCCATGTCCCGATCATCTCCGCATCGAAAGCCATCAGCCGGGACAACATATATTCATTTTTCGCCATCCCGAATCCAACCACCATCAACTTCCCGGTGAAGGAAAGAAGTTCCAAAGCGAGATCCTGTCCTGCCTTGGTTCCAGTGACCTCGAAAATCTTCCAACCGAAACCAGCTTCCAACCCGTTTTTCTTGCAGATGTCTCGAAATTCGCTCCGGACATCCTTGATCTGCTTCTCCTGTGTACTGATCACAAAATCAGCACCGTATTTTAGTGCTCTTTGTAATTTTTCGGGATTTCTCGCGATGCCGATCACTGTCTTTGCACCCAGGGCCTTTACCGTCTGGGCCACATAGACACCTACTCCTCCCGTCACACCGATGACGATAATATTATCTCCGGGCTGAAGGTCTGCTCTTTTTGCTGCCTGGTATGGGGTGGTCACCGCATCGGCTACTACTGCAAGGTGTTCCAAAGGAATATTTCCCCGGTTTCTCACTTCGCAAAGGTCGATGGAAGGCACCGGAATATAGGTTGAATTTCCTCCGTAGATCCCGAGACTATTCCCCGGCATCTTCTGAGCTAAACAACGATTTCCTCTTCCGCTTTTACAAAGAAGACACTGACGACAGGGCATGACCGCAGGAATAATCACTTCCTTACCGATCCATTTCTCATCTCCTGCAACGACGGTTCCGCTAATCTCATGCCCGAGGGTTAATGGAGGCTTTATTACGGTCGGTACGCCATCATAAAAATATCCAAGATCGGTATGGCAAACGCCGCATCCCGCCACCTTGACCAATACCTCTCCGGGGCCCAAGGTTGGGACGGGAATGGAAGCCTTTGCTAACTTTCCCGGTATGACCTCTCCTGTGTCCTTATTTTTAGCTGTGGGTTGAACCATTTGCCAAGTTTCAATCTTATCAGGTATTGTTGCCATTTCATTCACCCCCCTTTCTAACTAAGAATTCGAAATTCCTGCCTACCGCCAGGCAGGGGAATATCGAAATCCGAAATCATTCTCGAACCCAAGCTCCGAACCTTTTTTGGTTTTGAAGATTTTAATTTTGAATTTTCTAAAGTTGCTTCCAATTTCGGATTTCGCGCTTCGTGTCTTACTTGCATCCCCCCTTTCCATATAGATTTCAGATTGTAGATTTCAGATTCCACCTGCCTAATTGGCAGGCAACGACTGAGAATTTGAAATTTGCGATTTGGGATGAAGCTTAGGTCATTCCGAGCCCTCCGTCTACGCAGAGTATTTGCCCCGTGATGTAACTTGCATCATCCGAGGCCAGGAAGACGAAGGTTGGAGCTACCTCTTCTGGTTCAGCAAATCGACCCAGCAAGATCCTACCCGTATAAATCCCCATCAGCTTTGGGTCTGATTTAACCTTCTCAAACATCTCAGTACTGACATACCCCGGCTGGACGACATTCACCGTAATTCCGTAAGTAGCCAGCTCTCGTGCAGCAGACTTGGTCAGAGCAACGATCCCTCCCTTTGCTGAACTATAATTGATCTGTCCTTTTGTTCCCCATAATCCAGCCGAAGAAGTCACATTGATAATTCTCCCATATTTTTTCTCCATCATAAATTTTGATGCTGCCTGGATGCACAGGAAAGGACCTTTGAGGTGAATGTCAACCACCTCATTCCACTGATCCTCCGTCATTTTGTAAAGCATATTTGGTTTTGAAACTCCTGCATTGTTCACCAGTATGTCAATCTTCCCGAAGTTGTCAATAGCTGTTTGGATGATCCTGTCTGCATCGACCTTAACTGCAACATTCCCTTTTACCGCCACGGCTTTCTTCCCTATTTTCTTAATCATCTCAACAACTTCTTGTGCTGGTTGATCTTTACTCGCATAATTCACAACAACATCAGCGCCTTCCTTGGCAAAGGCAACGCAAATCCCCCTGCCGATCCCTCTTCCTCCACCCGTAACAACCGCAACTCTGCCTTCCAGCCTGCCCATTGAGAACCTCCTTCTTCAGCAGTTTTTAAAAGATCAGAAGAATAATTTGTGAATATATTCTCATGGCCAAGCAAAAAAATACTACATTTTCATTTTAATTACAAGAGAATTTTTAATTACTTTATATCTTCTGTAATTACAACAAGTTACATCCACATTTTCCTCCTCCTGTAGTGCTTTACCTCCCGGTAGCTTTTCTTCTTTCCAACCTCGCTTAATCCATGTAAAATTCCCTCACAATCTCACTATTTATTTTTTAAAACAGACAACCCATCACGCTTCTAAAGCATATTTTCGCTCTTTACATTTGTTCTTGCATTCCCAATTATAATCGCCCCAGAATTTGGCTTGCTGCGGTATTTCTTTGAATTTGACCT
>Ga0326726_10007096_pt1 | contig 10025 bp, 12 predicted proteins | sample MHFenrmetagenome_2_FD_207603 | JGI IMG/M metagenome (GOLD analysis project Ga0326726, IMG submission 207603) | Lab enriched peat soil microbial communities from Michigan Hollow, Ithaca, NY, United States - MHF15MN | ecosystem: Environmental > Terrestrial > Soil > Wetlands > Peat | place: USA... | reverse complement strand
GCCGGGGCTCAGCCGGAGTTTTCGGCAGACATAGTCGAGCTTCCTCTCCTGTGCGGTGTCGAGGTCATCAGACGAAGAGGAATAGTACCCACACGAGTATGCCATGCGTGTGCCAAGCCAGAGGGCGAAAAAGTCGTTCGATGTATCGTAGTGGTAGGTGACTGCCGCTCGATCGCGCTGGAGGGAATGGAGCCTGCCTTTGGTCCTCGCGGCCCGGCGCCCTGCCGTTGGACGGCGTATGGCAGGAAGTCTCAGAAGACCGCGCAATACGCTGAGCCGTTTAGCCGTCCCCGGGTGTTGTGCGAGGAGAAACTCGGCAAGGGGGAAGGCATCCTCGAGGTTTCCCTCAACGTCGAAGTCGTCATACAGGTAGGCTTCTGCCATGCCGACTTCGTTTCCCGGCAGAAACATCCGCCGAAGAGCCCCCGCGTGTCGCAAGACAAACGCGAAGCGGGGCGTCTGGTTGCCGGCAGGTCTCCAGGTGGAGCCATCCCATAGTCGGACCTCGAACCCGTGCCCCGAAAACCCCCCGAAGAGTTCGTCGAGAAGCGAAAGCGTGGTTTCCCGCGGAGTGCTCATTTCCGAATAGCCTCCCCGCAGCCAGGCGTTTTGCTGCGTTAACGCATCGACTGACGCGCGTTCGGAGATTTACTTCGCTCCAAGTGCCTCTGCCGCCTTTCCGACGTCCGCAGGTGCGACAAGGAAGAATGTGCCATACTTGCCACCAACGGCAAGGGCGTCAGTTCGAACGAGGTTGACACCGCCCCGGGCAATCGCGTCCAGTGTTTTAAGAAGCGCACCGGTCCTGTCACTTCCCTTCACGAAGAACGCGGATCCCTCTTCTGGTGCGAGCGGGGAACCTTTCCAAAAGTTGCGCACTTTGTCCGGATCTTTCGGGATGACGTAAAGGTCCGTCCACCCCGGCTCTCCGGCCGAGGCCCAGAGACCCCTGAGCCCGAGGTTCTTTGTCTTCAGCTCTTTCAGAACCGACAGGAGTGCGCCGGACTTGTCTTCGATCCGCATCTTGAAGTAGGTGATACGTTGTGCGTTGGCCATGGTCTTTCTCCTTCCTGGTTTGTGACGTTTCAGCTGCCGTACGGGATCTCCGGTGAGTTCGGGTGGCATGGACCTGTGGTGGATCGTGCGTTCTATGTGAGTCTCCTCGGCCTTGTAAACGAATTCCACCCCCGGAAGAGTCTCCATTATCCATGGATAATCGATACTACGATCGTAGCGATTTCCCTGTAATGTACACCGGGGGAAGCCGAGAGTCAAACCCGCTTCCGGGGCCGAAGCGGTTTGACGTGAATAGCGTCGGGAAGCAGGCACTCCTGGGGAGAAATCGCCGAGCAAAAGAAATAATCAGAAACCAAGGATTCTGGGTTCTTGATTTCCTCATTCGCAGGCCCCGCCAACATGGATTGACCTGTAAGGCGGGGCCTTCTGGTGAGCCTCGCCCCACTGCTTGATAAATCCCTGACGGGGGGGTATATTGAAGACGGCTTCTCAGAACTCCCGTCGTCCGATCCCGGCCGTCGCGTATGGTAGCTCTTCGAGACAGACACTCCGTGTTCATGACCGCGCTGCTCCTTGCCGGCATGCAGGTTCCCGCAATCGCGCAGCCCCCCGCCAGGTCAATTCAATTCTTCCAGGAGGAAATCGGCGTCCAGGTTTTCGGTGACAGCTGCGTTCTGACCGGCACATATTACTTCCGGAACCAGACAGCTCGCGCGGCGACGTCCGAACTCCTCTATCCGTTTCCGCAGCGCGCCGGGCTCCCGGAGCCGGCTCGCGTTGAGGTGACGGACGCTTCCACGAACACGGGCGTGACGATTCGGAGAGGTACACGATGCATCCTCTTTTCGATTTCGGTTCCCCCATGGGGAGAATCAGCATATCGGGTCTGGTACGTTCAGCCTACCCCGATGAAGAAGATGGAATATCTGCTTACAACAGGTCGTCGCTGGGGGCGCCCGCTGGAACACGCCACATTCTCTGTCCGCATGCCCGACAGTCTGAGATTGACCTCAGTCTCGATTCCCCATGACACCCTCTGGCGCTCGCCCGGGGCAACGAATTATGCATCTCGCAAACGACAGTTCTTCGCCGATCGAGAACTGACGATTACATGGCAACGGAGGTAGCCTCCATGAAACTTCGGGTCCCCCTGGCTCTTTTAGTAACTCTCCTGTCGCTGACCGTAGCATACGACAACCCCCTTATACCAACCTTCATCAGCGAACTTGTCATTGCGCAGGGCGGCAATTGGACGATGGAAATGCTTTTCTCCACCGGCCGCACCCTGGACGGGTGGGGTCTGGCGTCAAAAATGGACACCGCCTATTTCAAATCAGGCATTACGGTTGGTCCCGGGTTCTTTGTCCTCACAAAAGACTCCCTGCAGGAACCGTTGCTCTTCAGCCGGCTTGCGGAACGGATTCTCGTTCTGACACCGTTCGGAGGGGGCGGCACGCTCATATACGGGAGTATGCCAAATCCCATGCTGACGGCTCCCCGGTTCGGGCAGTCGATGAGCCTCAGATTCACCGAGGGATTCTATTATCTTGACAACACGCCGACGCTTGGGTTTGAAAACGATACCCTGAACGCTATGGGTGACATTGTCGGCCTCATCACTGATACACTGGGTGTTCCGCTCAAGGGCGTCACGGTGATCTACCATGACTGGATTGGACGGCAGGAGGTGTCGGATTCCCTCGGCAGATTTCACATTCATGACTACGCCACACAGCAGCAGCTCCGCTTCTCGCTGCCGGGATACAACACCCAGCAGTTCAATACCCAGATGTACCCTGATAGTACATCCCTGCTCACGGTGAAGATGACAATCGTCCTCAGTGTATACGAGGGTCGCACAATGGTGCCGGAGAAGGTGCAGCTCTCGAACTACCCCAATCCCTTCAACCCGACGACGACGATTCGCTACGAATTGCCCCGGGCTACGGATGCCCGGTTGACAGTGTTCGATATGCAGGGGAGATCTGTTGCTCTCCTGGTGAATGGGCGGAAGGAACCGGGAGTCCATCGGACGACATTTGATGGGTCCGCGCTTCCGAGTGGGATATATTTCTGTCGTCTCCAGACGGCGAACTTCCAGGGGACCGTCAAATTTGTTCTTGTGCGGTGAGTCTGCAAGTAGCGGCCAGATCCCTCTCTCGCGAGATTCTGGGCGGGAGAGGCCCTCGTAGTGCCCACGCGGTTGTTCGAATCCTCGCTTGCGCAACGAGGGCCAGAAACTCGCCGATCAAAAGCATCTTTCGTGTCTGGACGAACGTGCCTGCTGTGAGCCAGCAAGGATACGACCCGCTCGCCCGTCAGCATGCTTCAATCCTTACCTCGTAGCTCCCCGGTGATTTCCCATCGTTTACCAGCACTGCAACTACGCGGCCGGGCAGATCATAGACGTTCAAACTGATGACTGCCGACTGACCGCTGGAATCTGACAGCCGATCATCGTTTCCGCACGGAGTGGATTCGAAGAGTCGACTCCTGTCTGATTCCTCATACCCAGCGGTCGTGGCCGGACCGAACGCAGCTGTCATACGCTTCGGCGTGAAGACGGATCCCCCTGCGCTGGGGGCGCATGTGTTGAGAATTTCATCAAACCGTAGAAAAACAAAACACTAGCGATTGCATCTGTAACAAGAAAGCTAGTGCGGTGCGAACTTTCTGCACGGCACAAAATTTGCAAATTGATAAAGGTTGCCACTTCTCAGGAATCCCAGAATGGAGTCAGTGGATTCGTACGTGGGGTTCGACGTCGTCCGGTTACTTCTTCAGTGCCACAAACTGGAAAAGAGCCTTTCAGCCTCGGCAGGTCTGTCCGTCGATGAATTCCACTGCCTGAGCCAACTCTACGTATACGCTCCCTGTTGCGTCAAGACCCTGTGCGAACTCGCGGGGATACATGCCACGCGTGCCTCCAGGATCCTGAACGCACTCGAGAGGAAGGGATACCTGATCCGGACACTTGGGATCGAAGACAAACGGAAGGAGACACTCACACTTACTGAGGCGGGTGGCGGAATAGCTCGAAGCCTCCTCCAGTCGTGCGCTCTCTCGAGGCGCAGCCTCGCGGGGTCGCTCCGGGACGACGAGGCACAGCACGCGGCAAGCGATTTGAGCGATGACTATCCAGGGGTCATGATGTAGCATGCAAACGCGGCAGAGCTCACGGGTGGGTGTGATCGGTGTCGGGAATATATTCGCTTCCGACGACGGCGTGGGGATCCGTGCACTCCGACGGTTCCGGGCGTCCGTAGAAGATGAACGGGTGGCGCTGATTGAGTCCGAGCGAGGAGGAATGGATCTTCTCGATCGCCTGGAGGGGCTCGATGCCGCGCTGATTGTCGACGCTGCCCTGACCGAATTGAAGTCCCCCGGAGAAGTGACGGTATTCACTATCCCGGCCCCTTTTACGCCCGGAGCATGCCCGTCGCTGCACACGATTGACCTTCGTGGGCTTCTCGCGTTTGGCGAGGCGGCGGGGATGCCGCTGCCGCATGTGGTGACGGTGCTGTCGGTTGAAGCAGAGGACATCGAGACTTTTCGCGAGGAGTGTACCGGGAATGTGGAGCGTGCAATCCCGGAGGTGGTTGGCATCCTTGTGAGAGAACTCAGGCGCATTCTGCCGGACCTCCAGTTGCCTGCCACGGAGACGTCGCCATAGTCGGAAAACTGTTTCATGGTGAAATTGTGGAGTGTCGCATGGGAACCTCAACGCAAGTTCTGCCCGGTGTAATGAGCAGTACGGAAGCTACGCTGCGCGCCGTTTTCCTCGACCAGGTAAAGAACATTCCTGCGGGCGAGCGGATCAAGCGCTGTATCCAGTGCGGCACCTGCACCGGCTCCTGTCCGGTCAGCTACGCAATGGACATCTCTCCCCGCCAGCTTGTTGCCCTCTTCCGCGCCGGGGAAATGGAGCAGATCATGCGAAGCCGGACCATCTGGATCTGCGCCTCCTGTTACGCCTGCACGACGCGGTGCCCAGCCGGGATTAAGATCACGGACACGATCTATGCCCTGAAACGGACGGCGATGGAGAAGGGTCTCAAAACGTCAGCCCCGCAGGTGCAGCGGCTGGCCAGGATTTTCACCAGAATTCTCGTGCGATACGGGCGACTGCATGAGGGGAGTCTCATTGCGGAGTATTACACACGGACGAACCCCCTGAAGTTTTTCGGGATACTTCCCCTGGGCCGGAAAATGTTCCGCACGAAGCGGATCGGGTTCCTGCCCCACCGGATCAAGGCCCACGCGGCGCTTGCCAGGATCATCCGCAAGGCGCAGCAGATCGATATGCGTCACGCGGAGGAAAAACCGGAATACGCTCCGGAGTATGTCGGCTACCGGGGACTCGGTGAGCTTCAGCTCGAACAACGGAAAGGAGCGTGACCGTGAAGTACGCCTACTATCCCGGATGCAGCCTCGAAAAGACCCAGCGCGGGTACGACGCCTCCGTGCGCGAGGTCTTTGCGGCGCTGGGCCAGGAGCTGATCGAGATTGACGACTGGAACTGCTGCGGAGCGACCGTGTACATGTCTGTCAAGGAAACGGTCTCGGTCGCCGTCTCCGCGCGAAACCTTGCCCTGGCCGAGCGCATGGGGATGGACGTCGTGGCACCCTGCAGCTCCTGCTACACCGTGCTGGCCAAGACAAACAGGGTCCTCAAGGAGATCCCCGAAATTCGCCGCGACGTGAATGAGGCCCTCGCCGAAGGAGGGCTGAGCTACAGCGGGGACACCGGGGTCCGGCATCCGCTCGACATTCTGATGAACGATGTGGGTATAGAGGCAATCCTCCAGAGACAGAAACGCTCTCTCGAAGGACTGAAGATTGCTCCGTACTACGGCTGTCAGATTGTCCGCCCGGACAAGTGCTTCGACGATCACGAGAACCCCATGCTGATGGACACCCTTTTCAAGAAGTGCGGCGGGGACGTGGTCTCTTACCCCCTTAAGGTGCGCTGCTGCGGCGGGATGCTGATGACGACGTTTGAGGAGACGGCCCTGAAGCTCACTATGGAGCTCCTGGACTGCGCCACGCGGAACGGGGCGGAAGTCCTTGTCACCACATGCCCTTTGTGCCACTTCAACCTCGAAGCGTATCAGGAGAGGATTAACGCGCGCTTCGGCAAGAGCTTTGCGCTTCCCATCCTCTATTTCACGCAGCTCCTGGGCGTTGCCCTGGGTCTGGAACCGACCCGGCTCGGACTCGATTCGTCTTTCATTCCGCTGGGGGGGAAAATCTATACTTTGATGGAGGCTCCGTATGTCTGAGCAGAGCAAGCCGACCGACGGGAACGGAGAGGTCAGGATCGGCGTCTACATCTGTCATTGCGGGGTGAACATCTCGGCGACCGTGAACGTGGCCGAAGTACGGGATTTCATAGCCCGACAGCCGAGCGTCGTGGCCGCCCGCGACTACAAGTTCATGTGCTCGGATCCTGGCCAGAGCCTTATCAAGCAGGATATCGCCAACCTCGGGGTCAACAGGGTCGTCGTGGCCGCATGTTCTCCCCTTATGCATGAGCTGACCTTCCGTGTGGCGGCCGAATCCGGCGGGTTGAACCGGTATCTGGTGCAAATCGCCAACATCCGTGAGCACTGCTCCTGGGTTCATGACGACAGGAATGCCGCAACCAAAAAGGCAAGTGCCCTCGTCAACGCGGCTGTCCGCCGCGTGGCTCTGCACCAGCCACTCCAGATTACCCGAAAGCCGCTCAACAAGGCGACGCTCATCGTCGGCGGAGGCATCGCCGGGATCCAGGCGGCCCTTGAGATTGCTAACGCCGGCTACCATGTCTATATGGTTGAACGTGAGCCGTCGATCGGTGGGCGGATGGGAACCTTCGACAAGACGTTCCCGACGCTCGATTGCGCCGCGTGCATCCTGACCCCCAAGATGGTGTCCGTGGGACACCGCAAGGACATTACGCTCCTGACCTATTCAGAAATCGAGGGAGTTTCGGGCTACATCGGGAATTTCAAAGTGAAGGTGCGAAAGAAGGCGCGCTACGTCGACGCCGACAAGTGCACGGGATGTGGCCAGTGCTGGAGCAACTGTCCCGCGACGCGCCTCCCGGTTGGCCGGGCGGTGTACTTCGGCGATCAGCTGGTGAACGAGCTCACGACACGACCGAAAGAGTGACGGATGGCCATGATACCACTCACGGATATCTGCGCGCTCCTTGCCTGCGAAGTCTACACGCCGAGGGACCAGCTCCCCGGGGTGGCAATTCAGTTCGGCTGCGCCTCCGATCTGATGAGCGACGTGCTGGCGTTCTCGCGATCGGGCGCCGTCCTCCTTACTGGACTTGTGACGATCCAGACCATCCAGACAGCGTTTATCGCGGAGATCGACGCCATTGTTTTCGTGCGCGGGAAGAAACCGAATGAGGACGTCATCGCGCTTGCGCGGGAGAAGGGGATCCCTCTCCTTGCAACGCCGTACTCGATGTACGAAGCATGCGGGCTGCTCTACCGGCAGGGGCTCCCCTCGACCATGGAGCGTGTTGCCGGCGTGACAGGCCACCATCACCGATGAGCAATGGCCGTTCCGTACTCACAGACCTTCGTCATTGAGGGTAGGGATTTCGTCCACGCGGGCTCGGCGTCGACGGAAATCAAGTCGATCCTCAAATCCCTCGGGATCGACGCCGTCGTCGTCCGGCGGGTGGCGATCGCGGCGTACGAAGCGGAGATGAACGTTGTGATGTATGCTGAGAGAGCGACCATGACGTTCAGCGTAACGCCCGAGGTTGTCAGGATGTGCGTTGAGGACCGGGGGCCGGGAATTGCGGACATCGCCCTCGCCATGCAGGAGGGCTGGTCGACGGCGACACACGAGATGCGGGAGATGGGGTTCGGCGCGGGCATGGGGCTGCCGAATATAAGGAGAAACGCCGACGAGTTCTCGATCCGGTCGGAGGTGGGAAAGGGAACGCGACTCGATATCGTCATCCATATCAACTGACTCATGCGAAGCGCTTATCAGTCCATAGAAATCAATCGCGGGCGCTGTCAGGGCCGCATGGCGTGCATGCACGTCTGCCCCACGCAAGCGATCCGCGTTCGCCGCCGCACTGCTGTGCTCCTGCACGACCGGTGCATCGACTGCGGGGAGTGCGTCCGGGTCTGTCCGAACACGGCGATACTCCCGCGAACCAGCTCGTTCAGCGATTTTTCGGGTTTCCGGCACACGATTGCGATTCCGTCGCCCGTCTTCTATTCGCAATTCGGGAAGGATGTCACGCCGTCGGCGGTTCTGCGCGCGCTGAAAAAGATCGGCTTTGACGATGCATGCGACGTGGCCTCTGCCTCGGAGTCGGTCAGCATTGCCATCCAGGAGTATCTCGACTCGATCGACAACCCGCGTCCGCTTATTTCCCCATTCTGTCCCGCTATCGTGAGGCTGATCCAGATCCGTTATCCAAATCTCCTGAACCACCTCATCCCTATCGAATCGCCGATGACGATCGCCGCCCGCGAGGCCAAGCACCAGGCGATGCAAAACCTGGGGCTGAAGGAGAACGAAATCGGCGTCATCTATATTACTCCCTGCCCGGCCAAAATGCTCGCCGTCAAGGATCCGCCCCGGAGACGACATTCGTTCGTCAACGGAACGATTTCCATCTCGGAGATTTACCCGAGCGTACTCAGGGCCCTGGCGGAGTCCGGTGTTACCGACGGCGTGGGGGAGATTCGGGGGCTGGGGCTGGGCTGGCCGGTCCTGGGGGGGCAAGTGGCGTGCCTGAAGGCTCAGGACTGCCTCGCCATCGGGTGGGTGAGCGATGCCGTACGGGTGTTCGAGGAGATTGAGAACGGCAAGCTCAGAGACATCCAATACATCGAAGTCCACTCCTGTCCCACGGCCTGCGTCGGCGGCTCCCTGACGGCGGAGAACTCCTACATTGCCCGCGGTCGCGTGCTCCATATGGTCCAGAAATACGGCACGACGCCGTCCCAGGACCGGGCTAAGATCCGTGAGCTCTACAAGAAGAACTTCTTCTCGCTCCAGGGTAAAATCCCCCCTGTCCCGCTCCAGCCGCTTGACGAGGACGTCTCGCGCGCGCTGCAGAAGCTCCATCAGAAGCGCCGGCTCTTCGAGCAGCTGCCTGGCATCGACTGTGGTGCCTGTGGCGCGCCGAAATGCTCGGCGTTCGCCGAGGACGTCGTGAGAGGAGAAGCGAAGGCGGAAGAGTGCGTGTTCATTGCGATGCAGCACTTCGAAAACCTGTCGGCGGCGCTTCGGGAAAAGGTGAGGGCGCACAGCGAGAAGATGAACGCTGCGAAGGATACTCCATCATGACAGTCCGTGAAATCAAAGACCGTCTTGGTCTCTCCCTCTGTTGTGTGGGGGGGAATCTGGAGCAGGAAGTCACCGGTGCGTACTCGGGCGATTTGCTGAGCGATGTCATGGCCCACAGCCATCAGGGGCAGGTGTGGGTCACGATCCAGGTGCATATGAACATCGTCGCCGTTGCGACTCTCAAGGAACATGCGGCGATCATTACTGTTAACGGACGGACCCCGGCAGCGGAGACGCTCACAAGGGCCACCGAGGAGCACGTGCCAATCCTCTCCAGCGGCCTTACTGCGTTCGAAGTCAGCGGGAAGCTCCATGCGCTCGGGGTCGGTGGCGTGACCTGATGCTACGATGGTTCAGGGCGGACCTTCACGTGCACACGTGCCTCTCGCCGTGCGGCGAGCTGGAGATGTCGCCGCGCAGGATCGTGGAGGAGGCCCGCCGCCGGGAGTTGGACCTGATCGCAATCACCGACCACAATTCCGCCGAAAACGCGGCGGCGGTCCTCCGGGCGGCTGAGGGGACGACCGTGGGAGTGCTCCCGGGTCTGGAGGTCTGTTCGAACGAGGAAGTGCATGTGCTGGCGCTCTTTGATGCCCTCTCGCCTGCGTTTGAGCTGCAGGAGGCGGTCTACCGGAGCATCTCGGCGGAGAACGACCCGGATGCCTTCGGGCTCCAGGTGATCGCCAATGAGCATG
>Ga0326726_10007095_pt1 | contig 10026 bp, 8 predicted proteins | sample MHFenrmetagenome_2_FD_207603 | JGI IMG/M metagenome (GOLD analysis project Ga0326726, IMG submission 207603) | Lab enriched peat soil microbial communities from Michigan Hollow, Ithaca, NY, United States - MHF15MN | ecosystem: Environmental > Terrestrial > Soil > Wetlands > Peat | place: USA... | reverse complement strand
TTATTTCGCACGTCGTGGGGGATTAGCCCGAAGTCCGCCCTGGCCCTCCGCCGTACGCTTGTGTTGTACACGAGCCCACGGAAACCAGGAGGAAGCCATGACGACCGCCAGACTACTGACGAACCAGGATGCAGCCCTGCGCCTGATTGAGGAAGGAGCCGCCTCGCTTGAACTGGCGGGGCTAAGGGCGCTCGACGCCGAGGCCGTCACTCCGAACCGGGAGAGCTTTGACGTGATCGTAATCGGCGGCGGTCAAGCGGGCCTCTCGGTGGGCTATCACTTGGCGCGGGCCGGCGTTCGCTTCGTGATTCTGGACGCTAGCGAGCGGATTGGCGATTCCTGGCGAAAGCGCTGGGATTCGCTGCGCCTGTTCACGCCTGCGAAATTCGACGGCCTCGCCGGAATGCGGTTCCCCGCTCCCCGCAACTCGTTCCCCACCAAGGATGAGATGGCAGACTTTCTCGAGGCGTATGCGGCGCGCTTCCGGCTCCCCGTCCGGAGCGGCGTCCGGGTCGAGGCGCTCTACAAGTGCGGCGCGCGCTACGTGATCAAGGCACAGGCTCTCGAGCTCGAAGCCGAGCAAGTAGTGGTGGCGATGGCGAGCTACCAGCGCCCGAAGGTGCCCGCCTTCGCCAGTGCGCTCTCCGCCGGTGTCATCCAGATGCACTCGAACGACTACCGAAACCTGGCCCAGCTCCAGCCGGGCGGGGTCCTCATCGCAGGCGCCGGCAACTCGGGGGCCGAGATCGCAATGGAGACAGCCCGGGGCGGTCACCAGACGTGGGTCGCGGGCAGGGACACCGGCCACGTCCCCTTTCGACCCGAGGGATTCCTCGGACGGAACCTGCTCGCGCCGTTGGTGCTTCGGTTCGTCTTCCACCGGCTGCTGACGGTACAGACGCCACTCGGCCGAAAGGCGCGACCCAAAGTGCTGGCCAAGGGCGCCCCGTTAATCCGGGTCAAGCCCAAGGGCCTCGCGGCGGCTGGCATCCAGCGAGTGCCGCGGGTCGTCGGCGTGCAGGGTGGCCGACCCTTGCTGGAGGACGGTCGGGTGCTGGACATGACGAACGTCATTTGGTGCGGCGGTTTTCATCCGGGCTTCGAATGGATAGATCTCCCCGTCTTCGGCGACAACGGCGAACTGCTGCACCAGGGGGGCGTGGTCGAGAGCCAGCCCGGGCTCTACTTCGTCGGCCTCACCTTTCTCTATGCGATGTCATCGTCGATGATCCACGGCGTCAGCCGGGACGCGGCCCGCATCGTCAATGCGATCAAAGTGCGCCTCGGTACGGCTCCATCCTGGACCGCCCCATTTGCAGTGGCGTCTGTCAGCGGGGCGACCCAGTAGCTCCGGCGAGGGCCGGGCGCGCCGTCACGGCGACCGCGCGCTCACAACGGGGCCCTCAAGTTCGAAGGCCACTCGCTAGCGTCCGCTTCGCGGCAGAAACTCGACCGCGCGGACAACGGCTCCTCTCTGCGGCAAGGCGCAAGCATCTACCATTGGCCAGTTCATAGGTGCGCAGCGCAAGAAAGCCCGTGTCTAGGGTGCAATCAACGGCTCCTGCACCCGCCTCACTTTCGGGTCTGCCTGGCTTCCCACGCCCTCACTTTCTCCCGAGCTGCATCGAAGATGCGCTCGAAGTTCTGCGACTTCACCTTGCGCGCCGTCTCTGCGTCCAGGCGCTCCCACAGGCGCCGATAGGCGTCGAACGCCTTGAGATAATCGGCCTGTGTCTTGGGTGCGACAGCATCGCTCCCAAACAGGAATCGATCGGGATACTGCTTCAGCAGCCTCACCCAAGCATCCAGAGTCGCGTCATCGGCCACAATCCATTTGGCCACCTCGTCCCAGGAGATATCGAAGCTCACGTGCGAGAACTCGTCGCTGCCGAGGAGCTCTCGAAGCAACTCGAGATGATCGGTGGTCGGCTTGACGAACCGCCCCAGCCCGGTGTGCGCCCAGATGATGGAAGTGCCTTTGTGGGCGCGGAAAACGGTCTTGAGATCATCGAAATGCGCAGGCCGGCCGGGAGCGGGACGCACGGTGTTGATATCGTTGTGGAGTATCACGACCAGGCCGGCCTCCCCTGCGAACGCCAGTATTTTATCCAGCGCCGGATTCAGCAGGCTCGCCGTGTGACCCGCCACTTTCGAGGAAACGAATTCCTTGTGGACGGAGAACTCACCGATGCCCGAGAAAACGCCCGGATACATCAGCAGCACCCTGCGTATGTGATCTGCCGCATACATGTCCGTGGGGTTGAACCCAGTGATCATGGGGTCGATCCGCGCGCGATCTTCCGGAGGCAGACGCAAGTATTGATCCGCGATGATCGCATCGGTGAACGAGTAGTAGTAGAGCTCCGAATCGGCGAGCAAATAGTAGTCGGGGGCACGGGATCCCGACTCGAAGTAGTCCCACTTCTGCTGCAACGGAATGCCGAACACGGCCGCCCGCCCGGTCCTGTTGCCCATGATCTTCAGGAATTCGGGCAGGCTGAGTCCTTCCTGGATGTAGTTGGTCAGGTGAAAGTGGGAGTCGTTGAAGTCGTGGGCGGCGCCTCTGTTCGCAAAACCCACGAGGACGAACGCGAGCGCCACAGACACCAGCAGTGTACCTTGTCTTGTCATCTCTTTGCCCTGTGAGAGGCTTTCGGTTCCCGCCGCCATCGTGGTCTCAGATCAGCCCTGCTGCGATGTTGACTACTAACGCGAGCAGCGTGGTGTTGAAGAAGAAGGCGATGACCCCGTGGACGAGGGCGAGCCGGCGCATGGCGCCGGAGCATATCGTCACGTCCGAGGTCTGCGACGTGCAGCCAAGCACGAAGGCGAAGTACAGGAAGTCGAGGTAGTCCGGCTCGGGATCCCCCGCGAAGGTGAGGCTGCGCTGCTCGGTGCCCGGCCTGTCGTCGTAGAACTCATGCGCGTAGTGCAGCGCGAAGGCGGTGTGGACGATGAACCAGGAGCAGAGAATCGTGACGACGGACAGCGCCAAATGCAGATGCTGCGTATGGGGCGAATAGCTCTTTGCCCCAATCAGCTCCAGCACGATGGCCGCAAGGCTCGCTAAGGACGCAAAGACCGTAAGCGCCAGGACAACCACCGCGCCGTCGTCCTGCTGCTTCGCCCGCCGGCGCATCCGCTCGACGTTGGCGCGCAGCATCATGATCCAGGCGAGCGCGAGGTAAAGTCCAGCGCCTACGTCCCACGCCAGGAGCGCACGAGTAGTTACTGATAGCGTAACTGGAAGCGCTACCAGCATCGACAGGCCGAGCATCGTCGCGATGACCAGGCGCGGCCGAGCACGGATTTGATGCAAAACGACTCGGGCCGGGCTCATGGTTCCGTAGGGTGGTCGCAGCGATGATTGCGAAGTGATGTTCTGCGCCGCCATCCTATCATTCCGGGGGCCTCCGCCCGCTCGTGATCCTTGGCGATCTAACTGCCGTGCGACACCTCGATTGACGCCCCCAGGCGGATTGGGCAACATCGTATGGTCGATCCCGCCACGGTAACCGGCGCCGGCGCTCTTCTTAAGTAAGGCTCAGGACTTATGGCTGCGTTCGTTCTGCGGCGATTGATGCAGGCGCTGCTCGTCATGCTCGCCGTGGGTCTGATCGCATTCGCGCTGTTCCGGTTCGTGGGCGATCCGGTCGTGTTCATGCTCGGCCAGGATGCCACACCCGAGGATCGCGCCCGCATGACGCGCGACCTCGGCCTCGACCGCCCGTTCTACGTCCAGTACGCCAGCTTCGTCACACGCGCCGCGCGGGGCGAGTTCGGCTTGTCGCTGCGCCAGCTGCGTCCCGTGTCCACGCTCATCGTCGAGCGGCTGCCGGCCACGCTCGAGCTGTCATTCGTTGCGGCGCTGCTGGCGCTGGCAGCAGGCATCCCAATGGGCGTGTACACGGCGCTTAGGCGCGGCTCATGGCTTTCGCAGTGCCTGCTCGCGCTGTCGCTGGCGGGCGTGTCACTCCCTACGTTCCTCATCGGGATCTTGCTGATCCTGGTATTCGCGGTGAACCTCGGGTGGCTACCTTCCTTCGGCCGCGGCGAGACGGTGGCCATCGGCTGGTGGAGCACCGGGCTGCTGACCGCGTCGGGTCTGAAAGCGCTGATACTGCCCTCGATCACGCTGGGCCTGTTCCAGATGACCCTCATCATGCGGCTGGTGCGCTCCGAGATGCTGGAGGTGCTGCGCACCGACTACATCAAGTTCGCGCGCGCCCGGGGTTTGAGCGAGGGCGCCGTTCACTTCCGCCACGCGCTGAAGAACACCTTGGTCCCGGTCATCACCATCACCGGTCTACAACTCGGATCGATCATCGCGTTCGCCATCATCACGGAGACGGTGTTTCAGTGGCCAGGGATGGGACTATTGTTCATCCAGTCGGTGACATTCGCCGACGTACCGGTGATGGCGGCCTACCTGTGCCTGATAGCGCTATTTTTTGTTGTCATCAACCTGGTGGTCGATCTGCTCTACTACGCGGTCGACCCGCGCCTGCGCCTGGACCGGAGCGCGGCAGCACACTGAGGGATGGGACATGAGCAATCCAGTCGAATACATCCGCCGCTATCAGACCGAGCTGACCGCACTTCGCCGCGATCTGCACGCGCACCCGGAGCTGGCGTTCGAGGAGGTGCGTACCTCTCAGCGCGTTGCGGACCAGCTCACGGCCTGGGGCATCGAAGTGCACCGCGGGCTAGCGAAGACCGGTGTGGTGGGCGTTATCCCGGGCCGGCGGTCGGGCGGACGCGCAGTCGGCCTGCGGGCGGACATGGACTGTCTGCCCATGCACGAAACGGCCCACCGGCCATACAAGTCGCAGAACGAGGGGCGCATGCACGCCTGCGGCCACGACGGCCACACGACCATGCTGTTGGGCGCCGCGCGGTATCTGTCGGAAACGCGCGGATTCGACGGCACCGCATATGTCATCTTCCAGCCAGCGGAGGAGCATGGGGGCGGCGGCAACGTGATGGTGCAAGAGGGGCTGTTCGAGCGTTTTCCGGCGGACGAGGTCTACGCGTTGCACAACTGGCCCGGCCTGCCGCCGGGCAAGATCGCGGTGCGCGCGGGCCCGGTGCTTGCAGCCGCCGACGAGATCCGCATCGACGTGCGCGGTACGGGAGGGCACGCTGCGATGCCGCACCTCACCGTCGATCCGGTTGTCGCCGCCGCCCACATCATCACCGCGTTGCAGACTATTGCCAGCCGCAACGTGAACCCGCTCGACGCCATTGTGGTCAGCCTGTGCTCGATGGAGACCAGCCAGCTCGGCACCTTCAACGTGATCCCGGACGCGGTCAAGCTGGTCGGCACGGTGCGCACGTTCCGCTCAGAGACGCAGACACTAGCGGAGAAGCGCATCCGGGAGATCGCCGGGGCCGTCGCGTCGGGCCTGGGTGCGAGTGCGCAGGTCGAGTACATCCGCGGCTATCCGGCCACCGTGAACACGCAGCAGGAAGCAGAGTTCGCGGCCAACGTCGGCGAGCGCATTTTCGGACCGGGCAACGTCGTGCGCGAGTTCGACCCGGCCATGGGCGGTGAGGACTTCGCCTACATGCTGCAGGCGCGCCCCGGGGCCTACGTGCTGCTCGGGCAGGGCGGTGGTGCGAGCGGCTGCTGGCTGCACAACCCCAACTACGACTTCAATGACGACGTGATTCCGCTGGGCGCCGGATATCTGGCCGCATTGGCGGAAGAGGCGCTGCCACTGGAAGCCATCTCATAAACACAACCGTCGCCTTCCCTCACCCTCCGCCCTCTCCCGAAGGGAGAGGGGACACCCTTCTCCCTTCGGGAGAATGGCTGGGGATGAGGGATAGAGGCATCGCAAGCCAGCGGTCTCGATTTTTAAGATAGCCTCTCGGCTAGGCTACGAGAAGGAAACCTCCATGCACCCATCTCTGCCCCGAATCGCTCTCAGCTTCGCCTTCGCGCTCGCGCTGGCCGCGGCACCCGCCCATGCCAGGACGTTCCGTTACGCGGACCAGGGCGATGTTTTGTCGATGGACCCTCACATGTTCAACGAGGCCGTGCAGCTGAGCTTCACGGCCAACATGTACGAGGGACTCACCGGACGCGGCAAGAAGCTGGAGACCGAACCTCTGCTGGCCACCGACTGGAAGCAGACATCTCCAACCGTATGGCGCTTTAGCCTGCGCCGCGACGCCAAATTCCACGACGGCACGCCCTTCACGGCCGACGACGTGATCTTCTCGCTGGAGCGGGCTCGCAGCGAGGGTTCGGACGTAAAGATGTATGTCGGCGCTGTCAAGGAGATCCGAAAGATCGACACCCATACCGTGGACATCGTCACGCACGACCCGTTCCCTATTCTGCCCAGCATGCTCACCACCTGGTACATCATGTCCAAGACGTGGTGCGAGAAGAACGGCGCGCTGCGACCGGTGGACGTGCGTAAGGGCACCGAGAACTACGCGAGTACGCACGCCAACGGTACGGGCCCGTTCATGCTGAAATCGCGCGAGCCAGGAGTGCGCACTGTGCTCCTGCCCAACCCGAACTGGTGGGGCAAGCCGGAGCACAACGTGACGGAGGCGGTGTTCATGCCCGTGGCCAACGCCGCGACGCGGGTTGCTGCACTGATATCGGGCGAGATCGAGATGATGGAGCCGGTACCGTTGCAGGACATTCCGCGTATCCAGGGCAACCCGGAGCTGAAGGTCATGCAAGGCCTGGAGGCGCGCATTATTTTTCTCGGGATGGACCAGAAGCGCGACGAGCTGCTGTTCTCGAACGTCAAGGGCAAGAACCCATTCAAGGACAAGCGCGTGCGCCAGGCCTTCTACCAGGCCATCGATATCGAAGCGATCAAGTCGCGGATCATGCGCGGCACCTCCGTCCCCACCGCGCTGATGGTCGCGTCGATGGTCAACGGGTACTCTCCGGAGCTGGACAAGCGCCTGCACTACGACCCCGAGGCAGCCAAGAAACTCCTGGCGCAGGCCGGCTATCCGGACGGTTTCGAAGTGGGCATGAACTGCCCCAACGACCGCTACGTGAACGATGCGGAGATCTGTCAAGCCGTGGCGGCCATGCTTGCACGCATCGGCATCAAGGCAAGTCTCGTAGCCGAAACCAAAGCGATCTTCTTTCCCAAGATCTTGCGGCGCGACACTTCGTTCTACATGCTCGGCTGGACCCCTGCAACCCTCGACAGCCACAACGCCCTGTTTGCCCTGATGGCCACTCCGGGTGAAGGCGGCCAGGGTCAGTTCAACCTGGGCGCATACTCCAACCCGCGCCTGGACGAACTCGTCACGCGCATCGCTTCCGAGAACAATGCCGCCAAGCGCAACGCGCTAATCGCGGAAGCCTTCAAAATTCACGCCGACGACATCGGCCATCTCCCCTTGCACGTGCAGCCGCTGATCTGGGGCATGAAGAAGAACGTGGAGATGGCGCAGCTTGCCAATAACTTCATCCAGCTCAAGTGGGTGGTGATGAAGTGAGAGGTGCCCGCGCCTGGGACTCCGACCTGCTTTACAGCTTCCGCCGCTCGCCCGTAACGGTAGTCGCCGCGGGGCTGACTCTGCTGTGCGTGGGCGGCGCGCTGTTCGCTCCGTGGATCGCGCCACACAATCCGTTCGATCTCGCCTCGGTAAATCTGCTCGACGCCTTCACGCCGCCGGCATGGAGCCCGCGGGGGAACGCGGCTTATCTGCTGGGGACCGACAACCAGGGACGCGACATGCTGTCCGCGATCCTGTACGGCGCGCGCATCTCGCTGGCGGTGGGCGTGGCAGCGGTCCTCTTCTCGATGGTGCTGGGCGTGAGCCTCGGCCTTCTCTCGGGTTATCTTGGCGGGCCCGTGGATGCCTTGCTCATGCGCATCGCCGACGTGCAGCTCTCGTTTCCGGCGATCCTCATCGCGCTGCTGATCGACGGGGTGGCGCACGTGGCGCTGCCGCGCGAGTGGCGGAGCAGCATGGCTATGTACGTGCTGGTCTTCTCGATCGGGATCTCGGGCTGGGTCCAGTATGCGCGGACGGTGCGCGGCTCGACGCTGGTAGAGAAAAGCAAGGAGTACGTCCAGGCGGCGCGCGTCATCGGCCGGCACCCTGCCGCCATCATGTGGCACCACCTGCTTCCCAACGTTATGGGGCCGGTGCTGGTAATCGCCACCATCCACCTCGCAACCGCAATTGTCACCGAGGCCACGCTCTCCTTTCTCGGAGTGGGTATGCCACCCACCACGCCGTCGCTGGGCACTTTGATCAGCGCGGGCAACAACTTCTTGTTCTCGGGGGAATGGTGGATCGCAGTGTTCCCAGGCACCGCGCTGGTCGTGCTCGTGTTGTCCGTGAACCTGCTTGGCGACTGGCTGCGCGATGCGCTCAATCCGAAGCTGCGCTGAGATCTCCCTCACCCCTCTCCCGGAGGGAGAGGGGAACGAGCAGCCCTCGCCCTTCGGGAGAGGGCGGCGCAACGCGCCGGGTGAGGGCGCGCGGGGGCCATAGGGCAGAGACATTTGGATGTCCACACCGCTTCTTGAGGTGAAGAACCTGCGCGTCGAGTTCCCGACCCGGCGCCGCAATTTAGTCGCCGTAGACGGCGTTTCCTTCGACATCGCGCCGGGCGAAGTGCTTGGCGTTGTCGGCGAATCGGGCGCGGGAAAATCGCTCACCGGCATGGCGATCATCGGCCTGCTCGAACCACCCGGTCGCATCGCGGCAGGCGAAATCTGGCTCGAGGGCGGCCGAATCGATAACCTGCGGCGGGAAGCTCTGCGCGGGATCCGTGGGCGGCGCATCGGCGCCATCTTCCAGGACCCCCTCACTTCGCTTGATCCGCTCTACACGATCGGCCGGCAGATCACCGAGACCATTCTGGCGCATCTTCCCGTCTCTCGGCGAGAAGCGCGCGAGCAGGCCATCGCGCTGCTCGCGGAGGTGGGCATCCCCGCACCCGAGCTGCGCCTGGACCACTATCCGCACCAGTTCTCCGGCGGCATGCGTCAGCGGGTGGTCATCGCGCTCGCGCTCTGCGCGCAACCCAAGCTGATCATCGCCGACGAGCCGACCACCGCGCTGGACGTGTCGACCCAGGCGCAGATCATCACACTGCTCCAGCGCTTGTCCCGCGAGCACGGCGCCGCAGTGATGCTCATCACCCACGACATGGGCGTGATCGCCGAGACCGCGCATCGCGTCGCCGTCATGTACGCCGGGCGTATTGTCGAGATCGGCCCGGTGCGCAGCGTGCTGCGCGCGCCGAGCCACCCCTACACGGCCGGTCTCATGCGCTCGATCCCCAGAGTCGGCCCCACCGGTGCGCCTCTCGCGCAGATCGACGGTGCCATGCCGCGGCTCGACGCGATCCCTCCCGGTTGCGCGTTCCATCCCCGCTGCCCGCAGCGCTTCGAGCCCTGCGATCGCGAACGCCCCTGGCTGTTCAAGACCGGCGACCGCCTCGCCGCATGCTGGCTCCATGGTGACCCGCGCGCAACCTGACACGCCACGGCCGTTGGTCGCGCTGCGTGATGTGGGACGCGACTTCGACGTCTCCAAGCCGTGGCTGAACCGCGTGGTCGAACGCGCGCCCCGCCAACTCTTGCGAGCTGTCGACGACTTCTCGCTCGAGGTGCGCACAGGCGAAACGCTGGCGCTGGTCGGAGAGTCCGGGTGCGGCAAGTCCACCGTCGCACGGTTGATCGTAGGGCTGTATCCGCCCTCCCGCGGACACATCGAGTTCGACGGCAGGCCGCAGAGCACATCTACGGCCGGCATCTGGAGTCGCGAGGTCCGACGCCGCGTGCAGATGATCTTCCAGGACCCCTACGCGAGCCTAAACCCACGCTGGCGCGTGACGGACATCGTCGCCGAGCCCGTTCGTGCGCACGGTCTGCTTGCCCATCGCGCCGACCTGCAGGCTCGCGTGGTCGAACTGCTCACGCAGGTGGGGCTTGCACCCGGGGACGGCGACAAGTATCCGCACGAGTTCTCCGGTGGCCAGCGCCAGCGCATCTCGATCGCCCGCGCGTTGTCCTCGGCTCC
>Ga0326726_10007094_pt1 | contig 10028 bp, 4 predicted proteins | sample MHFenrmetagenome_2_FD_207603 | JGI IMG/M metagenome (GOLD analysis project Ga0326726, IMG submission 207603) | Lab enriched peat soil microbial communities from Michigan Hollow, Ithaca, NY, United States - MHF15MN | ecosystem: Environmental > Terrestrial > Soil > Wetlands > Peat | place: USA... | reverse complement strand
GTTTTCGCACGAGATCCTGAATGCTAATCCGTACGCCTACCTCGACGACGCGCCGCTGGAGGAACGCCGGGCGCGTGCGGTGGAGATGCGGCGGGTGCTGCCGGAATCGGTGCTGGAGGAGGTGGGCAAGCTGGATCCGGCGGCGATTGCGCAGGTCCGCGAGGAGGCGTGGCCGGATGTGCGCGATGCGGATGAGTTGCATGATGTGCTGCTTACGCTGATTGCCCTGCCGGAAAAGACGGAGGGACAGCCGCCCTACGCAAGCAGCGAGTGGGATGGGCTCTTTCAGCGGCTGGTGGAGGCCGGACGGGCCGGGGTAGCTGCCATCGTCGAGGGGGAGACGCCGTCGGGACAGGCGGCGGGGCGCCGGCGCTACTGGGTTGCGGCGGAGCGCGCCAGGACATTTGCTTTGCTCTTTCCGCGGGCGGAGTTCGAGCCCACGGTTTTGGAGATTGAAAGTTCGGTGTCTTCCCGCAGCGATGCGCTGCTCGTGATGGTCACCGGCTGGATGACCCATCTGGGCCCGACTACTGCAGAACAGCTCGCTCAACTCCTCGGCGTTTCCTCTTCTGACATCGAGCAGGCGTTGCTCCGCATGGAGGCCAGCGGGGCTATCCTTCGAGGAAACTTTACCGGCACTACTTCGCGGGCAGGGGCGCCCGCGCCACATGGGCACGAGTGGTGCGAGCGCCGGCTTCTGGCCCGCATTCATCGGCTCACGCTGGGCACACTGCGCAAGCAGGTTGAGCCAGTCACGGCGGCGCTGTTCATGCGCTGGTTGCTGCGCTGGCAGCACCTGGCGCCGGGAACGCAGGTTTTGGGTGAGCGGGGGACGCTCGAGATTCTGCGTCAACTTCAGGGCTTCGAGATTCCTGCCAATGCCTGGGAGCGCCAAGTGCTGGCGCGGCGGGTGGCGGACTACGATCCCAAAGTCCTCGACCAGCTTTGCCTGACCGGGGCTGTGGGCTGGGGACGCTTGTCGCCTCACCCTGCGACCCTGGAGGATTCCAGCGAAGGCAAACGGCGCGTGATTCCCACCAGCGTTGCGCCGATTACGTTCTTCGTGCGGGAAGATGCGGATTGGATGACGCCGCATCATCCGCTGGCCGAGCAGCCGGAGGCGCGCGGGTTGAGCCACGGCGCGCGTCAGGTGCTGGAGTTCCTACGCCAGCGTGGCGCTTCGTTCTTCGCCGACATCGTGCGCGGAGGCGAGAAACTCAAGGCGGAAGTGGAAACGGCGCTGTGGGAACTGGTGGCCGCCGGTCTGGTCACGGCGGATGGTTTCGACAATCTCCGTTCCCTCATCGATCCCAAGCGTCGCTCTGGCCACGGCAGCGGGCGCAGCGCGCGTCCGCGGCATAGCACCGGACGCTGGTCCTTGCTCTACACCGATCAAGTTGCCGACCGGTCCAAAACAGTCGAGGCTACCTGCTGGATGCTGCTCAAGCGCTACGGAGTGGTGTTCCGTGACCTGCTGGTCCGCGAGACCATCCTGCCAAAATGGCGCGAGCTGCAGATCGCCTTCCGCCGCCTGGAAGACCGCGGCGAGATTCGCGGCGGACGATTCGTGGACGGTTTCGTAGGCGAACAGTTTGCCCTGCCGGTCGCGGTGGAGTCGCTGCGCGCTGCCCGAAAGACGGAAGCCACAGGAGAAGTACTCACCATCTCCGCTGCCGACCCGCTCAACCTGGTCGGCATTGTAGTCCCCGGGGAACGTGTGCCGGCCATCTCAGGGCGGACAGTTACCTTCCGCGATGGCGTTGCCATGGCAGAGGCAGCACCCAGGAATCTGCAAGCCATCTCCTAAATGTGTTTTGGGCAAGGGCACGACGTGCCCGGAAAAATCAAACGGGAACCCGAAGAGGGGGTCTCGAGGGTTCCCGATGATCGCCGCTCGGCGAAACTGTCGAAAGCGCTTCCCCCATCGCTTTTGCCAAGCAGGCGCACTTTCACTGCTTGCACGATTCCAGCCACTGCGAGCCGGCCCTTCTCCAACCTCAGACATGAAGTTAACTACTTGATTTATATGGCTCTTATTCCTGTGTGGCGAAACATCACGGGGGTGGAGAAAGCGCTCGAAAAGCTATCCCAATGGATAGACACTATCTGTTCGGATAGTGGAACAAGATTCCCGGGTGTATGTCACGCCGGGGACTTTTGTGATAAAGGAGGAGTACGCGCGAGGCATAGCCGTGAACCCCAGACTGATCGCGGTGTCGGGACCGTTGAAGGATTCCACCTTCCCCATCTCCACGGTGGAACTGCCGTTGGGACGAGACCCGGCGAACGTGATTGCCATCGGCGACCCCTCGTTGTCACGGCGCCATTGTGTGCTCAGTCGCGACGGGGAGCTGTGCCGGATCCGGGATCTGGAAAGCCGCAACGGCACCTTCGTCAATGGCGTGGCGGTCAAGGAAACCAAACTGAACCACGGGGACCAGATTTCCGTGGGTGATTCTGTCTTCGTGTTCTTGCTGCAGGAGGAAGGCGAGGAGATAACGCCGGGCAAAGTTGAATTTGACGACAGCCAGCCGACGCAGACTACCGCGCGCATCCAGCCACAGGATGTGCTCTATTTGCATCCCGATCGCCTCCTGAAGGAACTGCCTCTCACTTCCGGCTTGGCGAAGAACTTGAATGCGCTGCTCAAGATCAGCCGCGCCGTGCACGCCATTCGCGACCTGGATGCGCTGCAGGCGGAGATCCTGACCCAGATTTTCGAGGTAGCCCCGGCCGAGCGGGGGGCCATCCTCCTGGATAGCCATGGCAAAGAGCAATTTGGCTCGGTTTTTGCCCGGCAGCGGGTTCCCGGAGCGCAACCGGCGGTGCGGGTCAGCCGGACCATCGCCCGGCATGTCCTGGAAAACGGGGTCGCAATCCTGGGCGCGGATGTCCCAGGCAGCGGAAGCTTCAGCGGCGTCGAAAGCCTGGTGGCTTCCCAGGTGCACTCGTTGTTGTGTGTGCCGCTGACCGTCTTCGAGCGCGTGATCGGTTGCATCTATCTGGACACCAGCAATTCCGCCAACCGTTTCCTGGAAGACCACCTGCAATTGGTAGCCGCCATCGCGGCCATCTCGGCCATTGCCTTGGAAAACGCTCGCCGGCTGCAGTGGCTGGAGCAGGAGAATCTGCGACTGGCAACCGAGATCAACCTCGAACACAATCTCATCGGCGACAGCGCTTGCATGCGCGAGGTATATCAGTTCCTGTCGCGGGTGGCCCCGATCGACACCACTGTGCTGATACAAGGTGAGAGCGGCACCGGAAAGGAACTGGCCGCCCGCGCCCTGCATCGTAACAGCGCGCGCGCCGACAAACCCTTCGTGGCCATTAACTGTGCGGCCATTCCCGAAGACCTGCTGGAGAGCGAATTGTTCGGCCACGAGCGAGGCTCGTTCACCGGAGCCGTAGCGCTCAAGAAGGGCCGCCTGGAAGTCGCGCACTGCGGTGTGGTTTTCCTTGACGAGATTGGGGAGATGTCACCCGCGCTCCAGGTCAAGCTGCTGCGGGTGCTGCAGGAACGCGAGTTCGAACGGATCGGCGGCCTGCGCCCGATCAGCGTGGACATCCGGCTGATTGCCGCCACCAACAAGAATCTGGAGGAGGCGGTGAAGGCGGGCGCCTTCCGCCAGGACCTCTACTATCGGCTGAACGTCGTCTCCATCACCATGCCCGCGCTGCGGGAGCGCCGGGAAGACATCCCCACCCTGGCCAGCTATTTCGTCGGCAAGCACAGCAAGCGCTGCAAGGTGAAGCCAAAAGAAATCTCCCGGGAAGCGATGGCTTGTCTGGTGAACTACGACTGGCCGGGCAACGTTCGCGAGCTGGAGAATGCCATCGAGCGGGCGCTGGTGTTGGGATCGTCGGAGATGATCCGGCCCGAGGATCTGCCCGAATCCGTGCTGGAAAAAGACCCGCCGCCCGGGGTAACGGCGGCGCGCTACCACACTGCCGTCAAAGACCTGAAGAAGCAGCTTATCCTGAACGCCCTGCAAGAAACCAAAGGCAGCTATACCGACGCAGCCCGTATTCTGGGCGTGCATCCGAACTATCTGCACCGGCTCATCCGGAACCTCGACCTGAAAGAAGTAACCAAGACGGCATCCGGAGGACACGCTGCCGTGGGCAAGCTACTGCGCCGTAGGGCCTAAAGCAAATTCCTTCCGCTCAGGGGACTTGCAGCTGGAACAGGCTCGCAGGATCCAGGTAGACGCCCTGCCAGCGAACCGCTACGTGCAGGTGCGGGCCGGTGGCGCGTCCGGTGCCGCCACTCGATCCAATCTGCTGCCCGCGCTTCACTTGCTCGCCTTCCTTCACCCCGATTTCGGAAAGATGCAGGTACAGCGTGAGCAGTCCTTGTCCGTGGTCGAGGACGACGCAGTCTCCCTCGAAATAAAGCGGGCGAGCGAGTAACACCGTCCCCGCATTCAGCGCGGCAATGGGGGTTCCGGACGGGACCGCGTAGTCGAGTCCCTGGTGCATGCTCTGCACTTTCCCGTTGAACACGCGGCGCGTGCCAAACACGTCGGAAACCGGCGCCTGCACCGGCGGCAGGAATCTTCCCGACCACTCCTGCTCGGGCGTGGTGCGGGCGAACAGATCCGACTTTACCGCCTGGTCGTGTTTGATCTCCTCCAGTTGTTGCGGACTGGGCTCGGTAAACTTTTTCGCGACTTTCACGGGAATCGTGGGATAACGGGCGCGCCCGATCGAAACCTTCTGCTGGAAGGAAATCTTCTGTCCGCTTGCGGTAGCGCCTTCGAGCGTCAGCGGATAACTGCCCGCACGAGTCTCCAAACTGGCGCCAGCGAGGCCGTACCAGAGGCCTTTCTCGGAATCGAACTCGAAGAAGACGTCGTGAGTGAGCCATTTTCCGGACAGGGACTTGAGCGGCGCGGGAGACTTCACCTGAAACACGATGGGCGAGCCATTCACGAGCTTCGTCGGCTGCCAGCGGACGGACCAGGAGGGAGTGGCTGTTTTCGATCTCGCTGCGTAGGATTGTCCAACACAAAAGGACACCGCCCCGAACATGACTGCCAGAGGAAGAACAACTTTCTTACAGCGAATTGTCCAGTCTGGGGACGACGCGCTCACCACTTGCAGAGTAGCATCCCTGTAACTTGATGGCGCGTTATGTCGCCCCTTCGGACCTAGTTCGTTATCCGCCACGAACTGCAGGCACGGCAGCTAGCCAACTCTCGCGCCGCGCCTGGCCCAACTTGCATCATCGCTTTCCAGACGTAAATCGTGTGCCTGGACACGTCCACGTCCCGCGCTACATCTCCGCCGACGCGGTTATCTCGTCGGTTTGCCGGTGAAATATCCATGCACCAGACCGCTGGCATCCGTATAGCGGCCTACGATCCGGCGGCTGGAGTTCATCCCCCGCGTACGGGTGTCGGTAGCGCCCGGAAAATCAATCGTGGTGAGGTGCCGGTTGTGCAATACAAATCCGTGGGGTGTGCTGTCCACGTACAGTCCACAAGTATCACCGTTGTCGGTTACCCTCTCCACAGCCGTTCCAGTGCTGCCCTTCACGTCGAAGGCCTTGTAGACTTCGTTCTTCAATCGAAATCCATGTTCCACCGCCTCAGTGTCGTAGTAAATGCCTACGATCTTGCCATGGTTGTTGAGTCCGATGGCCTCGGTTGCGCTGGCTCCAGGAAAATCAATGGGCTCGAAACTTCCGCCCACAAGCAGGAAGCCGTGCAACACACCGGCCTGGTCGGTGTATTCACCGACGATGTCACCATCCGCGTTGATGTCATAGGCGTCGGTTCGGGTTGCGCCCGGATAGTCGATTTGCGTGAACTGGTGGTCCTGGTACAGAAATCCGTGCTCCGCGCCGCCGCTTGTGAAGAAGTAACCCACAACCGACCCGGCATCGTTAATCCCCCACAGGAAGGTACGGGTTGCACGCGGCACGTCGAGGGTTTTCAGCTTTGTCCCCATGCGAATGAATCCATGCTGCTTGCCATTCACGTCGCTGTAGTGCCCGACCATGCGGCCATGGACATTGATCGCGTTCACCGTCGTGTCAGTCCCCCCAGGGTAATCGAAGCTGGTGAACCTGTAGGACAAGTCTTGTGCCTGAGCGCGGCACAAGAACAATAAAAGCGTGCACGCCGCCATGCGCGCCCAGTACTTGAGCCTCGAATTGGCTGGCGCATGGTGGTGTAACCTGCCGACAAACATGCGATTACCAGTCATGGTGAGTCCTCCTCTGTCCGCCCTGAGGCTCAAGCCACCAAGCACGCCTCCCAGGCCGACACAGTATTGGGGCAAAGCGGACCAGAGTCAATCACCGGTGGATATCCAATGGCTCTCTTGTTTCTATCCTGAAGCCGACCCTTGAGCCCGCTTCGGCCCCCACGCAGCCTTGAATCCCAAGTCTGGGTCCAGAGAGTTCCCAGAACGGGCCTGAAATCAGCGACATCCCCGCCCTTGTACCTTCCATTTCCAGGAGGTCGCTTGGACAGCGCGGATCTTAGGGCTGTGGAGCACGATAGGGCGGAGGCTAGCCGAAGAGCGCACACGCGTCAGGGAGGACCGTGCCCGCCCTTTTCGCAAAAAGCGCGAAAAGAACAAGGCACCCCAGGTTTTGCAAAGTTGTGAACGCCGAAGGCCGGGCCATCCGTCCGATGAGTGACAGAGTTTCGATCAAGCAGCCGGTGGTCGAATTTTCATTACCATGATATCCGTGTCGTTGATCCGCACCGGACCTACCTCTCCGCACAGATACCACCGAAAACTGCTCCAGCGCCACTGCTCAGGCGAAGACACCAATCCGCGCTCGACCGGGTTGCGATGGATATAGCGAAGCTTTTCAATCCGCTTGCGCTCCGTCCAAACATTGAGATCATAAAACCGAGCCTGCCAGAATCGGTCAGGATGAACTGGGACCCCAGAGACCAGGGTGCCCCAGGTCTCGCCGATTTTGCGAGACATGGGAGCCGCCGCCACGAGGCTCCCACCAGAACACCGCATACTGCGCACAACGCCGAGCTTTAAAGCCTGAATCGCAGTCGATAGCGTCTCTCGCTGCGGTTCGCTCACCAATAGATGAACGTGTTCCGGCATGACGACATATCCCAACACCACGAACCGATAGCGCTGGCGAACCCGGTCGAGAATCTTCAGGAACAAATCACAGTACTGGCTCCTGAGAAGCGGGCGGCGGCGGTAACAACTGAAAGTCAGAAAGTGTAAGTCGTTGCCGCCATAAAATCGGTGCAGGCCTTCGGTCATGAATGGAGAGTAGACAAATCAGAAAGACTTGTATGTGACTAGTGAACATTCGAAATGGTCCTCCCAGGTCTCGCAAAACCGGCGAGACCTGGGGCACCCGCGGGGTGGTCCGCCCTCGTAGGTTCAGATCTCGCCCGCGTCACCCAACGGCAGGTGGCCCATCCTCCGCGCTTTGAAGAGTGGGAGACGCCCACGTCGGGACAAAGCAGGACAAAAGGCAGATTTTAAGAGGCGCGACAGGGTTGGGCAGAACCCATCCCGGGCTCGTTGACTTGCTCCCGCCCCCCGCCTACCATAACCCCGCGCTTCTAATCGACGCCCATGATTGGCCAGACCATCTCTCATTACCGCATTGTGGACAGGCTAGGTGGCGGCGGCATGGGCGTGGTCTACAAGGCGGAAGACACCCGCCTGCACCGCTTTGTCGCGCTCAAGTTCCTGCCCGATGAAGTCGCCCGCGATGCCCAGGCGCTGAGCCGGTTCCAGCGCGAGGCCCAGGCCGCGTCGGCGCTCAATCATCCGGGAATCTGCACCATCTACGACATTGGCGAGCAGGACGGCCAGGCGTACATCGTCATGGAGTTTCTGGACGGGGTCACGCTGAAGCACCTCGCTGCGGGACGGCCTCTGGAGATCGAGACGCTGCTTTCGCTGACCATCGAAATTGCCGACGCTCTCGACGCCGCCCACGGCCAGGGCATCATTCATCGCGACATTAAACCCGCGAACATTTTCGTGACCAAGCGCGGTCACGCCAAGGTGCTCGATTTCGGTTTGGCCAAAGTAAAGCGGGAAAGCGTGGCCCTGACCGGCTCGGCGCTGTTGGCGGAGGCTACGTCACCGGTAAGCGCCGAAGACCTGACCAGCCCCGGCACCGCCATGGGCACCGTGGCCTATATGTCGCCGGAGCAGGCCAAGGGCAAAGAACTGGATGCGCGCACCGACCTTTTCTCCTTCGGGGCCTTGATGTATGAAATGGCCACGGGCACGTTGCCGTTCCATGGAGATACTTCGGCGACCATCTTCGATGGCATCCTTAACCGCGCGCCGGTGTCTCCGCTCCGGCTGAACCCGACACTGCCCCCGAAGCTGGATGATGTGATCTCCAAGTTGCTCGAAAAAGACCGCGACCTGCGCTATCAATCGGCCGCGGAGTTGCGCAGCGACCTCAAGCGGCTGAAGCGCGACACAGAATCCGGACGGGAGCGGATTGCCGAGTCTGGCGCTACTGCCGCCGCCAGCGTCCCGGTCGCAGCGCCGCAGCATACCTCCAGCAGTTCGGTGCTGTTGGCCGCCGCGCGGCAGCACAAGACGGGCATGGGCTTGATGCTGGCGGCTGTAGTCGTGTTAGGGGTCGCCGCCGGCTTCGGGATCTACTCCCTGTTCTTCGCCGGGCATCAAGCGCCCTTCCAGAACATCAAGGTGACCAAGATCAGCGGGACCCGGAACGCTCGCCTTGCCGCCATGTCTCCCGACGGAAAGTACATGGCTTACGTGCTCAATGAAGACGGCTCGGAATCGTTGTGGCTTCGCCACCTGGCCAGCGACAGCAATGTGCAGATCGTCCATCCGGCCCGAGTTCAGTACAACGCGTTGCGCTTCGCTCCCGACGGCAGTTCTATCTATTACTCCCACACCCTCCCCGCCAGTGGACCTGGTTCCCAGGCGTATGATCTGTATCGCACGCCAGTGCTGGGCGGAAGCGCGCAGTTGCTGGTCAAGGATATTGACAGCGATCCCAGCTTCTCTCCCGACGGACAACGCTTTGTTTTCGAGCGCTCCAATGACCCTGAGCCCGGCAAGTTCAACGTGCTCATCGCCAATGCCGATGGCAGCAATGAGAGATTGCTGGTCAGTGGTCCGATCAGCGAAACCCTCGGAGAGCCGCTCTGGTCGCCGGATGGCAGAGCCATCGCCGCCACCCAGGTTCCCAGCGGCAGCAACCTGGGCATGATCGTTTCTATTGACCCCGCGACTGGCAGCCGCCACCCGGTGCACACCTCCAAGGACACGTTCCTGTTCGCTGGGGCCTGGTTGCCGAGCGGAAAGGCACTGGTCGTCACTTTTAGCAATCTGGACCTGCAGTTCCGGCGCAATCAGATGGGATTGATCAGCTATCCGGAAGGCCAGTTCCGGGCGATCACGGCAGACACCAACGATTACAGCACCCTCAGCGTCTCCTCCGACGGCTCCACCATCGCCACCATCATGCGCCAGTCCGAGCGGGACATTTATGTGAGCTCGGGGGAGAAACCCGATTACTCCGATGCCAAGCGAATCCCGTCCGATGAGCTTCACTACGACGTCGCCTGGACGCGGGACGGCAAGCTGCTCGCGGAAAAGGATTCTGCTCTCGAAGTGATGGGCCTGGACGGCAAGACCGCCAGCGTGCTGGCGGCCCTCGCGGGACAGCCCAGCGGATGCGCTGACGGGCACATCGTATTCTCGCGCGGCGACCTGAAAGCCCTTACCGAGAACATCTGGCGCAGCGAAGCCGACGGCACAGGCATGCGGCAGCTGACCCACGGAAAGAACGATGAAAACCCCATGTGCTCACCCGATGCCAAGTGGGTGTTCTACACCGACGCTCCGACGCGCAAGTTGATGAAAGTACCCATCGACGGCGGAGCACCCCAACCTGTTACCTCTTCCATCTTGGAGGTCCAAGCACTATACGACTTCGCTCCCGACGGACGATCCCTGGTCATGGGAACCTACGACTTCAAGGTCCAGAGACCCACATTTTCGATTCTGTCCACGGACTCGGGCCAGATCTT
>Ga0326726_10007093_pt1 | contig 10028 bp, 8 predicted proteins | sample MHFenrmetagenome_2_FD_207603 | JGI IMG/M metagenome (GOLD analysis project Ga0326726, IMG submission 207603) | Lab enriched peat soil microbial communities from Michigan Hollow, Ithaca, NY, United States - MHF15MN | ecosystem: Environmental > Terrestrial > Soil > Wetlands > Peat | place: USA... | reverse complement strand
ACCTTCAAACGGCCACTCGGCCAGGCGCTTCGCCCGCCACAGGTACGCGCCGACGCCGCCGGCGAGCAGCAGAAGACTGATCAGGACGTACTCGACGCCGCTTGTCAGCACGATGAACATCCATCCGGCCAGCGCAATCAGGACGGGGACGGGATACAGAAACATCCGGAACGGCCGGCGGATGTCCGGCCGGGCGGCACGAAGAGCCACGGGGGCGCCGGCGACGGCCAGCGATCCGACGACGACCCAGCTGACCGTCACGATCCGGATCAGCGCATCGAGTCCCAGGAGACACAAGAGCGCCGACGTGAGGCCGATGAATCGAACGGACCACGACGGGAACCCGTCCGGATGGAGCCGGGCGAAGACCCGGAAGAATCGTCCCTGCGCCGCCGCGGCGTAGGGCACGCGCGAAATCCCCAGCATGTTCGCAAAGACGCTCGCCAGGCTGGTGATCAGAATCAGCACCGTCATCAGCGATGCGGCCGCGCGGCCGTGAAGGCCGTCGATGAAGTCGCTGACGACGTACGTGGACTGCATCGCCTGCTGCCAGGGCATGATGCCGATGATCGTGAAGTTCATCGAGATGTACAGCGCGGCGACGGCGACGATCGCCACGATGATCGCGCGTGGGATCGTGACCGCCGGCCGCAACACCTCGCCGCCGACGGAGCACACGGTGTTGTAGCCGCCGTAGTCGTACACGGCGTACAGCGTCGCGCCGCCCAGGCCCACGAAGAACTCGCGCGACAGATGCCAGGCTCCCGGGGGAAAAGTGATCAGGTCCAGCCGCGCGTGCAGGAGACCTTCGGCGACAATCCACAGCGCGGCCACCAGGACGACCGCGCCGAGCGCGAAGCTCCACCGGCCTGCGCCGTCGATTCGCCGATGGATCAGGAGCATCGACACCAGGCAAACGCTCACCGCGAGCAGCTTCGTCTGCCACGCGGTCATCGCCGGATACAGATACGCGGCGTAGTGCGCGAACCCGACCGCCCCCGACGCCATGAGCAGCGGCATCGTCGTCACCATGGACCAGAGAAAGAGAAAGCTCATCAGACGGCCGGCGCCGTTGGGACCGTACGCTTCGAGGAGATACTGATAGCCGCCGCCGGACCGCGGCATGGCGGCGCCGAGTTCGGCCCACACCAACCCATCGGCAATCGCGATCACCGCCCCGACCAGCCAGCCCAGCATCGCCTGAGGTCCGTGCATCGCCTGGAGCAGGAGCGGAATGGTCAGGAAAGGTCCGGCGCCGATCATCGCGATGATGTTGGTGGTCGCCGCGGCCGCGAACCCCATCCGGCGCTCGAGGCCGGCTGGCTGTGCTACCTGTGTGTCGCTCACGCGAGGCGGCCGCTTTCGCGCGGCTGAACCAGTTCGAGCGCTCGTGTTTCGAGCTGCCGCAGGTGCTCTTCCAGACGCCGTCGGGCCGTTTCGATCCCGCGGTCGTCCGCGTCCGCCGGCACGGCGAACGGCTCGCCGACGACGAGGGCAACCGTCGCGAACGGCTTTGGAATCTGCGTCCGATCCCAACTGCCGAGCGTCCAGTGGCGATCGGCCTCGAGATGGAACGGCAGCACGGGGTTGCCGGTCGCCTTCGCAAGCCAGATCGCGCCAGGCTGCGCGACGCGAGCCGGCCCGCGCGGGCCGTCAACAGTGAAACCGGCGGGCTTCCCCGCTTCCATGTCGCGGACGAGCTGAAGCAGCGCGCGGCGGCCGCCGCGCGAGGTCGAACCCCGCGCCGTCCCGTAGCCGAACCGTTCGATGATGCCGGCAATCCACTCGCCGTCGAAGTTCTCGCTCGTGATGACGACGATGCCGCGGCCGCGGAAGAAGATGGTGGCCGGCAGAATGCGGCCGTGCCAGAAAGCCATGACGGGCTGCCGGCCTTCTTGAACGATCGCGTCGTAGTGCTCCAGCCCTTCAGTTCGCCAGCGGAGCGTGGAACCCAGAGTCGCGGCCAGGCGGTAGCCGACGGACGCGATCGTGGCGGCCTCGAGCCGCTTGAGCCTGGACGAACGCCATGAGGGCGCTTCGCTCACGGGATTTGCTGATCTGGTGATTTGGTGATGTGGCGATCTCTGACGAAGGTCATGAGATCAACGAATTGCACGTTGTTGGCGGGCGCACTGGTTTGGGCGCCCTTGAGCATGATCGAGCAGAACGGACAGGCGGTGACGACCGTGCCTGCTCCGGTGTCCTGCAGCTGCTTGAACCTGACGTCGCTGATGCGGCTGCCGGGTTCTTCTTCCTTGTCGGCGAACAGCAACCCGCCACCGGCGCCGCAACAGAACGGGTTGTCACGATTGCGGACCGGCTCCTTGAGCTCGACGTTCCCGCCGCCGAACTTCGTGAGCAGCTCGCGCGGCTCGTCGACCTTCCCCGCATAGCGTCCGAGGTAACAGGGATCGTGGAACGTCACGGTCTCGTGTGCGCCCGGCTTCGTGGGCGCCGGCCGCACATCCCGCATCAGCCCGGCGACAAACACGGACGAGTGGACGATTTCGACCTCGTAGCCGAATCGCCGGTAGTCTTCGCCAATCGTCTTCACGCAATGCGGACACGACGTGAGAATCTTTTTCGGACCCGCCGCCTTCAGCTCGTCGATGTTCGCCGTCGCGAGTTCCTGGAACATGTACTCGTTGCCCGTGCGCTTGGCGGGATCGCCCGTGCACTGCTCCTTCGACAACACTCCGAAGCGGATCTGCCGCGCCCTGAGAATGTCGAAGAGCGAGCGCAGCGACTTCTGAAAGTCCGCCTCGAAGGCACCGGCGCATCCGAGCCAGACCAGGACGTCGTGCTTCGCCGGATCGAAGATCTCGAGCGCGGCTGACGTCACGAACTTCTGCCGCTGATCGTAGCCGAGGCCCCAGATGTTCTTGCGGCGCTCGAGATGGTTGTACATCGAGCCCAGATATTCCGGCGCCTCTCCGTTCGACACCAGCCCGCGGCGCGCGCCGATGATGATCGGCGTGTGCTCGATGCCGACCGGGCACTGGTTCTCGCAGGCCCCGCACGTCGTGCACTGCCACAGCACTTTCTCGCTGAACACCTCGCCCAGCTTGCGGTCGCGCTCTCCCGCCAGGAGCGCGTGCTGTGCCTGCAGGATGATCGTCTTCGGATTCAGCTCCTTGCCGGCGCCGAATGCCGGACAGTTCACCTGGCAGCGGCCGCATTCCACACACGTGAGGGCGTCGAGTACGGCTTTCTTACCGAGATCCTTGACGGTCTCGAGGCCGATCTCCTCCTTCTCGAAATCCAGATTCGGAATGCGGCCGAGCTCCGGCGATTTCAGGAAGACGGTGACGGGCGAGAGCACGAGATGCAGGTGCTTCGACGCTGGAATCAGCGCGAGAAACGCGAGGATCACCAGCATGTGCACCCACCAGTTGACGCGGCCGGCGACCGACGCCTCGTCGAGATTGAACGCGAGCAGGAATGTCGCCATCAGCGTCGCGATGAACAACGCGATGACGATCGATTCAATCGAGACGGTCGAACCCAAGGTGGCCGGCCGGAAGACGGCGCGCCGCACGAGCAGAAACAGGATGCCGCCCAGCACGGCCGTGGCAAACGGCACCAGCACGACGCGATAGGCGAAGAACCAGCGCGTCTCCGTCAGGTCGGCGATGCCGAGGCCGCGGAGAAACTCCACGGTCGTGTATCCGGCGAACGCCACGAACCCCCAGAACACGAACGCGTGCGCAAGTCCGACAAGCGGCCGCTCGCGGATCGTGCGTGCCTGCAGCACGACGTCGACGAGGAACCGCTGCAGGCGGCCGCCCATGTCGTCGAGCGCGAATGCCCCGGGGGCCGCGGCAATGAGGCGGACGCGCGTGGCAACCTGCGCCGCGAACGCGCCGATGAAGGCGACGAAAAGGACCCAGAAGGCGATCGTCTGCACGCGCGGTCTAGTTTATGCCGACAACGCTCAGGCTTTCAGAGCCTCAATCATGGCGGGCACGATCTCGAACAGATCGCCGACGATGCCGTAGTCGGCGACTTCGAAGATGGGCGCGTCGGCGTCCTTGTTGATCGCGACGATGGTCTGCGAGCCTTTCATGCCGACCAGGTGCTGGATGGCGCCGGAGATTCCCAGCGCGAGATAGAGCTTGGGCGCGACCGTCTGCCCTGAACTGCCCACCTGGCGCTCCATCGGAAGCCAGCCCGCGTCGCAGATCGGACGGGAGGCGGCCAGCTCGGCGTGCAGCGCGGTTGCCAGCCCCTGGGCGACGGGCAGCTTGTCGGCTTCCTTGATGCCGCGGCCGACCGAGACGATGCGCTCGGCCTGCGACAGGTCGACGGCCTGCCGCGCTTCCTGAAACGGCGGCTCGGGCTTCTGGCGGATCGCGGCGGCGTCGATCGTGACGGCGAGCGCGCGAACGGGCGCAGCCGAGGCGCCCTTCGCGGCCGCGTCGGCCCGGAACGACCCGATCTGGACGGTGACGATGTGCGGCGCCGGTCCTTCCGGCGCGACATCGGCCGTCAGCTTGCCCTGAAACATCGGCCGGACAAATCGAAGCTCGGGGCTCGGGGCTCGGGGCTCGAGTTTGATCCCGGTGACGTCTGTGATCAACGCGCGGTCGAGCCGCGCCGCCAGCTTCGGCGCGAAGTCGCGCGTCTGGTAGGTGTGCGGCAACACGACGATGGACGGCTTCAGCTGATCGATCGCCTGCTGCAGGGCCGCGGTGAAGCCATCGGGGGTGTACGGCTCGAGCGCCGGGCTGTCGAGGGTGACAACTTCCTGGACCTGTGCGGCGGCGAGTTCAGTGGCGATCGACCCGATGTTCGAGCCGAGCACGGCGATCGCCACGGGTTGACTGGCGGCCAACTGCTGAGCCGCGGCAACCGCTTCCCAGCTGGCGCGATTGAGCTTTCCACCCCGATGTTCGGCGATCACCAGAATCATTCGTTGCGCCTGCTAACCACGAAGACACGAAAGCACGAAGTCCTTTCGTTCAAATGACTCGCGCCTCTTCTCGAAGCTTACGCACGAGCTCCTTCGCAGCTTCCGCGGGTGAGCCGCCAATGAGTTGAGTCTTCTTGCTTTTCTCGGGTGCATACAACGCGACGATGCGCTGTCTCGGCGCGGCGACGGCTTCCGGCGCCGCGACCCGGATCTCCTTCTTCTTCGCGGCCATGATGCCTTTGAGCGTCGCGTAGCGGAGCTGATTGATGCCGCTCTGGATCGTCAGGACCGCCGGCAGCGGCATGCCGACCCACTGGAACCAGCCGGCCTCGAGTTCGCGCTTGACGCGCAGCGTCGCCGGCGGCCCGGCGCTGACCTGGACGTCCATGATGATCGTGGCGTGCGGCAGCCCGAGCCGCTCCGCCAGAATGACGCCGGTCTGTCCGAAGCCCTGGTCGTCGGACTGCAACCCCGTGAGGATCAGATCGAACGTCTCGTCCTTCATCGCGCCGGCCAGCGCGGCGGATACGACGAACGCATCGGCGGCCGCCAGAGTATCGCCCTGTACGTGGATCGCGCGGTCGGCGCCACGAGCGAGTGCCTCGCGCAGTACCTGGGCCACTCGCGCCGGACCGGCTGAACACACGACCACTTCGCCGCCATGTTTTTCTTTGAGCCGCAGCGACTCCTCCAGGGCGTAGGCGTCCGGCTCGTTCATCTCGAAGGCGGCGTCCTGGGCGCGGATCCACGTCCTCGCCTCGTCCAGCCGCGGCTGCGAGTCGCGCGACTGAACCTGTTTGATGCAGACCGCGATCTTCATCCTCGATAGCGCTTGAACAGGAGCGCTGCGTTGGTGCCGCCGAAGCCGAACGAGTTCGACAGCGCGTACTCGATTTTCATCTCGCGCTTGACCTTGGGGACGTAGTCGAGATCGCACTCCTCGTCCGCGCAGTCGAGGTTCACCGTCGGAGGCGCGACCTGATGGTGGACGGCCAGCGCGGTGATGCCCGCCTCGAGCCCGCCGGCAGCGCCGAGCAGGTGACCGGTCATCGACTTGGTGGACGACACCGCGAGCTTCGACGCGTGCGCGCCAAAGCGGCGCCTGATGGCGATGGTCTCGATGCGATCGCCGTGCGGCGTGGAGGTGCCGTGCGCGTTCACATAGTCCACATCGGCGGGTGTGGCACCCGCGCTCTCAATCGCCGCACCCATCACGCGGTACGCGCCGTCGCCGTCTTCGGAAGGCGCGGTGATGTGATACGCGTCGGCCGACATGCCGTAGCCGACCAGTTCGGCGTAGATCCGCGCGCCGCGCCGCCGGGCGCGCTCGTACTCCTCGAGGATCAGCACGCCGGCACCTTCGCCGACGATGAAGCCGTCGCGGTCCTTGTCGAACGGCCGGCTGGCCCTGGCGGGCTCATCGTTGCGCGTCGAGAGCGCGCGCATGGCCGCGAAGCCGCCGATGCCCATCGGCGTGATCGCGGCTTCCGAGCCGCCGGCGATCATGACGTCGGCCGTGCCGCGCAGGATGATTTCGTAGGCGTCGCCGATGGCGTGCGCGGACGCCGAACAGGCCGTGCACGTCGCCGAATTCGGGCCTTTGGCGCCGAACCGGATCGACACCTGGCCGGCGGCGAGGTTGATGATGGCCGACGGGATGAAAAACGGGGAAATCTTCCGCGGACCGCCCTCGAGCAGCGCCTTGTGCTCGCGCTCGATCGTGGTGAACCCGCCGATGCCCGACGCGATGAAGACGCCGACGCGCGGCCCCTCCTCGGGCGACACCGTCAGCCCTGCATCGTCCACCGCGAATTGCGAGGCGGCAATCGCGTACTGGATGAAGACGTCCATCTTCTTGACGTCTTTCTTCTCGATGAAGGCGAGCGGATCGAAGCCCTTGACCTCGCCCGCGATGCGCGTCGAGAACTCGTTCGCGAAACCGGTCGGGTCGAACTTGGTGATCGGCCCGATGCCGCTCTGTCCAGCAAGGAGCGCCGCCCAGTTCGCCTCCGTCCCGATGCCCAGCGACGACACCAGGCCGAGGCCGGTGACGACAACTCTCCGTGTCCCTGACATTACTTCTTGGTTTTGGCGTGCGACTCGATGTATTCGACGGCTTCCTTGACGCGCGTGATCTTCTCGGCGTCCTCGTCGGGAATCTCGATGCTGAACTCCTCTTCGAACGCCATGACGAGCTCCACCGTGTCGAGCGAGTCGGCGCCGAGGTCGTCGACGAACGACGCGTCCGGCGTCACTTCCTCCTCGTCCACGCCCAGCTGCTCCACGATGATGCTCTTGACTTTATCGGCTACGGCCATTCAGTCCTCCTACATGTTCATGCCGCCATTGACGGCCAGAACGTGCCCAGTAATATACGCTGCCTCGTCCGACGCAAGATAGCACGCCGCCGCGGCCACATCGTCGGGCGAGCCGAGGCGGCCGAGTGGAATCTGGGTGGCCCAGTCCACCTGCGCTTTCCCGCTGATGGCGCGCGTCATGTCGGTGTCGATCATGCCGGGCGCGATCACGTTGACCGTGATTCCGCGCGACGCCACTTCCCTCGCCAGTGCCTTCGCAAAGCCGATGAGTCCGGCCTTCGACGCCGCGTAGTTCGCCTGGCCGGCGTTCCCGATCTCACCGACGATCGATCCGATGGCGATGATGCGGCCGCCCCTCTGCTTCAGCATCGGGCGAATCGCCGCCTGCGTCAGCGTGAAGGTCGCCGTCAGGTTCGTGGCCATCACGACGTCCCAGTCGTCGCGTTTCATCCGCATCAGCAACTGGTCGCGCGTGATGCCCGCGTTGCTCACGACCACGTCGAGCCGCCCGTGTTTCTCGACGATCTCTCCGGGCGCCTTCGCCAGCGCGCCGTCGTCGGTCACGTCGAGCGTGATGGCTTCGCCTTTCCCGCCCGCCGCGGTGATCTCGCCGGCGGTCGCCCTGGCGTTGTCGCCGCGGGCGGCACAGACGACGACCGCGCCCTGCGCGGCGAGCTTCAGCGCGATCGCCTTGCCGATGCCGCGCGATGCGCCGGTGACGAGCGCTACTTTGCCGGTCAGATCGAACACTTACAGCAACGCCTCCACGCCCGCGAGATCGTCGGGGCTGCCGAAGCTGACCACCGTGGCGTCGCGATGAATTCTTTTCACGAGTCCGCTCAACACCGTGCCGGGACCCACCTCAACATACGTTGTGACGCCTTCCGACGCAAGGCGCTGCACGACGGCTTCCCACCGCACTGGAGACGACACCTGCGCGACGAGCGCGTCGATGGCGCTCTGCGCGTCGCGTTTCAGTGCCGCGTCGACGTTGGCGACGATCGGCACCCGTGGCGCCTGTGTCGCGAGTGCCCGCAACTCCGGCGCGAGTCGGACTTCAGCCGGCTTCATCAGCGCGCAGTGAAACGGCGCGCTGACCTGCAGGGGAACGGCCCGGCGGGCCCCGCGTGCTTTGGCGAGCTCGCTGGCGCGGGCGACCGCGGCGGCCGACCCGGCAATCGCCACCTGGCCGCCGCCGTTCATGTTGGCCGGACTCACGATCTCGCCCTGGCCCGCGACATCCTTCAGGGCTTCACGACAGACGTCCGCGACCGTATCCGCGTCGAGGCCGAGAATCGCGGCCATCGCGCCCGTGCCCACCGGCACCGCTTCCTGCATGTACTGCCCGCGCCGGCGGACGATCGACACGGCGTCGGCAAACCCGAACGTGCCGGCCGCGACGTTCGCCGAGTACTCGCCCAGGCTATGTCCGGCGACAAACGACGGCTTCAGGCCTTTCGACTCGAGCAGACGGAATGCCGCGATGCTGACGGTGAGAATCGCCGGCTGCTGGTTCGAGGTCAGGGTAAGTTCGTCCTCGGGGCCGTCGAAGATGATGCGGCTCAAGGCGTCGCCAAGCGCCGCGTCGGCTTCCGCGAACGTGTCGCGGCAGATGGGAAACGCCTCGGCGAGCGCCTTTCCCATGCCGACCTTCTGTGAACCCTGTCCTGGAAAAATCGCGGCGACGCTCAAGAGTGGGGCGCTTCCTTCAGGCGCGGGCTGCAGGCACTGGCGGCGGCGATGTCCTGTTCCACGCGTTCGATGAAGCGCGTCGCGGCAAACCGGTACGCCATGGCGATGGCATTGCGGACGGCCTTCGCGCTCGAGCGTCCATGGCCGACGATGGTGACGCCGGCGACGCCGAGCAGCGGCGCGCCGCCGTACTCCGAGTAGTCCACGCGCATGCGGAAGTGCCGCAGCGCCCTGCGGGTCAGCAGCGATCCCACGCGCATCGTAATCGTGCTCGACAGCTCGTCGCTCAAGAGGCCCTCGACGACTTCGACCAGCCCTTCGCTGATCTTTAGCGCGACGTTTCCCGTGAACCCGTCGCACACAATCACGTCGGCGTCGCCGCTGTAGATCCGGCTCGCCTCCACGTTGCCGATGAACGCTACCGGAGCCGACTTGAGCAACCGGTGGGCTTCGCGCGTCAGTTCGTTGCCTTTCGTCTCCTCGTGACCGATCGAGAGCAGACCGATCCGCGGCGTCGTGATGTCGTAGACCACGCGCGCGAACATGCTGCCCATGACCGCGAACTGCAGGAGGTGCGGCGGCCGGCACTCGACGCTCGCCCCCACGTCGAGAAGCAGCGCGGGGCGCCCGCGCGTCGGAATCACCGCGGCCAGGGCGGGCCGATCCACGCCCGGCAACATCCCGAAGGCCGCGTGCGCCGCCATCACGGTCGCCCCGGTGTGGCCGGCGCTGAAGAGCGCCGACGCCTTGCCGCCCGCGACCGCGTCGGCGGCGACCCTGATCGACGCGCCCGGCTTGCGTCGCAGCGCGGCTGACGGCGACTCATCCATGCTCACGACGTCGGGCGCGTGGACGATGCGCACGCGGTCGCGGTCGATGCCGGCATATCGTGCGTGCTGTTCGAGCTCGGCCTCGATCGCGTCGCCGCGCCCGACAAGCAGGACGCCGAGATCGAAGTGACGCACGGCCGCCAGCGCCCCGTCCACGACACTGCGCGGCGCCTCGTCGCCGCCCATCGCGTCGACCGCTATCCAGATCATCTGAGGTTCCAGGTTCCGGGTTCCGGGTTCAAGGTTCGCTTCGCGGTTCAAGAACCGTGAACTCTG
>Ga0326726_10007092_pt1 | contig 10028 bp, 8 predicted proteins | sample MHFenrmetagenome_2_FD_207603 | JGI IMG/M metagenome (GOLD analysis project Ga0326726, IMG submission 207603) | Lab enriched peat soil microbial communities from Michigan Hollow, Ithaca, NY, United States - MHF15MN | ecosystem: Environmental > Terrestrial > Soil > Wetlands > Peat | place: USA... | reverse complement strand
TTATAAGTTATTCCGTGCTGATTTGATGAAGTCCGACTGATATGAATAGTGTCAACTTATTATCGTAATGTTTTTTTAAACTTGAATCTTTTGTTGCTGTAGTGTATTGTAGTGCGGGAGGTGCAGTATGAGAAGTGTTCTGTCTGTTAGTCTGCCGGAGAAAATGGCCGCCGAACTTGATGCCATTGCCAAAGAAACAGGAAGGAATAAGAGTGATATTGTGAAAGAGTCCTTGGGGGAATTTTTGTGGGAGAACAGATTCCGCCGTATGAAGAAACGTCTCGGTCCCAAAGCAAAAGCTGCGGGTTATGTTGCGGATGACGATGTTTTCAAGGCAATATCGTGAAGGCGGTATTTGATACAAATGTTCTTATGGCCGCCTTTCTGACGGAAGGAATTTGTTCCGGCCTCCTGATTCGAGCTCGCAAGCGTGCTTTCACTCTTGTTCTATGTGATGATATCATCCGAGAATTTGAAGGTATTCTAATAAAAAAGTTTAGATTTACATCCACTGACGTTTCCGAAATCTCAGCCATAGTTTCGGAAGCAGCATCTGAAATACTTCATAAGCTTGATCCTATTCCACATGTCTGCAGGGATCCAAATGATGATATGATTATTGCCTGCGCTATCGATGCGGCTGCTGATTACATCGTTACCGGCGATGAAGATCTGCTGATCCTGAAACACTATAATGATATCGTCATCATTAATCCCCGAAATTTTGAAGCCCTTTTTGCAGATTAATAAGACTCGAATAAATGCGATTGATGCAGAAGTGGTGGATGGGATGTGGGGATGGAGGTCGGACCAAGTTAGGCATCTGGTATCATGAAGAATCACATCCATAAATGATCTGATATTGGCTTTAAACAGCGAATTGTGATCCTGAAAATATACTTCTAAAAGTTGAACCTCTGGTAAAATCCAATCTATTCCTGAAGCGCCCTCTCATATGCTGATGCGGAAAACCCACGGACGGAGCGGCCGTTGATAGTGGCAAAGGGAACACCGCCTCTGTTGTCCAGCTGTTTTTTACGGATTGCTGCATCTTTATCTTTCTCTATGTCATACTCTATGAAATCAATCCCCCGCGACCGAAAGTATTCGCGTGCCTTCTGGCAATATGGGCACCAGCTTGTCGTGTAGAGCACAACCTCGGCGCTCTTTCTTCTTTCCACTGAAGGCTTCGGCTTCTCATTTCTTTCTTTCGCTCCCGAAGACGGGGAGGGTGACTCGTCCGGCACGTCCTTGTAAACTTTCATTTGTCCAGATGTTCTCACAGGCGGGGGCGTGTCTGTGATGTGCAGATCTCCTTTTTCATCGACCCATTTGTATATGTCGGCCTGTGATGAGGAGATGAAGCAAATCTGCAGCGCGGCGAGGGCAAGCACGAAAAGGACTATTACTATTATATTTCTTCGGGTACCGTTCATAATTGTATTCTCAAGGCTTTTCGCACTGTCCTCATCCGTTACTTGAACATCGATTGTGCCATCGTTCCGGAGCTGAATACGTTGGGATCCACCATGACATTTATCAAAGATGGCTTTCCGGACCGCCGGGCGCGCTCAAGGGCAGGGCGGATCTGAGAAGGTTCGGTGACGTGCTCGCCATACCCGCCCATGGCCTCTACCACGCGGTCATAGCGGAGGGGACTGAGGACGTTCGCCACTTCGCCCCGCGCCTGGCCGTATCTTTCCATCTGCCCGTAGCGCACCTGATTCCAGGCGGCGTTGTTTGCCACCACACCGATTATCGGCATATTGAAGCGTATCAGTGTATCATAGTCAAAGCCCGTTAGTCCGAAGGCCCCGTCGCCGAAGAGCACTATGACCTCGGTATCAGGCATAGCTGCTTTGGCGGCGATGGCAAAGGGCGTCCCCACGCCGAGGGTTCCTAAGGGACCCGGGTCGAGCCAGCGCCCCGGTATGCACGGTGTGACGACGCTTGCGGACATTGTTACCACATCACCGCCGTCGGCGATAAAGATTGCGTCTTCCGGCATGAATGCCTTAATTTCACTGGCGAGGCGCAGGGGATGGATGGGCACTGCATCTGATTCAAGGCACGGCCGATCCTTTTCTAGCAATTTCTTTTCGAGCCGACACAATTCATCGAGCCATTCTCCGCTCTGCCGAGAAGTCGTAAACGCCTCCGTAAGCTGCGTGAGCACCGCTTTTATATCGCCGTGGATCCCGACGGAGATTGCCCGGTTGTGTCCCAGTTCGCTGTAGTCTAAATCGATCTGGATTATCTTCGCATCTTTCGCGATGCGGTTGCCGTATGCGAGTCTGAAATCAAAGGGCGTGCCGATAACCAAGACCACATCGGCCTTGGAAAGGGCATGTCTTCGCGAGCGTACCAAAAAAGATGGACAATCTCCGGAAAGGCATCCCCTGGCGGCGCCGTTGAGGTATGTAGAGATGCAGGTCTTGTCCACGAATGCGGAAAGCTCGTCGTCGGCGCGGCAATACCAGACCTGCGTGCCCGCGATAATGGCCGGCCGCTGCGCCTTTTCCAGCAACTCCACCGCCTGTTTGATGAGGGCCGGGTCCCCGTATTGACGCCCCTGCGAACGTATGTATGAGGGGAAGGTGACAGTATCCAGATCCACGGCGTTATCCAACACGTCTATGGGGATTTCTACAAAGGACGGTCCCGGCCGGCCGTTGTAGGCCTCTCTTAAGGCAGTGGCGATTAATTCGGGAATGCGTTCCGTATCGGAAATAGAGACAGAGAGCTTGGTTATAGGTTTTGTGAGCGCCACGTGGTCGAGCTCTTGGAGCCCGCCCTTTAGTAGCTGCTTCCGCGGGGCCTGTCCGCCGATGACGAGCATGGGTATCTGGTTGCGGAAGGCATTGGCTATACCGGTTATAGCATCGGTCACGCCGGGGCCGGCTGTCACCACGGCCACTCCCGGAACTCCAGTAAGCCTGGTCCATGCCTCAGCGGCATGGGCTGCCGTTTGCTCATGCCTTACGTCGATAACCCTGATCCCCTCATCCACAAAGCCGTTATAGATATCCATAATGTGCCCGCCGGAAAGGGTGAATATGGTTGTAACACCTATCTGCTTCAGCGTTTTCGCTGCCAGTTGCCCGCCCGTAATCTGTGCCATCGAGTCTTTCCTCCCGCGCAATGAATATTTTTCAATGAGATTATAGGAAAATAGACTCCATGTGTCAAACGATTAACATCAGATAAGAAGAATGGAAAATGCGGAAAGCATCAGCATCCCCCGGGTCGTGGCGTCGAGGCCGAGCACGGGAATCAATAAAAGGCTGCCAAGAAGAGAACCAAAGGATCCGCCGAGCAGATCCGCCGCATAGAGAGGCGAGATAATGTTTCTTTGGTCTCCTATTTTATAAAGACTGGCGTATGCAAAAATACCGGCAACAAGAAATCCTGCTGCCGCAAGGAGCACCGAGGTATGAATCAGGTCCATCGGGTAGCTCATTTCCATACGGGTCACTGTGACAATGCAGAGAAAGCAAAAACCTATGAGCAGCCCAACAGCATGCCATCTTAGAAGTCTTTGTCGTTCGGGAAAGAGAGCCGCGAGTTTGTTAATGACAAACGCCCCGAGCGCGAGGCCGGCCATGAAGCTCATAAGCAAAAGGCCTATATCCTGATAGAGTACCCCGTATTTTACCTGGTAATAGAGGATGAGGATTGTTTCCAGAACCATGCCAAGAAAACCCGCAACCGCGACGAGGAGAAAGCGGCGCAAGGCAGGCGCAAAGCGCGACAGCAGAAAAATGAGAGGCAGGCTGATCCACAGGAGGAGCGGAAGAAAAGGTCCCCGGGCAATCAGGTCGGGAAGGGAAGATAGACCGATGAGGGCTACGGAAGGGAAGAACTTGGAGAGCCAGATGGTGAATGCATATTGGTAGCAAACCGGCCTCACGTCGGTGTTTGCTGGCGCCTTCCCTTTCGCAAGAAGATTTTTGATTTCAAGAAATCTATCATTTGTAAAGAGGTATCTGATATAATTCGGCGTGATGAGTCTCGTTGCGATTTTTCTCTCCAGGAGGCGCCGGGACATTACTTCCGGAGCGTCAGGCAGCGGCGCGCCGGATGCGGTTACTATGTTCGTCTCGCCCGGGAGAAAGAGAACAGCGGGGAAGACAGATGTCAGGGCCCGGTAGATGGAGACGGTGCGCTGTGTGAGAGGCTGAGTCCAGATGTTTTCCGCAGAACGAAGACGGAAAGCGAGAATGCCCCCCTGGTTTAATCTTGCCGAGCATAGTCTGAAGAATTCCTCTGTGTAGAAACGATTTGCCTGTCCCGAGGTCGGTTCCGGCATGCCGACAAGTATCAGGTCGTACCGGCCGCTGTTTTCGAGGAAGCGGCGGGGATCGGCAAAGGTGATGCGAACGTTTCCTTCCTGAAAAGATTTCGCGATATGGGCCGGGAGATGCCTGGAAACGAGATCAAACATTACAGGACTCAGTTCCACGTAATCAATTTTCTCGGGCCTGTATTTCTCCATCTCTCCCACGATCCCTTCGATCCCTCCGCCCAGGATCAGGACTTGCCGGGGATTTGAGTGTTGGAGCGCGGAGAGATGGCAGAAGTACTCGGCTTCCGTTCCCTCCGTCTCAAATGCCAGCGCATCGTTTTCAAAGACGGATATCTGGCCCGACGACTGCGCAACCGTGATCCTGCCGTAGGGGGAATCCTTGCTTTCGAGCAGGTTCGGATGGCTCCATGAGGTTGCGAGGTGATCGAGCGGCGTTGTCTTCCAGAAGAGGATGAAAAGCACACAGAGGAGAACGGCAATCGTAACTTGTAAAGGGGATGCCCTCCTTTGTTTCAACAAGAAGAGGGGTGTTGCGACTGCGACCATGGCGCATAGAAGGCCTATGGCAAGGTTCTGTATCCCCCATCTGAGAAAGATTGTGGAAGCGATGCCGCCTGCCAATCCACCGAGGCTCTCGATGGCGTAGGCCATGGCCACTGTTCTATTCTGTGAGACGTATATCCTGGCAGCCCACTGGAATAGGATACCGGACAGCACACCTGCAGGCATAACCGAAATGACAGCAATCGTAAATTGCTGGGGGAAGGTAAGGTATGTACCGGGTACGCCTCCGAAGATGAGACGGCTGGAGCGGATAAATGTGATATCGAGGGGAAGAAGAATTCCGAAGAGAATAAAAAGAAGCGTCAGGGTTTTATCTGACGGAAATTGAACCCTGCGGCCGGCAAGCGCTCCCACGGCAGTCCAAAAGAGCCAGACGCCGAGGGCAAAGAGATAAACCAGCTCGACTCCATAGAAGGAGACGTTTAATTCCCTGAGCAGTACGACTTGTCCGAGGATCGAAATGAACCCAATGGAAAAAAGTGAGATGAACATGGAGATTACTTGAAGTCTGCCTCACTGAAAACCACAGCCTGAAAGATTGACAATTGCGCGCCTTTTCTCCAACATTCGGCAGAAAGCCCCGCTTTCCTGCATAGGTTGTCCAGCAATTCTTCGCGGTTCCATTTCTGTTCTGTGGCCACCTGGGGGAGGAAGACCGCCGAATGTCCTTCTTTAATGAGCACAACACCGTCCCGCCCGACAATGATGTCCGAGGCACTGGAGACTTCTTTCAAGGGCGTAAGCGCGGATATTTCAATTTCGATTTCGCTGAGTTCGTCGGCAGTCAGCGGATTGAATCGCCCGTCATTAAAAGCTGCCTGGAGCGCCATGGCGCCCGTAAGCTTTCCGAGTGGTTCGTCACCCACTATACGGCCAATGCAACCGCGGAGATCATTTTTTTTCTTGAGCGTCACAAATACGCCCCGTGGCTGTTGTAGATTCACGCTAAAGCCCCTGGCCAAAGGAACCGTATCGGTCGAAAATATTCTGGATATCGTTTCTCTCGCAAAGACAAGCAGAGCCTTCTCGTCGGAGACGCTGAGTAAAGAGGAAGGAGGGGCAGGCGATGGGGCATCTATCTTTCTGGAATTGTCCTCCCTGCCGTCCTTGGCCAGGACGACGGCGCCGTAGCCTACAACCTCCGACCGATCACCTATGGAAACATCTCCCGAGTTGGCATAGCTGACAACAACGCCACGGGTGGCGCCCAAAGATTTTGCCGCTGCCATCGCTGCCATGATGGGGGCCTCTCCGCAGGCGCAGGTATGTAGTCTATAAATGCGTCTATCCATCTGCGATTGAATGACTGAATGGAAAAGGGCAGGTTCAAGCGTCGTAATCGCCTTGAGGGTCTCCCTGTCTACGGCAACGGCATCCGCCGCCGCCGGGTAGTGGGAAAGGTCGGAACTGGCGACAATCAATGCGCGCTTGTTCGTGAGCACCTTTGCCAGCGCCTGGCCGAAGCGCGTGCACAGGGCTACGTCGGGAGAGCCAACGACAACGGGGACGATCTTCGCCTCAGGAAAGACGACCTGGACAAACGGTACTATTACTTCAACAGAGTGCTCACGCGCGTGGAGCGATTTATCGAGAACACAATCGCCTGGATCTGCCGCCACGAGCTGGGAGACGATTTCTCTTTCTATCGGGGCGACGCCAAGCGGCGTGCGGAATCCTGTTCCCGGATGGATAGAGATTTTTTCAAATCCCGAGGTTGTGTGATTTGTTCCCAAGATAACGATCACGTCATACTGTTTGCCCTTAACCTGCATGAATGCATCGGCACAGATCTGGCCAGAATAGATATAGCCCGCATGCGGGACGATAATGGCCACAGCATCTTTGGTCTTGGCCGGTATGGCGTCCTGAAGGAATTTTTCAATTGCGAGCTTCAGCTTTGATGCGGATTCCGGGTAGAACTTTCCCGCCATTACAGGTTCGCGAATGTCGGCCTCCGGTGCTTTCGTGGCCTGACATGCGAGAGCAAAACCGAGACTGATCACGAACAGAATTGTAAACCATTTCAGTATCTTCATTTTTTCCTGACCTCTTTCTATACCCAAACGCCCGCGATCTTCCGGTTGCAGAATTTGCAGCGCCCACTCTTTACATTCATCTCCACGACGAAGAAGCCCTGCCTTTGTATCAGGACTTTCTTGCAGCTCGGACAGTAGGTGTTATCCCCCGGATGACTGGGCACATTCCCCACGTATGGGTAATGAATGCCTCTCTCAAGAGCCATATCACGTGCCCGCTCAAGAGTGGCTACAGGCGTGGGAGGGAGATTGAGCATCTGGTAGGCGGGATGGAAACGGGAGAAGTGCAGAGGCACATCGGGGCCGCATTCTCCCAGGACCCAATTTATCAGTTCCAGGAGCATCTTGTCGGAATCGTTTAGCGTGGGGACCACGAGGTTAACGATCTCCAGATGGGTGCGGCTCGTGGCTATCTGTTTGATGGCCGCAAGCACAGGTTTCAGTTCCGCGCCGCACACGTTGCGGTAAAAATCTTCGTTGTAGCCCTTCAGGTCTATCTTGATGGCGTCGAGAACCCTGCACATCTCTGCAAGAGGCGCCTCATTTACAAATCCACAGCTTATCATTACGGAACGGAGGCCTTGTTTCTTCGCATCCCGGGCGATATCTGTCATGTATTCGGCAAAGATCGCTGGCTCGTTGTAGGTAAATGCTATGACGCGTGCCTTGCTGGCAGATGCAGATCTGGCGATCTTCTCCGGTGAAGTATAAGGGACTTGATAATCCTCCGGCCTAGCCTGCGAAATTTCCCAGTTTTGACAGCACTTGCACTGAAGCGGGCACCCGGCGGTAGCAAGGGAATACGCTTCGGCCCCGGGCAGAAAGTGATAAAAAGGTTTCTTCTCTATCGGATCGACGTGGATGCTCACCGGCCGGCCATAGACGAGGCTCCTCAGCCCTCCCTGGACATTCATGCGCGTGCGGCATTTTCCCCGTTCACCGTCACCGATTATGCACCCGTGGGGGCAGAGGAAACATCGCACTTGATTGTCTTTGTGAAGAGATGTCCAGTAACGCGCCCTGGGGGCCGACCGCACCATCTCATCTATTGAATTGCCTGCGAGAGCGACGCCAAAGTCGCCGCCCGACAAAAACCCTTGCCAGAGAGGATCGGACAGCAGTATGCCTGCGCCGCCAATGATAGGGGCAAGCCTGGCACAGTTTGTTAAGAACTCACGCCGAGAAATCTTGGGCCGACTTTTTACTCCTGAATGAGCGTTTATAATTGCCATCCTAAAGCTCCTTGTCAAGTATAAGGGAAGTGTGGACGGTAAGTCAATGGGGGGAAAGAGGTGTGATTCTTGCAGACGCTTTACAAAGAAGCGATCATAATGAAGGTTTCCTTTTCATCCTTTGAAGAAGGCCAGAACTTTTTCGATAGGAAGGCAGTTGAGTATATGCTTGGGCTCGCACCAGCCGCGACGGGCGATGCCTATACCGAAGCGCATCAGCTTCAACTGGCCCGCGATGTGGGAATCTGTCCCGATAGCGAGCATAACCCCCAGTTCCCGGGCGCGGTGGATGTGGATGTCCTTGAGGTCGAGGCGGCTCGGCATGGCGTTGATCTCCAGCGCCTTCTGGTGTTTCACTGCTGCCTTGAAAACGGCTTCCATATCGACGGCTGTCGGCTCCCGCTCTCCTATGAGGCGGCTCGTCGGGTGCGCAATGATGTCAATGTGAGGGTTTTCAATCGCCTTTATGATGCGGCGCGTAATCCGCTCCTCACTCTGATTGAAAGATGAGTGAACCGCGCCTACGACGCAGTCAAGCTTCGCCAATATGTTGTCGGGCATATCGATGGAACCGTCCGCTCTTATATCGACCTCCATACCGGAGAGTATACGAAAGCCTTTTAATTTTTGGTTAAGCCTGCGAATTTCCAGAACCTGTTCTTTCAGACGTTCTTCCGTCAAGCCGTGCGCTATGCCGAGTCCTTTGGAATGGTCGGTAATTGCTATGTACTTGTAGCCCGCATCCTTTGCCGCCAGGGCCATTTCTTCGATGGTATTGTTGCCGTCGCTCCATTTCGAATGCAGATGAAAGTCTCCCTTAATATCCCGGAGATCGACGAGACGGGGGACTTCGTGCTTTTCAGCCAATTCGATTTCCCCCTGATCCTCCCTGATTTCCGGGGGAATGTATTGCATCTCGAGGCGCTTGTAGAAGGCCTCTTCCGTGGTGAATTTTTCCAGCTTGTCATGGGCGACATCCGTTATTCCGTATTCGCTGAGCTTGAGTCCCTTCTTCTGGCACTTCGTCCGGAGGGTGATGTTGTGCTCCCTGCTGCCCGTGAAATATTGGAGGAGTGATCCGAAGGAGTCATGCTCCACCATCCTTAAATCCGCCTGGAGGCCCGGTGAAAGGATCACGCTTGCCTTGGTCGGCCCTTTCGCGAGGACTTCCTTTACAACGGCGAGAGCGACAAATTTATTTATAACCTTCTCTGGATTGTCGGCGGTCCCCATGATATCTATATCCCCGACTGTTTCCCGGAAACGCCGGAGGCTCCCTGCAGAGATCATGTTTTTCACTCCCGGAAGGCTGCTGAGACTATGTAATATTTCTTCAACTATGGGCAGGGCCTGACCTATAGGGATGCGCTGATCCTTGCGGCGCATGGCCTGAATCTTGTGGAGTATATTCTGCGCGGTCTTGTCCCCCATTCGGAAGAGATCTGCGACCTTTCCCTCCTGTATGGCCTCTTCCAGTTGCTCGGCAGATGTGATCTTCAGCTCCGACGAAAGACGGTGTGCCGTCTTCGGTCCTATACCGGGAATCTCCAGGAGACGCGTTATGCCTTCGGGAAATTCGTCTTTGAGACTTTCGTAAGCCTTGAGCTTCCCCGTCTCTATCAGTTCGGTGCTCTTCTTTGCTATTGCCTCGCCTACACCGGGGATCTTCTGGAAGTCCTCTCCCTGTTCCAGCATGACGGCCATTTCTTTGGGGAGGTGTTCGATTACCTGGGCGGCCCGTCTGTAGGCCCGTATCTTAAATACGTTTTCCCCCTTCAGTTCGAGAAGGTCGGCCATATCGTGAAACACCCTGGCGATTTCTGAATTCTTCATTTCACATATATCCTGCGTTTAATAATTATATTATTTAATATATCCCGATTCCGCAAT
>Ga0326726_10007090_pt1 | contig 10032 bp, 10 predicted proteins | sample MHFenrmetagenome_2_FD_207603 | JGI IMG/M metagenome (GOLD analysis project Ga0326726, IMG submission 207603) | Lab enriched peat soil microbial communities from Michigan Hollow, Ithaca, NY, United States - MHF15MN | ecosystem: Environmental > Terrestrial > Soil > Wetlands > Peat | place: USA... | reverse complement strand
GACATCAGGCCAACAGCTTGCGAAGCTGGGTGATGCCGATGAAGAATAGCGCCAACGAGATCAATCGCAACGCGTCGACCCAGACAAGGAGCATGGGAATAACGCCGAGTTGACCTCCGAACAGAATCAACTGACCCACGGCAAACGCGGTGAACGCCACCAGCATCCACAGCCAAGCGCCGCCGATGCGGCCGCCACGGATCGCGTTGTACAGTTTGAGGGCGCCAAGAACACAGGCCACGACGATCAGGAGAGCCATCGCCTGCAACAGGAACGCGCCGGGCGGAAAGATCGAAGCCGCGCTGCCGTCCGACGTGTGTGCATCGGCCCACGCCGGAACGGACCACAGCCCGAGACCCAGAGCCACCAAACCGGTGAGCATGGAGGATGTTTGCTTCATGGGATCATTTCCCCTTCAGAGTAACATGCAATTCATCTTGAAGGCTGTACCGGTCGACCAGGGCGCGCTTCTGCGCCAGGAGCACAGACAACTCCTTCTGGATCGTCGCCGCGGTTTTGCCAGCCACATTCGGTCCGAGAGTATCACGCAGTACGCGCATGCCTTCCCGCAGCAAGGTCTGGCCGGTCACCATGGCACGGTGCACGCGGAGCGGAGCGCTGAGCCGCCCGACGCTGTCGCGAAATGTCTCCAACCCATCCTTGTCGTTACGCGCCATCAAAGCGGGTACGAGGTTTCCGGGATCGACCGGGCAGGCCTCAGGCAAGCGGTAGAACAACTCTTCGCCCGCCGTCCCAAACGCTTCGGCCAAGGTTGCATGAACGGCGTCCAAACTGTGCGAGTACAGCCGATAGAGGACCGCGAACAACTCGTCCTCGTCCGCCTTCTGTTTCGCGGCGCCGGCCACTTCCGGCGAGGCTTCCACCAGATGGGCCGTCATGAGTTTATGGAGCGACTTGGACGCGGCGTACTCTCCATAGGACGAAGACGCGACGATATCGCCGACCGAGGCGTGTCCAGTGATCGCTGAGAGAACATCCACATCCTCGGCCGACAAGACGATTTCCGACTCTTGCATGTGCGGGGACGGGACGATGCGCAGCACCGTTTCTTCCGCCGGCAAGGTGCTCGCAATGCCGGCGTACTCGTCGAACCGGCGCGCGCCCTCCATCATGACACTGAGGGCATTAAGTTCAACCAGGATCTGTGATCCCTCGGGTCCCTCTCCCTCATTGAAGTGAAATTCGCCGTCGGTCCAGCCGAAGACGCCGTACACGACTTCCTCAACCTGCAGGCGCAAGGCGTTGGTGGTCTCGTCGCGGCCAAGCAGACCGAGATCGACGATCACTTGCCCTAACCGGCGGCCGGAGGCTCTCTGTCGTCGCAACGCCTTTTCGAGATTCTCGACAGTGATCAGGCCACGACGGAGCAAGAGTTGACCCAGTCGTTCTTCATCCGTCGGTGGGTCAGACGAAGCGGCAATGATATCCCCGTTGCGGAAGAACACTTTCTTCCCGCGGTGCGGCCGCTGCAGCACCAACGCGCCAGTGCGGCGTCCGGTCGAGATCAGTTGCAAAACATCGCCGATTCCAACGGTCTTTAGGTTTCCCGCAAATCCCATTCGGCTCTCCTGCCCAGTCAGAGTCCTTGGCCGGCCCGCCACGATGCTGTGGCGGATGGGGGCCTGTAGTCTTATCGGGGGGTTGGGGATAGGGCTTTATGCGTCGCCGGTCAGAAAATCCGGGAGAGTCGGCACGATGATGAGGCCACCGGAATGGAATTCGATGCGGATGGCGCCATGCGCTCCGAGCGAATAGAAGGAAATCTCAGGGTACTTTGCCCGCCAGAACTCCAAGACTTCCTCGGGGTTGCGCGAAAAGGCAGAGGCTCCATAGAACACCACATGCACGGGATCAAAGTGATCAACCGCACGGCGGATTTGCCAACGGCGCGCATCGGATGGAAGCGCCAGATCGCACCTTGTTCTCCCAAGTTCCGAGATCTGTCGCAAGATGATGGTGTCGTTCAGCACGGAGGAATCTCGAACAACTATGACGCATCGGCTTTCACGGCGAAGACAATCGCCCCAGACACGATGCACGCCCTCCTCCCCGGCGACGCGATCGACAATCCGCGTCCAAGAAAGCGAGCCGCCGCGATTTGAATCTGCCGCAAACTCCGGGGCGGGTATGCGTCTCCACGGAGTCCACGAGGTGGGAGCCGGGGATCGAAGGATGTGGCGCGCAAACGGTTCGACAATCCACTGGTGTGTGTCGCTGTCGATTCCCTGATCATCGGCCAGCCAAGTGGACTTGCCGGACGCGTCGGCGACAACCACCAGGGGGCTCGCGCCATTGTCCAGGAACGTGACAGATGGAATTCGTTCGTCGGGCAGGAACGCCGCTCGAATTGCAACGGTCAGAGCGAGCCCGACCGCTACATAGGTGGCGGGTCTGAACCAGCGATAACGGTGGCGCCAACTCAAGGCAAGGACGCAGAGGCCCAGCAGCAGGGCCAACGTGATGGGCGAGGGATCTGGCCACGAGACCACGGCTCCGGGGACGCGGCTGAACATGTCCGCAGTGCGCGCGGCGCCGTCGAGCACGGGGCCGGTCACGAAGGCAATCCATCGCGCCAGAGACTGCGAGATCAACTGAGCCGCCAGCAAAAGCATCCCCAAGTGGGCGGCCAGTCCGGCCAGTGGGACCAGAACGATGTTGGCCAGGAGGCCAGCGACGGGAATGGTCCCAAAATTGGCGGCTGAGATCGGCCCGGTGGCCAGTGTGGCGGCGATCGACGACGCGAAGAACATCGTCACGGCATAGGGGATCTTTCTTCGCCACCAGCCGCGAATGTGAGGATCGATCCGTCGCGCCACGATGAGGATGGCGAGAACCGCGGCAAAAGAAAGTTGGAATCCGGGACGAAACAGGTGCGCCGGGGCAAAGAGCAGAATGATCACCGCTGCGGCACCGACCGCGTTGATGGGGGATGCGGGACGCCACACCAATCGCCCCAACAAGATCAGCCCCACCATCAGTGAGGCGCGCACGACCGAGGGCTCATTGCGGGTGAGAAAAGAGAAGAGCACGATGATGATCAGCGCGATCAGCGTGCGGGGCCAGCGTGGAACTGAGAGTGCGTACATCGGCCACAAGATCATTCCAACAACCAGCCAGACATTGGCGCCGGATACCGCAAGCAGATGCGAAGTTCCTGATTCACGGAAGGCACGGGCGACGCGATCTGGGAGACGGTCGGTGTCACCCAACAGAAGACCGAGCAGGAGCGCACCCGATTCGGCCGGCAGGTGCGCTGTCAGGGTGGTGCGAATCCACTGCCGGAGAGGCCGGACCAGGTTCTCCGGAGCAAGCCTCGAGCCTGTGGACCAGTGTGCCAGTTCCTCGCTTGATGTCACCGTGCCATCGATGCCCTGTCGGAACAGATACTCCGCGTAATCGAATCCACCTGGGTTGCGACGCGTCGTTGGGGCGCGAAATCGCCCGACCAAGCGAACGTGGTCGCCATACTGGAGGTGCTGAAGCGAGGAGTCGGACAGCAGAAGCACACGTCCTCGGATCGGGCTGTGCCCAGCCGTCGACGTCGTGGCGATCAAGTCCAGCGGCGCCCGCCAACCGGAGGTTCGCTGGTAAGGGACACCGCCGATGCGGGCGAACAGCTCCGTGCTCTTGTGTGAGGCGCAGAGGTCGGTTAGTTCCGGCGACGGGCGATCCGCATTCACCGATGAGATCCGATAGGCGCCCAATGCGATCATCGCGAACGCAATCGCAGCGAGCGCGAGCAGACGCCCTGCCCCGCGAGAGCGGCACAGGAGTAGTGAGATGACTGAGCCAGAGATGGCTATGATGGCCCACGGCGCAGCGGACACATCGGAGGTGTCACCAACAACGATGCCCAGAGCCAACAAGACGGCTAGAATGAGGGCCGGGTAGCGAGGCCCGGCAACCGGAACCCAGCTCCTATCGGCAGACGTGGAAGAGAGAGCGACTTCGCCGTCGTCCATCGCAGACTCCAAGAACAGGAGCCGTTAGTTCCGACCGAATACGTGCCAGCGATGCGAACTCCCAAGGTTACGATATCCGGAGAGCCAAGTCACGCCCAAGTACAGCACGGAGGCAATGCCGATGGCGGCGATGACCGCTCCGACTCGGCCGAGCGGAACAAACTGGAGGAAGCCACCCTTCAACAAGAGGTAGGCGACGCCGACGCTGACAAGCGAGATCAGAGCAAAGAGGAGCGAATGCAGTGCAACGCGTCCGTACCCAACCGGGCCGTAACGGCGCGCCGCGACAATGACCAGGATTGCGGCTTGGACGGTCGCGGCAATGCCGACCGAGAGCGCCAACCCCGCGTAACCGAAAACAGGAGTGAGTGTGTACATGCCGACCAGGTTGGTCGCAACCGACGCAACGCCGCAAAGGGTCGGGGTGCGAGTGTCTTTGTGGGCAAAGAAGATGGGAGCCAGAGCCCGAATCGAAGCCATCGCCGGCAGACCGAACGAATAAAAGGCCAGAGCTCGTGCGGTGTTCAACGTTGCCTCAGCGTTGAATTCCCCCCGCTGATAAAGCGCGGCGCAGATCGATTCTCCCATCAGGAAGAAAGCGACGGATGTCGGGATGACCAAATACAGGACCGTCTGCAATGCCTGAGCCGAGGTCTGCCGAATGCGGTCGATGTTTCCTTCGGCAACATACTGAGAGAGACGCGCTAGGCCGACGGTGGAGGCGGCGACGGCAAATACGCCGAGTGGGACGAACAGGATACGAAACGCGAAGTTCAGGTACGCTACGGGACCGTCACCCAGTCCCCAGGCAAATCGCGTGATGGCCAGGATGTTAATTTGAACTGCGGCCTGACCCAACAAGGCAGGAATCAGGAGCTTGCCGATTTGACGCACGTGCGGATCTCGCCAGCCTGCCACGAGGCGGAGGCGGTGATCGAACCCCTGACGGTGAATGGAAACCGCCTGTACCAACCACTGGAGCAGCCCCCCCGCCAGGACACCCCAGGCCAGGGCCAGCACCGGCGGATTGACAACAGAGCTTAGCAGGACGGTACACGCGATCATGCCGATGTTGAATCCGGCCGGAGCCAACGCGGGAACACCAAATCGCCCGAGTGCATTGAGGGCCCCCATCAGCACTGCCGCCAGGGCGATGAAGAGCAGAAATGGAAACATCCAACGGGCCAGGTTGATTAGGAGAGCGATCTTTCCCGGCGTCTCCTCGACGCCGCCGGAGAGAAGCGAGGCGATTTGGGGAGTGAAGATGATTCCTACCACGCAGAGCAGAAGCAGCCCGGGAACGAACACACCCAAGACACGGCGGAGCAGTTCCATGGCCGCCGGGCGGCCTTCCTTGTTCAAGACTTCGGAGAACGTCGGGACAAAGGCCGCCGAAAAGGCCCCCTCCGCAAGGAAATCGCGGAGCAAATTCGGGATGCGAAAGGCGGTGACGAAGGCGTCGGTGATGGCGCCCGCCCCAAAGTAATAGGCGATAACCTGTTCGCGGACAACGCCCAAGAGGCGCGAGATGAAGGTGGCGACGGCGACGACTTGTGTCTGGCGCGCGAAACGGCCACTGCCGTCTTCGCGGGAGCCTCTCTCGATGGTCGCCTGTGCCGTTGTGTTCACGTGTCGTTCCAGTTATATTTGTAGACTGTAGAATAGCCGCAGCAATTGCTGCGGCCAACGTCAAAACTGAGAAACAAAGGGTTCCTCGTGGCCAAGCATCTGTCAGTTCGAAAGCGTCATCGTCAAAGCGTGGTTCGTCGCGCCCGTAATCGGGCGGAGAAGTCCAACCTTCGGAATGCGGTGAAGAACTTCCTCGCAACGACCGCCGACAAAGCGCCGGACGCGTTCCGCGAGACTTCTTCGGTGGTTGATAAGGCCGCTTCCAAGGGTGTTATCCACAAGAACAAGGCGGGCCGCATCAAATCGCGTCTGTCCCGCAACCTGAAGACCAAGCCCTAATCGGTCCTGTCAGACGAATTCGACCCCGGCGACCGCCGGGGTCTTTTTTTTGTGGGGCTACCAGACAAGGTGGCGCGCGAGACGGAGGAGTGCGGGCCTTGACCGCAACGCGCGTCGGATGACATCGATGGGGTTGATGGCGGTGATGGTCTTGCCATTGTAGAGTTCAACCATCGCCCCGACCACGGCGTCAAAATCTTCGTTGGTCATGCGCAGGAAGATCTGCCGCGCCCAAAGAAAGAAACGCATCTCGCGCCCCCTCGCCGCCATCCAACGTTCGGGATAGCGCTTCAGCAGGGTAAGATCACCGTGTCCGTCGGCGAGATATTCGACGGCGGTCTCAGCGGCGATTCGCCCGGACCAGAGCGCGTTGGCAATTCCAGCGCCGGTGATCGAATCCACTAGCCGCGCGGCGTCGCCGGTGATCATGACATTCTTGGCGAGCATGAATTTCCGTCCGCAGAATTCCGGAATCCCCCCGACGGTGCGTTTGAGGGGGGTCGGCTGAACCGACCCAAAGCGGAACTTCATGAAGTCCCGCAGCATCGGCATGGCTTTGCGCGATCCCGCCACCGCGGGGGCGAGGGCGAGTCCGACATTGGCCGTGTTGTTGCCCTTTGGGAAGACCCAGGCATAACCGCCGGGAGCGTAGTCCGTGTCGAAATAGAACTCCATCCGCGTGGGATCAAGATCGGGCACGCCATCGAACAGGAACTGCGCCGCCGAGTCGAGCCGGTCGGTCGGGAGTGTGGTATCGATCCCCGCCCAGCGAGCGACCATCGATTCGATCCCGTCGGCAGCGATGATGAGTTCACAGCCGACCAGCCATTCACTGCCGCCGTGCAAGAGCCGCACACCATTGAACAGTCCCTCGGCGCCCCGATTCAGGCCGGTCACCTCCGTCCCGGTCAGCACCTCGCAGCCATGGGACGCGGCGATGTCGGCCATGCCCTGTTCGAAACGGCGCCGTGAGAGGACGAAGCCGGCATCGGGATGATCGAATTGCAGCATCTTGCCGCCGGGCGAGTGCAAGTAGCAGCGTTCGATGTCGGCGTCGATCCAACTGGGATTGACGGGGATGTTGTCGTTGAGCCCGCAGAAGGAGATGCCCTCCGCACAGCAAAGCGGTTCGCCGATCTGGTGATGCTTTTCTATCAACAGCGTGCGTAATCCGGCTTTCGCGGCGGTGATGGCCGCGATCCCGCCAGCCGGCCCCGCCCCAACGATGACGACATCGTAGTGTTGTTCGAAATGAGACATGATGGAATCCGGTGGGCGGCTGGGAGGTCACTCGATGGACAGCGCTTCAGTGGGGCAGGCAATGACACAGGCGTCGCAAAGCACACACTCGGACTGGACGACCTCCAATTCGGTGGGGCGCAGGATCAAGGCATCATACCCACATACAGCCACGCAGAGTCCGCATTCGGCACACGCTTCTTTGTCGAGAATCAACTCCGTGACTGGCATGGCGGCCCATCCTACCCGCCCGGAGGCTACCAGATTCTGAATCTGGATGCAAGTAGGGTCATTTTGAGGCGGACCGGATAGGGTGGGGCCTGCAGGGCAATCGAGGCGACAGATTATAGAGCGATGTCGGGCGGGGACTGCTTCTTGGGAAGGGGGCGAGAGTCCAAGGGAGATTGGGCGAGTTCGATCCGGTCCCGACGCGGGGCCAAATCGAGAACGCCTTCGATGGCGCGGTTCTGTTCAGGGGGAATCCACACAAGGTCAAATGGCACGTGCGAGCGGAGAGCCCGGACCAGGGTCCAGTCTTTCAATTCCGCGGGGCCGACGGGGAGCCGGCGCGAAATCTGTTCGACCATGGCCACGGAATCACTGCAGACTTCAATTCTCTGGCCTTCGAAGACTTTGGGGTTGTCTTGAGCAAATCGCAGGAAGGCCAAAAGCGCGCCGTATTCACAACCAAGCGCGTTCCCGATAGAGGCAGCACGATACTGGAGACCCCAGTCGGGCAGGACGAAGGCGATGACCCCTCTTCCCGCCTTCTGGCGGTCAGCGAGATTGTTGGTTCCCCAGGTGTAGCAGCGCATAGGTCGTCCCACGGACGTGCCACCCGCAGGGTCGTGCAATCGCGGTGCCGTAATTCCCCCACCGGCGGTGGTTGATTAGAGGGCATCGCCCATTGGCATTCAAGGACTTGCGGAGCAGCACCCCGGTTGATCCACGCACCAACCCGTGCGGCGATATCGCGATGTGCAGCCAACTGCACACTCAAGCGGCAATTCCCTGATGCCCACAGACCGCCGCGTGATGGTGGTGTGAAGCTGTGCCCTAACAGGCGTTCAGTGTCGCAAGGCGGATGATACCATCGTGGTCGAGCAAGTAACGGCGGTGGGTGGCGATGGTGCTGAAACCGGCAGATTGATACAAAGGCTCGGCGGGGGTAGAGTTATCAGTATCGACAATGAGTTCGATTTGCGCGGCACCGCGCGCGCGCAGGTGACAAATTGAATGGCCCAGGAGCGCTCGTCCCAACCCCCGACCACGGAAACCGCGACGGATCCCAATGATCACGACCTCCCCCTCACGCGGCTCGTCGTCCGTGAGACTGCAGTATGAAAAACCCACGAACCTGCCGTCTGAGCCCTTCAGGATCATGTCCAAATCGCCGTCATAATCGGGATCGTTCTCCAGATCATGCCGGAACACTGCCTCGGTGAGCGGGTGGAAGCCGAAGTGGTCGATCCAGGTTTCGTTGAACATCGCAACAAATTCCGCGGCGTCGGACAACTGCGGGCCGTGCAGATACTCAAGCCCATCCGGGAGTGAATCGTCGGGCGCTTTTGCGGCCGGATCCAGCCGCATCCGATGATAGGAGCGCGCGAGGCGAAAGCCTACGGTCTCCAGAAACGTGCGTTCATCCTCGTCGTCCTGCCCGAGATGTCGGCCGATGATCGAGACTCGGCGACCGGTCTGGTCGGTCACTTCCTGCATTCGCCGCGCGGCCCAGAGCACGATTTCGCGACGAAGCTGTTCATACAATTCGTGAGCTGAAGGAACACGGGCAAGAAGCAGTCCCTGCTCGATGCCGTCCACACCATGGATATGCATCCAGGCGTACGCCACCGGCGCGTTGGCCTCGTCCGCGAGCACGACGACATCGCGTGACGGATCAATCCCCGGCATGTGGATCTCATAAGAGACCTTCGCGGGAGTACAAGGCTCGCCGCCGGAGCGCGACGCGATCTCAGCGAGGGCGGGGATGAGATCGTCAGTAAATCGAAGGTACTTGGGAGTGAATGGGCACATTCCACAGACCTAAACGACAAATTACTTTGGCGCGTTGCCAAGGAATAACGACGTGGAAAAGCCGCCGAGGAAAGAGCAGGCTCGGCAGGAGCCTCGCCCTCCCAGATGCCGTGGGCAAATTGGGGAGGGCGAGCCTTCCGGCGAGCCGCTTGAGTCCGCCCGGTGAGTCACTCTGTTGGTACTGATGGTCCGGTCAAGAGTTCGTCGCGGATTTTTGCTGGCGCTTCGAGATACTTACCAGTGGCGGTTGCGTAAACCAGACCACCGGCGCTGCGGATTTCACCCTGTGTCTCCAGAAGCCGCCCCCGCGCGGCGGTGACCCAGCCGATCAACTTGAGCTTCTCCCCCACCGGGACCGCCTGCTTGTAACGGACGCTCATCTCGACGGTCATGCAGTAACGTTGCTTGGCCAGGACGGCCTTGGCCATAATCTCATCGAGTAGGGTCGCCACAAGACCACCGTGAAAAACGCCGGGGTATCCTTGAAACTTGCCGTCAGACACGTAGTCGGCAATCGCCCGGTCTCCATCGTAGTAGAACGGAATCCGCAGCCCATCCGGGTTCTTATCCCCGCAGACGAAGCAACCTTCGTACTTGATGATTTCCTGCATCGTAAGCCCTGCGAGCAGCCTTGGCTCAAGGGCAGAGTGAGTAGTCCTCAGCCCTATCGAACTTCCCGCTTGTGACCCGGAGGGAGACATGGCCAGGGGAGGCGATGGTGCCGTTGACTGCCCATTCGAAATGAGCGGTGATGCCGATAATGGCGCCGGGTTCGGTGCGCTTAAGGTCGGCCGTGATGTCGTCAGTC
>Ga0326726_10007089_pt1 | contig 10032 bp, 6 predicted proteins | sample MHFenrmetagenome_2_FD_207603 | JGI IMG/M metagenome (GOLD analysis project Ga0326726, IMG submission 207603) | Lab enriched peat soil microbial communities from Michigan Hollow, Ithaca, NY, United States - MHF15MN | ecosystem: Environmental > Terrestrial > Soil > Wetlands > Peat | place: USA... | reverse complement strand
ATCGTGCCGTCGATGTACGCCGCCACCTCGACGGGCGATGGCGGTTCGCGCATCACCGCCATGCCGGTCACCGCCGAGACCGACTCGAGCGTGCCCGCCACGGGCGACGGCACGCGATGGTGGAACAACCCGAACAGCGCGCTCGACTCGGCGAGCGTCGCCCCGCGCGTCACGGCGGCGCCCACCTTCACCACGAGCTTCGCCTCGATCTCGTCGGGAAACACGCCGAGCGCGGTCGCGAGGTTGACGAGGCTGACCTTGCCCGGCAACTGGGTTCGCGCCACGACATCCGTCGCGCGGACCTTCGCGCCGACCTCGACCAGGACCTCGCCGGCCAGCGGCAGCCGGCGCGTCTTGCGCACGATCGCGCTGCGCGTGACCGTGAGGCCGGGCGTGTAGGCGTCTCCCATCGAGAGCGCGCACAATACAGGGACTACGCGGACCTACGTCCCTGCGATAACGCAGATCTCGCGCTGACTTGGATACAAACAGTCTTGACTGACTGTTTTTTGGGAGGTATCCCTTCCTCCATGCCCGAGCCGGCTCGCGCTCCACGGACGCAGCAGCAACGGCGCGACGAGACTCGCCGCGCCTTGCTCGATGCCACCGTCGAGAGCCTGATCGAGGTCGGGTTCTCGCGCACGACCACGCTCGAGGTCCAGCGCCGGGCCGATACGTCGCGTGGCGCGCTGCTCCATCACTTCCCGTCGAAGACCGAGCTGCTCGTCGCCGCGGTCGATCACCTCGCCGAGATGCGCGCCCGCGAGCTGAAGATGCTCGCCGCGCAGCTGCCCGCCGAGCGCGCGACGGGCGGAGCCGCAGCGGAGGGCGCGCGCGTGAAGATGAGCGCCCGCACGGACGCGGTGCTCGAGCTGCTGTGGCAGTGCTTCTCGGGCGCGTTCTTCCAGGTCGCGATGGAGCTCCGCACCGCGGCGCGCACCGACCCCGAGCTCCGCGACGTGCTCGTCACCGCCGAGAAGGCGTTGCGCGATCGCATCATCGCGCAGGCTCGCACGCTGTTCGGCAGGGACGTCAGCGAGCATCCCGGTCTCGAGCGCGCGCTCGACTTCACGTTGCAGTTCATGATCGGCGCCGCGATGACCGCGGTGCTGCACAAGGATGAAGCGCGCCTGCGCGACATCATCGAAGACTTCAAGACCCTGTTTCCGACGGTGTTGACCAACGCAGCAACAACCAAGCGACGAACCCCCGCGAGCCGCGGGGAGCCGCAAGCGAAGCGGCGAGCAAAGGAAGAAGCCCGATGAGCAAAGAACTTCGTTTCGACGGCAAGGTAGCAATCGTGACCGGCGCCGGTGGTGGCCTCGGCCGTTCCCACGCACTCCTGCTCGCGTCACGCGGCGCCAAGGTGGTCGTCAACGACCTCGGCGGCAGCTTCACCGGCGAGGGCAAGTCGGCCTCGGCCGCCGACAAGGTCGTCGCCGAGATCAAGGAGAAGGGTGGCGAGGCGGTCGCCAACTACAACTCGGTCGAGGACGGCGATCAGATCGTCAAGACCGCGATCGACACGTGGGGCAAGCTCGACATCCTCATCAACAACGCCGGCATCCTCCGCGATGTCTCGTTCGCGAAGATGAGCCAGGCCGACTGGGACCTCGTCTACAAGGTCCACGTGCTCGGCGCGTTCAAGACGGCGCACGCCGCGTGGCCGTACATGCGCGATGCCGGGTTCGGCCGCATCATCAACACGTCATCGGCTGCCGGCATCTACGGCAACTTCGGCCAGGCGAACTATTCGATGGCGAAGCTCGGCATCCACGGCTTCACCCAGACGCTCGCGGCCGAGGGTCGCAAGCGCAACATCGTGGTCAACACGATCGCACCGATCGCGGGCTCGCGCATGACCGAGACCGTGCTGCCGAAGGAGCTGCTCGACGCGCTCAAGCCCGAGTACGTCTCGGCGCTCGTCGCCAAGCTCGCGCACGAGACCACCGAGGACACCGGCGGCCTGTACGAGGTCGGCGGCGGGTTCTACGCGAAGCTGCGCTGGGAGCGCGCCGCCGGCAGGACGTTCCGCCTCGGCCGCAACATCACGCCGGAAGACATCGACGCGTCGTGGAAGGCGATCACCAGCTTCGACAAGTCGGAGCATCCCGGCTCGGTCGCCGAGTCGATGCAGCCGATCATGGCGAACGTCGAAGCGGGCCCGAGCAAGGGCGGCAACGAGTTCATCGATGTCGATGCCGCGCTCGGCTACAAGTACCCCGAGATGACGTCGAGCTACGACGAGCGCGACGTCGCGGTGTACGCGCTCGGCGTCGGCGCCGCGTCGGACCCGACGAACGAGAACGACCTCGCGCTCGTCTACGAGATGAGCGGCAAGGGCATGCGCGTGCTGCCGAGCTTCGGCGTGATCCCCGCGATCAACATGGTGTTCACACAGGCGAAGAACGGCGTCCAGGCACCGGGCCTGAACTTCGGCCTCGATCGCATCCTCCACGGCGAGCAGTACACCGAGGTCAAGCGCCCGCTGCCCACGCACGCCAAGCTGACGACGAAGGCCGTCGTCAGGCAGATCTACGACAAAGGCAAGGGCGCGGTCGTCATCACCGACTTCATCACGTACGACGAGAACGGCGACGAGCTCGTGAAGAACGAGCTCACGACGTTCGTGCGCGGCGCCGGTGGCTGGGGTGGCGATCGCGGCCCGAGCGTCGAGCTCAACGTGCCGCCCGATCGCGCGCCCGACAAGGTGATCGAGGAGAAGACCAGCGACAACCAGGCGCTGCTCTATCGCCTGTCCGGCGACTGGAACCCGATGCACGCCGATCCGGCGTTCGCGAAGGCGGTCGGCTACGCGCGGCCGATCCTTCACGGGTTGTGCTCGTTCGGCTTCGCGACCCGCGCGGTCGCTAACGCGTTCGCACCCGAGAGCGATCCTCGCTACATCAAGAGCATCAAGGTGCGGTTCGCCTCGACGGTCTTGCCCGGCGAGACCATCGTGACCGAGATGTGGAAGGACGGCGACAAGGTCGTCTTCCGCAGCAAGGTCAAGGAGCGCAACGAGGTCGTCATCTCCAACGCGGCGATCGAGCTGTGGAAGGAGCTGCCGAAGCCCAAGGAGAAGCCGAAGGCCGCGGCCGCGAGCGCCAATGGCGGTGCGGCGGTCCCGAACAGCGCCGACATCTTCCGCGCGATCGGCACGTTCGTGCAGGGCAACCCCGCGACCGCCGAGAAGGTGAAGACCACGTTCCTGTTCAAGCTGTCGAGCCCGAACAGCGCGTGGACGATCGATCTGTCGACGCCGCCGGGCACCGTGAGCGAGGGTGAGGTCGGCAAGGCCGCCTGCACGCTCGACATGAGCGACGCCGACTTCATGGCGATGGCGACCGGTCAGGCCGACGCGATGAAGCTGTTCTCGTCGGGCAAGCTGAAGATCTCGGGCGACGTGATGGCGTCGCAGAAGCTCGGCTTCCTGAAGAAGCTGACGCCGGAGATGGTGCTCGCCGAGACCAAGAAGCGCAGCGGCGGCGGCGGCGCGGCGTCGGCAGGCGCAGCTCCGGCCGGTGTGCCGGCGGACTTCACGCCGACGACCGCGGACGTGTTCGCGGTGATCGAGGAATATCTGAAGATGAACCCCGACCTCGCCCCGAAGGTCGGCGTCGTCTACCAGTGGAAGATCGGCGACAAGCGCTGGCTCTTGGACCTCAAGACCGGCGGCGGCTCGGTCAAGGAAGGCGAAGGCGCCGGCGAGTGCACGCTCGAGCTCGCCGAGGAAGACTTCCTCGCGATGACGCAGGGCAAGGCCGACGCGATGAAGCTGTTCACCACCGGCAAGCTGAAGATCAGCGGCAACGTGATGGCGTCGCAGAAGCTGCAGTTCCTGTCGAAGCTCGATCCGTCGAAGGCGGTCGAGGTCATCGCGAAGCGCCACGCCGCCGGCGGTGGTGCGGCAGCGCCGGCTGCTAGTGCGCCCAAGGCCAGCAGCGGTCCCGCGAAGGCCGTGGCGTTCTTCGCGGCGCTCGACAAGCGGCTCGCCGAGAACCCGGCGCTCAAGAATGAGGTGCGCGCCAAGGTGACGTTCAAGGTCACCGACCCGGAGGCGTCGCACACGCTCGATCTCGGCGGCACGACAGCGACCACGCTGACGATCGCCGATGCCGATCTCGCCGGGCTCGCGGCCGGCAACGTCAAGTCACTCTATCAACACGGCAAGCTACGCGTCGACGGAGATGTCTCCGTCGCGCATCGCCTCGGCTTCCTCAAAGGTCTGATTTAAGGAGAATGACCATGCCCCGCAAAGTAAATGTCATCGGCGTCGGAATGGTTCCGTTCCAGAAGCCGGGTAAGAGCGAGGAGTATCACGTGATGGCGACGAAGGCCGGCAAGGCCGCGCTCGCCGACGCGAAGATCCCGTACGACCAGGTCAACCAGGCGTACGCCGGTTACGTCTACGGCGACTCGACGTGCGGCCAGCGCGCGGTCTACCAGCTCGGCCTCACCGGCATCCCGGTGTTCAACGTCAACAACAACTGCTCGACCGGCAGCTCCGCGCTGATGCTCGGTGCGCAAGCGGTCGCCGGCGGGCTCGCCGAGTGCGTGATCGTCGTCGGCTTCGAGCAGATGGAAGCCGGCGCGCTGCAGGCCAAGTGGACCGATCGTGCGAACCCGCTCGACAAGTTCGTCAACGTGATGAACGAGGAGCAGGGCTTCAACTCCGCCCCGCCCGCCGCGCAGATGTTCGGTGGCGCCGGTCGCGAGTACCGGTGGAAGTACGGCACGAAGAAGGAGACGTTCGCGAAGATCAGCAACAAGGCGCGCCAGCACGCGGCGAAGAACCCGTACGCCCTGTTCAAGGAGGTGCTGTCGGTCGAGGAGATCATGGCCTCGCCCGAGGTGTTCGATCCGCTGACTCGCTACCAGTGCTGCCCGCCGACCTGCGGCGCCGCCGCGGCCATCCTCGCGAGCGACGACTTCGCGAAGAAGCACGCGATCGACAAGCCCGTGTACATCGCGGGCCAGGTCATGACCACCGACTACCCCTCGACGTTCGAGGAGCACTCGATGATCAAGATGGTCGGCTACGACATGGCGAAGAACTGTGCGAAGAAGCTGTACGAGCAGACCGGCATCGGCCCCGACGACATCGACGTCATCGAGCTCCACGACTGCTTCACGGCGAACGAGTTGCTCACGTACGAGGCGCTCGGCCTGTGCAAGGAAGGCGAGGCCGAGAAGTTCATCTGGGACGGCAACAACACGTACGGCGGCGAGTACGTGACGAACCCCTCGGGCGGCCTGCTCTCGAAGGGTCACCCGCTCGGCGCTACCGGCCTCGCGCAGTGCACCGAGCTGGTGTGGCACCTGCGCGGCCAGGCCGAGGCTCGTCAGGTCGAGGGCGCGAAGATCGCGCTCCAGCACAACCTCGGCCTCGGCGGGGCGTGCGTGATGACGATGTACCGTCGCGACTAACGAGCGCGCTGCTTGAACACGTCGAGCGCCGCCACGCGGTAGGCCTCGGCGAGCGTCGGGAAGTTGAAGACGTTGTCGACGAACGCGTCGACCTCCCAGCCCGCGATCAGCGCGACCTGCCCGACGTGCACCAGGTCGGTCGCGCCCTCGCCGACGACCTGGACGCCGAGCAGGCGCTTGCCGGCGGCGTCGCACACGAGCTTGAGCAGGCCGTCTTCGATTCCGGAGATCTGGCCACGCGCGAGCTCGGCAAACCGCGCGCGCCCGACGATCGCGCCACCGCACTGCTCGCGTGCCTGGGACTCGGAGAGCCCGACCGTCGCGATCTCGGGGATCGAGTAGACACCAGCCGGCACGAGCTTCGCGGATGCTGGCAGCTTGACGCCCACCGCGTGGCTCGCGGCACGGCGCCCCTGCTCCATCGCGGTCGCGGCGAGTGACGGCGGGCCGATCACGTCACCGACGGCGTAGATATGCGGCACGATCGTGCGGCACCACGCGTCGACCGTCAGCAGGCCGCGCGTCGTCGGGCCGAGTCCCGCATTCTCGAGCGCGAGCCCGCGAAGGTTGGCCTCGCGACCGAGGCAGTAGAGCAACTTCTCGCTGTGGACGGTACGTCCGTCGTCAAGCTGCGTGACGACCTCGAGCCCATCCCACACGATGGCCTTCGCGCGCCGATCGCCGAGGTACGTGCCGCCCTGGCGCTCGAACGCACGCGACACCTCGGCGGTGAGATCTTCATCGAGGAATGCGAGCGGACGCGGCGACTTGTCGATCATCGTGACCGCGACGCCGAGCGCGGCGAAGATGCACGCATACTCGGTGGCGATCACGCCGCTCCCGATCACGGCGAGCGACCGCGGCAGGTACGTGAGCGACAGGATCGAGTCGCTATCGAGCACGTGCTCGTGATCGATCGGGACGTCGGCGGGATTGCGCGGCCGCGATCCGGTCGCGATCACGACGTACTCGGCGGTCGCACGGCGCACGCTGCCGTCGACGCCGATCACCTCGATCACGTGCGGTGACGCGAAGCGTGCACGGCCGTGCCACAGCGCGATCCCGTTGCGATCGAGCTGCTCGGCGATCACGTGTTGATGGGCATCGATCACCTGGCCGAGGCGTGTCATCAGGCTCGCGAGCTTGAGGTCCTCGGCCGGTTGCAGATCGAACACGCCCGCCGACCGCCGGCGCAACTGGCCCAGCGCCACCGCACTCTCGCGCAGCGTCTTCGACGGGATCGTGCCGCGATGCACGCACGCGCCACCGGGCTGGGCGAGCTCGTCGATGACGACCACGCTCGCGTTGGCCTTCGCGGCCTGCACGGCGGCCTTCTGCCCCGCCGGCCCGCTGCCGATCACGACCATGTCGAAACGCTGCTCGATCACGCGACCACCTGCACGGTCTGCGCGATGTCGTCGGCGCGCCTCGCGATCGCGGCGACATCGTCGGGATAGAGGTTGAGGCGCGCCGCGAGCACGGTCGGCGCGGGCTCGACCATCCCGCACGAAAACCAGTCGGCGAGCGCGACGACTGTCGCGAGCTCGCAGCCGTCGGAGGCGTGATGCAACCGGACGGCCTCGGCGACCTTTGGTGGCATGCCCCACGTTTCGACGAGCTTCGCGCCGGCGGTCGCGTGCGCCGCACAGACCGCGGCGAGCATGCTCGCCGGCTCGACCGCGACCGCCGCATCGCGCACGAGATCGACCAGCGCCTGCAACAGCACCGGCTCGCCGAAGTCGTGAAACAGGCCAGCCAGGAACGCGGAGTCGACCGACGATCGCCGCACCCGTGCGATCTCCTGCGCGAACAGCGCGGTCGCGAGCGCGTGGCGAAACGCGGCCTTCACCTCGGCTTCGAACCCGGCGACGCGAAACACCCGAGCCTTGCTGGCGACGACCAGGGCGATCTGCACGATCGCCTGGAAGCCCAGCCGGCCGATCGCCTGCGGTAGTGACGCGACCTTGGTCGCGCTCGCATAGATCGGCGAGCCGGCGAGCTGCATCACGTGCGCGGTCATCGCCGGATCGCGTCGAAACAGCTCGGCCAACCTGCGCGCGTCGCAGTCGGGTCGCTCGACCATCGCGAGCACCTGCGCCGCGACCTCCGGCAACAGCGGCAGCGGCAGCGCGCCGCTGGCGAGCAACGCGTCGAACCGCTCCTGAACGACGACCGGCAGCACCTCTGCTGTATCGGCCGCCGCCGCCGAACGGTGATGTAGGCGAGCTGGCTACCTAGGCGATCAGCTGGCGGGCGATGTTCAGGATCTGGATCTCGTCCGTGCCGCCGCCGATCTGCAGGAGCTTCGCGTCGCGCGCGAACATCTCGACGCGATACTCGACCATGTAGCCGTTGCCGCCGAGCAACTGCACGGCGTCGAGCGCGACATCGGTGGCGGCACGCGCGCAGTAGAGCTTGGCGGCGCTGGCCTCGGCGGCAGTCATCGTCTTGCCCTCGATGGCGAGCGTGAGCTGCTTGAACATCAGATTCTTGCAGTTCTCGAGATGGACGAACATCTTGGCCAGCTTCTCCTGCACCAGCTGGTACTCGACGATCTTCTTGCCCCACGTCACGCGCTGTTTCGCGTAGTCGAGCGCGATCTCCATGCAGCGCTCGATGATCCCGACGGACATCATCGGCAGCCCGGTGCGCTCCGAATGGAATACGTCGCGCCCGCTATCGCGACCGACGGCCTTCTCGTGCATGCCGAGCAGGCGATCCGCTGGCACGAAGCAATCCGCGAGGAACACCTCGCCGGTCGGCGAGCTGTGCATGCCCATCTTGCGCATCGGCTTGCCGGTGGTGAGGCCGGCATCGCCGCGCTCGAGGACGAACGGCTGGATCGGGCGATCCGCGAGCGGCGTGCCGTCGTCGCGATCGATCTTCGCGTAGATCACGAACGTGTCGGCGTACGGCGCGTTCGTGATGAACGTCTTCTGACCGTTCAGGACGTAGCCGCCATCCTTCGGCGTCGCCACGGTGTGCATCGAGCGGAACGCGTCCGACCCGGCGCCCGGCTCGGTCATGCCCCACGCGCCGATCTTGTCCCACGTCAGGATCGGCAGGCCCCAGCGCCGCTGCTGCTCGAGCGTGCCCTTGCCCATGATCGCGCCGCCGGCGAGCCCGGCGGAGGCGCCGAACGCGAGCGCGAAGCCGGGGCTCACACGCGACAGCTCGATCGACACGATCGCCGCGAGCGCGGGATCGACCGAGCCGATGCCGCCCTTCGAGCTCGTCGTGCCTCCCGCCTTCGCCTTCGCCTCGATCTTCGCGAACGCCGAGCGCGCCATGTCGGGGATCCCGAACGTCCGCGCGAAGTCGCGCATGAGCTCGTAGGGCGGCTCGCCGGCTTCGAGGGCGTCGAGCTTCGGCTCGAGCTTGGACGTGGTCCAGCGGCGGACCAGCTTGCGGACCATCTCGTGCTCTTCGGTGAATTGCAGCATCACAGCTCCTTCGTCATACGGGCATGACCCCGCGCTTGCGTGCGGGACGCTCGACGGTGCGGCCCCAGCTCATCTCGATCGCCTGGCACAACACGCGCCGCGTCTCGCGCGGATCGATCACGTCGTCGACGAGGCCCCACCCCGCCACCTTGTAGATGTCGATGTTCTTCTGGATCATCGCCGCGATCTGCTTCTTCACCTCGGGCGGAGGCTCGTTGCCCTTGAACAGCTTCGCGCCGGCGATGCTCAGCATGCCTTCCGCGCCCATCACGCTGATCTCGGTCCCCGGCCACGCGACGAACAGATCGGGCTCGAACGCGCGCCCGGCCATCACGTAGTAGCCGGCGCCGTAGCCCTTGCGCGTGACGACCGTCAGCTTCGGCACGGTCGCCGAGGCCATCGCGTGCAGCATCTTCGCGCCGTGGCGGATGATGCCGGAGTGCTCGTGGTGCTTGCCGACCCAGAACCCGGGCACGTCCATGAGGAACACGAGCGGGATCCCGAACGCGTCGCAGATCTCGATGAAGTGCGCCGCCTTGTCGGCGGTGTTGCCGTCGAGGATGCCACCGCCCTGCTTCGGGTTGTTCGCGACGATGCCGGCCGGCCGACCGCCGAATCGCGCGAGACACGTGATGATCGGCCGCGCCCATCGTGGCTTGATGTCGAGATAGTCGCCGCCGTCGACGATGCGGCGGATCACCTCGTACATGTCGTAGGCGTCCTTGGAGCTCTCGGGCACCAGATCGAGCAGCGCGTCGTCGGCGCGATCGATCGGATCGGTACACGCGATCACCGGCGGCCGGTCGCCGCAGTGGGACGGCATGAATCCGAGGTAGCGCTTCGTGATGTCGATGCACTGCGCGTCGGTCTCGACCTCGATATCACCGACGCCGGACACCTCGCAGTGGATGCGCGACCCGCCGAGCTCCTGCTCCGTGATCTCCTGGCCCGTCATCGCCTTGACGAGCGACGGCCCGCCGAGCGCGAGCGAGCTCTGGTTGGCGACCATCGGCACGAAGTCGGCGAGCCCCGGGATGTACGCGGTGCCGGCGGCGCCGGGGCCGACCATGGCCGCGACCTGCGGCACGACGCCGCTCATCACGACCTGCTCGCGGAACAGATGGCCGCTACCCGCGAACAAGCTGACCTGATCCGGATC
>Ga0326726_10007088_pt1 | contig 10032 bp, 8 predicted proteins | sample MHFenrmetagenome_2_FD_207603 | JGI IMG/M metagenome (GOLD analysis project Ga0326726, IMG submission 207603) | Lab enriched peat soil microbial communities from Michigan Hollow, Ithaca, NY, United States - MHF15MN | ecosystem: Environmental > Terrestrial > Soil > Wetlands > Peat | place: USA... | reverse complement strand
TGGTTAAGCTGTGCGCTGAGGCCGGGACGCGCCGGCTTGCCGGGTCCTGAAACGTACGATGGCATGGTCGAGCACGGATTATAGTCGAGCCGAGCCCGTGTGACGCGGGCGCCCCCACCCGCGTGGTTTTGATGTAAGGAAATGTCAGCCGCGGCGCTGCTGGCCACAGCATGTCCCTCGACTTCGGCGAGTGATTCGCAAGCGAATCGTTCGGCTGCGCTCGGGATGACAGGAGTGCTGGCGGGGGACTCTTTAGAAAAGACTGAGCTGCGGTTCGCTCGCTGTAGTTGGGTGCTGAAGTCTTTCGCGGTCGCGACGCTGAATCCCATACTTCTGGCGCAGATTCGCCATCAGCTGTGAAATCCGCTTTCCGTAGGTCTTCGGCAGGAAGGCCCGATCTTTATAGCGTTGGCGGTAGCCGGCGGCAAGCTCGGGAAACTCCTTTTCGAGAAAGGGCATGAACACCGCGGCGGAGCAGGGTTTCAGAAACAAGGGATTGGCAAAGATATGTTTTCCGCCCGCTTCGGCGGTGGCGCGAACCAAGGCGTCCAGGTTGCGGAGCGAGTCGGTGATGCCGGGAATCACAGGCGCACAACTTACTCCGGCCTCGATCCCTGCCTGACTCAGCTGGCGGACGGTTTCCATTCGCAGATCGGGCCGGGGCGCCCGGGGCTCGAGGATGCGTGCGAGTTTTATATTCAAGGTCGTAATCGTGACGTTCACCATGAGCCGGTTGTTTCGTGCAATCTGATTCAGCACGTCCAGGTCACGCAGAATCAAGTTGCCCTTGGTGACAATGCCCAGATCGAGTCCCTGGTGTCGGGCGAATTCTTCCAGAATGGCGCGGGTGACTTCGAAACGGCGCTCGGCCGGCTGGTAGGGATCGGTGGCGGTACCGAGCGCGATCTGCTCGCCCGGCTTGACCCGGCGCAACTCCTGCCGCAGCAAATCGGCGGCGTGCTGCTTGACATATATCTTCTGCTCAAAATCCACGCCATCGCGCATTTCCATGAACTCGTGAGTGTAGCGGGCGTAACAATACTTGCAGGCAAACTCGCAGCCGCGGTACGGGTTGATGGTCCAGGTAAACGGCATACGGACGCCGGTGCAACGGTTGAGCAGGGAACGCACGGGCAGGGTGAAGTATTCGACTTCGTGTCCCTGGCGCAGCGATTCGCCTGCGGCGGCCAGGCGAGCGATACCGACCAGTCTGGGTCCGGTGGCTGGCAGGAGGGGAAGGGTAGCCATAGTTTATTCGCTTTTTGTTCGCCATCAGATTAGCCGCCCGAGTCCCTGCTGTCAAGAAGTTTCATCCTGGGTTAAATGGCGCGGGCGTCCCCGCCCGTGCTCCTCACGCAAGCAATTGACTCCAAGCGGACTCAATTAGTGTCCGAGAAGATGGTTGACCAGCAGCCACAGACCAGCCAGGGCAAGAACCGGACCGCCCCAGATGTAGAGAACAGACCGCACCGCCAACTCTTCAACTACATCACGCTGGCTGCGCCAGGAAATGAAAAACGGCCCACCGGATGTGCCCTTCATCAGGACCACGGGGGGATTGAGATCGAATGCTTCGGTTTCGACCGGAGGAGCTTTCGCCAGTGGTGGGACCACGCTACCGGGAGGCAGCATGGATTCGATCGCCGCCCGCCGCTGGAGATCGGCTGCGGCGGCACTCAGAAATCCTTCCTGTCCCTGGGCAGCGTTACCGGCCAAACCGTCAGCGGTGCTTTCGAGTCCCGGATTTTCTCGAAGCGTGGCGAGGACGAACAACTGGTCGCCGGGGCGGATGCAGTATTCCTGGAGGTTGGCCGGCACGGCGCTGGAAAGCCCGCGGCGCACCAGAAAGTGTCGCGTAAACGCATCGCCCGTAGAAGGCGAGTATTCCTCATCTACGGACGGCCGAAGTTCCATCTCGGCGCCGCGCGGATCAACCATCAAGCGTCCGGTGCCGTCAGCGAGGAAGAAGGGAGCATACAAGACTTCCTCTTCCACTTTTTTCTCTTCTTCTCCTGTGCTGCGCGCGACGGCATGGTAGTAGAAGCAGTCCGATTCGGAAAGGGGTGAGATCAAAGTGTACGGTCCCACTACTGTGCCGCTTACTTCTACCGCACCCAGCGCTGCGCCACGGATGGTGGATGTGGGTGTGTTCTGGATCAGGCGTTTGCGCTTGAGGAAAGGGAAGCCGCGAAAAAAGAGCGAGATGCCAACGCCGACGCCGGCAATTCCCCAGAGTATCGGCGAGCGCAGGACGAACAGTGGATCGGGCGACGATCCGGATCTGATGAAGCACATCGCGGCGGCGATTTTGGCGATACTCTCCATCTGGTCCGGCAGCGGTGCTCTGGCTACTGGGCCGACTTGGCTGGCGGTTCCGGTGGCCCGCCCGGAGGTGGAGGGATCGTGATGTCGATGTTGGTCACCGACCCCAGCGATGACAGCGGCTTGTCAAACTCAGCCGGATTGCCCACCACCAGTATGGCTAGTTGTTCTTTGTGCAAGTATTTCGAGGCTGCGCGCGCCACGTCCGCCTCCGTCACCTTCTCCACGCCTTCGCGGAATTTTTCCAGGTAGTCCTGGGGGTAGCCATAGAATTCGTAGGCCATCCGTTCACGCAGAATCTTGTCGGGAGAATCAAGGTTGAAGATGAAGCCGTTCAAAATCGAATCCTTGGCCAGCTTGATTTCGGCGGCGGAGATCGGATGCCTGGCCACATCGGCAATCTGATCGTCCAGGGCCTTGATGGATTCCAGCGTGGTGGCGCTTTTCGTTCCCATGGCCAGGCGCACCATGCCAGGATGATCGAAGGCCGTTCCGATTCCGCCGCCGACAGCGTAGGCCAGCCCCATCTGGGTGCGAATGGTGCGGAACAGGCGCGAGGAGAAACCACCGCCGAAGGCTTCATTAAAGACACGGACGGCATAGTAGTCAGGATTGTCGCGCCTGATGCCGAGGCCCACCATGTCGATTGAACTCTGGTTGACGTCGTCTTTCTGGACCAGGTAGTAGCCCGGTTTCGCCGGGGTGAATTCGATCTTCTCTTCCTTCAGCGCCGGTCCCTTGGGCCAGGCGCCGTAGGTCTGGCGCAGCTTGGCTTCCAGCGCCGCCGCGTCGAAATCTCCAACGATTCCCAGAATGATGTTGTTGGGATTGACGTGAGCGCGGTGCCAGTCAACCAGATCCTGGCGCGAGACGGCAGCGACGGTCTTGTACTCGGCGACTCGCGCATAGGGGTTCGGCGCCCCGTACGCCAGCTTTGCACTCTCGCGGCCTACGATACCATCAACGTCATCATTGCGGCGGGAGATGGCGTCGAAATATTCCTTTTGCGCCAGGTCAAGCTTGTCGGCACGGAACTCCGGCCCCCGCAACAGGTCATCGAACGCTTTGAATACGTCCTCAAAGTCGGCCTTCAGGCAGGAGAAGGAGATGGTTGTTGAATCCGCGCTGCCGCCGGTCTCGACTTTGGCCGCGCGGATTTCGAGATAGTCATCCAGTTGATCGCCGGTTTGGGCCTTGGTGCCGCCAGTGCGCCAGACTTCCCCGTACATGTCGATCATGCCGGTCTTGTCCGCAGACTCGGAGCGGGAGCCGCCGCGAATCCGGGCCACGCCGTCAACTAGCGGCAGTTCGTGGTCCTCTTGCAGGAAGATGATCATGCCGTTGGGCAGGGCAATGCGCTTGGGTTCCCGAGGATGAAAGGCGGGAAGCGGGGGAATATTGATCTGCTGCCAGTCGGTGGCCTGAGCAGCCGCTGGGAGAGCCTGAAAGAACAATCCGGTCACGAACGCGAAGATGAGTAGAGCAAGAGAAGTCCGTTTCATTGCCCACCTCCGTTTTGGCCGGCCGCCTGGGGCGGCGAGATGGTTTCGATTATCCCCACGGTCCGGTTAGTGGGCACGAAAGTCTGATTGGCGACGCGGCGGATATCGGCCTTGCTTACTTTGTCGAGATTCTCCACCTGGTGGAAGAGTTCGCGCCAGTCGCCGTAAAGAGCCTGATACAGGGCGAGCGAGGAGGCCAGGCCCTCGTTGTCATCAAGTCCGCGCAGGAGGTTGGCTTTGGCCCGCGTCCTGATCATTTTCAGCTCCTCGTCGCTGATGTCCTCTTTTTTCAGACGATCGATTTCAGCGTGAATCGCGTCCGCCACTTCTTCGTTCTTGTGGCCGGGCAGAGGAAAGGCATAAAAAGCGAAAAGGTGGGGATACTTGTTGCCGGGCAAGCCGGTAAAGCCGGCCGAGTAAGCCGCGATCTTTTTATCGCGCACCAGGGCCCGGTACAGACGCGAGGTGCGCCCGTTGGACATGAGGTCGGCGATGGCGTCATAGACGGCATCGTCAGGACTGCGGTAGTCGGGCCGGTGGTAGCCCTCCAGGTAAAGCGGCTGTGAACGGTCATACAGCAGGACCCGGCGCTCGGAGTTTTGCGGAGGTTCGGTGGTGGTCCGCTCGTCGGGGCTCTCGCGGGAGGGAATGCGGCCAAAATACTTTTCGATGACTGGCAGCGTCTCTGAAGCCTTGATGTCGCCCACCACGGCCACGACCATGTTCGACGGAATGTAGTAAGCATCGAAAAAGTGCTGCGCGTCGGTGGCAGAGAATGAATTCAGGTCAGATATCCAGCCAATGCCCGGCCGGTGATAGGGATGCGCCTGGAACGCGGCTGTGGTGAACTGCTCCAGCAGGCGCCCGATGGGATTACTGTCAACCCGCATGCGGCGCTCCTCAATCACGACGTTGCGTTCCTTGTAAAACTCACGCATCACCGGGTGCATGAAGCGCTCCGACTCGAGATAGGCCCAGAGTTCCAGCCGGTTTTCCGGAAAAGAGTAGTGGTATTCGGTCTGGTCCTCTGCGGTTGAGGCATTTAAACCTTCCGCGCCATTGCTCTCGAGGATTTGAGGGAACTCGTTGGGCTTGACGTACTTTTGCGCGTCCGCGATAGCGTCTTGCCAGGCCTTTTGCATATCTTTCAGCTTCTGCTCATCGCGGCCCACTCGTTTATCGCGCTCCTCGATATAGGCGGCATAAGCTTTCTCCACCTTCGCCAGGGCGATTTTTTCATCGGGGTAATCCGTGGTGCCAATCTTGTCTGTACCTTTGAATGCCATGTGCTCGAACATGTGGGCCAGACCGGTCTGGCCCATGGGGTCCTGTGCCGAACCCGCGTTCACGTGGGTGTTGAAAGAAAAGACCGGGGCCTCCGGACGCTCGCAGATGACGACGGTCAGGCCATTGTCCAGCTTTTTGACCGTGATTCGCTTTTCGAAGGCAGCCAGATCTTGCGCGACGGCGATCGCGGAGAGCACTAGAAGCGCAGCTACAGACTTGAGTGCACGGTATTTCATCGGACCTCCACTGCGGTTGGACAGAACATTACAGGAAGAACTTGAAGTTACGTGGCGGGAAGGGAAGTTGTCAAACTTGACAGATGTTGACTGTGTGGCGCGGGCGCCCTCGCCCGCGGCTTTTTTGACATTAAAATCGACTCGCGCGCGGGGGCGCCCGCGCCACACAGTCAGGGAAGCGCATCAAACACGGCGTGTTATCAGTCCGGGAGGGCCACTATACTAAACGACAATCGTGGTAGCCGCTTCACGGCCTTGCGGGCGTGAAGGGAAATGATCACACCAAAGCGAGGCCGCGTGAGCACTTCACCCATGGTTGAAATTCAGGGTAGGGAACTGAAGCTGACCAATCTGGATAAAGTCCTGTATCCCACCACCGGCTTCACCAAGGGACAGGTCATTGACTACTACGCCCGCATCGGTTTGGTTCTGGTTCCCCATCTGGCGGGGCGGCCGCTAACCTTGAAGCGTTATCCCAACGGGGTGGACAGCGAATATTTCTTTGAAAAGAACGCCACTGCGCATCGGCCTGACTGGGTAAAGACCGCGCCTATCTGGAGCGAAGGCAACCGGCGAACGGTCAATTACATTCTCGCGGACGATCTAAGCACGGTGGTCTGGATGGCGAACCTGGCCGCCATCGAGCTGCATCCTTCGCTCTCTTTGGCAAAAGACATTGGCTGTCCCACCATGATGGTGTTTGACCTCGATCCCGGACCGCCCGCGAACATTGTGCAGTGCGCGCAAGTCGGCATGTGGCTGCGGGAGATCTTTGAGCACTTCGGCTTGCGGAGTTTTCCCAAGACTTCTGGCTCAAAGGGACTGCAGATTTACGTTCCGCTGAACACGCCCACCAGCTACGAGGTCACCAAACCCTTTGCCCACGCGCTTGCCCGGCTGTTGGAAGACCAGCACCGCGAGCTAGTGGTTTCAGACATGAAGAAGGAGTTACGTAAAGGCAAAGTACTGGTGGACTGGAGTCAGAACGACCAGCACAAGACTACGATTGCGGTGTATTCGTTGCGGGCAAGAGAACATCCGACAGTGTCAACCCCCGTGAAGTGGGAAGAAGTCGAGCACATGCTCAAGAAGAAAGACCCCGGCCTGCTGGTGTTTGAGGCCGATCAGGTGCTCCAGCGAGTGGAAAAGATGGGAGACCTGTTCGAACCTGTTCTCAGGCTGAAACAAAAGCTGCCCAAGCTGACCGCAGATGTGGTCGCGAGCGACCCCGCCCGCGGAGTGTCTTCTGTAAAATCCGGATTGGAAATCGCAGCCCAATCCGGAAGCCGGAAGAAGGCTGTGAAAAGCGGAAGCAAGAGAGCAACAGGCCGGAAGACGGGGAAGAAATAATTCGGGATCAAACATGGCGCAACTCTACGTGGGCACTTCAGGATGGGCGTATCCGAGCTGGAAGCCGGATTTTTATCCTGCCAAGCTTCCGCAGAAAAATTTTCTGCAGCACTACGCCACCCGGCTTAATACGGTCGAGGTCAACTTCACCTTCCGGCAGTTGATCAAGGAGACAACGGCACAGAAGTGGATTGCGGAGACGCCCGCCGGCTTTCGTTTTGGGGTGAAGGCGCACCAGGTGATCACCCACATCAAGCGGCTCAGAGGGACGGCCGATTTTGTGCCCCGGTTTCTCAGCACGATTGAGCCCCTGGCCCAGGCTGGAAAACTGGGCCCGGTGCTGTTCCAGTTGCCGCCAAATTTGAAAGCCGATGTGAAATTGTTGGAGGAGTTTCTTCCCGCAGTGCCACGGGCGGTCCAAGCGGCGTTTGAATTTCGTCATCCCTCCTGGTTTACCGAAGAAATTTTCAATCTATTGAAGACTGGTAACCGCGCCCTCTGCATAGCCGAGACCGAAGAACGGACCACGCCCGACGTAGTGACCGCTGACTTCTGCTACTACCGGTACCGCAAGCCTTCCTACACCGCCGATGAACGCCGCGCCATGATGGATCGGATGCGCGAGCTTCTGGGGCAGGAGCGTAATGTGTTTGCATACTTCAAACATGAGGAAACACCTGAAGGGGTGCTGTATGCTGAGGAAATTCTGAAAGAAATTCACTAACCACGGAGAACACAACAGAGGACACGGAGAAAGGTCCAAACACCCCGTGTCCTCCATGGTTAACCATACTCGCTACTTTTCCCTGCGTCCGATAACGCGCATACTCGCGGTGGTGTCTTCTGCAACAAACGCTCGCGTGGTCGAAGGGTTCCTCGACTATCTGAAGATCGAAAAGGGACTGGCGCCGCTTACCGTCGTGGCCTACACCACCGACATCGGGCAATTCACCGGTTTTCTGGAAAAGCGCAAGCGCACGTTGCTTAACGCCCAGCGCAACCATGTGCGCGAGTTCATCCAGCAGTTGTTCGGCAATTCAGTTGACGGCCGTTCCGTGGGGCGCAAGCTTTCGGCCCTGCGCCATCTTTATCGCTATCTCCTGCTGGACAAGATGGTGGACCATGATCCGACGCTGAACATCGACTCGCCCAAACAGTGGAAGGTGTTGCCCAAGGCGCTGGCCCGCGACGAAATGGAAGGCATGTTGGGCTGGCCGCATCCGGTTTCGAAAGGGAAAGACGCGGAAGCGCTGGCGGTGCGCGATCGCGCCATGCTGGAAGTTTTCTATGCCGCGGCGCTCCGCGTGTCTGAGATCATTGGCGTCAAACTGGAAGACCTGAAACTCGATCTGGGTTACCTGCTGGTATGCGGCAAGGGTGATAAGGAACGGATTGTTCCCCTGGGAAAAGGGGCGCAGGATGCGCTGAGTCACTATATGAAAGGTGCGCGCGCGGTTCTGGCGAAAGGAAAGAGCTCGCCGCTTCTATTTCTCGGACGTGGAGGCAGAAAGTTGACCCGGCAACGGGTCTGGCAGATGGTGCGGGCGGCTTCCGTGAGCGTGGGCCGCAACGCCAGCCCGCACATGCTGCGGCATAGTTGTGCTACGCACATGGTCGAAAACGGCGCTGACCTGCGCACTGTACAGACCATCCTGGGCCACGCCGATATCTCCACCACGCAGGTGTACACGCATCTGGCTCTGGATCGACTGAAGAGTGTGTACCAAAAACATCATCCCAGAGCGAAGGCGAGGGGGTAAGCCGTTTTTCGCTACAACGAGAGTTGATATGAAATCCAGCGTCGTCGAGAAAGCTGTACGAGATTTCCTACAGTCGCTGCGCCAGCGCAATGCCTCGGTCCACACTATCAAGGCCTACCGGGGTGATCTTGAAGAATTCGCCGCGTACGCCCGTTCGCGGGGGTGGAAGCAGATCGACCACGTCACGGTCCGTGGCTTTCTGTCTCATCTCTACGAAAAGGGGCTGGGCAAGACTTCGGTGGCACGGGCGCTGGCGGCGGTACGGTCGCTCTATCGCTGGCTGGCTCAGGAGGGAGTGGTCGAGCACAACCCGGCCGCCCTGGTCTCGACCCCGAAACTTCCTAGAAAACTTCCACGAGTTCCAACCATTGAGGAAATGAATGGTGTGCTCGACGGAAAAATGCCTGAAGTCGCCGCCTTTCCAGAGCGCGACCGGATGATGTTTGAGTTGCTCTACGGCTGCGGCATCCGGAACTCTGAGCTGGTCGGGATCAACGTCGAGGACATCCGTTTGAGTAACGAGGCAATCCTCATCCGGGGCAAAGGAAAGAAAGAACGCTACGTACCGTTCGGTGACACAGTAAAGGCTGCGCTCGCAGCTTACCTGCCGGCCCGACAGCACGTGTTGGCCGAACAGAAGAAACATTCGTCGGCATTGCTTGTCAATTGGCGGGGTGGGCGTCTCACCACCCGCAGCGTGGGGCGGATCATCAAGAAAGTCGCGGTGGCCAAGGGCCTGTCTCCGGACGTCCATCCGCACACCTTGCGGCATGCGTTTGGGACTCACCTGCTGGAGGAGGGCGCCGACCTCCGCGCGATTCAGGAGATGCTCGGCCACGAGCGTCTTGCCACCACCCAGCGCTACACTCAGCTCTCCATCAAGCACGTGCTTCAGGTTTACGACCAGACCCACCCCCGGGCCAAATAGCATTCCGCGTCGCTACTCGGATCGCATGGTGAATGGCTCCCTCCCGCTATCCGCCTAAGGTTGGGCGGAGTTCTTGCTGATCAACCCATCCCACATTCCTACCACGCGCGCCTTCAACTCTGCGGTGAGCTTCTCGTAGGCCGATTCCGATGCTTCGGCTTCGGGCGGAGGATAGATCGGATCACCGATCTGAATCTTCAGCGGCGCGAACTTCTGAAAGCGCTGGCCTCGCGGCCAGGCGTCATGGAAGCCCCCAATCGCCACCGGAACAATCGGCACTTGCAGATGAATAGAAAGAATGGCGGCCCCTTTTTTGAAGGTTCTCGGGGTGCCATCGATGCTGCGCTCGCCTTCAGGATAGAGAATGAGGATGCGGCCATGGCGCAGTCCAAAGGCGCCGGCGCGCATGGCGGAAACCAGGTTGGCATCGGGATCGACCACAATCACTCGCAACCAGCGCGCCAGACGGCGCATGAAGCCGGAACCGAAGATTTCGCTGGTGCCCACGGCAAACAGGTTGTGGAACACCCGCCACGGCAAAACCGACGCGAGCACAACCGGGTCCAGGTAACTCTGATGATTGGAGGAAATGATGTAAGGGCCCTGGGTGGGAAGCTTTTCCAACCCGCTTACTCGCAGATGAAAGC
>Ga0326726_10007086_pt1 | contig 10033 bp, 10 predicted proteins | sample MHFenrmetagenome_2_FD_207603 | JGI IMG/M metagenome (GOLD analysis project Ga0326726, IMG submission 207603) | Lab enriched peat soil microbial communities from Michigan Hollow, Ithaca, NY, United States - MHF15MN | ecosystem: Environmental > Terrestrial > Soil > Wetlands > Peat | place: USA... | reverse complement strand
GAAAGCCCGGCGAAGGGTTTGACGATCTGAAAGGTGCGGCCGACGCCCGAGGCGCACACCTGGTCGGGACGCAGGCCGTCGAGGCGCCGGCCACCGAGCAGGATTTCGCCGCTGTCCGGAGGATAGACGCCGGCGATCATATTGAAGAGGGTGGTCTTCCCGGCGCCGTTCGGCCCGATCAACCCGTTGATGTCGCCCTCCGCAACCTGGAATGAGGCATCGGCAACCGCGCGCAGGCCGCGGAAGGACTTGGACACATGTCTGACTTCAAGCATGCAGACCCAGTCTCCGCGCGAGCGCAGGCCAGATGCCGCGTGGCAGAAAGATGATCACGATCAAGAGCACCACGCCGTAGAACACCCGTTTGAAGCCCGGAATGTCCCAACCCAGCGCCATCAGGGCATCGGTGAGTCCGTCGGCGAGCAGGGTAACTACCGCTGCGCCCAGGATCGGCCCAAACAGGGTGCCGACGCCTCCGACGACGGGGCCGATCAGGATCTCGATCGAGCGGCTGATGTGGAAGATCTGCTCCGGGAAGAGGTTGTTGTAATAGAAGGCGAAGAACACGCCCGACACTGAGGTCATCGCCGAGCTGACGGCGACGGCGAGCATTTTCCAACGGAAGCTGTTGATGCCGAGCGCCTGCGCGGCTTCCTCGTCTTCTCGGATCGCCTGCCAGTAGTATCCCGCGCGCGAGCGCAGCAGCCAGGCGCACAGGATGAACGCCGCCACCGCGAGCGCGAGCATCGTGTAGTAGTACATGAGCGGCGGACCGCGGAAGTTGGCGAAATCCCAGGTATCGCGCTGCGCCACCTTGAGGAACATGCCCGCGGGACCGCCGAGCCAGCCGATGTGATCGAAGCCGACCCGCGTGAACTCGGCGAAAGCGATGGTGAGCAGGGCGAAGTACACCCCCGAGATGCGGAAGCGAAAGGCGAGGAAGCCGATCGCCAAACCGAGGGCAACACACAGCAGCATGGCGAGCCACACTCCGGCCCAGGGTCCGATGCCGTAATAGAAGAACAACGTGCCGGCGGCATAAGCGCCGACACCGACGTACAGGGAGTGCCCGAGCGAGAGCTGGCCGGCGAACCCCATCATCACATTCCAGGCTTGGCCGGTGTAGGCGAGGAACAGCACCAGCGTGAGCACCGACAGCAGGTAGGCACCGACGAAGAAAGGGAGCGCGGCCAGCAAAGCGAGCAGGGCCAGCAGGCCTGCTACCGAGCGGCTCACGCGCGCCTCCCCAACAGGCCCTGCGGCCGGAACAGCAGCACCAGGATCAGCAGCCCGAAGCTGAACATGCTCTTCGCGGAGGGCGCGATAAACAGCCCGGCGAGGGCCTCGGACATGCCGATCAGCACGCCGCCGAGCAGCGCGCCGGCCATCGATCCCATGCCGCCGATGATGACGATGACGAACGCGAGCAAGGTCATGGCGGGGCCGAGTTGCGGCGTCACTTCGAGCAGTACCGACAACGCGCAGCCGGCAATCGCCACACAGGCTGAACCCAGGCCGAAGGTGAGCGCGTAGAGGTGCTTGACGTTCAGGCCCACCACCTTGGCGCCGAGGTAGTTGTCGGCGCATGCGCGGATTGCTTTGCCGGTCAGGCTGAACCTGAAGAATGCGAACAGCGCGGTCGCTGTAACCAGAGCCGAGGCTGCCGCGTACAAGCGCGCTTTGTCGACGAGAATGCCGCCGATCTCGAAGGACTCGAGCTGGTAGTCGACCTGGACGTTGCGCGCATCGGGTCCGAAGATCATCAGCAACCCGTTCACGAGTATGATGGCGATCGCGAGAAGCAGGATGAACTGCGAATGCATCGGACGCGTCACGAAGGGATTGATCAGCGCCTTCTGCAGCCAGTAGCCGAAGGCGAAGAACGCCGCGGCGACTGGCAGCGCCGCGAGGAAGGGATCGAGCTTCAGCGCGGCGAAGAGGAGGGTCGCCGCGTACATGGCCACGGTCATCATCTCGCCGTGCGCGAAGTTGACGACACGCACAACGCCGAAAATCACCGACAGCCCGAGAGCCATCAGGCCGTAGACTAGGCCGGTCAGGATCCCCGAGACGGCGACGTTGAGAACTAAGTCAAGAGGCAAAACACCCCGGCTTCATGCTTTCCTGTAACCCGGGAACGGAAATACGGGCTTCGCCTCGGCTGCGCCCGCCGGCAGCACCACCGTGGGCTTGAGGTTGAAGTTCTGGATACCCGCGGACATCTGCTCCTCGACCTGGCCCTTGGCGTTGAACCTGATAGGGCCGCCGATCATCATGCGCTCCTTGATTCCGGTCTCGCGGATCGCCTCGGCGAGCGCCTTGGGCTCGGCGGTCTTGGCGCGCTTGAAGGCGTCGGCCGCGACCAGGATCGCCTCGAAGGTGAAGCCGACGTTGAGGGCATGGTAGGGCATCTGGTCCTTCGGGTTCTGCTTGGCGAAGGCCTTCTCCACGCGTTGCGTGAGCGCCTGTTTCGGGTTGTACCAGGGCACGTTGGTGATGCAATAGTCGGAAAGCTTGCCCAGGGTCTTGAAGAACTGCTCCTCGTACATGCCGGGTGAGCCCGGGCTGATGATGCCCATCGGGTTCCAGCGCTGCTTCACCATCTCGCGGCGCAAGACGATGGCGTCATTGAGGCGTGAGACGATCAGCAGGAAATCCGGGTTCGAGGCGCGCGCTTTTGCGACCTCCACGGTCAGATCCTTGGCCGTCGGGTCGTAGGCGATGGTGTCAACGATCTTGAACGGCAGTTGAGTGAGGCGCGGCAGCATGGCATCGATCCCTTTCGCCATCGACTGACCGAAGGTGTCGTTGACGTGCATGAACACCGCGGTGCGCGGCACGGTATTGGTTGCCTGGAACAGATCGCCGATCAGCGACAGGCCGTTGCGCAGCAGATCGATCGAGGTGGGGAATACGCGGTAGACGAACTTGTAGCCCTGCTCGGTGATCTGAGGTGCGGCGGCGATATTCACGATGAAAGGCACCCCGCGCTGCTCTGCCACCTGGGCGATGGCGGCGCTTGCGCCGGAGTCGAAGGCGCCGATCAGCACGTTGGCGCCCTCCTGGATCAGGCGCTCGGCGCGCGTGCGCGCCGTGTCGACATTTGATTCGAAATCGGCGTTCATCAGCTCGACCTCGACGCCAAGCATTTCCCGGATGACCCCAGGCGCGAGATCCGCGCCCTTCTGGCAGGACTGGCCGATAAAGCCGAGGTAGCCCGAGCGCGGCAGCAGCATGCCGACGCGCAGCTTCCCCTGCTGGGCGCGCACGATTCCGAAAGGCGAAAGCGCTGCAGCGGTACCCGCTAGCGCGATGCTCCTGGTGAATGTTCTGCGGTCCATGGGTCCTCCTTGGCCGAAGTCGTTATAAACGATTAGGGATTACGGGTCAACGAAGCGAATTCTGAATCCGCGTCGCCAAATTCGGAGCCTGGACGACAGCTAGTCGGCCTTGATTCCCGCCTCGCGCACGACCTTCCCGTACCTCACCGATTCGGACCGCAGGAAAGCGTCGAACTGCTCCGGCGTTCCCGGGGCAGGGGACATGCCGTAGGTCTTCAGCTTTTCCCGAACCTCCGCGTTGCGCAATGCGCCCGCCAGCTCGGCGTTCAGGCGTGCGATCACGGCAGGCGGCGTCGCCGCAGGAACGACGAGACCGCTCCAGTTCGTCGATTCGACTTCGGGGTAACCGACTTCCCGCATCGTCGGGATATCGGGCATCGCCTCGGCGCGCTCGGCGGTCGTCACCGCGAGCGGCCGCATCTTCCCGCCTTTCGCGAAAGCCACGACCTCGGAGACGTTGGCGAGCACCATGGGGATGTGGCCGCCGACCGCGGCGGTGATCGCCGGCCCTCCGCCCTGGAACGGCGCGTGCACGATGTTGATCTTCGCGGTGAGGCGAAACAGCTCGCCGATCACGTGGTGCGTCGTGCCGGCGCCCGGCGTTCCGTAGGCGATCTCTCCGGGCTTGGCGCGCGCGAGTGCGACCAGTTCCTCGAGCGATTTCGCCGGCACGGAAGGGTTGACCGCGAACACCATCGGCACAGAAATCGTCTGGCCCACCGCCTTGAAGTCTCTCAGGGGATCGTACTTGAGGCCGGGCTTGACCGAGGGATTGATGACGAAGCTCGGAAAAACCACCAGCAGCGTGTGGCCGTCGCCCGGCGAGCGTGCGCCGAGCTCGTAGCCGATCACGGCTCCCGCGCCCGGGCGGTTGTCCGCGATCACCGGCTGCCCGAGGCCCTTCGCCATCTGCTCCCCGAGGAGCCGGCTCGTGACGTCGGCCGCGCCGCCTGGAGGAAAGGGGACGATGATGTGGAGGGGCTTGGTGGGAAAGGACTGCGCCTGGACTGCACTGAAGAATGCTGCGAGGAAAATCGGCAATACTGCGTTCGCGCGCGTGATCATTGAATGTCCTCCCTAAGACTAACGTTCCCGCGTTTCCAGCTTCTCCCGGTAGAGTTTCGACCGCCTAACGTATATACCGGCATTCTCCAACAACCCTTCTTTCTCCTCCGGCTCCAGCTCGCGCATGATTTTTCCCGGAGCACCGAGGACGAGGACGCCGTCGGGGTAGTTCTTGCCTTCGGGAATGACCGCGCCCGCGCCGATGACGCAGCCGCGTCCGATGACGGCGCCGTTCAGGATGATCGCGCCGATGCCCACAAGCGAACCGTCGCCCACGGTGCAGCCGTGGAGCATGGCCTGGTGGCCGACGGAAACGTTCTTGCCGAGGGTGAGCGGGAAGCCCGGGTCGGCGTGCAGCACCGCGGCGTCCTGGATGTTGGTGCGCTCGCCGATGGTGATGATCTCGCTATCGCCGCGCACGACCGCGTTGAACCACACGCTCGCCTGCTGGTGGAGGACCACTGAACCGATCACGGTGGCGTTGTCGGCGATGAAGCACTCTTCGCCGTGAATGACGACCTTGCGCTCGCCCAGTGTATAGATCGCCATGATTGCGGCCGATTATATCGGAAGCGCGCCGCGCATCCGGCGCCTGTTATCATCACGCGCTTCATGAGGATCAGCCAATCCGAATTCGTAGCAGTACACGGCCTGCGCTATCACTGCCGCGTCTGGGGCGACGCGGGCGCGCCCAAGCTCTTCATGCTGCACGGCTGGATGGACGTGTCGGCCTCCTTCCAGTTCCTGGTGGATTCGCTGCGCAGCGACTGGCGGGTGATCGCGCCGGACTGGCGCGGCTTCGGGCTTAGTGAATGGACCAAGGAGGGCAGGTACTGGTTTCCGGATTACTTCGCCGATCTGGACGCGTTGCTCGAGCATTTCCAGCCCGGTGAACCGGCGACGCTCATCGGCCACAGCATGGGCGGCAACGTCGCCGGGATGTACGCGGGGATCCGTCCCGGGCGTGTCGCGAGGCTTGTCAGCCTGGAGGGTTTCGGGCTCAGCGGGCCGAGCCCGGACAAGGCGCCCGAGCGCTACGCGCGCTGGCTCGACGAGCTCAGGGGCGAGTCCCCTGGGTTTCGCGATTACGAGTCCTACGAGGCACTCGCCGATCGCCTGTGCGGCAACAATCCGCGTCTGAGCCGGGAAAGAGCGCTCTTTCTCGCGCGACACTGGGGATCGGCGAAGCCCGACGCGCGCGTCGCACTCGCGAGCGACCCGGCGCACAAGCTCGTCAACCCGGTTCTCTACCGGGTCGAGGAAGCGGAAGCCTGCTGGAAGAAAGTCGTCGCCCCGGTGCTCTGGGTGAGCGGATCCGACACCAAGATTCCGGCGACATTGAAGCTTTCGAGCGCCGACATCGCGGCGCGCAAAGGATGCTTCCGGCACTTGACCGAGCAAGTCATCGCGGACGCCGGCCACATGGTCCACCACGATCAACCCGAGCGGCTCGCCGAAGTGATCGAGGAGTTTCTCCGGTAAGATGCGGCCTTGAACGCCGATCTTCACTGCCATTCCACCGCTTCGGACGGCCTGCTCGGCCCCAAGGAGCTCGTCGCGCGCGCCGCGGCCAACGGCGTCGACACGCTTGCGCTGACTGATCACGACGATACCTCGGGGCTGGCGGAGGCCCGCGCCGAAGCCGAGCAAAACGGCATCCGTTTCATCGACGGCGTGGAAATATCCGTGACCTGGCGCGGAACGACCGTCCACGTCGTCGGCTTAGGCATCGATCCGGCGTCACCCGCCTTGCGCGGCGGTCTGGAGTCGATTCGACGGGGCCGTGCGACCCGCGCGCAGAAGATCGCCGAGGCGCTGTGTGCCGCGGGCGTGCCGGACGCGCTTGCGGGCGCGCAGCGCCATGCAGAAAACCCCGAGCTCATCAGCCGCTCGCACTTCGCGCGTTACCTGGTCGAGGCCGGCCGGGCGCCGGATGTGAAGAACGTATTTCGGCGCTACCTCGTGAAGGGCAAGCCGGGCTACGTTCCGCACCAGTGGACGGCTCTCGCGGACGCGGTGAACTGGATCCGCGCGGGCGGCGGGGTCGCGATCATCGCTCATCCGGGGCGCTACCGGTTCGGCCGGGCGGAGATGCGCGAGCTCTTCGGCGAGTTCAAAGACAGCGGCGGCGCTGGCATCGAGGTCGTGACCGGCAGCCACGCTCCGGAGCAGTACTTCGAATTCGCGCGCAGTGCACGCGAATTCGGATTTCTCGCGTCACGCGGCTCAGACTATCACGGCAAGGGCGAAAGCAGGTTCGATCTCGGAACGCTGCCGTCGCTGCCGGACGACTTGAAGCCCGTGTGGCACGACTGGTAAGCGGCGGGCCGGCCACACCGCTCTGATAAGATACGGGACCGAGCGGCCATGGAATTCAACTTCGTCCAGACCATCGCAATCTACGCGTTGCCGGTCATCTTCGCGATCACTCTGCACGAGGCCGCTCACGGGTACGTTGCGCGCCACTTCGGCGACACGACCGCGTACCGCCTGGGCCGCATCAGTCTGAATCCGCTTCGCCACATCGACCCGTTCGGGACGATTGTCTTGCCTCTCCTGACGCTGGCGATAATGAAGCTGTCCGGCGTCGGAGTTCTATTCGGTTGGGCAAAGCCCGTGCCGGTCAGTTTCGGCCATCTGCGCAATCCGAAGCGCGACATGTTCTGGGTCGCCATAGCCGGCCCCTTCGCCAATTTGGTCATGGCATTGGGTTGGGGGGTGATCCTCAAGCTCGCCGAGGACGCGATACCCCTGAACACTTTCAGCGTTCCGATGGCCTATATGGCCAAAGCAGGGATCGAAATCAACGTTGTCCTCATGGTGCTGAACCTGCTGCCGATCCTGCCGCTCGACGGCGGCCGCATCGCGGTGAGCCTTCTTCCCGATCGCCTCGCGCTCCGCTACGCACGGCTCGAGCCCTTCGGTTTTCCGATTCTGCTCCTGCTCATCTTTCTTCCGCCGCACGTGCTCGGTGCGATCATGATCCCCGCGGTGCAGGTTTCGATCGATCTGATCGGGGCGATTTTCCACCTCTGATCTCGCGAGCCATGTACGAAGATCGCGTGGTTTCCGGGATGCGCCCCACCGGGGCGCTGCACCTGGGCCATTTCCACGGCGCCCTCAAGAACTGGGTGAAGCTGCAGAGCGAGCATCCCTGCCTGTACTTCGTCGCCGACTGGCACGCGCTCACCACCCATTACGCGACCCCCGAGGTGGTCCAGGAAAACGTGTGGGACATGGTGATCGACTGGCTGGCGAGCGGGATCGATCCGGCGCAGGCCACGCTGTTCATCCAGTCGCGCGTGCCGGAGCATGCCGAGCTGCACACGCTGCTTTCGATGATCACGCCGCTGGGCTGGCTCGAGCGAGTGCCAAGCTACAAGGACCAGCAGGACAAGCTCCCCGACCGGGATCTTTCGACCTACGGCTTTCTCGGGTATCCGCTGCTGCAGGCGGCCGACGTCCTCATCTATCGCGCAAAGTACGTTCCAGTCGGAGAGGACCAGGTGCCCCACGTTGAAATGATGCGCGAGGTGGCCCGGCGCTTCAATCACGTATACGGCCGCGAGGCCGGGTTCGAGGACAAGGCCAAGGCCGCCGCGAAGAAGCTGGGCAGCCGCAAGGCCAAGGTGCTCATGGAGCTGCGCACCCAGTACCAGGAGCAGGGCGACGCGGAGGCGCTCGCCGCGGCGCGCGCGCTCCTGGACAAGCAGGGCAATCTCTCCGCTGCCGACCGCGAGCGCCTTTTCGGATATCTGGAAGGAAGCGGACGGATGATACTGGTCGAGCCCGAGGCCCTGTTGACGGAGTCCTCGAAGCTGCCCGGAATCGACGGACAGAAGATGTCGAAGTCGTACAATAACACCATCTCGCTCCGCGAGGACGCGGAATCGGTGAGGAAGAAGATCCGTACGATGCCGACCGACCCGGCGAGGGTCAAGCGCACCGACCCCGGCGACCCGGACAAATGCCCCGTGTGGCAGTTCCACCTGGTCTACAGCGATGAGAAGACGAGACAGTGGGCGAATCACGGCTGCCGGACCGCGGGGATCGGATGCCTCGAGTGCAAGCAGCCGGTGATCGACGCGGTGCTCGCCGAGCAGGGACCGATGCGCGAGCGGGCCCAGAAGTACCTGGACGACCCGACCCTAGTGCGCAACATCGTGGCCGACGGCTGCGAGAAGGCGCGCAAGCTCGCGCGCGAGACGATGCGCGACGTTCGCGAGGTAATGGGACTGGCCTATACATGAGCGATCCGCAGCCCGCCGTCCCGTTGCCGGCTCCCGGCGCGCGCCTGGCCAAGGTAAGGGGCGAGCCGCTTACGGAGCTCCCGCACGATCTGTACATCCCTCCCGACGCGCTCGAAGTCTACTTCGACACCTTCGAGGGGCCGCTCGACCTGCTGCTCTATCTCATTCGCAGGGCGAACATCGACGTGCTCGATATACCCATGTCGCGGCTCACCGAGCAATACATGGAGTACGTCGAGGTGATGCGCACCAAGAACCTCGAGCTCGCCGCCGAATACCTGGTGATGGCGGCGATGCTGATGGAAATCAAATCGCGGATGCTCCTGCCGCGCCCCGAGATGCCGAGCGAGGAGGCCGAGGACCCGCGCGCCGAGCTGGTGCGGCGCCTCCTCGAGTACGAGAAGATGAAGCTCGCAGGCCAGAGGCTCGACGCCCTTCCTCAGCTCGGCCGGGATCTCCTGCCGGTGGAGGTCTGGATCGAGCAAACTATCGCGCAGCGCCTGCCGGAGGTCGATGTGGTGGATCTCCAGGAAGCGTGGCGTGCCCTCTTGGTGCGTGCGAAAATGACACAGCACCATCGCGTCAGCCGGGAGGAGCTGTCGGTGCGGGAGCACATGGCCCTCATCCTGCGGCGCCTCCGGGGACGGGGCTTCGCCGAATTCGGCGAGCTGTTCGACCCGGCGCGCGGCGTGGCAGTGCTGATCGTCAACTTTCTCGCGGTGCTGGAGCTGGTGAGGGAAGGCCTTCTCGAGGTGACGCAAGCCGAGTCCTTCGCTCCCATCTACGTGAAATTCGCCCATGCTCAGTCCGAATGATGTGAAGATCGTTCTCGAAGCGGCGCTGCTCGCGGCCCAGGAGCCGCTGCCGATCTCGGAGCTGCGCAAGATGTTCGACGAAGAGATCGACGCCGAGACCCTGCGCAAGCTGCTCGAGGAGCTGCGCGAGTCCTGGGAGGGACGTGGAGTCGAGCTCACGGCAACTGCCAGCGGCTGGCGCTTCCAGACACGCGCCTCCCTTCAGAAATTCCTGGAGCGCATCCACCCCGATAAGGCGCCGCGCTACTCGCGCGCCGTGCTCGAGACGCTTGCCATCATCGCCTATCGGCAGCCGGTGACGCGCGGGGACATTGAAGGCGTCCGAGGCGTTTCGGTTTCGACCGAGGTGATCAGGCGCCTGGAGGAGCGCGGCTGGATCGAGGTGATCGGACATAAGGAGGTACCCGGACGTCCGGCTCTTTACGCGACCACCAAAACGTTTCTGGACGACCTGGGCCTGCGCTCGCTCCAGGAGCTGCCGCCTCTCGAAGACATCGCCAAGACGCTTGACCTCACGCAGATTCCCACGCCCACCCCGCAACCGGCGCCAGACGAGCCCGCA
>Ga0326726_10007085_pt1 | contig 10034 bp, 10 predicted proteins | sample MHFenrmetagenome_2_FD_207603 | JGI IMG/M metagenome (GOLD analysis project Ga0326726, IMG submission 207603) | Lab enriched peat soil microbial communities from Michigan Hollow, Ithaca, NY, United States - MHF15MN | ecosystem: Environmental > Terrestrial > Soil > Wetlands > Peat | place: USA... | reverse complement strand
TCCCCTTGCTGCCGGATTAAATCCGCAAAGACTGAGATACATGCATCCCAGACCGTGCCTCCGAGTTGGAAATCCGCTTCCTGCGGAAGATAGCCTATTCGGAGCGACCTGGAACGGGTCACTTTACCCGAGGATGGTTCTTCCAACCCTACAAGGATACGCAGCAGAGTGGTCTTGCCGATCCCGTTCGGGCCGACCAGGGCAAAGCGGGCGCCTTTTGCCACGGAAAACGAAACTTCGCGGAAGATATCTTCCGCGCCAAAGGATTTGGAGAGTGAGGATGCAGTGATAAGCGACATGACTTTATACTTCGGTGAGAAACGCCCCCGAATTATAAATCAAGCCGGCAAACCCTTCACCGGCTTTTTAAATTCAGTGAGATTATCGAGATTCAGCGACCGTTATTTTCTTTAGGACGATCCTTCCATGTGGGAATCAGGGATATGAGTGGGCTGCTCCTTGCCTAATTCCAGCGAACGTTGATAAGCTGCCCAGACCGCCCTCGAAATCGCAGTACGGAAGCCGGCTTTCTCAAGATAATAAAGCGCTTCAGCAGAAGTCCCTCCCGGGGATGTGACTTGATTCCGGAGAGTGGCCGGATGCCTTTCTGCCTGCTCATAGAATGTGGTCGAACCTTTAATTGTCTGTAAGACCAGCTGTTCTGCAATACGGCGAGGCAGCCCCATATGGACACCTGCGTCGATCAATGCTTCGGTGAACAAGAAGACATAGGCAGGACCGGTACCCGATAAAGCGGTGGCCATATCAAGGTAACCCTCGTCTTCCACATAAACCTCCTCCCCCAACGCGCCAAGCATGGCCCGTGCGATCTCGCGCTGTTCCGAAGTTGTCTCAGCGGAAGCGGCCCAGACTGTGATCCCTTCACCGATCTGACCCGGGGTATTCGGCATCGAACGGACAATCGCTTTATGTTTTAATCCCGCCCCGACTTTTTTGATGGATGCGCCGGCAATAATGGAAAGGACCAAAGCCTCAGGGCGAATGGTCTTAAGCCCTTTCATTACCTCGCTTAATCTCTGTGGTTTGATCGAAAGGACCACCACATCTGCTTCGCTCGCCGCATCGGCATTGTCGGTGGTTGTTAGAATGGCATATTTCTTATGCAATTCCTGGCCTCGTTCAGGTCTCGGACCGGAGGCGGTCATTTTATCGGGTTGAGCTAATTTCTGGCGAAGTAAACCCGCGATCATGGCTTCTGCCATAACCCCTGGACCGATGAATGCGATCTTTTTGTTTAACATATTAATATCCTTCCTTAGCAATGAATGAATTTATCAAGGGTTTTCTTTCAAAAGCTGTCCCATCGAGAGGTCAGGATCATCGACAAATTGACCGTTCGTCAAAAGAATATAGCTTGAACAGCGCTACTAATATTTACCGTGGGTTTATTTAATTGGCAGGATTATAGCACCCGACGGGCGAGTAGTATTTTATATACGGAACTTATCTCCTGCAGCAGGTTGGTTATTTAATTATTACTTGGGTTCGCTTCAAGCTATTTTCATCAACAGGTATGAGCTCGATACGCCGCGACCTAAAGCAGCGATCGCCCTGGTACGCATTGATCTATCCAGGCTGCACCTTCAGATGTGCATTGGCAGCGGCGCAATTGTTGGATCAAATGGAGAAAGACCCGAGCCTGTACCTTACACCTCATTCCCGCGATCATTTTTACCTGCCCACCTATTGATCGCATCCCCGATCACACCTATAAAAATATCATCCGTGCATATGGATGATATTTTTGGTATGCGGAATGCATTTATTTTCCGGTGAAATATTGAAGCGACATCCTGAGTCGCTCCTCCACATCCTCAGGCGCATCATTGGGCAGGGACTGAATGGCGGTCTGTGCCTCTACGACAGAATAACCCAAAGCCGTCAGTGCGGCCAGCACTTCACTGTCATTATCCGATAAGGAGGCGATCTTTGACAGACCATCAGCAGGCTTGAGACGGTCATGCAGGTAAAGAACGATCTTCTGTGCAGTCTTCTTGCCCACTCCGGGGACCCGGCTGAGCAGCTCACTCTCTTCGGTAAAGACGGCGCGCTGAACAGTATCGATAGTAAGGGTTGATAATACCGACAGGGACACCTTGGGGCCAACACCGTCGACCCCTAACAGCATGTTGAACAAGTCGCGGTCAGCCTGGGTCTCAAACCCATACAGGGTAAGAGCGTCCTCGCGAACAACGAGATGAGTATAGAGCAGGGCAGCCTCTCCAACCTTCATCCGCCCGCGGACGGGTGCGGGGACAAAGACACGCAGCCCCACTCCCCCGACTTCGATGATGAGGGCATTATCTTCTATTTGTATAATTTCGCCGTGCAGGGTTGCAATCATGGGTCAATTTAACCACAGATATATCTATATTGTCGATGAATCGCGAGTCGATGATACTTGAATTCTTCCAACTTATTAATTACTAACAGCTTGTTTATGTTTAATATCTATGCGTGTGCAGATGTGTGATGGCGATCGCCAGCGCGTCCGCAGCATCGTCCGGACGGGGAATTTCAGTCAAGCCGAGCAGGGTTCGCACCATCTCCTGCACCTGACGTTTATCAGCGGAACCGTACCCGGCCACTGCCTGCTTAACTTCGTTCGGCGTAAACTCAGCAACATCGAGCCCGGCTTCGGCAATGGCCAACAGCGCTATGCCGCGCGCCTGCCCGACCGTAATGGCGGTGGAGACATTGCGTTGGAAAAACAATTTCTCTACAGCACAAGTATCGGGGCGGTGGAGAGCGATCAATTCCTTCAAGTCGTTATAGAGCATCAACAGGCGCTGATGGTCGGGAGTATGCGGGGGAGTTAAGATGACACCAAAGGTAACGACCTCAAGCTCACCTTCCTGTGTGAGGCGGACGAGTCCATAGCCGGTTGTGGCCGATCCTGGATCAATGCCGAGGGCAAGCGTCATACACACCTACTTTTTTCCGAGTACCCCATGTGAAGGTGATGAGCTGTTACGATCATTTTATAAAATTTACCAGAGAAGCTACCAGGCGAGGGAATTTATCCCATATCGCTCTGTGAATTTTGGGTAAAGGTTGTTACGCGGCTTCAAGCGCGTTCAGTGCTTCTTCGGTCATCTTCAGGTTCGAAAATACGTTTTGCACATCATCCAGTTCTTCGATCGTTTCGAGAGCCTTCAGGACATGGACGGTCTGGTCCACACTGAGTTCCATCTCTTGTTTGGGAATCATGCGCAGTCCGGCCTCTTCAGGCTGGACACCGGCGGCATGCAGGCGGTCTGCAATTTCTTTGAAGGTATCCACCGGGCCGATGATCTCGATCGTACCGTTATCGTCGAGGACATCATTGGCGCCAACCTCGATGCCCAGCTCAAAGGCTTTATCGTAATTCATGGCGGTGGCGGGGAACGAGAAGTAAGCCACACGATCGAACTGCCAGCCTACGGAGCCTACTTCGCCCATATTGCCGCCCGCTTTTGTTAAAGCATGGCGCAGGTCAGACACGGTACGGTTGCGGTTATCGGTAACGGTTTCGACCATCACAGCCACACCATGCGGAGCATAGCCTTCGTAGGTGATCTGCTCAAAGACGATGCCTTCTTTATCTTCGCCGGAGCCGCGCTTGATGGCACGTTCGATATTATCCTTGGGCATGTTCTCGTTGCGGGCTTTATCGACCGCGAGGCGCAGACGGAAATTGCCGTTCGGGTCGCTGCCGCCATCACGGGCGGCCATTACGATCTCACGCGTCAGGCGGGTAAAGACCGCACCGCGCTTGGCATCGGCTGCGCCCTTTTTTCGTTTTATTGTTGACCACTTGGAATGACCTGACATGGGAGCTCCTTGCTGAATTACCAACTTGTGAAATTATGTTTTAGCGCATGAATTATACCATTGGGCTTTGCGCTGCCCATTATGGCTCTTACACGAAGAAACCAACGCCCATTGCCTTCGGCCCGCTGTGAACAGTGATCGCGGGAGGCAGTTCAAAAATGGGTACCTCGGGAATGTTCATCCTTTGTTTCAAGTCCGCCGCCAGCCTGGAGGCCTCAGCCTCTGCCGCAACCTGCAGCACAGCCAGCCTGGCCTCTGCAGACTTGGGACATTGTTCTTCAACGATCTCTGCCAGACGCGCCAGGGAATGTTTGCGCGTACGCTGCTGCTCATAGGGTTCAGGTTGCCCGTTGCTAAACGCCAGGATGGGCTTGATCTGGATCAACTCGCCGAGCAAAGCCTTTGCCCCGCCGATGCGCCCGCCTTTTGCCAGGTATTCGAGCGTATCGACAACAAAATAAAGCCTGCCGCGGGGAATCATCTCTCTGATGCTGCTCTCGATCTCATCAGGAGACTTGGCTGCCGTGACCATTTCGTAAGCGAGGTTCACCAGGGAACCCAGGTTACAAGAAACACTCAATGAGTCGATGATGCGGAGGTCCAGGCTGGGAAAATCCAACGCGGCTGTCTGAGCCGAGCGCACGGTCCCGCTGATCTTAGATGATGGTGCAATGACGATCAGGCTCTCGCCGCGATCCTGTGCTTTTTGGAAAATAGGATAGTAAAGTGCAGGTTCAGGTGCTGCAGTTTTTGGCAGTGCCGCTGAGGCTTTGAGCATTTTAAGGAAAGCCGGGGTTTCCAACTCGCCATCGTCGTGAAAAGACCGGTCGCCGAAGATAACGACCTGCGCAACGCAGGGGATTCCGCGTTCTTTAAGAAGATCCAGTGGCAGGCCGCAAGTGGTATCGGTAACAATGACGGTCATATCGTTCTCCACCCTTCATCATACGGGTCTATCTAGCCCAAGCCTAGTAACATTTTTCCACTAATTAGCTCCTTTTCGTAATATGCTTCCAGGGCGGGATTTGCGCCTTTCAAACCTGCCACAACCTGTTCGGTCCAAAGGAGATATTCACGGCGGCGGTTGTGAGTCCAATCTTTAGGTGGTGAAACGACCAGGTCGTGAATGTTGCAGCTTTTATCAGCCAATTTTATAAGCTTCGCACCCTCAGAAATGTTCGGCGCCTCCTTGATCTGCAAACGCTTCCGTTCGGCTTTATCGAGACTCTTGTCGTCGGTCACTTCCAACACGAGGGATAGGACTTCTTCTCCGAATGCCTGCCTGATCTCATCGGGGCTGGTTTCGGTGTCCTCGATCGTGTCGTGGAGCAAGGCAGCCAGGAGAACATTTATTTCGCGGACCCCGCCCACCTCCCATAAAAGCTGCATGACCTCGATCGGATGGTTGATGTATGGCGACTGGGCCTGGTCTTTGCGGCGCTGGTGCCGATGCTTTTCGGCTGAGAAGTGCAGGGCTTTGACAAGCAGACCGGTATTTTCAGGAAAATCCATTTAAGCTCCATTACAAGTTAAGAAGTAATTACCTGTTATCTTATCTCAAGTAAGGAGCGGTGGCAAACTTATTCGAGGAACGAAAGAGGAACGAATGATACTTGGAAGAGCACCAAGCACACGCCCTTGGAAGTACACCAAGGGCAGGCTAGTAAATAGAATTGGGGAATCGACAAGACAGGAAGCAAAAAGTAAGTTTCCATTTTTCGGGTACTTTAAGAAAGAGTGAGAGTAGTTATAAATATTATAAAGAACATATGTTCTAGAGTCAAGTTAACAAGAGTCCATTGTGTCCATGGCGTATCAGGATTTACAGGCTTTAGTAGGAATAGAACGTACCGCTTTATGCATTGTGTCCATGGGTTATACAGTTTCGTAAGTTCAGGGAAAGTGATAGGGAATATGTATATTGGCAGATTAGAATGTAGGTAAGTTAATGGTTATGTGGAATGGTATATATAAGCCATAAGGACGCCGAATAATGACCAAACAACCCTTAATATTTCAAGTTTCAATAGTTATCATAGTTGGAGCATTATTATGTGGGTGCTCCGAGATCATCCCTACGCCGTTGCCCGAGCAAATGGATAAAAGCCTCTTTACAGGTATTCCTTGCGCCGCACCATGCTGGCGTGGTCTCGTCATTGGTAAGTCGAGCGAAAGCGACGTAAGATCAACCATGCCAAACTTGGCTTTCATAGATCAGGATTCGGTTTATTATCACCGCATGCTATCAATGAGCACCTTTGAAGATCCCTCGGTGTTTGGTGAAGGAGTAGAAATTACAGCGAATTGTATCAATCCTAATAAACTATGCTTGACGATACAGGTTGTCGGAAATATTCTTACTGATATCTCAATTGTATTGAACTATCAAATCAGTGTTGATGGGGCAATTAAATATCTGGGAAATCCTGATTATGTCGGATTCGACAGGGCTGGCGGCGAGCTAATTGCATGTCAAGTTTATTTGGTTTGGAGCGAAAAACAACTTGCCCTAAAATCTAAAATATTTGAGGGGATTGATGCATCAGAAAAGAACTGTTATCCAATTTATGCCTCTGGGAAAGTCTCATCAAGTTTATTAGTTTCGGAAGTTAGATATATGTCTCCGGCAACAATAGAAAGACTTCGGTTATCAGCTGGGATTTGGTTATTTGAATTTTCCGGAACAATCCCTTAGGAATACTACTTAAAGCACTTCTTAAAGATTAAACAACCTGGTCCTCTTATTGAATAATTTCCGGCCTGAAAAGATTTTATGCCCTTCTAGGCTAATATAAATTCAAATGGCATTTTACGCATTGCGTCCATCGAACTAATGGCAGTAGGGTACGTATTAAGATGCCGAGGAAACAAAGATGACGATCACATTGAGCGACCAGCTTCCAGACAAGAACGAGTACTTTTCACTTTTTATTACCACAGGCTGGAACACAAGCTACAAAGCAAGTCCTGATGAGCTTGAGAAGACCAATAAGAACAGCTGGCTTGTTATCTCGGCCTACGAAGAGAATAAGCTGGTGGGCTTCGGCAGGGTTGTGACAGACTTTGTTCTACACGCAATGATCTACGACATGATCGTTTTGCCGGACCATCAAGGCAGAGGGATCGGCACGATGATCTTAAAAGCAATAGTGAAAAGGTGCAAAGAACAAGGTATTCGAGATATCCAGTTATTTTGCGCAAAGGGCAAGAGAGCTTTTTACGAACGGAATGGTTTTGATGTAAGAGCCGAAGATGCACCAGGCATGCAACTTAGAAGAGAGAAATAAAATAATATGAAAGGGGTCTAACAGCATGTACTCGGACATCGATGATTCCCCCGACAACTGTGTTTGATCGGACGAACACCCAAATTATTACGGAGGTAGACATTGCTATCGATTTGTTGTTTTTGCAAAACGGAATTAGGCTCGCGCCTTACAATACGTGGTCGAAATTGTCGCCAAAGAAGCAAAGTCAATCTATGAACTAAGAGTAGGCAATTTGCAATTCAAAAGGTATCATTCGCATTGCGCCCATCGAACTAAGGGTGGCGAGCACATAGTTCGGCGGCATCAAGCTTATTTATTAACCCCCCAAGTTTACAGGAATTTTGCCATCTTATCTCACTTCGATGGTTTAGATCCCTCTATTTGAAAATCAAATATTTAGATGTATATTGAGAATGGTTCGATCCGGCCTTCTTGGAATATCGGTCCTCCAAAGGCGGAAGGCGAATTCTGCCCTGGGGAAACTTACCCCGGGTGTGGAGGTGCTTCATAATCACCCCTGCCCAAGAGCTTTCCAGGCACCTATCCCTGCTCATACTATTTGGAGTGCTGGCCGCGTGTAGTGCGGCTACAACTGCAACTGATACTCCATCTTCTGTTTCTGATCAGAGCCTCCCTTCAAGACTCGAGACATTTTTAACAAAGAGATCCAAGGAATCAGGCTTTTCCGGGTCGGTACTTGTCGCAAGAGAGGGCAGGGTTCTTCTCAGTAATGGTTATGGCGAGGCAGACCGGGACAAGAAGATACCAAACACAGCCAAAACGAAGTTCCGCATTGCATCGATCACGAAACAATTCACCGCGATGGCAGTTCTGTTATTGCAGGCGCGAGGCAAACTCAATGTACAGGATCGCGTCTGTTCTTATGTTTCGAATTGTCCCACCGCCTGGGAGACGATCACGCTTCACCATCTCCTAACCCACACATCCGGACTCCCGAATTACTATACTTCCCCGGACTGGGTATTTTTTCAAGCGACACCGATGGCTCCCTCTGATATAACAGCGCACTTCATGGATAAATCGCTGGATTTTCAGCCAGGCGAAAAGTGGAACTACAGCAACTCAGGCTATGTCCTGCTGGGCACAATTATCGAACAAGTTTCCGGCATGACATACGGAGCATTCATCAAAGAGAATATTCTCGATCCATTAATGATGGCAGACACGGGATATCTCGACGATATCGAAGGCCTGGCTGTTGGGTATGCAACCGAAAACACGACAACGCCAGCCAATTTCGAGGATATGTCCGGCCTCTATGCGTCAGGTGGAATGTACTCGACTGTAGGGGACCTATACCTTTGGGACCAGGCCTTATACACGGACAAACTAATCCCGAGAGACCTGCGGGATAAGATCTTCACTTCGTATGCTATGATGACGGACGGCAGTGGATGGGGTTACGGTTATGGCTGGACCGTTGGCGTGCTCGCGAACCATCGAATGGTCGGCCACCCGGGCAGGATCGAAGGATTTTCATCCCTGAATACGTACTACCCCGATGACAAAGTTGTCGTGATCGTTCTCAGCAATCAGCGAGATCCGCCTGCCTATGACATTGGATACCAGTTAGCCAAATATTTTGTCTTTGGATCAAAGTAAGGTATATTAAATAGTTTTTGTCCGGTTCCTTTCGGGATGGAACATCACCATTCGATTTATCCTGCCTTTTGTTGAGCAGCCCGGTCCGCCATTTGCGAACGCAGGACGTGGATGTCCTTATCCACGGTGAAGAGGGCACCCAGGTAGAAGAAGAAGCACAATACCCAGGCAATGATACAGATCCATAAAATGGCATCACTCTTGCCGATGGTTATGGACAGGAAGCCAGCCAGGATCGGAGCGAAGGCTGCGCCGATGTTCTCAACAAAATATTCCACCGCTTGAGCCGTGGATCGCACCTCGGGGACGGTTATGTCATAGACCGTGGCAACCACGTTCGGCGAGGAGAGCGGCATAAAAATTGCAGTAAGGGACATCCAGATGAAGAATGTAGTCCGCTGTTCGATGGGCGTCTGCATCGCAAGATAAAGGAAAAGAGCACCCAGGATCACGCCCACACTCGAGACAATGATGCGCCCCTTGTTGGTGCGCTTGAAGAGCCAATCACCGAGAACGCCGCCCAGGAAATATCCGCCCGCCAGGATGAGAATGACCGGAGCCATGGTAAGAAGCACGGCATCATTGTCATAGCCTCGAACAGCCATCAGATAACCAAAAAAGAAGAAGGTGATGACGTTCCAGGGGAATACACCGGCGAAGCCCTGCAAGAACACGAACCACATGGTTTTCTTTTTGAAGATCTCCCCTGCTTCCTTCCAGGAGAAATGGAACTGCCCAATCTCTTCCATGCCTTCAAATTCAGGCTCGGCCTTGCCGCGCGGCATTTCTTTGACTCCAAAATAGATGAGCACCGCCACAACGAGACCGAGCGAACCGGTGATATAAAAAGCCTGACGCCAGCCTCCGATCATCGGAGCGATGATCAACGCCATGATCATACCGATCAGATAGCCGAGAGGCTGCGCCAACTGAAGAATGCCGTATATCTTGCCGCGTAAGTTGGGACCGAAATAATCAGCGACCAGTGAATACAGACCCGGATAGGAAGAGTCGTCGATGCCGGTGGAGGCGCGGGTCACGAGGAAGGTGCGATAAGTTGGAGCGATTGCGCTGATCCAGGTGGTCAGACCCCAAATAAGGGAAGCCAGAGCCAGGAGTTTGGCGCGCGCATAACGGTCATAGAGATAACCCCAGATGGGATATAAGACCGTGCCGATCAGCAAAGCACCCGAGTTGATAAAACCCCACTGCTGGTCATCGATGCCAAACTGTTTTTCAATAGTGTCCTGCATGGGGCCGATCATCAAACGGTCGGTTTGGTGCAGGAGCATGAAGAGGAAGAAAACG
>Ga0326726_10007084_pt1 | contig 10035 bp, 11 predicted proteins | sample MHFenrmetagenome_2_FD_207603 | JGI IMG/M metagenome (GOLD analysis project Ga0326726, IMG submission 207603) | Lab enriched peat soil microbial communities from Michigan Hollow, Ithaca, NY, United States - MHF15MN | ecosystem: Environmental > Terrestrial > Soil > Wetlands > Peat | place: USA... | reverse complement strand
CTTGCCGGTCGACTTGTTCGTGATCGTGATCTGCCAGATATCACGCCCCTCGAAGGACTTACCGACGGAATAGAGATCGACGATATTCGGGTAATCGACGGCCCACTTGCGGAGGAAGGCCGTAACTTCATCGTAGGTGTGGTAGTGGGAGAAGTCCATCTCGCCGGCGACCTTCGGCTTCGTGAAGTCGTAGGCGACCTTCGGGAAGTAGCTGATTCCATGTCGGTTGCCGCCAACGGTGTACGTCGGCGGCAGCTTCGATTCCTGCCGCCGCCCCGGCGGTCCGAATTCCTGAGCCATGGCTACGACGATCATGACAGCGGCCGCGAGCGTCGCGACCGCAACGAGCCTGAGCACGCGCTTATTCATGCGTCCTCCTCGCGAGAAGAATATCCGGAGGATATGCGGAACGCTCTATCAAGTCAACCGGCTGCGTCGTCATCCGCATTTGTATTTTCGCCGATCCTCTCGGTCCCGATGCCGGCGGCGAGGAGGGAAGTTGATCCGGACATTGGGAAAGTTTAGCCGGGCAGCGTGGCGGACGAGGGCAGCTTCAGGGGAAGCCGCCAAAACGTGTCTGAGCGAGGCGTAGCGGCAGAAAGCGGAGTCCTCGGAGCGACCTGCAAAATCGAGGCTGAGCACTCGAAGCAACGATTTTGATAGATATCTTGGTCGAGTCTTGAAAGTCTTGAGGACACGGACAGAAAGGACGTGTCCCGGTGTCCCGGCGCCGAGTCCGACGCACTGAACGGCGTCTTTAAACTTTCCCAGGACGGGGAAGCTTGCCTCTGAGCCGCCCGGGGCCGGGACGTCAGTCCGGAAGCTGGATGAGGGCGACGGCGAAACAGGCGATGGCCCGCTTCTCGCCGACCGGCCCGAGACCTTCGTTCGTCTTGGCCTTGATGCCCAGGGATGATGCGGGGACGCCGAGGAGCGGACCGAGCGCCGCCTTCATCGCCGCGACGTGGGGACCCATCTTCGGCTCTTCGGCGACGATAACCGTATCGACGTTGACGATCGCCGCCCCGCGCGACCGCAGCAGGCCCATGACGCTCTCGAGCTGATCCAGGCTCCGCGCGCCCTTCGTGCGCGGGTCCGTGTCCGGGAAATGCGACCCGATATCGCTTTCTCCGAGCGCCCCGAGCAGCGCGTCGATGATCGCATGGATGAGCGCGTCGCCGTCGGAGTGCCCGACGAGGCCGGCGCCGAACGGGATGTCGATCCCGCCGAGGACGAGTCGGCGCCCGGCCTCGAGCCTGTGGATGTCGTAGCCGAAACCGATCCTATGCATCGATAAGAGCCTCCGCGATGGAGATGTCGACAGGCGTCGTGATCTTGATGTTCCGGGGATCGCCGGCGACGGCGGTCACGGCGAGCCCGACGCGCTCGACGAGCGTCGCCTCGTCGGTCCCGTAGAACCGGTCCCGGCGGGCCGCGTCCAGGGCTTTCTTCAGGACATCGTAGCGGAATCCCTGCGGAGTCTGGGCCAGGGCCAGGAGCGTCCTGTCGACCGTGCCGGTGACGCGCCCGTCACGGACTTCCTTGACCGTGTCGTCGATGGGCAGGATCGGCACGGCTGCACCGTCGGCGCGGGCCGCGGCGATGACCCGACTGATGAGGTCCGCCCCGACCAGGGGGCGGGCTCCGTCGTGGACCAGGACGACCTCGGGCGCCGACGCCGTCAGAAGGCGGAAACCCTGCCAGACCGAGTCCTGGCGCTTTTCGCCGCCTCGCACGATGTCGATGATCTTGGCATAGCGTATCCGGTAGTGCTTCAGGTCCTGTTCGTCGGGCAGGACGAGCACGACCCCCGCCACCTCGGCATGGGCCTCGAACCGCTCCAGTGTCCATTCGAGAACGGGCTTGGCCCTGAGGTAGGCGAACTGCTTCATCTCTCCGAAGCGCTTGCCGGCCCCGGCGGCGACGATGATGGCCGATGCGCCGGTCATCCGGCCTCTCCCCATTTCTCCATCTCGATGTTCCTTTATAAAGGATGCGCTCAGAAGACGCGCTGCAGGGCCTCGCGGATGGTCTTCACCCCCAGGCATTCGATCTCCGGCAGGTCCTTCCTGTCCAGGGCGGAGAGGTTCCCTGACGGCAGGAGGACCGTCCTGAAGCCCAGAGCCTGGGCTTCCTTGAGCCGGACGAGGGGCTGGCTGACGGAGCGGATCTCGCCGGAGAGGCCGACTTCGCCGAAAAAGGCCATGTCCTGGGGCAAGGGCATGTTCTTAAGGGAGGAGACGACGGCCATCACAACCCCCAGGTCGACCGCGGGCTCTTCGATCGACATGCCGCCGGCCACGTTAAGGTAGATGTCTTCGCCGGCGAAGCTGTAGCCGGCCTTCTTCTCGACCAAGGCGAGGAGCATGGCCGTCCTGTAGTGATCGAGGCCGATGGTCATGCGCCTCGGATTGCCCGCGAACAGGGTCGAGGAGACGAGGGCCTGGATCTCGGCAAGGAGCGGCCGCGTGCCCCTGACCGTGCAGACGACGGCGCTGCCGGGCTCCTCCCGGGGTCGTTCGCGGAGGAAGAACGCGGACGGATTGAGGATGGGCTGCAGGCCCGCCGCGGTCATCTCGAAGACGGCCAGCTCCGAGACCGGGCCGAAGCGGTTCTTCATGGCCCTGAGAACGCGCTGGCTGTGGTCCCGCTCCCCCTCGAAAAGAAGGACGACGTCGACGATGTGCTCGAGCGCCTTCGGTCCGGCGAGCGACCCCTCCTTGGTGATATGGCCGACGAGGAAGGTCGGGATCTGCCGGGTCTTGGCGAAGCGGAAGATCTGGGTGGCCGCTTCCCGGACCTGGCCGATCGTCCCGGGCCCGGACGTCATCTTGGCGGAGAAGACGGTCTGGATCGAATCGACGACCAGGATCTTGGGCGCCAGACGTTCGGCCTGGGCCAGGATGCGTTCGAGGTTGGTTTCGGCGAGCAGGTACAGCAGGCCGTCCCGGACCCCCAGCCGGTCACCCCGGAGCTTGATCTGCTCCAGGGACTCTTCGCCCGAGACATAGAGCACCGAGGCGTTGTCCGCGGCCAGCTCCCGGGCGACCTGGAGCATGAGCGTCGATTTCCCGATGCCGGGCTCGCCGCCGATGAGCACGAGCGAGCCGGAGACGAGGCCGCCGCCGAGGACCTTGTTGAGGTCCTCGATCCCGACGCCGATCCTCTGGCGGGGGATGTCCTGGATGTCCTTGTAGAGGACCGCTTCGGTCGGCGGGTAGGAGATGCCGCCCGAGGTGACCTGCTCCTCCTCGATCTCCTCGACGAGCGAGTTCCATTCGCCGCACGAGGAGCAGCGGCCCATCCACTTGGGATAGCGGGAGCCGCAGCCCTGGCAGATGAAAACCGTCTTGTCCTTCATCCCGGCCCGCCGCGCAACCTGGGATTATTCACGAGCCGAGGCGGCTGCAGATGCAAGGCGTCAAAGGGTGAAGCTGTACTCGGAGTACTGCGAACCCTTTGCAACGAAGCAGATGCGGCCGGATCGGCTTGCCCGAAGGGTGAAAACGCCGCTCTTGGTTCTTCGGAATTGACTGAAGAATGCGGCGTTTTCATGAATAGCCCAGGTTCAGTACTCCGTCGCGAACTGTTCCATGTCGGCAAAGCGGGCGTACTCGCGGATGAAGGCCAGCTGGAGGTTGCCGATCGGGCCGTTCCTCTGCTTGGCGACGTTGACCTCGGCGACGCCCCTGAGGGTCTCGTCGTCCGGATGGTAGAACTCGGGCCGGTAGATGAAGATGACGACATCGGCGTCCTGCTCGATGGCCCCCGATTCGCGGAGGTCCGAGAGCATGGGCTTGGGCTCGCGCCGGCCTTTCTCAGGGGCCCGGCTGAGCTGGGAGATGCCGACGACCGGGATGCGCAATTCCTTGGCCAGCTCCTTGAGGGACCGGGAGATGAAGGACATCTCCTGGTTGCGGTTCTCGAACCGCCCGCTCGTGCGCATGAGCTGGATGTAGTCGACGAAGACGATGTCCAGTCGTTGTTCCATCTTCAGGCGGCGGCTCTTGGCCTTCATCTCCATGATCGTCAGGGCCGGCGACTCGTCGATGAAGATGCGGGCCCGCGATAGGGCCTCGCCGGCGAGCTTCAGCTTTTCGAAGTCGCGCTCGCTGAGGTACCCGGTCCGGGTCTTCTTGATATCGATCTGGGCCTCGGCGCAGAGGAGGCGGATGACGATCTGGGCCTCGGACATCTCCATGGAGAAGAAGCCGACCGCCTTGTCCGTCTTGAGCCCGACGTGGTGAGAGATGTTCAGGCCTAAGGCCGTCTTGCCCATGGACGGCCGGGCCGCCAGGATGACGAGCTCCGAGGGCTGGAATCCGGCCGTCAGGGCGTCGAGATAACGGAACCCGGAGGGCACGCCGGTGACCGCTTCCTTACGGGCGATCGTTTCGCGGATCATCTCCAGGGTCGGCCCGGTCAGCTGGTTCATAGGGCGGAAGCCGGGCTTGATGCGCTGCTCGGCGACCTCGATGATGGCCGCCTGCGCCGCATTGAGCAGCTCGTCGGCGTCCTCCTTCTGGTCGTAGCTATCCTGGATGATCCTCGTCGAGGACAGGATCAGCCGCCGGAGGAGGGCCTTTTCTTTGATGATCTGGGCGTAATATTCGACGTTAAGGTTGCGGGGAACCCCGTCGAGCAGTGTCGCCAGGTAGGAGGCCCCGCCGATCTCCTCCAGGATGCCGGCCCGCTGGGCGTCCTCGGTCAGGCTGAGGAGGTCCACGGGGAGCCCTTTGTCGACGAGCCCGATGATGAGCTCCAGGATCTTGCGGTGGGCGTCCTTGTAGAGGTCCTCCGGCGAGATCGTCGACAGGACGACGTTCAGGTTCTGGTTCTGGACGAGGATCCCGCCGAGGACGGTCCGTTCGGCCTCGAGGCTGTGCGGCGGCGTCTTCTTCAGGAACATCATGTCGAGTTCCATGGCCACCTCAGTCCGGCCGGCTCCCGGCCGGTCACCCTCAGGATTTCCCGGACGCCGTGTCCTCGCTCTTGCCCTCCGCCGTGGCCGTTCCCTCGGCCTCCTCGCGGACGACGACGATCTTTACTTCGGCCCGGTCTTCTGTGCTGATCTTGACCGGGACCGTGAAATTGCCGAGCCGCTTGATCGGCTCGTCGAGCAGGATCTTCTTCTTGTCGATGTCGTAGCCCAGCCCGTCCAGCGCGTCCTTGACATCGCCAGCCGAGACCGAGCCGAAGATGACGTCCTTGTCGCCGGCCCGGCGGGTGAAGGTCAACGAGACCTCGTTGAGCTTCTGGGTGAGCGATTGGAAGGACTTGCGCTCGATCTCCACCTTCTTTTTCAGGGCCTGGCGTTCGATCTCGATCGTTTTGACGTTCGTCGGCGTGACGGCCAGGGCTATCTTCCGCGGGATGAGGTAGTTCCGGCCGAAGCCCGGGGCGACGTTGACGACGTCGCCGCGCCGGCCCAGCTTCTCCACGTCCTGTTTCAGGATGACTTTCATGTCAGTCCTCGACGTAGGGGATCAGGGCCATGAGCCGGGCCCGCTTGACGGCCAGGGCCAGCTTCCGCTGGTGGAAGGCGCACGTCCCGGTGATCCGGCGCGGGGTGATCTTGCCCCGGTCGGGGATGTACTTCTTCAGGATCTCGACGGCCTTGTAGTCGATGCCCCGGACGTCCCTCTGGCAGAACCGGCAGAATTTCCTCTTGGGCGCAAAATACTTCCGGTAGCCGCCCCGTTCGCTGCGCTCGCCTCGTTCGGGCCTTTCGTCTCGCGGCATCTTATTTCTCCTCTTTCACTTCGGCCGGCACGGCGGCCGCCGCCGGGGCGGGGGCCGCGGCCTGGGCGGCCTCTTCGGCACGCCGTTTTTTGTTCTTCCGCCGGGCCAGGTCCCGCGGGTCCTTGAGGACCGTCATGAACCGGATGACGGCGTCGGACTGCTTGAACCGCCGCTCTAGCTCCATGGAGACGTCCCCGCCGCCGTCGTAGGTGAAGAACACGTACACGCCTTCCTGGAATCGTTTGATCGGAAAGGCCAGCCGGCGCTTGCCCCAGATGTCCTGCTTGACCATGCGGCCCTTCTTCTGGGCCACGATCTCGGCCATCTGCTGGATGAGCTGCGTTGTCTCTTCTTCGGAAAGGGCGGGGGAGAGAACGAACCCCGTTTCATACTGTCTCAATGAGACCTCCTTATGGTTTGAGCAGCCCCTCCTCTTTCGGGAGGAGCAAGGGGTCAAAAACCCTATCTTAAACTATTCTCCGGAAAATTCAACTGCCGCGTCGGATGACTCACCCCGCGGTGATGCGACGGCCGGGAATTTCTATGTCCGGGAATTCCCTGTCATCGCCCGGCGACGTCAGCCGATTCTTATTTCCCGGAATCCCCAGTCATCACCTTGTGATGGCAGGGGATTCTTATTTCCCGGGATCCCCAGTCATCGCCTTGCGATGGTTGAAACGGGTCATGGCCCGCTCGATCCCGCCGTCCAGGACCATCTCCAGGGCCTCATCGGCCTGCTCCAGGCCCCGCTCGAGGTCCGCGCGCTCACCCCGCCGGAAGGGCTCGAGGACGAAGTCGGCCGAGTCCCTGCCCGGAGGGAGCGGTCCGATGCCGATCCGAATGCGGGCGAAGTTGTCGGTCCGGATCTCGCCGGCGATCGAGATCATGCCCTTGTGCCTGCCGGGCCGGCCGGCCTTGCGCACCCGGATCTCGCCGAGCGGAATGTCGAGATCGTCGTAGACGACGACGAGGCGCTCGGGCCCGACCTCCTTCGCGGCCAGGGCCGCCCGTACGGCCGTCCCGCTCCGGTTCATGAACGTCTTGGGCAGGACGAGAAGGACCTCCTCGCTGCCGCGGCGGGCCAGGGCCGTGCGGGACTTGAACAGCCGGCCCCGGAGCTCGACGCCCCAGGCCCGGCCCAGGCGCTCGACCAGCATGAAGCCGGCGTTGTGACGCGTGCCCGCGTACTCGTCACCCGGATTGCCCAGCCCCACGACCAGCCACAAGGCCTATTTCTCCGGCTCTTCCTTCTCGGCCCGTTCCTTCTTGATGACCTCGGGCTCCTTCGGCTCTTCGGCCGCCACTTCCCCTTCCGGCTTCTCGCCGGGGAAGACCTCTTCTTCCTTGTGCGGGAGCGAGACCAGGACGAGGACGGTGCCAGGATCCGTCAGGACTTTGACCCCGGCCGGGACCGCCATGCCCTCGACCTTGAACGACTGGTGGATGTGGAGCTCGGAGATGTCGATCGACAGGCTCTCCGGGATGTCCTTCGGCAGGCATTCGACCTCGACCTCACGGTTGACGAAGTCGATGAATCCGCCCTCGGTCTTAACGCCGAACGGCTCGCCGTGGTGGATGATCGGGACCGTGACCCGGATGGGTTTGTCCATCGAGATGCGGATGAGATCGACGTGGAGGAGCTCGTCCGTGGCCGGATTGACCTGCATCTCCTTGATCATGGCGTCGTACGTGTCGCCGTCGATGGCGACCTTGAAGATCGTGTTCTCACCGGTCTCGAGGCGCAGGATCTGGACGATGTCCTTCTTGCTCAGGACGAGGGGTGTCGTTTCCATCGATTCCCCGTAAAGGACGGCGGGGACGAATCCTTGGGCCCGGAGCCGTCGCGCGGCGTTGGTTCCCAGGCCCTGGCGTTTTTCGGTCTTGACGACGATGTTCATCATGTTCTCCTTAGGCGAACAGGGAGCTGACCGAGCTCCCCTCGTTGATCCGCCGGATCGCCTCTCCGAAGAGCTCGGCGACCGAGAGGACGGAGAACCGGCCGGAAGCGGCGGCCTTCTCCGTCAGCAGGATCGTATTGGTCACGAAGATCCGTTCGAGCTTCGATGGGCCGATCCTGTCGAGGGCCGGGCCCGACAGGACGGCGTGCGTGCAGGCGCTGAAGATCCTCTTCGCCCCTTCCTTGGCCAGGGCCTCGACGCTGAGCGTCATGGTACCGGCGGTGTCGACCATATCGTCGAAGATGACGACGTTCTGTCCGGCGACCTCGCCGATGACGTGGAGGACCTTGGCCACGTTCGGCGCCGGCCGCCTCTTGTCGATGATGGCCAGCTTGGCGTTCAGGCGTTGGGCGAATACGCGGGCCCGGCCCACGCCGCCGGCGTCCGGGGAGACGATGGTCAGGTCCTCGAGTTTCAGCGTCTTGATGTGGTTGGCCAGGACGGGAGCGGCCATGAGGTTGTCCACCGGGATCGAGAAGAAGCCCTGGATCTGCGGCGAATGGAGGTCCATGGTCAGGATCCGGTTGGCCCCGGACGTCTCGATGAGGTCCGCCACAAGGCGGGCCGTGATCGGGACGCGGGGGCGGTCCTTCCAGTCCTGGCGGGCGTAGGGGAAGTAGGGGATGACGGCCGTGATGCGGCCCGCGGAGGCCCGCTTGAACGCGTCGATCATGATGAACAGCTCCATGAGGTGGCTGTTCGCATCGTACGAGCCCGACTGGATGATGAAGACGTCCTCGCCGCGGACGTTCTCGTCGATGTAGAAGTGGATCTCGCCGTCGCTGAAACGGTCGAGGACGCAGCGCCCGAGGTCGATCTTCAGATAGTCGACGATCTCCTGGGCCAGGGCCGTGTTCGATGAGCCTGTGAATACCTTCATCGTTTTCCTCGTCTTATATCGTCCGAACTGGGGCGGGAGGATTCGAACCTCCGAATGACGGAGCCAAAGTCCGTTGCCTTACCGCTTGGCTACGCCCCAGCACCGAGCTGGGCCCAATAACTCTCCCGCGGCAGGGTCGCCGCGAGACGGGCGTCCGACGTGCCGGGGAGCCTCCTCCGCGCCGCCTCGGCGCTCGCCGTGTCGGGGAACAGACCGTACACCGCCGAGCCCGAACCACTGACCTGGGACACCAGGGCCCCCTGCTCCCGGAAAAAGCTTGTCCAGCGGGCGAGCTCGGGATGGGCCCGGAAGATGACGCGTTCCAGGTCGTTTTCCAAGAGTCCGAAGTCTCTGGACTCCAGAAAGCGCATAATTTTACTGATTTTCGCCGGGGAAGTCAAGGACGGCACGATGCCGGCGTAGATCGACGGCGTGGAGATCGGGTAGGCCGGGAAGAGGAACAGGCAGGGGAGAGGGGCCAGGTCCGGAAGGGGCGTGAGCCTGTCGCCGATCTCTTCCCCCAGGCAGAGCCCCCCTTTAAGAAAAAAGGGGACATCGGCTCCCAGGCCCCTGGCAAGGCGGGCGAGCTCGACCGGCCCCAGGCCGAGGCCCCATATCCCGTTGAGAGCCAGGAGCGTCGCCGCGGCGTTCGAGCTTCCGCCGCCGAGGCCGCGACCGGCGGGGATCGCCTTCCTGACGGCGATCCTGGCGCCCTTGACTGCTTCGCTCGCACCATGGAGCAGCCGGGCGGCCCTGAGCACGAGGTTCGTCCGGTCCCAGGCGATGGAGGGGTCGTCCCCGGTGATGTCGAGGACACCGTCCGGGGCCAGTTCGAAGTCGAGCTCGTCCGAGAGAGAGACTGTCTGAAAGAGCGTCCGGATATCGTGATAGCCGTCCGGTCTCTTGCCGACGATCTCGAGTCCGAGGTTGATCTTGGCGAACGACTTGACGATCATCGGTCCAGGAGCTCCAGGATCTCCTCCCACGTCTTCGGGGAGAAGGCGCGGAGGAAGGCGAGGTCGAAGACCTCCTCCCGCGGCAGGGGGTTGAAGCCGAGCTTGAGGACCTTCACCCGGCCGGAAGTCCCCGGGCCTTCGAGGCGGATCTCCCGCGGCACGCCGTCCCCCGGAAAGAATTCCCGGACCGTGAACGAGAACCCGCCGCGGACGCCTCGCGCGAGACGCCCCGCGTCGTCATGGCCGACGCTCCAGCTGCTCCCCCCCTCCCATCCCGCGCCGGCCTCTCTGTCGGCCGGCCAGGTCCCTGAGAGAAGTCCAACGGCTTGGTCCGGGAGAAGGGCGACACCGAGGAACTTCTCCATCATGATCTCGGCACTATCCTCGGCATAGACCCTCCGGCCCGGCAGGACGAACCAGGCCCTGTCCCCGCGAAATAAGATGATGAAGGCCGTTCGACCGACGGGATCGACAGCTTCGATCCGCCCGAACCCGGGCC
>Ga0326726_10007083_pt1 | contig 10036 bp, 7 predicted proteins | sample MHFenrmetagenome_2_FD_207603 | JGI IMG/M metagenome (GOLD analysis project Ga0326726, IMG submission 207603) | Lab enriched peat soil microbial communities from Michigan Hollow, Ithaca, NY, United States - MHF15MN | ecosystem: Environmental > Terrestrial > Soil > Wetlands > Peat | place: USA... | reverse complement strand
CGCGTCCGGTTCGGCGATGAGGGCGCAGACCTTCGTCGATCCGATGTCGAGGCTGACGAGGTACGAAGCGGGTTTCGGCATCCGTGGTTCCCTCAGGTCTTCCCGCGCCCGGGGTCGCCGGGCGCTTTCAGCACGATGCGTCCCGAAAAGCGCAGATCCGCCTCGGTCGCAGGCAGGGAGTGGCGGTCGAGCTCGGGGCGGAGGGCGAGAAACGCGCGCCAAAGCGGAGCGGCGCGTCTCGGCTCGGCGCCGTCGGGCCCGAACAGGAGGCAGGCCTTGGCGATGCGGTCCGTCACGGCGAAGCCCTCGGGCACGAGGACGATGCCCGACACGCGCGCCAGGAGCTCGGGATCCTCCTCCCGAAGGATCTCGAGGAACTTCGCGCCGCGCGCGAGCGCCGCCGCGTCGGACGCGCCGGAGAGAACCACGAAGTCGTCGTTCTTCGAGAGAGCGCGGCCCGTGTACGGGCCGATGAAGCTGCCTCCGCGGTCGATCGTCCAAAGCTCGCCGTCCCTGTCGGCGCGCGCCACGAGCGCGACGGGCGGCCGTGCCACGACGCGCACGGCGATCGTGTCCGGCACGATTCGACGTGCCGTCGCGGACGCGACCCACGAGCGCTTCGACAGCTCCGCTACCGGCTGGTCGAGATCGAGAAAGAGGAGCGGGCGTCCGATCCAGCCGTCCGTCAGCTCTTCCGCTTCTGACCGCCGCGCTTCCGGCACGCCCTCGAGGACGACGCGATTCACGGTGAAGCGCGGGTGCGTCCGCAGGAGGAGGAGCCCCGAAAGGCCGAGGACCACGAGGAGGAGGGCTACCGTGGCCGGCACGAGCAGCTGCCGTCCCGCGCGGCGCCGCATGGGGCGCACGGTGCGAGAGGCGGGGAGACGGTAGAAAGGGCTCATTCGGATTTCCTGGAAGGGGTGTGTGACCTAAGAAACTCTTCTCCGAACTGGTTTACATCGCCGGCCCCCATCGTGAGGAGAAGGTCCCCTTCCTTCACTTCCTCCTCGAGAGCGCGTCCGATGTCCGCGCGGTCCGCGACGTAGCGCGCGGCCCTGTGTCCGCGCGCGGTCGCCGCCTCGGCCACGAGCGCGCCTGTCACGCCGTCGCGCGGCGCCTCCCGCGAGCCGTAGATCGGCGCCACGAGCAGAACGTCCGCGTTCAGAAACACCGCCCCGAAGGTCGCCGCGAAGTCTTTCGTGCGGGAGTAGAGATGCGGCTGGAACAGCGCGACGACCCGCCGGTCCGGATACGATTGGCGGGCGGCCGCGAGCGTCGCGGCCACCTCCGTCGGGTGGTGCGCGTAGTCGTCTACCACCACGATGCCGCCCGTCTCTCCTTTCTTCTCGAAACGCCGGATCACGCCCGCGAACTCTCCGAGCGCGCGGGACGCGATCCCGAACGGAATCGACAGTTCACGCGCGACGGCGAGCGCCGCGAGCGCGTTCTTCACGTTGTGAAGGCCCGGCACCTTGAGAGCGACGGCGCCCATGAAGTCGCGCCCCGCGGTCGCGACGAACCGGGAGCCCGTCCGCTCCAGCACGAGGTCGCGCACCGTCACGTCGGCCTGAGGCGTCAGGCCGAACGTCAGGACGCGGCGCGAGACGAGAGGCCGGATTTCCTGCACGTTCGGGTCGTCCAGACCGAGGATCGCGGCGCCGAAGAAAGGCACGCTTCGCGCGAAGCGCGCGAACGTCTCCTGAATGTCCGCGAGGTCGCGGTAGGTGTCGAGATGCTCGAGGTCGATGTTGTTCACGACCGCCAGCATCGGCGAGAGCGCGAGGAACGACCGGTCGAACTCGTCGGCTTCGGCCACGAGGTATTCCCCGTGCCCGAGCCGGGCCGTGCCCACCTCGCGCATGCGGCCGCCCACGATGATCGTGGGGTCGAGACCCGCCGCCATCAGGATCGCGCCGGTCATGGACGTCGTCGTCGTCTTGCCGTGCGCGCCCGAGATCGCGATTCCCCGCTTGACGCGCATGACCTCCGCGAGCATTTCGGCCCGCTTGATGACAGGAAGGCCGGCGGCCCGGGCGGCGGCGACTTCGGGATTGCTCTCGTTGACCGCGCTCGAATAGATGACGACGTCCGCGCCGGACGTGTTTTCGGCCCGGTGGCCCTGGTGCACCTGGATGCCGAGGCTCTTCAGGCGGTTCGTCGTCTCCCCGAGCGCGAGATCCGAGCCGGTCACGTCGAGTCCGACGCTTTTCAGCAGCTCGGCGAGGCCGCTCATCCCGATGCCGCCGATCCCCACGAAATGAAGGCGCTTGACCCTCAGGAAATTCATGCCGCCTCCACCTCGAACAGCAGATCGCACAGCCGCGAAGCCGCGTCCGGATGAGCGGAGCGGCGCGCCGCCTCGCCCATCTCGAGGAGGCGCAACGGGTCGCCCAGAAGGCCGAGAAGCGCCGAGGCGAGAGTCTCGTCCGTCGCCTCGGCCTCCGTGAGAACCACGGCCGCGCCACTCGACTCGAGAGCCCGGGCGTTCGCCTCCTGGTGAGCGTGCGTCGCCGCGGCGAACGGCACGAGGAGCGCGGGGCGGCCGGCCGCCGCGATTTCGGCGATCGTCATCGCGCCCGCGCGCGCGACGATGAGATCCGCTGCCGCGTACGCGGCGGCCATGTCGTCGAGAAATTCGTGAACGAACGATCGGTCGGCAGGAAGGCCGAGCCTCGCGTACGACGTCACGACCTCGCCGGCGTGATCCTTTCCCGCCTGGTGCACGACGTCGAAAGCGATCCCCGCCGCCGCGACTCGAGCCAGCGCGGGAGGCACGAGGCGATTCAGGATCTGCGCGCCCTGGCTGCCGCCGACGACGAGAATCCTCAGGCGCCGATGCCTCTCTCGCGAGACGAGGGAGGGGATCTCGAAAAAGTCCTTTCGAACCGGATTGCCCGTCACGATCGCTCCGGGCAGCGCCGCGGCCGCTCGCGCGGTGCCGACCGCGATGCGCTTCGCCACGCGCGCGAGCAGGCGGTTCGTGAGGCCGGGAACCGCGTTCTGCTCGTGAATCAGCGTCGGCACGCGGCGCGCCCACGCCGTGGCCACGAGCGGGCCCGAAGCGTAGCCCCCGACGCCCACGACGGCGCGCGGAGTGTGCCGCGCGAGAAGGCGCAGCGAATCGACGAACGCCAGCGGCAGCATGAGAAATCCCCCGAAGCGCGCGCGCCAGCCCTTCCCCACGAGGCCCTTCGCGCGCACGAGCTCGAGGGGGTATCCGGCCTTCGGTACGAGGGTTGTCTCGAACCCGCGCGCGGTGCCCACGAACACCACGGGTGCGCCCGGCCGCCGCCGCCGGATCTCGCCGGCCAGCGCGAGCGCCGGGAAGACGTGCCCGCCCGTCCCTCCTCCCGCGATGAGAAAGCCGCGCTCCGTCATGACGCGTGCTGCGAGAGGTTGAGGAGGATCCCGACCGCCAGGAGGTCGGCGAAGAGCGCCGACCCGCCGTACGAGAGAAACGGCAGCGGGATCCCCTTGGTGGGCAGGAGCGAGAGGACGACGGAGATGTTGACGAGAGCCTGCACGACGATCATCACGGAGAAGCCGATCCCCAGAAGTCGGCCGAAGGAGTCGGGAGCGTTCGCGGCAGCCCGGACGCCGCGCGCGAAGAGGAACCCGAACAGCGCGAGGACGGCGGCGCAGCCGATGAGTCCCAGTTCCTCGCCCACGATCGCGTAGATGAAGTCCGTGTATGGATAGGGCAGAAAGAAGAGCTTCTGCTTGCCGTGCCCGAGGCCGAGGCCCGTAATGCCGCCCGTGCCGACGGCGATGAGCGACTGGATCGCGTGAAATCCCCGGCCGAGGGGGTCCGCCTCCGGATGCAGGAATGCCATGAGGCGGTCGCGCCGGTACTGCGCCGTCCACACGAACGCCGAGAGCGTGGGCACGAGAAGCAGCGCCGAGCCGAGAAAGTACTTCAGCGGAAGGCCGGCGAAGTAGAGCATCGCGCCGGCGATCACGAAATACGTGAGGGCGGTGCCGAAGTCGGGCTCGAGGAGGACGAGGCCCGCAAGCAGGGAGACGAGCCCGAGAATCGGGAGCAGCGTCCGCGTGGGGTGCGTGACCTCCCTCTCCCGGCGCGCCAGGAGCGCCGCGAGTGCGACGACGAGGCCGACCTTCGCGAACTCCGAGGGCTGGATCGACTTGACGATGCCGAACGACAGCCAGCGCCGCGCGCCATTGACGGGAGCCCGAAGGAGAACCGCCACGAGCGCGCCCACGAGAAGGACGAGAGAAACGCCGATGAGGCGCGGGTCGTTCAGGCGACGATAGTCCATCGACATCGCCAGGAACGCGAGGACCGCACCGACGACGACGGCGATCGTCTGCTTGATCACGAAGAAATAGGCGCCGGCCGGAGCCGCCGACGTCGGCAGGTAGATCTGCATCGCCGACGCGCTGTAGATCATGAGGAGGCCGAGGAACACGAGAAGCACGACGGATCCGAAGAGAAGTCGGTCGAAGGCGAGTTTCCGGGCCATCAGCGCCTTCCCGCCGCCGCCCGCTCGAGGAGCGCTTTCACGAGGGACTCGAACACCTCGCCACGGTGCTCGAAGTCGCGGAACTGGTCGAACGAGGCACACGCGGGTGAGAGGAGCACGGCGTCGCCGGGCTCCGCGTGGGAAGCGGCGTCCTCGATGGCCTTCTCGAGCGTCCCGACGGCCTCGAGGGCGACGCCGGGCAGGGTTCCGAGTGCCTGCGCGATCGCCGGCGCCGCCTTGCCGATGGCGAGAATCTTCCGGCACTTCCGCGCCGCGAGGGGGCCGAGCCGCCCGAAGTCGTCGCCCTTGTCCTTCCCGCCGAGGATGAGGTGCACCCTGTGGTCCTCGAATCCCTCGAGGCTCTTCAGCGTCGCGTCCACGTTCGTGCCCTTCGAGTCGTTCCAGTAGGCGACACCGTTCACCGTGCGCACGAGCGCCGTGCGATGCGGCAGACCGCGAAACGTGCGCAAGGTCTCGACGGCGGCCTCGGGCGTGACGCCGAGCGGCAGCGTCGCGGCGAGAGCGGCGAGGGCGTTCTCGACGTTGTGAGCACCCGGCAACGCGAGATCCGACCGCTTCGCGACGATCCGCGGGCCCTTGCCCGTCACGTCCGCGAGGAACAGGTCGTCGGCGAGCCAGGCTCCGAGCCCTGGCGAGTGACGCCGCGAGAACGCGAGGCGCCGTGCGCGCGGCCTCACACGTGCGACGAGCGGGTCGTCCGCGTTCAGGACCGCGACCTGCGCCTCGCGTTGATTCTCGAAGATGCGCGCCTTCGCCGCGCCGTAGTCGTCCATCGACCGGTAGCGGTCGAGGTGGTCGGGCGTGAGGTTCAGGTGAACCGCGACGTCGGGCGCGAACCTCCGGATGCCTTCGAGCTGGAAAGACGACAGCTCGACGACCCACGTGCGAGGCGCGGTGCCGCCGTTCGCCCCTTCCCTCGTCGCGAAGTGGATCCACGGCGTCCCGAAGTTTCCGCACGCCACCGCGTAATGGCCCGCGCTCTTCAGGAGGGCGGCGGCGAGCGCCGTGGTCGTGGACTTTCCGTTCGTACCCGTGACGCCGACGACGACGCCTGGCAGGAGGCGCGAGGCCAGCTCGATCTCCGCTACGACGGGCACCGCCCGCGCGCGCGCTGCGTCGAAGACGGGCAGCGCCAGCGGGATTCCGGGCGACACGACGACGAGGTCGATGCCGTCGAGGAGAGACTCGGGATGCCCCCCGAGGACGTACCGCACACCGGGGCGCTCGGCGAGACCCTCGAGGTCGGCCCTCAGGTCCGTCCCGGTTACCTCGACCCCGTGCTCGGCGAGCGCCGCCACGGCGGCACGGCCCGAGCGTGCGAGCCCGAAGACCGCCGCAGAGCGGATCTCGGGCAGGTCGGGTCCGAGCGAGAGCGTCATCGGAGCTTCAACGTGGAAAGCGCGAAGAGCGCGAAGAGGATCGCCACGATCCAGAACCGGATGATGACCTTCGACTCCGGCCATCCGGCGAGCTCGAAGTGGTGGTGGAGCGGCGCCATCTTGAAGATGCGCTTGCCACGCAGCTTGAACGAGCCGACCTGCAGGATCACGGAGGCGGCCTCGACGACGAAGAGACCGCCCACGAGGACGAGCAGGATCTCCTGCTTGATGAGCACGGCGACCGTTCCGAGCGCGGCCCCGAGCGCGAGCGAGCCCGTATCGCCCATGAAGACCTCGGCTGGATGCGAGTTGAACCAGAGGAACCCGAGCGACGCGCCCACGATTGCCGCGCAGAAGACCGCGAGTTCGCCCGTGCCCGGCACGGACGGCACGAGGAGGTAGCCCGCGGCTTTCGCGTTCCCCGCGATGTACGCGAGGATCGCGAACGTGGCCGACGCGACGAGCGTCGCGCCGATCGCGAGCCCGTCGAGACCGTCCGTGAGGTTCACGGCATTGGACGAGCCCACGACGACGACCGTTACCAGGAGGACGTAGAAGAGGCCGAGGTCAGGGTGGACGTTCTTCAGGAACGGAAGGGCGATGTGCGTGGCGTCCGCGCGCGCCTCGAAGAGCTTCACCGATGCCCACGCCACGCCGAGCCCGATCGCGGTCTGCAGAGCCAGCTTCTGGCGACCCGAGAGACCGCGGTTGCTCCTCCGCGACACCTTGCGCCAGTCGTCTCCGAGGCCGATGAGCATGGCGAGGACGGTCGCGACGAGCGCGACCCACACGTAGCGATTCGAGAGGTCGGCGAAAACGAGCGTGGGCACGACGATCGCCAGGTTGATGAGAACGCCGCCCATCGTGGGCGTGCCCGCCTTCACCTGGTGGCCTATCGGCCCTTCCTCGCGGATGGACTGGCCGATCTGCTTCGCGCGCAGCCAGCGGATCAGGGCGGGCCCGAGGAAGATCGAGAGGAGGAGCGCCATCAAAGCCGCATTCGCCGCCCGGAACGTGATGTACCGGAAGACGTTGAAGAGCGGCAGCCGGCCGTGCAGCGGGTAGAGCAGCCAGAGGATCATCGCGCCGCCGTCTCACCTCTCGAGAGAAGCTCTTTTGCGACGAGGCGGTCGTCGAACGGCAGCCTGTGGCCGCCGACGATCTGGCTCGTCTCGTGCCCTTTGCCAGCCACGAGGACGACGTCACCGGCGCGCGCGAGCGCGAAGGCCTCGGCGAGCGCCTCGCGGCGGTCTGCCACGTAATGCGCGGTCTTTCCTGCCGCCTCGACTCCCGCGCGCACGTCGCGAAGGATCGCTTCGGGCTCCTCCGAGCGCGGGTTGTCCGACGTCACGACGACCTCGTCGGCGAGCAGCGCCGCGATGCGGCCCATCTCCGGGCGCTTCCCCTTGTCGCGGTCGCCGCCGCATCCGAACACGGCGATCACGCGGCCGCCTCTCGCCGCCGCAATCGGCCTGACCGTCCGGAGCACGCCCTCGAGAGCGGCGGGCTTGTGCGCGTAGTCCACGAGGACCGTGAATCCCCGCGTGTTCGTCACCGCTTCGAGGCGTCCGGGGACGTTCGTCACCGACTCGAGGCCCGCTCTGATCTCGGCGGGCGTATAGCCGAGCGCGACGCCGGCGGCGGCAGCCGCCAGGAGGTTCTCGGCGTTCGACCTTCCAAGAAGAGAGGAATCTATCGTCAATCGGGCTCCAGATTCGTTCGTTCTCTCACGCTTCAGCTGGGCTTGCGTCACGTTTGATTCTTCTTCGAAGGGGAATCGGGCTTTGACCTCGACCACGAGTCTCGTTCCGGTGAGTCCCAGCGTCGCGCGCCCGAGAACCGTCGCGAAGAGACCCGACTCCCCTCCAGCCGCCGCCGCCAGCGCCACGGCCCCCGCGAGCGCCGCCGGCCGGGTCTGCTCGACTCCCTCTTCACCTTCCAAGAGAAATCCAACGGTTCTCTCCGCGACCAGTCGGCTCGCGAGCCTCCGCCCATGCTCGTCCCCGAGATTGACGACAGCCTTCCCCCCGGGCTTGAGCATCGAGAAGAGGCGCACTTTTGCCTCGAAGTAGTCGTCCATGTCGCGATGGAAGTCGAGGTGGTCGCGCGAGAGGTTGAGGAAGATCGCGACGTCGAACGAGCAGCCCGCGAGTCGCTCGAGGACGAGCGCATGCGACGAGCACTCCAGGATCGCGGCCGAGCCGCCGTCCGCAACGAGCGCGCCGAGCATCGGCTGCAGCTCCGTGGCCTCCGGCGTCGTATGCGGCGCTGGAATCGCCGCCGCGCCGCCGCCGCGGTAAACGATCGTACCGAAAAAACCGCGCATTTGATGGCGGAGGGCGAGAAGGCCGTCGAGGAGGTACGTCGTCGTCGTCTTGCCGCTCGTCCCGGTCACACCTGCCATCACGAGCCGCTCCGACGGCCGGCCCGCGAGGAGCGAGGCCACGAGGCCCGCGGAGCGGCGGGGGTTCTCGACCTCGAGATACGGCACGGCCGTGGCGTCGGGCGCGGGCGCCCGGCCAAGCGCCGCGACGGCGCCGCGCGAGACCGCATCCGCCACGAACCGGCGCCCGTCGGTCTTCAGGCCGGGCAGCGCGGCGAACAGCGTGCCCTTCCTCGCGGCGCGCGAGTCGTGCGTGACGGCGAGAACCTCCGGGTCGCCGGTGGAGCCGCTGCGCCGGTGCGGAAGATCCGCGGCGAGCGCCGAAAGCCTCATGGCGTCTCTCCCGGCGCGACCTGCCGTGCAAGTTGGAGCGCGCAGAAGCCTCCCCGCTCGGCGAGCGACCCCGCCGACGGTTCCTGCGAAACGACGAACCCAGTTCCCGAGAGTCGTGCGGAGAGGCCGCGAGACGCGAGAAGCCGTACGGCGTCACGCGCGCTCTTGCCGGAGACGTCCGGCACGCGGTCCTCGCTCTCGCCGACCCTCTCCGACCGGTTCGCGGCGGGCACGAGGTCGTCGGCATTCAGACGCGCGCTGAGCGAGACGGCCGCGGCGCCCGCCCCGAGGTCCGCGGTGAGGATGGAGGGACGCGTGACGCCGACGGGAGCCGGGGGCTCCCGCAGGATCCCGAGGACGTCCGCTCCAATCGCGGAGAAGACCGGCGCCGCGACCTCCGCGCCGTAAGTCTTCCCCTTGGGCTCGTCCACGACGACCGCGATCACGACGCGCGGCCTGTCGGCGGGGACAAAGCCTATGAAGGATGCGACGTAACGGTCCTTCGAATACCCGGCGCCAGGCACCGCCTTTTGCGCCGTGCCCGTCTTGCCAGCGGCGGTGTAGCCCGGAATCGCGGCCGCTCTTCCCGTTCCCATCTCGACGACCCTCTCGAGGAGGATCCGCAGCCGGCGTGCCGTGTCCTCGCTCATGAGGCGCCGCGGAGCGGGTCGCTCGATTCTTCGATTCGCCGCATCCGGGCTCCGATTCGAATCCTGGATCGAGTCCACGAGATGGATCGGCGGCAGCACGCCGCCGTTCGCGATCGCGGCGTACGCGCGCGCCATCTGGAGCACGGTGACTCCGATTTCCTGGCCGAACGCCATCGTCGGCAGCGTGAGCGCGCTCCAGCCCGACGTGTCCGCGAGAAGGCCGGCGGTCTCCCCTTCCAGCTCGATGCCCGTCTTTTCTCCGAATCCGAATGCCCGGACCGACTTGTAGAACGAGGCGCGGCCGAGCGTCATCGCGACATGTGCGATCCCGATGTTCGAGGAATGCGCGAGGATGTCCCCGATCGTCAGCGTACTCCAGCCTTTTCCGCCGTGCTCGTGTATCGTGTTCGTCCCGATCGTGAGCGTGCCGCCACCGCAGTCGATCGGGTCGTCGAGAGAGATCGTCCCGGAGTCGAGCGCGGCCATAGCCGCCACGATCTTGAACGTCGAGCCGGGCTCATAGACGTCCGCCAGCGGCCGGCAGCGCCGAGCCTCCGCGTCCACGTCGCCGTAGCGGTTCGGATCGAACGTGGGGAACGAGGCGAGCGCGAGAATCGCGCCCGAGGCCGGATCGAGCACGACGGCGGAGGCTCCCCGTGCACGGGATTCCTCCATGACTTTCGCGAGCTCGCGCTCGACCGCGTGCTGGATGGACGTCCGGAGCGTGAGAGTCAGCCGCGCGCCCTCGTAGCCCTCGCGCGGCGCCTCGCCGCCCTCGCGCGCCCGCGC
>Ga0326726_10007082_pt1 | contig 10036 bp, 5 predicted proteins | sample MHFenrmetagenome_2_FD_207603 | JGI IMG/M metagenome (GOLD analysis project Ga0326726, IMG submission 207603) | Lab enriched peat soil microbial communities from Michigan Hollow, Ithaca, NY, United States - MHF15MN | ecosystem: Environmental > Terrestrial > Soil > Wetlands > Peat | place: USA... | reverse complement strand
CAAATACTTCTTCGAAGTGCACGATGCCGCCAGCGGAAGGATCCTCTACTCGCGCGGGTTCAGCTCGATCTACGGCGAGTGGGAAACGACGGCGGAGGCGAAGGACGTCAACCGGACATTCTCGGAATCACTCCGGTTTCCCGCGCCCGACAAGCCCGTGCGCATCATCGTGCAGAAGCGGGACGCGAGAAACGTGTTCCGCGACGCCTGGACGCTGACCGTCGATCCCGCCGACAAGTTCATCGCCCGCAATACGGCCGCGCCCGACGCCGGAGCGCTGATCAAGTTGCATGAAGCCGGCGATCCTGCGACCAAGCTCGACCTGCTGATCCTCGGCGACGGCTACACGGCGCGCGAGCGGTCCAAGTTCGAGCGCGACGCGAAACGCCTCGTCGACACGTTGTTCAAGACGTCGCCCTTCAGGGAGCGGCAGGGCGACATCAACGTCTGGGGGCTCGTGCCGCCCGCCGCGCAGTCCGGCGTCTCGCGGCCGTCGCAGCACATCTACCGGCGATCGCCCGTCGGCGCGACGTATGACGCGTTCGATTCCGAGCGCTACGTGCTGACGTTCGAGAACAAGGCGTTTCGCGACATCGCCGCGAACGCGCCGTACGACGTCGTCGAAATCCTGGTCAACAGCGCGACGTACGGGGGCGGCGGCATCTACAATCTCTACAGCACCGTTGCGGCGGACAACGCGTACTCCGCCTACGTCTTCGTCCACGAATTCGGGCATCACATCGCCGGCCTTGCCGACGAGTACTACACGTCGGACGTCGCGTATCTGCCGGCGGCCGATCGGGTGGAGCCATGGGAGCCGAACGCGACGGCGATGCTCGATCCCGCGGCGCTCAAGTGGAAAGATCTCGTCGCCGTCGCGACGCCGGTGCCGACACCGTGGCCCAAGGACGCGTTCGAAGCCTACGCGAAGGACGTGCTGCAGAAGCGGCGCGCGATTCGCGCCGCGGATCGGCCCGAGTCCGAGATGGACGCGCTGTTCCGCGATCAGGAAAAACACGACACGGCGCTGCTCAACGAGGGCGCGCACGCCCGGGTCGTAGGGGCGTTCGAGGGCGCCAACTACGAGGCCCGCGGCTACTTCCGTCCGCAGGCGGATTGCATCATGTTCACCCGCAACAACGTCCCGTTCTGCCTCGTCTGCCGCCGGGCCATCGAGCAGATCCTCGATCTTTACAGCAAGCGGATGTAGGCCGGGTCCTTTTGGACCCGGCGGCCCGGGCGCGCTTGACGCCACCCGAGAAATTCGCTCAGACTAACCCCTTCCACCTTAACCACGAGGCGCATCATGCAAGACGATTTCGACAACGGATCGGGAATACCAGATGAGGAAATTGGCGGCGGGCCGGTGACGGACCTGACCGACGACCTCGTCTCAGGCGGCGCAGAGCATGAAGCCGCGGGCGAGCCGGCGGGGCGGTCGTCTGGCCCGGCGCGCGCGCGCTCGTCCTCCGCGGCCCCGGCGAGGAAGGCGGCGGCCAAGCCCGCCAAGAAGGCCGCGAAAGCCAAGGCGAAGGCGAAGCCGGCGAAGAAAGCCAAGAAGGCCAAGCCCGCGAAGAAAAAGGCCAAGCCGGCGAAGAAGTCGGCGAAGAAAAAGAAGGCTGGCAAGAAACGCTAGCCGTCGACTAACGACTATCGTCAGGGTGAGGTGGCCGAGTGGCTGAAGGCGGCGGTTTGCTAAACCGTTATACGGCCCAAAAGCTGTATCCAGGGTTCGAATCCCTGCCTCACCGCCAGAACCGCTTTCGATGAATTTGGAAATTGAGTCATCTGGTCATGTGGTCATTTGAAGAAGGCAAATGAACCAGTCAATGACCAGATAACCAGATGACTCGATGACCAAATTAACCCGCCAGTGATCCCGCGAGTCCGTTTTGCCCCGTCACCGACCGGGTACCTGCATGTAGGCGGGGCGCGGACCGCGCTCTTCAACTGGCTCTTCGCGCGGCGCCACGGCGGCGCGTTCGTCCTCCGCATCGAGGACACCGACACCGAGCGATCGTCGGACGAGATGGTGACCGGGATCCTCGACGGCCTGCGCTGGCTCGGCCTGGACTGGGATGAAGGCCCCGGCGCGGGCGGTGACCACGGCCCGTACTTTCAGTCCCAGCGCATCGATCGTCATCGCGCCATGGCGGCGCAACTCGTCGCGAGCGGCAGCGCGTACTACTGCTACTGCACGCCCGAAGAGCTCAAGAGAAAGCGGGAGGCCGGTGAAAAGGAGGCTGGCGGCTGGATTTACGATCGCACGTGCCTCCGGCTGACGGCGGACGAAATCGCCGCGCGCGAGCACGACAAGCGGCCGCGCGCCGTTCGCTTCCGCGTCCCGGCCGGCATCGTCGGCTTCGAGGATCTCGTCCACGGCCCGATCGAGATCGACGGCACGACGATCGAAGACTTCGTCATCTTGCGCTCCGACGGCAACCCGACGTACCAGCTGTCGGTCGTGTCGGACGATGTGGAGATGAAGATCTCGCATGTGGTGCGGGGCGACGATCACATCTCCAACACCCCGAAGCAGATCCTGCTGTATCGCGCGGTCGGCGCCGGCGTTCCTCGATTTGCGCACGTGCCGCTGATCCTCGGGCCGGACAAGAAGCGCTTGAGCAAGCGTCACGGCGCGACGTCCGTCATGGAGTACGCGCGTCAGGGATTCCTGCCGGAAGCGATGATGAATTTCCTCGCGCTGCTCGGCTGGTCGCCGGGCACGAATCAGGAGCTCTTCACGCGAGCGGAGCTCGCCGCCGCCTTCACGCTCGACGGCATCAGCGGCGGCAACGCCGTCTTCAATCCCGAGAAGCTCGACTGGTTCAACCAGCAGTACATCATGCGACTCGGTCTCGACGACCTTGCGGCGCGGATCACGCCGATGCTCGAGACGGCGGGCCTGTGGAGCGACACCTATCTCGTCGAACGCCGCGCCTGGTTCTTTGCGATTCTCGACCTGCTGAAGCCGCGCGCCAAACGGCTCGACGACTTCGCGTCGCAGGGGCGGCTGTTCTTCTCCGACGCGATCGAGTACGACCCGGCTGCAGTGGAGAAACACCTGCGCGGCGACGGCATGGCGGCGCACCTGGCTGCGCTCGATCAGGCGTTCGCCGCGCTGCCGGCGTTCGACGCCGCGTCCACCGAGGTTGCGCTCCGATCGCTCGCCGACGCGCGCGGCGTCAAGGCCGGGGCACTCATACACGCGGTGCGCGTCGCCGTGACGGGTAAGACTGTGAGCCCGGGACTGTTCGAGGTGCTGGCGCTGCTGGGACGGGACCGCGTGCATGCGCGACTTGGCCAAGTGGGGCAGATAGGGCAGGTGGGGCAGGTAGGGAATATGTAGGGCGGGTCCTTTCGGACCCGCCGCCGAAACATGACCGACGAACAACTCAAGACGTACGCCGAGCTGATCGTGAAGGTCGGCCTCAATCTGCAGGCCGGCCAGCGGCTGCTGATCGTCGGACCGCTGGCGAACGGTGGCGTCGCGCTCGAGGCGGCTGGCCTCGTGCGCTGCGTGGCCGCCGCGGCGTACCGCGCGGGCGCGCCGCTGGTGGAGGCGATCTGGGGCGACGCGCCGCTGCTGTCGGTCCGCTTCAACGAGGCGCCGCGCGCGTCGTTCGCCGAATACTCGGCGTGGCTTCCACACGCGCTGGTCGCGCACGTCGACGCCGGACACGCCGTCCTCTCGATTTATGCCAACGATCCCGATCAGCTGAAGGACCAGCCGCCGGATCTCGTCGGCGCCGTGCAACTCGCGACAGCACGCCACGTGAGCGGTTTCCGGGAGCGCATTTCGCGCAACGGAACCAACTGGTGCGTCGCCGCCGCCGCCGAGGCCGCCTGGGCCGCGAAAGTATTTCCGCAGGCGCCGCCTGACCGGCGGATGCAGGAGTTGTGGAACGCGATTGGCCGATTGTGCCGCCTCGATTGCCCGGACCCGATTGCCGCCTGGGAGACGCACCTCGGGGCGCTCGCGGCGCGCCGGGATCGATTGAACCGGAAGCAGTACACCGCGCTGAAGTACTCGGCGCCCGGCACGGCGATCACGATCGGGCTGCCCGCCGGCCATGTCTGGGTGAGCGGCCGATCGACGAGCCGCGGCGGCATTCCGTTCGCGCCGAATCTGCCGACTGAAGAAGTCTTCACGATGCCGCACAAGGATCGCGTCGACGGCCACGTGCGGTCGACCAAGCCGCTGAGCTACGGCGGCACGCTGATCGAGGACTTCAGCATGACGTTCCGGGCCGGTCGCGTCGTCACGCACGAGGCGCGCCGCGGCGAGGTGATGCTGCGTCAGCTGATCGAGACCGATGAAGGCGCGGCGCGGCTCGGCGAGATCGCGCTCGTGCCTCACAGCTCACCCGTGTCGCAGTCCGGCGTGTTGTTCTACAACACGCTCTTCGACGAGAACGCCGCCAGCCACGTCGCGCTCGGCACGGCGTACAAATTCACGCTCGATGGCGGCGAGGCGATGGACGATGAGGCGTTCGCGCGGGCGGGGGGCAATCGCAGCGCCACGCACGTGGATTTCATGATCGGATCCGGCGATCTCGACGTCGATGGCGTTCTGCCGGACGGCAGGGCCGAGCCGCTGATGCGCCGCGGCGAATGGGCGGACCAGTAGGGCGGGTCCTCTTGGACCCGCCGGAGAAGACGATGAAACGCATTCTCGCGTCGATCACGATCGCGCTCGCGTTGACCACGGGGACGCGCGCTCAGCCGGCGCCGGCGCGAACACAGCTGGTGATCGTCGTCGACGGCTTGCGTCCCGACTACGTGACGCTCGAAGTCATGCCGCGCCTCTATCGTCTCGGCCAGCGCGGTATCGTGTTTCGAGCGCACCACTCGGTCTTCCCGACGGTCACGCGTGTGAACTCGTCGTCGTTCGCCACCGGCGCGTATCCCGAAACCCACGGCCTGATGGGCAACGCCATCTACAGCGCGAAGACCAACGCGACCAAAGCGCTGGACACAGCCGACCGCGAGAATCTCGAAGCCGTCGAGCGCGCGGAAGGGAAGCTGCTCACGGCGCCGACGCTGAGCGAGATTCTCAAGCCGGCTGGAAAGACGCTGCTCGCCGTCAGCAGCGGCTCGAGTGGATCGGCCTACCTGCTGAATCATACGCAGGCGACCGGCGGCATCATCCACTACGCCTTCGCCAGGCCGCCCGCGCTCGCCGCGCGCGCGCTCGCGCTGCTCGGCCCGCCGCCGGAGCACGCGACGCCCAACGATCCGCAGAATCAGTACGCGATCGACGCCTACCTGAAGGTCGGGTTGAGCGAAGTCCATCCCGACGTCACGTTCATGTGGCTGAACGATCCCGATGGAACCGCGCACGCAAACGGGATCGGCGCGGAAATCACGCTCAAGTCACTCTCGCTCGTCGACGCCGGCATCGGGCGTGTCGAAGACGCGCTGCGGGATCGCGGCCTGCTCGATCGCACGAACATCATGGTCACATCCGATCACGGCTTCTCCACGCACACACGCGAGCTCAGGCTCGCGACGCTCGTCGAGGCCCTCGCCAAACCCATGCCCGACGGCTCGAAGGACATCGTCGTGGCCGAGGGCTCGATCAATTTGCGCGGCGCCAGCGATCCGCCGCGCGTGGCTACGATCGTCGCCGCGCTGCAGAAGCGGCCGGAGGTCGGCGCGATCTTCACGCGTCCGGTCGCTCGCGATCGCGCGGAGGGCGCGGTGCCAGGCACACTGTCCTTCGACGTCGCGCGGTGGAATCACGCGCGCTCGGGCGAGATTCTCGTGTCGGCGAACTGGAACGCCGAGAAGAACGAGGCGGGCTGGCCCGGCAAGACGACGGACGGCGGCGTCGCCGGGCACGGCACGTCGAGCCCGTACGACATCCACAACACGCTGATCGCGGCCGGTCCGGACTTCCGCGAGCACGCGGTCAGCGACGTGCCGACGGCGAACGTCGATATCGCGCCGACGCTGCTGCGCCTGCTCGGAATGAACGCCGCGCCGAGCATGACCGGGCGCGTGATTGAGGAGGGACTGCGAACCGGACCGGCGCCCACGTCCGTCCGCGTCGAACGCGTCAACGAGACCGTCAAGACGCCGGACGGCTCCTACGAACTCACCGCGCACATCTCAATCGCGGCGGGCAAGCGCTACCTCGATTCCACGAACGTCGTCCGCCGATGACGTACTGAAGCGCTGACGTTTAACCGCAGAGAGCGCGGAGTTCGCGTGGACCGGCGATCCTCCATGCCCTCCGTGTCCTCTGTGGCTGCCCTTCTCTTCTCAGCGATCTCAGCGAGCTCTGCGGTTAGACGTCAGTAACTTCAGTCTTTCTGAGAAAACGCCTTGTCGGCCGTTGCATCCGGGCGAGGTTTCCACTCCAGGCTGTAGTACTCGCCGCGATCGCGTGCCCAGGGATCGAACACGTTGATCACGTGCGCGAGTTCGGGCGCCAGCTCGGGAATCGCGCGCAAGAGGATGCGCTTCAGCGGCGATACCGGTTCGTGGGCGTGCCCGTTGATCGCGCCAGGCTCGAACATCGCCTCCGGTCCGTTGTTGGTCACCCAGTCGACACCCATCGACGTGTAGAACTCCGGTCGGAAGCTCGACGTGAAGAAGCGATCGCTGAACAGTCGACGCGACGCGTTCAGGATGAAGACGACGAACTGCGTTTCGGAAATCGCGAAGCCGTGAGGTCGCGCGGGCTCGGCGAGCCAGCCGACGACGGTGTCGAGATCCTCGATGTTGTCCACCATCGATCCGGTCGCGTGACCGAGGCAGTCGTCGATCGGCGATCCGTCATCGTTCTTCTGCGCGAGCGTGATCACCTTCGACGCGTCGCAGCGATGCTGTCCGTACACCGTGCGCAGCGCCGCGGCGGTCTGCCGCTGGTCCCGCCGCGTGGGCGAGTCCGCCGCCAGATGCGGATCGACGAAGTCGTCGAAGCCCGTCAGCGTGCGCAGGCCGTACTGCCGCCGGAACTCGTTGAAGCGCGGGATGCCGCGCTCGCGATCGCGGATGATGTCCAGCGCCGCGACGTCAATCTGATTCGTGGCGGAATTCATGCGTGCCATCGGCACGTGCTGCAGAAAACGTGGATGGTTGTTCAGCGTGAGCAGTCCGAGCCGCTGGCGTCCGAGCGTGAGCGCCCACGCGCCGAGCCCGCGCTCGCGCATGGCGCTCGTCGCCTTGCCCCGAAACGTCTCAATGACCGGGATCTTGGCGCGCACGACGTTCGGATCGCTCACGTCGCGGTACTCGAGTAGATCCGGCACGAGCGGATGCAGACGGTAGACGGTGACGAACTCCTCGGGGAAGTTGAACGGCGATCCGAAATGATTCGTACCGCCGTTGACGTCGTCCAGGTTCGTGAGCTGCCATCCGGCCTTGCGGCTACCCAGGCCGAAGATACCGGGGCCGGAGGCGAGCACCGAGTACAGCTCGTTGGCCGGCGCGGCTGCCGGCGCGTCGCCCAGTCGCTCGAGCGCGCTCGCCAGCACGTCGGGCAGCACGCCGCCGCCGCCGATCAGGCCGTTCCAGTTGCCGTTCATCGCCTTGTACAGCGGCTCGTCGTACAACAGCTGCGTGGTCCACTCGATCGTGTGGATCTTGGCGATCTCCGCCGCGACGACGAGACGCGTGGCCTCGAAGAGCTCGTCGGCGCTCACGTCGCGATAGCGGATCAGTCGCGCCGGCGTTGACGGATCGCGAAGGCCGCTGTCGGCGTCAGGCGTCACGGCCGCGCGCCGGCGGAACGCGTCCACGAACAGGTTGTGCTCGCGCGCGAAGAGGTTGGAATAGAAGCTCGTGCCGACGGTCCAGTTGTCCGGAAACGCCGTCGCCTCCTGCCCGGCCCACTCGGCGTTCATCGGATCGGCCGGTGTCAGCGTCGGCAGATAGCCCTGACGGTCGCCGGTCAGTCCGCGCCCGTCGATCGGCGAAAGCAGCAGTCGCGCCGGATCTTTCGGGTCGCGCTTCACGCGCTGACGCGAGCGCTCGTCGTATCCGTAGAGCTGCGACGCGTCCCACCACGCGGTGTTCGTGTTGCGAAATGTCTTCGGCGCGCGGGCGAGACGCGTGGGATCGCCGAACACCGGCGCGGCACCATCGTCTGCGACGATCGCCTTGTCGATTGTGTCCCCAGGCCGGCAGCCGAGCCGGGCCGCGTCCGCCGAGGTGCACCCCATCGGCATGGACTCCGGTCCGTTGTGGCCCTCGTCGAGGTGCGAGAACCAGTCGTGTGTCATGAACTGGATCCAGAACGCCGCGAGCACGTTGAAGAACGGCGCCGGTTTGTAATCGCAGCTCGCGTCGACGGCGAATCCCGGCTTGCCCGCGCCGTCGTTGCAGGCGGCCGGATCCGACTGCGCGCGCGTGAAGAGCGTGCGGCTGATCACCTGCGGGTCCGGTTTCAGCAGCGACAGGCGGTCGCCGTGCCGGTTGCGGGCGATCTCGTTCAGCCCGGCGTCAGGGAACGTCGACTCGAACTCGACGTTGCGGGCGAAGAGCGTGCCCGTCGATCCCATCAACGGGTTGACTATGTCGTTGCAGATGCCGGTCAGCGTACGCCCGCGAATCAGCGCGCCCGGGCAGCGCTGCGCGCCGGCGCCGCCGACGTCGGCGTAGCGTGGATGATCAGGCGGCAAGCGCATCTCCGGCCATTGCCTGATGGCGGGGCCGTCCACGCCGTTCGCGCCCCGCACGTAACTAGGAAATGTCCCGTTGTTATCGAACAGGTTGAACTTGATCAGCTCGACGCGCTCGTACTCCAGATCGATGAGCGCGCCGCCGACGCCACGCGTGTTCCTGCTCGGCCACCACGATTTCGATCCGACGTCGCCGGTCGCGTAGTAGTTCGACCAGTCCACCCACGGCGCGGCGCGAAAGCTGACGGCGGTGTCGCCGCCGCGGCAGCGCGCGGTGGCCTCCTGCACCTTGCCGAGAAACCGCGCGTCGCGCGTGGCCGCAATGCGGCGAGGTCCGGTCTTCGCTTCGTCTATGCAGCCGCCGAGGTCGGATCCGCACGCCGCGGTCATGAGCGTCAGCGCGGCAACGAAGACACGAGAGAGCTGGCCCCACATGACGTGAAATTCCCCTGGTCAGATGTAGCGATCGACGCTGGTCTTGAACGCCTGCAGCGTGTCCGCCGTAAGGCCGACACATATCCGCTCGATCGCGTGCGTCCCGAGCGCGCGATAACTCTCGAACTGCGGCTCCGAGAAGAACTGATCGGCCGTCGGTTCGTGCGGAAACATCGGGTGCGAGGCCGCGTAGTTCTTGACGTCGATCGGCTCGTCTGCGTCGTAGAACGCGGGCTTGATGTAGATCAGCACGCCGTTCAACGTGTTCTTCGCCTCATCGGACGCGCCGTCCGGCGCATCCCTGTCGCCGTAGCGAATGGTCCCGGTCATCGCGCACCGCGGGTCCGGCGACTTCTCCGTGGACCGCTTCCTGATCGCGCACTTGTCGAGGTCGATCCACACGCCGAGGTCACTGCGGATCTTGCGGATCGCGTTGCTCAGATCCTCGAACTCGCATTGGGGATCCTGGCCGCCGTCGACGACGACGACGAACCGGCAGCGGCGCCGGACCATTTCGTAGAGCGCGAGGTTTTCGAAGTGCCCGCCGTCGGAGGCGTAGATGTAGGGGTGCCGCGAATCCGTCCGGCCGAACGCTTCGGCCAGCAGCGCCTGCAGGGCATACTTCGGTGATTCCCGCATGTACGTCCGGTCGCCCGCCCGCCCCGGATTGCCCAGCCACCATCCCAGCCGTGCGTTGAACAGCGTCATCAAGAAGGTCAGGATCGGCGACGAGTGATAGCCCATGTTCGGGCTCGCCGCAGCGCCGGAAATGGCCATCGCGGTTCCGAGCGTCATCTTTATTCTCTCGCCGCCGTACTCCTTCGCCAGCCGGTAGCCGAGCGTGCGCTTTTCCTCGGAACCGTGCGATCGATCCTCGGGATGACTCTCCTGCCGGGCCCCTACGTGAAGGGAAGTCGCGGTCATCGACTCGGCCTTGCGATCCTGCCAGGCGAGCTCATCGCCGCTGACCA
>Ga0326726_10007081_pt1 | contig 10037 bp, 10 predicted proteins | sample MHFenrmetagenome_2_FD_207603 | JGI IMG/M metagenome (GOLD analysis project Ga0326726, IMG submission 207603) | Lab enriched peat soil microbial communities from Michigan Hollow, Ithaca, NY, United States - MHF15MN | ecosystem: Environmental > Terrestrial > Soil > Wetlands > Peat | place: USA... | reverse complement strand
AGCCTCAGGGGAAACCGCAACCCGTATGGCATTGAGGAGGTTACGGGGCCCATCGGAATCTTTCATGACCGCGGCCCGCTGTGCGCCAACCAGGATTACAGGCTTCTGGCTCGTAACGGTCAAATCGAGGAAATAGGCGGTCTCCTCCATGGTATCGGTGCCGTGAGTGACTACCACACCGGCAATCTCCGGATTGGCCAAAAGTTCGTTGGCCCGATTGGACAATTTGATCCAGGTAGCAGGGTCCATATCGGTGCTGCCGATATTGCATATCTGCTCCACCTGTATGCGGGCCACCTCTTTGATTTCGGGTATCGCTTCTACGAGCTCCTCGCCCGTCAACGATCCCGAGACAAAACCCCCTTTGACCGGGTCGAATTTTGCGGCAATGGTTCCCCCTGTAGCAAGAATCTTTACCAGTGGTAGGTCAGCCGCAAAGGATACGAATGGAAATCCAATAACTACAAAGCCCACCCACAGCGTAATCATTTTTCTGCCTCTTAACATTTTTCCATCCTCCTTTAATTATCGAGATAGCGTATTCTCGAAGGCCATTCACTTAAGAAACCACCCAAAGGATAATAAGAGACCCCCTTGAGGCTTTACCTCGGGCCTTTGGGGAATTCCCTCTCATGACTTCCCCCAGAAGGTCAGGGGTTTCGTTATTGGGTTTACTTCGCTACGGAGGAAGACGACAATCGAAAAATAAATTAATGCTAATGCATAGTCAAGTAAAAAATTGCTAAGCCTTTTGTACTGTAAGGAAATTCAAAAAACACCTTCTCATCGGCTTTCCCTTCAAACTGAGCCGCACCCCATGCTCCATATCCCTCCCCCCTCCGACCCTCGGCCAGCACACGGAAGAAATCTTAAATGAAATAAATTTCTCCGATGGGGAAATCAGAACCCTAAGGAGGGAAGAGGTTATTTAGATCGGGTATTGAGCTTTGAAGAAAAGGTAGTCGAGAAACCGCCCACAGGTGTTGCGAAAAATTGAATTATTATAATGTTATAAACATTCGAATATTTTTCTTGACACCTGACTAATCCTTCCGTATGATACGGCTCACGGTATGCTCATACTAGGCATACAGTCACATCTTTTTAACCAAACTTATTCTGAAATCTTTTTAGCAGATCAAGGCAGCTTAATTGATCTGGACAGCTCCGTAAACCTTGGTTGTTCGATGCTTTTCTTTTTTCAACCCTGGGATGAGCCTCGATGTTCAAGTCTGCCAAAGCGAATAGGATTTCAGAACACATCTCCGACCAAATTCGTAGAGCGATATTCAAAGGAAAACTAAAACCCGGAGATCGACTTCCTCCCGATAAGGAATTGATGGAAGCCTTTGAAGTCGGTAAGGCTACATTGCGGGAGGGAATTCGCGCCCTGGAAACGTTAGGGTTTTTGCAGGTCTGCAAGGGGGCGTCGGGCGGAGCCTTCGTCACCGAGGTGAATGTCAAAACCGCCCGGGAGTGTCTCTCGAATTTCCTTCGATTCCAGCACCTCTCTTTAAAGGACCTTTCCGAAGTTCGCCTCCTCGTGGAAAGCTACATAGCGGAAAAAGTCGCCCGGCACATTACGCCGGAGGATTTGGAAAAATTAGAAGAACTGAACATAAGGATTTGAGGAGAATATCCAAAGGAGATTCCCTCCCGAATTTTACAATAATCAGATTGAGTTTCATCGGATTATGAGGAAGGGGACCGGAAATCCCCTCCTCATCTTTATTTTGGATTTCATTCTTTATATTCTCATTGGAATAAAAGAAGATCTAAAACCCTCGAAACAATTTTACCGGAGAGTGCTAAACGCCCACAGGCGGATATACGAGAGCATCCGGGAGCGAAATCTCGAAAAGGCCGGCAAGGAAATGGCACATCACGTTCGAGAAGAGGAAAAAGACCTCTTCGAGATTCAGAAACAATGGGAAATGAAAAGTTTTGCTCAACACCTTTAAGAATCCTATCTTCATCCAACCAAAGGAGGCCATCATGAAAAAAATAGGTTTCATCGGCTTGGGAATCATGGGCAAACCCATGGCGAAAAATTTGATTAAGCGGGGTTTTTCCCTGATGGTCCACGACATTGTTCGAGGTCCGGTAAAGGAATTGGTCCAAATGGGGGCCCAGGAGGCGCATTCCGCTCAGGAAGTCAGCAGGAATTCAGAAGTGGTCATCACAATCCTGCCTACCTCCGCCGAAGTGAAGGAAGTCTATTTCCAAGAAGACGGGGTCCTGGCAGGATTCAGAGACCGGAGCGGAATCATCATTGATATGAGTACCATAGAGCCCATGGTATCCCAGGAGCTTGCCGCCGCCGCCTCCAAGAAGAAGATCGAAGCTCTGGACGCCCCGGTGAGCGGGGGAGAAATCGGAGCGATCGAAGGAACTCTCACCATCATGGTGGGGGGGAAAGAGGCTGTCTTTAATGAGTGCAAAGGGATATTCGAGGCTATGGGAAAGAATATTTTCTTCTGCGGTGCCATCGGATCCGGTGAGGTGGCCAAAATCGTAAACAACATGGCTGCTGCCATCTGCATGCAGGCAACCTGTGAGAGCATGATCCTGGGAATCAAAGCAGGGGTCAAACCGAAAATCCTGCAGGAGATTATGTCGAAGAGCTCAGCTCAGAACTGGTCCATAAGCCTCTATATGCCCAAAAAGGCCTTTAAAGGAGATTTCGAGCCGGGCTTCATGGTTGATCTCATGTACAAAGACTTGGGGCTGGCCCAGAGTTTAGCCTCATTTTGCAAGGTGCCGATTGTGATGGGATCCGCGGTCCGACAAGTTTTTGAAATCGCTCGCGCCGCCGGGAAAGGCAGGAAGGACTTTTCCGCCATTCTGACGACTTTAGAGGAAATCACCGGTGTAAAAGCCCGATTGGAATAGCCGAAGCAAGACACGGGGAGGAAATCTCCTTAACACTCCACCAGACGAGGAGGAAAGACTATGGAGGGGTCCATTCCAATCAGCAGGAAAGGGGACCTAAAAGGGTTAGTGGCGATTGTTACCGGGGGAGCCAGAGGGATTGGAAGGGCGTGTGCCCTGGCTTTGGCCCGCGAGGGGGCGGATGTGGCCGTGAGCGACGTCGAATCTCCGGAACGAACGGTGACCGAGATTAGGAATTTGGGCCGAAAAGCGTTTGGTTTACGAACCGATGTATCCAAAAAGAGCGAAGTAGGCAGGATGGTGGAAACGGTTCTCCGCGAATTTGGGAAAATCGATATCCTGGTGAATAATGCCGGCACCTGTCAGCGTGTCACCCTGGAGGAGATCAGCGAAGAGCAGTGGGACCGAGACATCAACACCATCCTGAAAGGGTCCTTCCTTTGCACCCAGGCCGTTCTCCCCCAAATGAAAAAGCAGGGAAAGGGAAAGATCGTCAACATCAGTTCCATTTCAGGAAAGATCGGAGGTGCCGTATCGAAAAAGACCGATGATCCAGCTCTCAGGGGGAGCCGCTCGGGCCCGGCCTATGCGGCTGCGAAAGGAGGATTAATCGCATTAACCAAATGGGTCGCCAAGGATGTGGGGGCTTATGGAATTTACGTTAACTCTGTCGCCCCCGGCGGGGTAAACACACTCATGACCAAGGGTTTCGCCTACCCGGTTAATGATCTCCCGATCGCGCGGATGGGGGAGCCCGATGACATTGCCGAGGCCGTGGTCTTTTTATCCTCCAGTGCTTCGAATTACATCACCGGGCAGACGCTGAACGTGGATGGAGGCTGGGTCATGGATTAAGAGGGTCCAATCTCAAAGAAAAGAAGAGATTCAGGGTGCCTGAAACATGGCGATATTCCAATTTTCAAAGGAGGGACAAAATGAAAGTCCGGAGAAATGATTTGGCCATCATGGGAATTATTTTACTCGTGCTCCTTACGATTTTCGGCGCAGGGGGAATCTCAACCGGATGGACAGCGGAAAAGCCTTTTTACTTCCTTGGCCTCCATTGCCTGAGCGGAAACTTCGCGGGACCAGGAGAAGATGGCGATCGGGGCTGTAAGATCGCCCTGGAGGAGAGGACATAAGGTTCTCGGCCGGCCGATCGAATATCTCTTGAGGGATTCGGAGTTGAAACCGGAAGCGACAACCCGGAAGGCCCGGGAAGCCATTGAAAAGTTCGGAGTCCAATATATGATGGCCGGTTTGGGAAGCCATATCGGATTGGCCGCCTTGGATGTTGCCCGAGACAAAAAAATCCTCCTCATGAATCATTCCTCCGGCTCTTCGGAGATCACCGGCGAGCGGTGCTCACGTTTCGGTTTTCGATGGACCAACGATAATTCTTCCATCGCCAAATCGGCTCTGACTCCCTTTTTGAAACAAAGGCCGGATATGAAGACGGTCTATTGCCTTGTCCAGGATTACGCCTGGGGTCAGGATATGAATAAGAATTCCCAACCCATCCTCCAAAGCATGGGGCTCAAGGTTCTGGGAACCGATTTCATCGCTGTGGGAACAACCGATTTCAGCTCTTATCTCCTGAAAGCCAAGGCGGCAAAGCCTGATTTCCTCTATTGCATGATCTATGGAGGCGACCAAATCATTGCCGCCAAGCAGGTTTATGAGTTTGGACTCCGCAACAGTGTGAAAGCAATTCTTTTCCCCTGGAGCGGGACGACCATGATCAAGGAAATCGGGCCGGAAGCCTGCGAGGGCGTCTATTTTGGACTGCAGTGGTGGTATACCTATGACAATGAGTATTCGAAGAATTTTGTGAAAAAATTCTATGACAAATACAAAGTTTACCCGGATAACGAAGCGATTGGCGCCCACTATTGCTTGAAAGTTTTGCTCGACACGATTGAGAGATTGAAGACCGATGATGTGAAAACCATTATCCAGGAATTTGAGAAAGAAAAACCTATGGATGGGCCCACGGGGAAAGAGTATTTTCGGAGTTGGGACCATCAGAATATCAAACAATTCTTTATCTACAAAGGAAAGAATCCGAAGGACTATAAATTCAAGGAAGATTACATGGAACTGATCACCGGAGGAAGTCTCTACCGGACCAAAGAAGAAAACCCATGCAGGTTCAAAGACTGGGACCTGTAAGAAAACTTATTCTGCCCCTCCTCCGAGGGGCAGAATTTTTTTGAACTTCCCTTATTTTTGCACGGAAAAGGGAGTAGAACATGGCGTATTGGGAGCAGTTCCCCACGTTTATCCTAAATGGTGTCGCCTTGGGGATGATTTATTTCATGATCGCCATCGGGCTGACGATTATTTTTGGGATGATGGGGGTGATCAATTTTTCTCATGGTGCTCTTTATGCCATTGGAGCATATATCGCCTATACGATGACCTCCCTGATCGGCAACTTTTGGATCGCCCTTCTTGTTGCCCCCGCTGTTTTATTTGTCATCGGCGTCGGAGAATATTTTTTGCTCCGCCGACTTGAGGGGGCCGACCCGGTCTACCAGCTTTTACTGACTTTCGGGCTGGCGTTGATCATCCAGGAGTTAGTCATCGTGATCTGGGGGACGGTGGGAAAACCCCTGTCGATCCCACCCCTATTTAGGGGAATGATCGACTTTGGTCCTTTCACCTACCCCAAATACCGCATTTTTTTAATCTTCTTTACGGGAGTTCTCGCCTTTTTAATCTGGCTGGCAATTATGAAGACCAAATTGGGGGCGATGATTCGGGCCGGTACCGAGGACAGCGAAATGGTCAGCTGTGTAGGGATCAACATCTCCAGATTATTCATCATTGTTTTCGGAGTGGGAGCCAGCATGGCGGGTGTTGCCGGGGTGATGGCTGCTCCTCTGGTCGGGGTAGAGCCATTTATGGGAATGAGTATTCTGATCATCAGTTTCGTCGTGGTGGTTGTCGGAGGATTGGGAAGCTACTCCGGTGCGATTCTGGGAGGCCTGCTGATCGGGGTGATCCAGAGCGTTTTCATTCTCCTCCTTCCGGCGGTAGCTGCGGTTGTGGTATTTGCCTTTATGGCCATTATTCTTATTCTGAAGCCTCAAGGGCTGCTGGGGAAATCCTAAGGAACGAAAATGATCGGAAAGTGGTTTCTGAATCGCTTCAGCGAAAGTCATGTATTTCTTTTCTCGCTGGCGTTTTTTTTAATCCTGCCCTTGATCGTCTCTAATCATTTCATCATCACCGAAATCCTGGCTTATGCCATATTCGGGATTTCATTTAATCTGATGCTGGGAAACGTAGGGCTCCTTTCTTTTGGACACGCCCTTTATTTCGGTTCGGGAGCATACACGATGGCGCTGCTCTTGATTCACTTGAAGGTGAACATGTTTCTGGGCATTCTGGCCGGAATGGGGGTAGCGGGGGTTTTTGCTTCCGTCGTCGGGTTCCTGAGCATCCGTCAATACGGTGTTTATTTCTCGATGCTCACACTCAGTTTCGCCGAGATGGCGTATTTTATCGCCCTGAGGCTGAGGGACATCACCGGTGGGGAAAACGGTTTATCGATCGTCCGCCCACCCCTGCAGATTCCGGGTCTCTTTTCCGTAAGTCTCGAATCTCCTTTAAAGCTGTACTACTTTGTTTTTTTCTTTTTTGTGCTGGTGCTGATGATTATGAGGAGGCTGGTGGACTCGCCCTTCGGGAGAGTTCTTCAGATCATCCGGGAAAACGAAACCCGCGCGCGAACCCTTGGTTATAACGTAGAAAGGTTTAAGCTTACCGCTTTTATCATATCCGGGCTGTTCTCCGGACTTGCCGGAACCCTCTATTGTCTTATCGTGAAATTTGTCCACTGCGGGGACCTGCAGTGGTTGAAATCCGGAGATGTCGTCATTATGACGCTGATCGGCGGGACGGGTTCCTTGTACGGTCCGATTATCGGCGCGATCATAAATACTTTCTTGTCGGATCTGATCAGCCTCTTGTGGCAAAGGTGGCTTTTGATCTTGGGAGTTATTTTTGTGACCTTTGTTCTATTCATGAGAGAGGGAGTCTGGGGAGAAATTAAAAAAGCAATTACGCAAAAAATGTAATCCCTTGGGGAGAACTCATGGCGATCTTGAGGGTTGAAAATCTCAACAAGAACTTTGGGGGATTAGCGGCAATTCGCAATGTGCAATTGGAATTCAAGGAAAATGAACTTTGCTCGGTTATCGGGCCGAACGGGGCTGGAAAGACAACTTTTTTCAAAATAATCATGGGACTGCAATCCCCGACTTCCGGGAGGATTTTTTTTAGGGACAAGGAGATCACAAATTCGCCCACTCACCAGATCTCCCGACTGGGAATCTGCCAGACCTTCCAAATCCTCAGCATTTTTCCCAACCTGAGCGTAATGGAAAACATCCGGATCGCCATCCAATCCAAAACGAGATACAATTTCAACTTTTTCCGGTCCGCCTCGTATTACCGGGACCTAAAACAGCAGGCCCAGGAGATTATTCAGGATGTCCATCTGAACGGAAGGGAATCCAGTCTGGCCAAAAACCTTTCCTACGGGGAGAAAAGAAGGCTGGAAGTTGGAATTACTCTGGCTCGGAACCCCGATCTAATCCTGCTTGACGAACCGACGGCCGGAATGGCGCATGATGAAATTGTAGATACCATTAAATTGATCAAGAGTATTTCCGAGAAAAAAACTCTCCTGATGGTGGAGCATAATATCGATGTCGTCTTTTCTCTCTCTTCCCGGATCGTGGTCTTGAACCGGGGCGAAGTCATCGCGGATGGAGTCCCCCAGGAAATCCGGGAGGACGAAAAGGTGCAAAAAGCTTATCTGGGGGGAGTCGAATGATTTTTCAGGCAGAAAGTGTTTCCGCCTATTATGGGGATATCAATGTCCTCCAGGAGATTTCGTTCGCCGTGGAAGAGAAAAGCATTGTGGGTCTTCTTGGCCGCAACGGGGCGGGGAAGACCACCACGATGAGAGTCATCATGGGACTGAAGCCCCCCTTAAAAAAGGGGAAATTGATCTTCCAGGATAAAGATATAACCGACCTGCATCCGTACGATATTTTCCTGGAGGGCATCAGTTGGGTCCCCGAAGAGAGGAGGATATGGTCCAAATTGACCGTTTTGGAGAACCTGGAAATCGCCAATAGAAAAATCAGGGGTGGGGAGAATTGGAGCATCGAAAAAATTTTTCAACATTTTCCCATTTTGCAGGAAAGAAAAAAGCAGATGGGTACGACCCTCAGCGGGGGGGAGCAGCAGATGCTGGCCATTGCCCGAGCCCTGATGGGCAACCCCAAGCTCCTGCTGATGGACGAACCCTCCGAGGGTCTGGCCCCTTTGATTGTGAGACACATCTATGAAATCACCATCACCATCAAGGGGTATGGGGTTTCCATTCTGCTGGTGGAACAAAACATCCAGGCCGCCCTCAACGTGCTTCAGAAATATTACATCATGGAACAAGGGAAAATCGTATACGAAGGGGTCAATCGAAACATCGCGGAAAGCAGAGCCATCGTGGAGAAATTTATAACCGTTTAGATTCTTCTCATCACATCGACATCATTTCATTTCTCAGCTATCGACCGACACAGGTTCATATTCTTCCTTGGTGTTTAAGTCAGGCCTGTTCTTTTGCCCGGATTGCAGTCCGGGGGGCAAAGCAGCAACGTTCATTAGAGACCGCCCTGGCACGGAGGTCATTTATGAATATCGGGACTCTTTTCACCAAATCGGCGCGAACCTTTTCGGATCGGTTGGCCATCGCATACGGGGATTATACGTTGACCTATCAGCAGGCGAATGAGCGAATCAACCGGCTGGCCCGGGCTCTGCGCCACTTGAGAATTGAGAAAGGCTCGAACGTAGCCATTCTCAACCATAATTGTCCTGCTTTTCTGGAGGCGCTTTTTGCCTGTTTCAAAGCCGGATTTGGAACGGTGCCTATTAATTTCAGGTTGCATCCAAAGGAATGCAGCTTTATTATCGGCCACTCGGAAGCCTCGGCGGTCATTCTGGGCGAGGATTTTCGAGATTCCGTTCATGCCCTCAGATCGGAAATGCCCCTAGTCAAGCATTTCATCTGTGTCACAAATCCCAGACAGGGTATGCTGGATTACGAGTCGCTGGTCCAAAGTCAATCCCCGGATTTCGTAGATGAAATTGTGGAGCGGGATCATCTTGCCTGGCTTTTCTATACTTCGGGTACCACGGGCAGGCCAAAGGGGGCCATGTTAACCCATCACAATTTAATGTCCATGACGATGAACTTCTTTTCAGATATCTGTCCCTTGGGTCCCGAAGACGCGGTATTACACGCAGCCCCCTTGAGCCACGGCAGCGGTCTTTATTCCCTGCCCAATGTGGCGAAAGGGGCAGCCAACATCATTCTGGCCTCGAAGTCTTTTGATGCTCCCCTGGTTTTTGAAACGATTGAGAAGAGAAGGGTAACCAACATCTTCATGGCCCCCGCGATGATCAAACGATTAATTATTCATCCGGAATTGAACCGGTATGATCTCAGCAGTTTGAAATGTATCAACTATGGCGGAGCTCCCATCCTGGTGGAGGATCTTAAGGAGGCGGTCCGAAAAATGGGACAAATATTCGTTCAGCTATTCGGTCAGGCTGAATCGCCCATGACAATCTCGTATCTTCGCAGGGAAGAACACCTCCACGAAGGTACGGAGGAGCAGATGAAAAGGTTGGCTTCGGCAGGAATTCCCCGAACCGACGTGGAAGTCCAAATCGTGGACGATAGGGACCGGGAGCTTTCTCCGGGTAACATGGGAGAGATTGTCGCCCGGGGCGACGTGGTCATGAAGGGTTACTGGAAGAACCCACAGGCGACCGCAGAAACGCTTCGGGGAGGGTGGCTTCACACTGGTGACTTGGGCATCATGGACGGGAAGGGGTACATCTATATTCTCGACCGGGCCAAGGATATGATTATCAGCGGAGGCGAAAATATTTACTCGCGGGAGATTGAAGATGTGATTATCCAGCATCCTGCTGTTCTCGAGGTGGCCGTAATCGGAGTACCCGACGAACGGTGGGGTGAAGCGGTGAAGGCATTCGTCTCCCTTCGGGAGGGGAAAAAAGCTACCGAGGAAGATATCATTGATTTTTGCAAGGGGCAG
>Ga0326726_10007080_pt1 | contig 10037 bp, 11 predicted proteins | sample MHFenrmetagenome_2_FD_207603 | JGI IMG/M metagenome (GOLD analysis project Ga0326726, IMG submission 207603) | Lab enriched peat soil microbial communities from Michigan Hollow, Ithaca, NY, United States - MHF15MN | ecosystem: Environmental > Terrestrial > Soil > Wetlands > Peat | place: USA... | reverse complement strand
TAGAAATAAATCGTAAAGTGAAGATTAACTTATATTATTGAATGATCTTAACAGTTTTTTGGCCGGTGTTTCGATTGCATCTTATATGGATTGTGATTCAAAAATCCGCAGTTTATGCGGATCAGTCTAAACATTGTTATGTGCCTAAATCGGAGACATTTACTTGAGTCAAGGGGAATAAAGATATGAGCGTTGCAGATATGGTTGCCACTTTGCTCGATCGACTCCAGCATGTTGATCGAAGTGTAGACTGGCGCGGGCAAACGAATTGGGAGAAACTCGGCTCGCAGACGCATTGCTGGCGATGTGGAGGCGAATTCGGCAGATACATCGAACCGGGAAGCCATGTGTGGCATCACATCATTCCATCATCGGAAGGCGGCCTGGACACCGTAGACAATAGATCCCTCTTGTGTGGCGACTGCCACAACGTTATCCATCGCTTCTATTTGCCTACGGATCGAATCGGCAAGAAACGCACTCGTGACGGAAAATGGCGACGTGTCGTCAAGTTCGAGGAGGGAATCGAGATTTCTCAAGATATTCCTACTGCTGACGGTTCCCTATCCTCGTGTCGAGAATGTGCATCACGTGGAATCGTCGATGGTGTTTCCGAAGGCTACTGGGATGGCCAAGGGATGATGGTCTTCCTAACGTGCTCTGAATGTGGGCATGGGTTTGCAGTACCATTTATCGGCTCAAGAAATGCACCGAAGATCGACCCCAATGCGGTTCTCTTTGCCGAGATGGAAGCGAGATTCGCCAAGTCGGCGGAGGGTTTTCCATCCGACCTTTCCGGCCGCGTGAAGACATTTGGTGATTCACTGGTCTCAGCAATGCGAAATTGTACGCGAGAGCTCAAAAAGGCTTCGATAATCGCCCAGTTGTCAGGGATTTCAGCAGAAGAACTTGAGAAAAAAACAGAAACAATCCGCCAGAAATACGTCGACATGATCAAGAAATTGCTGCCAGAGGCTGCGGAACTAGAAGTGGTATGTAAGTCTTACGCAAAGGAATCCGGCACATAACAAATGCATGCAGCCTGACGGCGCTTCGCGCCGCAGTTGATGCTCCCCGTTAGACAACAGCAAATCATCCCTTTCCCCGAATGACTTTCCTTATAGACACAGAGATGCAACGGCGTATTGCTGTGCTTATCGACACCGTTGCGACTCAAGTTATTGGGCAACTGGCCAGCCACGGGAACGAGGAGGGCCTCACATCGGCGCTTGGAAATGTCTTGATGCAGCGCTCAATCAACTCAAATGGTTTGCGCGTGGATTTCCGCTATCGCCAACACAATAAGATCACTGAAGAGCCTCACTCCGGAGCAGACGGAGGGTTTCTCGTAAGGGTCAAAACCCCTGGCGCAAGTATCGAAAAGGTCGCACTTTTCCAGGCCAAATTGCTTGGCGGTTATGGCGATGTGCGAACTCTTTCAGTGTCCAAGGCCGACGCAGAACGACTACAAAAACAAGTCACAGACATGCTGAAACACACTGGTGAGTCAGTCGCAGTGTTCTACACATGGAAAAACATTTACGTCGTCGATGCGAGCGACTACAGTGCCGGAATCGCCTCACGTCACCCGCTGTCCCAGATACACCGTCTCATTACGCTTGGGACATATCTTGGAAAATGGCTGCCACGGTGCACTAAAGGTGATTTGAATCGCAACATTGTCATAAAAGTCAAACATGTCGACGGTTTCAAGCACGGATTGACCCTCGACGTTGTTTCGGAGCGCCCGTCCGTATCTTGGGAAGAAGATCGCGCCGAGGATGCGTGGCGACAGAAAAGAAAGGGCGGGAAGAAATGAGTAGTCTGCCGGTGTGTGGGCTGCTGTCTAACCTTACGGTCCACCGGACGCTGCGCGATATGGCCGCGCTGCGCCGGTGACCTCCACGTTGGGCAAATAAACGACTAATTCTTTAAATCAATGTTGGCTAGATGAGTAATAAAAGACGAAAATATAGTACGACTGAAGAGATATGTCTCACAACACAAGTCGACGGGAAATGCCCTCTTTGTGGTTCTGGTCTTTTTTACACAAAAAAATCGGAATCATTTAAAGCCTATGAGTTGGCGCATATCTATCCTCTAAATCCAACTCCGGCAGAAATTGAAGAGTTGAAAAATGAATCATTACTGACCCCTGATGTAAACCACCCCGACAATCTAATTCCACTATGTCTTGCTTGTCATGGCAAATTTGACAAACCCAGAACAGTCCAAGAATTCCGTGAATTAGCCAGACATAAACAATCTCTTATAAGGCGCTCTCAGCAACAAGAAATCCAGAAATCTTATCAAATCGAGAACGATATTCAGAAAGTCATTCAGGGGTTATACACTGATAGCAATACTCTTAATGAACCTGAACTGGAATACGATCCTAAGAGTCTTAAGGACAAGTTCGACAATACACTCCTACTGCCAAGTCAACAAAAAATAAAACATAATGTCGCTGACTATTATCAGTACATCAAAACAAAATTTTTAGAAATCGAGAATGAGAATCCTAATTCTTCAGTCCTGATCTATTCTCAAGTAAAAACATATTATTTGAAACAGAAAAGTCTGGGCCTTCAACAGCAGGATATTTTTTCAAACATCGTTGAGTGGTTTTATGTCAAAACTAAATCTCAAACAGTCGAGGCCTCAGAGATAGTTACCTCCTTTTTTATTCAAAACTGCGAGGTGTTCGAATGATTACGCCAAACAAGGTTGTATCAATTGAAAAATCAGCTTTGGGTTTAGTTGGAGTAATTCTTGAACAAGGCCCAGATCCATTGGAACTTGTGAATCTTTACCAAATTGTTTCGAAACAATTTGAAAGCATTGATCAATTCTTGTTGGTCATTGATTTGCTCTATGTTCTTGGTCGTATAGAGGTTAACCTTCAAACAAGGACAATCTATTATGTTGGTTGAAATACGGAGTGATCAGTTTCGAACAGAGAGCATAACATTCCATGAAGGTCTTAATGTTGTTTTAGGTGACGAAAACGCGACAAATTCGATCGGCAAATCAATTTTGCTAATGATCGTAGACTTTGCTTTCGGCGGTAATAGTTTGCTGACTTACAACACTGATATTGTCGAAGAAATAGGACATCACGATTACTTTTTTTCTTTTATTTTTGACGATGAGATACTTAGATTCCGGCGCGGAACTTATCAGCCCGAAATTCTGTATAAATGTAGTTTTGATTATGAGCCACAATCAACGATAACCATTGAAGAATATACAGCTTTTCTAAAGGCTGCGTACGGAATTGATATTGAAGATATATCTTTTCGTGCTTTTGTAGGTTTGTATCTTCGGGTTTGGGGAAAGGATAATCTAAATGTTCACAAACCTCTTCATATTGTCCAGGCCATGTCCGGGAAAGATTGCGTAAATAATTTAATAAAGACATTCAATCGTTATGAGCCGATAAAAGAGTTAACTGAAAAATTAAAGAAAAAGGAAGAAGAAGGGAAGCTATTAAGAGCAGCAATAAAAAATCGCTTAATACCTAAAATTGGCAAACGTGATCATCAGGAAAATGAAGAAAGAATTGCTCGTATAGAGTCTGAAATAGAAGATATAAAAACTAATTTCTGAGATCGTTAATCGAGAAGTATTAGAACTTAAAATCCAAAAAGATCAACTTTTAGCAATCAAGTTAATAGTCGAAAGTAAGTTGTTCCGAATTAAACGTAATATCTCAGAAAACCGACATATAAAGAGCAGACATTTCGACGGGTTAGTAAACTTTTTCCCGGAAATCAATAAAGATAAATTGGCCAATATTGAGGAATTCCATAGTAGTGTTGCAAGGCTGCTGAGGACTGAGCTTCGAGAAACAGAGCGAGAGCTTGAAGAGCATCTATCAAAAATTACACAAGAACTTTCTGTAATTGATTCCAAAATGGAAAGAACGCTTGATTCAGTCGATGAACCAACTCAAATTGTCGATCGAATATATGAGTTGTCAACCTCACTTACCAATGCAAGGGAAGAGAATGAACACTATGAAAACGAGGTTGAACTCAGAAATTCCATTAAATTCCTTAAAGAGAATCTTTCTGGTGAAAAGACCAAGGTAGTCTCTTTGTTGCAAAATACTATTAATGATGGACTAAGACGTATTGTCACATCTGTTTTTGGGCCAGAAAGAAAAAGCCCAGAAATTAATATTAATGACTGATAGGGGACGTTCCTGAAAACGTTAAGTTGTCGTCGGAGGAAGTCGTTTTTTGATAATTTCGATAAACACAGTTGCAACGTTATGCCGCGAGGTCCGAGACTTGATTGCCCTGGAACATTGCACCATGTGATCATTCGGGGTATCGAAAAGCGAGAAATCGTTATCGATGATGACGATAGGGAGCTTTTCGTCTTCAGGATGGGCGAAGTGGCCATAAAAACCGGCACGACTATCTATGCCTGGGCGCTGATGACCAACCATGCGCACATTCTTCTCAAAAGCGGCAAGGAGGGGCTGTCAGCATTCATGAGGAGATTCCTGACCGGATATTCGATCTGCTATAATCGACGGCATGGGCGTCACGGTCATCTTTTCCAGAATCGGTACAAGTCGATTGTCTGTGAAGAGGAAGCCTATTTCATGAAACTAGTCAGCTATATCCATCTGAATCCTTTGCGTGCCGGATTGGTGCCATCGATTGAGGAAATGGATTGGTATCCCTGGAGCGGTCATCAGGCACTTATGGGAAAGAAAGCCTATGACTGGCAGGATGCTGACTATGTGTTGGGCTATTTTGGACAACGTGCAGGGGTGGCAAGAAAAGCGTATTATGACTTTCTGCAGCAGGAGAGCCGGCTCGGACGACAACCGAAACTCATCGGCGGCGGGCTGGTCCGTTCGGTCGGAGGATGGTCAGAAGTGTTATCGATGAAGCGACGGGGAGAGCGGCAGTTCAGCGATGAAAGAATCCTTGGCAGCGGTGATTTTGCACAGGAGGTGATCGATGAGGCTGATGCCTCAGTAAGGGAAAAAGTACCGTTGGCAAAAAGACTGACTGAAGTGACCGAAATCATCGAGCGTAGCTGTGAAGGCTACGGCATCAGTCGCCAGGCACTGGAAAGAGGTTGTCGTCAGAAAGCATGTACTGAAATCCGGAAGGAGCTTGTAAGGAAGTTGGTGTTCGAGATTGGTTTATCCTACGCAGAGACGGCTCCGTTGCTGGGGATATCGGCATCAGCGGTATGCCAGATTATCAGGGCATCAACTACGGCTGGAGCGGGAGCAACTTAACGTTTTCAGGAACGTCCCCTATGAAACGTACTGGGAAACATAGAACAACAACTGATTAAAAAGGGGCATCTAACAACCGCATGAACCGGATCGTGTTCCTGTCGGGCCACTCCCGGTTATGCTTGCGTTAGATTTCACAAGGGAGTCGTCGGCATGAAAACCATTTATAAGTTTCTCTTGGTAGTCAGCATGCTGCTTGCTTCTACCGCAGCCTTCGCCGCGAAAGGTGTTGTTGTTCTCTACAAGTCTGGTTGCAGCTACTACATTGTCGAAACAAACATGGGGTACGCAATACTCGAATGGTATGGCGGTAATGACCCAAGTAGGGGTGATGTTCTCGCAGGCGACTTTGAAACCTATGGCATGAAAGACATTTACAACCTTACAGCTGACGCTGAAACAAAGGTCTGGGTCGAAGATTTCTGGCTTTCAAAATCCCGAGCAATCGAGAAGTACTACGATAAATGCGACTGAAATCTAACATTACGGTCGAGAGGGACGCTCCGCAAGCGTGCTTCGCCAGCCTGCTCCACGCCCCTCACCTTCAACGTTCGCATAAAACGGAGCAAAAATGTACTCGCAGATAACTAACGACATAACTCAAGACTATTACCAGCAAAACTTCTCCAATGACGGACAACGCTTCGTCGCTTGGTACTTACGTAACATACATCTTCGCGACCCAATTCAAGCTCGGGATGATATTACCGACGGGGCAGACGACAAACAGATAGATGCCATCTTTGTTGACGATGACAGGGCAACAATATTCGTCGTCCAAGGTAAGTTCATTGGTGGAGCGACAGTAGATGCAGAGCCACTCCGCGAAGTGCTATCAGCGTGGATCCAAATGCGCGACCTCGTAGGGCTCCAGGAGGTCGGGAACAATAAGCTGAAGCGAAAGCTATCTGAAGTGGCTCGCGCGCTTGAAGACGAATACGAGGTATGCTTTGAGCTCATTACAACCGCTGGCCTGACGGACAGCGCCCAAAAAGATTTGGCGACGTTTCAAGAGCAACTGGCGGAGCTTTCCGCAAAGGACGAATTTCCGGCAACACTATTGCTGGTGAACGAGGACGAAATCCGACGTCGCTATGACATGGCCCTTGAGCGGGAGAACCCGTCCTTGTCTCACTCGCTAGACCTTAGCGTGTGCCAGACACTTGCCGTGACTATTGCCGGAACGCAAGTGGTGGTCGCAGTCATTCCTCTTTCAGAGTGTATTAAATTCCCAGGCATCAAGGATGGAACGCTGTTTCAAAAGAATGTTCGGCAGAGTCTTGGTCTGAGCAATGTGGTCAATAAAGGCATAAAAAACACAATTTACAGCGACCGGCATCGGGATTTCTTTTTCTTTCATAATGGCATTACCGCAATATGCAACCGGATGGAGGAGAAAGGCTCGAAATTGCATCTACACGGTGTCAGCGTAGTAAATGGTTGCCAGTCGCTCAACACAATTCTAAGTTGTAGTGAACGTGTCAAGACGCTTACTGACACAAGCCTTCTCTTTCGTTTCTATGAGATTCCTCAACGCGACCGTGCGGACAAAATCAGTATCAATACAAACTCTCAAAGCTCGGTAAAACCGCGTGACCTTCGCAGCAATGATCGTCGAGTCCTGAATCTTAAGAAAGCTTACGAGCAGAAATACCCTTCAGGCTACTTTGTCAGTAAGCGGGGCGAAACGCCTCCGGCTGATAAAGACAAGGCGCAGGTTGTTGATTTATCAGAACTCGGCAAGCACCTTATTTCATGGCACTCGCAAAGACCAAATATCGCCTATAGCGAGACCAAGATATTCGACAAGTATTTCGAGCAGTTATTCAAGCGTGAATATCGCACCGAAAACGTACATGCACTAAACCAGTGGATGAATCGCATTATGAAGGCTTGGAGCAAGGACAACCCACTCGGGCTGAATGAAACTCTTCTCGCTATGCGTGCTTACGCGCCATATCATCACCTGTATGCGGTTTCTATGTGCTTTGCAATTCCCAACAATCAAGCCGACCGAGTTCCTAATCCGCATGCATGTATCATCAAGTCTCAAGGAAACTCGATGGTGGATGACATTGTAAAAATTGGCGGCGTCTGCCTTAATATGGCACTTGAGGCTGCTGCCAATGAACCACAGCCAACCAATAGAGTTTTCAGCCCCCAGAACTGGATAAAAGCAAAGACCTGTCTCGCGGGTATTAATTTTGCCATTCGAAACTACTATAACATGCTGCCACTGATGCCAGGGGGGAAGGAGATGAAGACAAAACTTGATGTTGCCTTGGCGTTGGAGGCAGGAGATTTTGAATATCGATGGGCAGCAGACTAAAATGCGAACAATCGGGTCAACCTGACCGCGGGAACCTCGGAGGCGCTTCGCGGCAAGCTCATTGGCGCGGTCAGGTTACCCGAAACGTTAAATATCTCAATGAAAAACTCCTATCGCATTGTAGATTATAGTGAGCTTGGTCTGCCTTGTATCGAGGTTTCTGGAGACCAATTTCACTATCAAGACTTGTATGAATTAGTTGGCTGCAATCGTTACATGACAACGTTTCAATTGAAAGTTGACAGTGAGTCCTACAAAGAATTTGGCTCAGAAGTATTAGGAGTTATCCACTACGACGCTACAAGCCTAAAGGTACTAAAAAATTCCTTAGTTGATGGTACAGAAATAACAAAGAATAAAATTCGCATCGACTCAGCAGATTGTTCCTTTTCATTAAAGCAAAAAGGTGACTGCAAGTATCGGGGGATAAATGTTGATGATATAGAACATATTTCTTTCCTTCCTTATAAAAGAGAAGCTGAGAAATATGAGACCGGGGAGAAGAAAGTACCTGATATCGTGACAATAAAAGTCAATTGTAGCGGTATGGATGCAGATATTCTAAAACAAAATTATCTAGTATCCAAACTCAACTCTGGGGACAAACTCATTCAATATGAAAAGGAACAATTAGTTGGGATTACATTAGCATTTAATGGTGGAAGAATTGACTCAAGAATTTTAGAACACTTAGGTTTTTGTGAAGATGATTTAAAAAGTAACCTTAATATTTGGAATCAGCTTTATCATGTTAAAAAAAGGCGTGGTCAGCTTACTGATATTGACAAAAAAAACTATAGTGAAGTCAAAAGTGTTCTGTCAATGGAGAAAACATTAAAGCTTGTAAGGGAAATGTCGTTATCACTCTCAGGAATTAAAAAGTTTGAGGATGAATCAAAAATAAACGCACTAAAAGAAATATATGAATCTGTAATAAATTTCTCCCCATCCATACTCATGCATGGGAAATTTCAAGTCTATTGGGATGTAGACTCATATATTCATATAGTTCTAAGGCATGTTAAAAAATATCAGGTAGGGAACTATGAAAATAAGACACCATTTCCCTATAAGACAAAAGACCTGAAATCCCTTATGGAAAAGGTAATTCAGCAAGTTGAAGAAGAGTTGAAACATCATTTGTCACAAGAAACAGGTAAGAATTTTACACGCCAAGGGAAAATGGCCATTTTCTATAATGGCGACCATTACCATTTACGTATTAATGCTGACGGGAGAGTAACTCAGTTTCATGTAGCGTGAATGATATTTAACCATCGGGTCGAGCTGACCGGAAGAGGTCGGGTGTTTTTTCTTCAAACACGGGGCCGGCAGCTCACCCAAACGTTAGGCATTCAAGTTTCATCATGAACAACGACCGCGAAGAAACCCCGCCCGAAGATGAGTGTGTCTTTCACGATCACCCCTTCCCGGCCGAAGAACTTTCTCGATACAGCATCGAGAGAGATGTTCACTCAGAACGAGACATCGCGAACTACGTTGAAGGGCAAGCGCCTGATGAAGCGATCCATCATGTGGAGCTAATCAAACGGGAGGTCGTTGTCGGCGAAGTTTATGAAATATGGGACGTTACAACAGATAAAGACCGCTGGTGGGTCATCACTAATCTAACGAATCTCTATTCTCAAAAACATTTCCCAAGCCTCGACTACACGCTATCCTTTCACATCGGATTAATGATGCGACTCAAAAGTCGCTCCGGACGCATCGACGCGGATGATCCAAGCCCCTTTGATGAAGTACTGCGGCGGATGGATCAGGCGCAAAGCAAACATGACGGTGCAGTGGAAGCAGAGGAGTACCAATCCGTAGGAATGCTACTCCGAGAAAGTCTCATATCGCTCATAGCGGCTCTTCGCCGCCGCACTGAACTTCCCGCAGATGTTGAGCGCCCTCAGGATGCAAACTTTATCGCGTGGACAGAGGCACTTATGAACCAGCTCTGTGGCGGCGGTAGCAACAAAGAGCTGAGGCAACATCTCAAGAACACGGCAAAAGAATGCTGGCAATTGGTCAATTGGCTCACTCATACGAGAAGTGCAAGCCAAACAGCCTCATCAATTGCCATCCACTCTTGCCAAACAACCATTGGGCACTTCATCCAAATTCTGGAGAGGAGTCGGTCAGACAAAACCGAACAATGCCCAATCTGCAAATCGCGAGATGTCCGAACACATTTTGATATCGTCATCCCACCGGACGGCGAGTACTACACGAGTTGCGGCGTATGCGATTGGACAGATCACCCAGGAGAAGCAGAATGATGAGCGTCACAATGCTAGTCTCAACGCATAAAAAATGCCTAACTGGCGGTTCAACGAGGACAAAAATGCTTCGCATTTTTGCCGGTTAACCTGGGCGTTAGGCGGCTGAAACTGTGCGGCTTCGTCAGACCACGGTTTGATTTTTTTAAGCGTTTCG
>Ga0326726_10007079_pt1 | contig 10038 bp, 9 predicted proteins | sample MHFenrmetagenome_2_FD_207603 | JGI IMG/M metagenome (GOLD analysis project Ga0326726, IMG submission 207603) | Lab enriched peat soil microbial communities from Michigan Hollow, Ithaca, NY, United States - MHF15MN | ecosystem: Environmental > Terrestrial > Soil > Wetlands > Peat | place: USA... | reverse complement strand
AAAAAAACCTATGCCGAAAAGAATGAGAAGGATCAACTGGTCCGGCGTGCGGGCATGAGAGAAGAAGCGGCATGAAAGCATGGACAGGTAGCCACTTTCTACCATGGCTTCACCCACAATAAACATGCCAAATAAAAAAAACATTACATCGGGATTGATCGCACCCAGTGCATCAGGGAGGGAGATCTGCGCGCTGATGATGACTGCCGCGGCTCCGCCAAGCATGATCTGCCAGATCCTGAGATTGAACCTGCCTACCTGGCGCACAGCAGTCAGCAGGAACACGGCAGCAAGAACGATGACCGGAATATACGTAAGAGAATGTTTTTTAGTTATGAGTGATGATTCTTGGCATTCCGGTGTTCAACAAAAACAATTTTTATGTAACCGGATAAAACCCAGTAATATCATCCTGTTTCTTCCTTCTGCTCAGGATCATTTACCTTCCAGTGCAGGAGAATCCCCTCCCCAATTCTTCGCGCTTCCAGAAGGGACAGGCGGGGAAACGATGATTCTTTTATGAACCCACCCCCATCAGCCAGTGTAGGCGAGGCCTTACCACCAATAACCATGTTTCCGATGAACGTGAAGATCTCATTCACCAGTCCCGCATCGAGCAAACCTGCTATAAGTGTTCCTCCACCTTCAACCATAATCCGCCGGATGCCCATCGATGAAAGCTCATCCATCAGGGCAGTAAGGTCTACATCCTCATCACCGGCAATAATTATTGTCGATTTATTTTTCAGAGCGGATATTTTCGTGGCATCAGCTCTCCGGGATACAGCAATCACGCGTTTTCCCTCACCTTTATTCAGGATTGCCGACCCGTGGGGAATGCGAGCTGAACTGTCAACAATAATGCGGACCGGGTTCACATCAAGCCCCAGAGCTTTCCGATAGGTACGGCATTCTTCCGATTTCATCGTAAGCGAAGGATCATCAGCAAGGACAGTCCCAATCCCGACCATGATTGCGTCACACCCGGCTTTGAGGCGATCGACCCGGATAAAATCCTGCTCACCCGATATTCTGACCTGCCGTCGTTCACGGGTGGAGATCTTACCATCAGCACTCATTGCAACATTGACTACGACATATGGGTGCATAACTAACGGGTTTGCATGGCTTGTTATTTCAACCCCACTGTTCTGAATAGAAACCAAAAATATATTTCACGAATCCTCGTCAAAATCCAAGAAAAGATTATGAAAGAACGGGGAACGCGGAAATTGTGTCTGAAGCATTTCTGCAGGCATATTAAAAAACCGATAGCAATTCACCTCTCCAATGTGTTTCCAGAGGAATTTTTCAGAGGAATATATCTTAAAATAACAAGAGAATCAAATTGCGTAGATAGAATGACAAGGAAGATCCATACCGGTGAAACATGGTACCGTGCGATGTTTGAGAATTCACACCAGGGGATCATTCTTTTTGACAAATCAGATTTCACGATCAAAGAAATGAATAATGCATTCTCAACACTCCTCCATTATAAGCCAGAAGAACTGGGCGGATTGGTCTTTACCTCACTCTTCACCAATACTGAAGAGACAACACGTTTTTTGACTTGTATTGGCCAAAGTCCTGAAACCAGCAGTTTTGAAACCCGGTTAAAAACAAAAGAAGGGAATGAATGCCAGGTAGAACTCTCTTGGAATGCTGTTGATACTATGACCATTGGTTGCACAGCAATTACCACCACTCCCGGTAAAAAATCAACAAAAGCGGTTGATGACGACTTTGTGCAATACAACCCGCTTACTGAAAACCTGCCAACCAGTATTCTCATAGTTAAAAATGGAAAGATCCAGTATGCCAATCCTGCATTCTCGACTTTTTCGGGTTATCCGTCTGATGAAATTCAGGGAAAAGATCTTCTGTCGTTGATTGCCACATCGGACGTTGATAATTTTAAAGAGTTCGTAAAACGCAGATTGGAGAAGTCTCCGATAACAAATCGAAGCGAGTTCCGTTTCATAACAAAATCCGGCAAAAAAAGGATGGCGTTGCTCTTTACCCTGCCAACCACCCATTCCGGAAATCCTGCTACTCTGATCAATCTTGTCGACAATTCTGAAAAACAGTTACTTGAAGATAAAATCCAATTCGATAACGAACAACGCAGGGGGATTATCATCACTGTCGCCCATGAACTGCGCACACCACTCCAGCCGATCCTCGGGTATCTCAACCTGCTTATCCAGGATCCGGACGGATTCGGTATCCAGGATGATACAAAAAAGATTCTTGAACGCTGCCTTGCGAGTGTTGACCGGGAACGACAGATTATCAACCAGATGCTGGAGCTCTCTGTGCTTGATAGCGGGAAGCTTTACCTCAACCACTCAAATTTCCCGTTGGCTCTGCTTATTAACAGTGTACTCGATTCAAGCGGCTATAGCACAAAAGCTGAAATATCCATTGACATCCCAAAAAATCTGGTGATAACAGCGGATATGGACCGTCTCTTTAGTGTGTTTGATTCTCTTCTCTCAAATGCAGTAAACTTTTCCCAACCTCCCCGAAAAATTACTATATTTTATCGATCGGATACCGAGGATGCATTCCACCATATTTCTGTCAGTGACAACGGGACCGGTATATCCGAACATGCACTTTCATCAATCTTTGAGCCATTCCAGCTTGCAGATGCAGCAAAATTATCCCGCAGGTTTGACCGCATCGGGCTCTCATTGGCTATGGCAAAGAAAATCATGCAGATGCATGGAGGAGATATCACCGTTGAGAGCATTTTAGATACGGGCAGTACGTTTACCCTCCACCTGCCAAAATCCAGGAATGAAGGAGCGTAAATAATTCGATTCCGTTTTCCTGATCCGCCTGAACACATCCAGTATCCCCTATCGCAGAATATAAAAACCTTTTTTGATCGGTCTTGTTGCAGCAGGAAGTTGCAGTATGCTGTCAAGCCGGGGTAAAATTCCACTATTTCTTTTTTTCATTATTCCATGCTGATCAGATACGATGTAGCAGAGAGCCACATTTGAAATACCGATGAAAAACAATCATACCCTAAAGGATGGTCAATTCCTATGACAGAAAACCCTTCATACAGTGATGATTCCGCACAGCTTCTCAAAAAACTTTTGGCCCTTGAACATGCACGGGCAGATGCTTTGTTTCGCAAGGATCGCCGGGCGCTCGAATCGTTCCTTGCACCTGATTTTGTTGAGACTAACCTTTTCGGACGGTTCAATCGCGAAGATATCCTGACCCGGTTATTTCCTCTCTTCACGCTGCATTCCTTTAGCATCGATGAACCTCATGTCCAGCGTACCGGAAAGGATACCGCGGTGATCACCTACCACTGCACGGAAGATGTTACTCTGGGACGGAACAAAAAGAGCGGTTCCTTTGCCGTGAACGCTCATTATTCGTTGATCGGGAACCTATGGAAAATTTCCCGCTGGGAGATTGTTAACAGGCCGGGGGCATGACAGCTGATGATATCCTCCCTTATTCCCGGCTTTTACGGATCTCCCGCGTCTGAACGTCATTGTGTGTTTTTTACCGTATATGACAGCATCTTTAATACAGCACCATGACAACAATTAGCATGATAATTGCGGTATCCTCATGCTCACACTCAGGGGTTTAACTAAACAGATCGGCGGCTTGCGGGCAGTTAATAGTGTGGATCTTTCTTTAGGGGAGAACGAGATTGTCGGGCTTGTAGGCCCGAACGGTGCGGGAAAGACCACACTTCTCAATATGATCTCCGGTATCAGTACCCCGACTACAGGAACCATCACATTCCTCGCCGAAGATATTACCGGGCTCAAAGCGGACCGGATCTGTAAAAAAGGAATAGCAAAGACGTTCCAGATCGCCGAATCCTTTCCCGGGCTTACCGCCCACGAATGTACGATGATTGGCGCATTGTTTGGCAACCACCGTACGATAAGCATGGCAGAAGCAGGAAAAGAAGCGATTCAGACTCTTGATTTTGTGGGTTTTCCGGCAGAAAAACACGGTACAACCATCAAAAATTTAAATGTCGTTGAACTGAAAAGGGTGCAGCTCGCACGGGCCCTGGCTTCAAAACCAAAACTGCTCCTTCTCGATGAGATTACTACGGGGCTCAACCCAAGGGAGAGCAATGAAGCAGTCAGGCTCATCCGGAATATAAGGGACCGGGGGATGTCTATCCTCATCATCGAGCATGTGATGAGCGTTATTATGGGGGTCTCCGACCGGATCGTTGTGCTCGACCATGGCGAGAAGATAGCAGACGGCAGGCCGTACGAGGTGGTGAACAACCAGCGGGTTATCGACACCTACCTTGGTGATATCGACGCATTCTGAAGGGGGGGGTGTTCATGCTTACCGTTTCAGGGCTCAGTATTTTCCACGGGAACCTGCAGGTAGTCTGGGACCTCTCGTTCCGGGTTGATAAAGGCGAGCTCGTTACCATGATCGGCCCGAACGGGGCCGGGAAGACAACTACCGTCGAGACTATCGTGGGCCTCAACCGGAAGGCAACAGGCTCGATTCTGTTTAACGGTGAAAACATCCTCGGCTGTCACCCGTATAATCTCTATCGGAAGGGACTTGCTCTGGTACCCGAGAAACGGGAAATCTTCCCTGCCCTGCCGGTGATCGAGAACATTCTCCTTGGCGGGGGCGGCAATACTGACCCGGACAAAACCCTCGGGCGGATCTTCCGTCTCTTCCCGACCCTGCAGGAGCGGCGGCGGCAGATGGCCGGGACGCTTTCCGGCGGCGAGCAGCAGATGCTTGCCATCGGTCGTGCGCTCATGTCGGAACCACGACTCCTCATCCTTGATGAACCGTCAACCGGACTTTCTCCTATTCTCACTGCCCAGGTGTTCCGGTCACTCGAAAAGCTCGGGCGGGACGGGATGACAATCCTCCTGCTCGAACAGAATGTCCGGAATGCACTTGCCATGTGCGACCGGGGCTACGTGCTGGAAAATGGCAGGATCGTGCAGGAGGGCCGTTCCAAAGAACTCATGCACGACCCGCGTATCCAGAAGGCATATCTCGGGTTCTGAAGTTTATAAGATTATGTTGATCTGCTGGTAATTCTGGGCTCAGCAGAAACGCACATCAACAAAAGTTCAGACACGAACCCTGGAAATCGTAGTATCCTGATATGATACAGGATCGGTACATCACTATTCATAGTTACGATGAACATTGCCGCGCCAGACGGGGCTGCCCCCGAGGTTGATTATTGACCGAAAATACAGAAAAACCTCCTAATCTGTCGTGCCTCAGAGAGGTTAACCGTTTAGTCTCCTGACGGTTCCGCCAGGGGCACGTTTCTCCGCCGTCTCTTCAGCCATTTCTGCACGCTCTCCGGCAAGCTCACGAGCCCCCGGGGCAGGAAGATGATAGCGAGGATGAGCATAACCCCGACAATGACGTACCGCCCGAAGGTGAGACCCGTTGCCTTGAGCCCTTCCCAGATGATGGTGAGCACGACCGTCCCGATAACCGGGCCGGCAAGCGTACCAAGCCCCCCGAGGATAACATAGGTAACCGGCCAGAACGAGTTGTCGACACCGTAGAGCTCCGGCGTCAGGTAGCCGATATGGTGGATCTCGAGCGCCCCGGCAACACCCGCAATGTAGGCAGAGAGTGCAAAGGCGAGGAGGCGGTACCGGACCGGATCAATCCCCGCAGCCCGGGCCTCAAGTTCATTCTCGCGGATTGCGAGAAAGGCGAGGCCTACCCGTGACTTCATCATATACCAGATGGCGGCAATGGAAGCGATGGTGATAGCAAGGACCGCGTAATATTCAATCAGCTGGTAGCCGGGGATGGCTGGGCTCAGGAGCCGCACCGATGCGATACCATCCCAGCCCCCGGTAACCGGGGCGAGCACACTGACTGTCAGTGTCTGGACGATGATCGCAAAACCGAAGGTGACCATTGCAAGGAACCATTCCTTGAGTCTAACACAGGTGAGGCCGATAAGGATCCCGATGAATGCGGCGACGGCCGCACCGAGGAAGATGGTGATGAAAGGGGACAATCCGCTCTTTCCAGCAATGAGCGTCGATGCGTACGCCCCTATGCCGAAGAATGCTGCGTGGCCGAGGGACCCCTGCCCGGAGTACGCGAGGAGGTTCCATGCCGAAGCAAAGATGATGAAGATCAGCATCAGCACGAGGAGGTTGAGAATAAACATGCTGTCGGTGAGAAACGGGATAACAATGGCGATGGCAAGCAGGGTAATGGATCCGTATTTTACCATCTCATCTTGCCCGAAATGCATGGTCCTTATTCCCCCTTCTCTCCGAACAACCCGGTCGGCCTCACCACAAGCACGATGATAAGGATAACAAACGAGATCGCGTCCTTCCATATGCCGCCAAGAAGAAACGCAGCGCCGTTCTCGGCAAGGCCCATTAACAAACCGCCAACGATTGCACCAGGAATGCTGCCAAGACCGCCCAGGATGATAATCGCAAAGGCCTTGATCGCGGGGATCGAGCCCATATATGGGTTGAAGACCTGGCCGCTCACGATCCAGAGCGTCCCTGCGGCTGCAGCAAGTGCGCATCCCAGGCCGAAACTGATAACATCGATCCGTTCGACATCAATCCCGACGAGCATCGCTCCTTTCCGGTTCTGGCTCGTTGCCCTCATCTGCATACCGATCTTCGTCCTTTTCAGGAACAGGTACAACCCGCAGAGAATAGCAGCGGTGAAAACCATGATGAGAATATAATCGAGTGGGACGGAGAGCGACCCGACGTGTAGTGTAATACCGTCATATGGGCTTTTAACACTCTGCCAGCTGTCACCCCATATCATGGCGGCCCCGTTCTGGAAGACGTAGATGAGGCCAATGGACAGGAAGATCTCGTTGAGCTTGCCAGTACCGAGAATCGGGCGGAAGCATATCCGTTCGACAACTGCACCAACACCGATGAGTACGAGCATGGACAGAAGGATGATGAGATACGGATTGATGCCCGTGAGAAAAAATATTGTTGCGGTTATGTAGGCACCGATCATCAGGAATTCGCCGTGCGCGAAATTCACGATTTTCATCACGCCAAAGATCAGGTTCAGCCCGGTAGCGAGCAGGATATAGATGCAGCCGGCATACAATCCCCAGAAAATGATCTGCAGGAATACCCCAAGATTGTCCATGATCTGATCAGCACCTGTCCGGCTCTATGCAATACATCTGCCTGCTGAAATAAAAAAGGGGGGTACCTGTTTACGAACTGCTGCCAGCCTTATACCATGACGGCAGGGCAAAGTCCGTTGTCTTCAAGTTATCCGGCCAGACAATCGAGGGTCTCGTCTCACCGATTGTGGCGTTGTATGACAACTGCTCCATCCAGAGATCAAACGTCGACTCCCGGAAGTCCGGCGAGAATGAAATGGTCTTATCCTTCATCGCCTCAACGATCTGGGGCATCTGTAAGGCGACGAGCGCCTGTCGCACTGCTGTCTTTTCTGTGGTCCCTGCATTCCCGATCGCCCTTGCTGCGATGAAGATCCCTTCATCCGTAGAGGCACCCATCATGTCCGGGTAAGTCCCGAATCTTGCAAAGTAACTTTGCTTAAACGTGTTCTGGGCATCAGCGACAGCTCCAACCGGTGCGATATATGGCGAATACCGGCTCTCGATAACAGCTCCTTCCCCATATTGGCCGATATCCTTATAGAACTGGGCATTGTCATTGTTCTCCGCGTTGAGGAATATCGTGTTGAGGCCGATATCCCGCCTTGCCTGCGTAATAATGGGGGCTCCTTCGTTCGGAAATGCCCCGAGATAGACCGCATCGGGATTTGCCGCCTTTATTGCGGTCAGCTGTGTCCTGAAGTCGCTCTCGCCCATCTTGAAGCTCTGCTGGGAAACAAGGATTATATTGAGCTTGTTCTTTGTGATCGTATTATTTACTGCGGTCTGAATACCCTTGCCGAATGCAGTGTCCTGGTAGAGGAGGGCAAGACGGAACGGGCGGTCTGCAGAGGCACCAAGTTTTTTATTAACCGCTGGACGGACAACCTGGTCGATAAACGTCGTAGTATACTGCCCGTATGTGTCGGTTGTCGGGCAATGGTGGAAGATGTAGCTGGTATCTATGTCCGTGCGATGGGTGATGATGGGGCTCGATGCACCGGTTACGATATACGGGACCTTGTATTCCGCGATGGTCTGCTCGTACGCGGAGGTGACCGCGCTTGAGTACCCGCCGACAAGGATGTCTACCTTATCATCGGTGATGAGCTTGGTCGCGGCCTTCTGGCCTCCCTGCTGGGTTGACTCGTCGTCACCCACGATCAGTTTGAGCTGGGCTTTCGACCCGTCTTTTAAGGTGATACCACCATCAGTGTTGATCTTGTCGGCGGCGACCTGGGCGGACTGCCACATGTTGGTACCGACATTGCTGGCGGGACCGGTCAATGATGCTATGACACCGACCTTGATAACACCCGGAGCGGCCGTGGCCGCCTGCTGCTGCGTGCAGCCGGTGATTAAGACAGCAACAATAACTATACCTGCGATGAAAATGACCGAATACTTCATACAATATACCCACTATGCTATGTTATAGCATATCAGTATAACAATACACCATTTAACATTAAAAAGAATAGTGGTTTGTCGTAATTTTCCACTGAAATTTTTTTCTTTCGTACCGGTTCCATCGGGACCTCCGACTGACTTTTCATTACCTAAGTCCTGATACAGGAAAAATTATGCGTGCCGGATTCCCGGGGTTTACTGGTTCAGGGAACTTAAAGGGCAGATTCCGAGCAGATCCGCTATTTCGAGATAGTATGCAGCAAACCCTTTCCAGGCACCCCATCGCTCTGCAAACGAACGGGCTTCAACGGAAGAAATTTTTTTACCATTCAGGTAGAACCGTGCGATGAACCGCCGGACGCCAATGTCATCAGCGGGGAATGCATCCGGACGATGCAGTCCCCTCAGGATGGTGAGCTCCGCAGTCCACCTCCCGATACCCCGGATCTTCATAAGCTCACTGATGATCGTTTCCGTGTCCGTGTAAACCCTGAAATTCTCCGGATCCAATACTCCGAAGAGGATCTGGCGCGAGATGTCCCGGATAAATTCGCCTTTTCTGCACGTCAGGCCACAGGCACGAAAGGTAGGATCCGGCGTTTCTGCCAGAGTGCGGGAAGTCGGGTATCCATAGTATACCATGTCCTCAAGAGCGAGCTGACTACCGACCGCCCGGATAAGCCGTTTTTCTATGCTCTGTGCCGCTCTAAGTGAAATCTGCTGCTCAATAACCGAGTCCACCAATGCCTCAAAAACTGTCGGTGTGGTCGGAGTTTTCACCCCTCGCAGATGACTGACGTGGGAAGCCATCATGTTGTCCTTTTCCATTGCCCGGTAGAACGGGGTTAAATCCTCGTTAATATTAAACATCGAAGAAATAAGATCGACTGCTGCGGTCTTCCCGTTTCCTGAAAGTGCATCATCGGGGCGGATTGTCAAATATAATTCCGGCGTGTCGGCAGTGCCTTTGGAAAAAACTTCCGCGAGCACCGCCGTTCCCCGTATATCCAGCACCTGCCAGAAGATCCTGTTCTCATAAGTTCGTATCTGCGGGTCCCCTCCGGAAAAGATGATGGCACTGAGATGAAAGTCATATGGCGCTACCGGATAAAGGCGGATGACGTGCATTGTATCAGCTTGAGTATTTCCTGGTTCTGCCTGTTTTTTTACCTTCGGGAGATTTTTTTATCGGCGCCTGATTGATAAGTCCGGGTCACTTATCGTTTCGGGTAACCCATCTCCCGAAGGGTCACGGTAATCTCATCAAGAATAACCGGGTCATCGATGGTAGCCGGAACCTGATACATGGCACCGTCTGCGATCTTTTTTATGGTACCCCTCAGGATCTTTCCCGATCTTGTTTTAGGCAGCCGTTTCACTACAGCAGCTGCCTTGAATGATGCAATAGGGCCAATCTTCTGGCGTACCAGCAGAATGAGCTCTGGCCCGATTGTATCCTGCCCTTTTATGACCCCGGCTTTCAGGACGACAAA
>Ga0326726_10007078_pt1 | contig 10039 bp, 7 predicted proteins | sample MHFenrmetagenome_2_FD_207603 | JGI IMG/M metagenome (GOLD analysis project Ga0326726, IMG submission 207603) | Lab enriched peat soil microbial communities from Michigan Hollow, Ithaca, NY, United States - MHF15MN | ecosystem: Environmental > Terrestrial > Soil > Wetlands > Peat | place: USA... | reverse complement strand
GTCGCGCAACCCGCGCCCGTCGCCGCGCAACCGAGCGCGCCCGCTGCTCGGCCCGCGGCGCCGACGCAAGGCGTCGTGCAGCCGCCAGCATCCGCAGCAACACCCTCGGCTACCGCCGCGCCGGCGCCGGCAAGCGCGGCGCCCGCCCGCGCGACGCCTATCGCGCCCGCGACCGTCGCACCGAGCCCGTCGACGGCCGCCACGCCGCGCCCCGCGTTCGCTGCGACGGCCTCCGCCGCGCCGGCTCCAGCGGCGTCTGTCCCGGCCAGGCCTGCCCCGGTTGCACGCGCTCCGGCAGCACCCGCTCCCGTCGTGCCCGCCCCGCCTGCACGCGCTCCGGTGGCACCCGCTCCCGTCGTGACCGCCCCGGTTGCACGCGCTCCGGTGGCACCCTCTCCCATCGTGCCTGCTGCGGCCGCCCCCGCTCTCGCCGCGACGGCGCCCGCCGCCGCGCAGCCTCGCCCCGCCGCGCGCGACCGGCAGTTCATGTCGGACGAGGAGATCGACTCGTTCGCGGCGACGATGACCGAATCGCCCGACGTACCGACGTTCGACTTTCCGGTGCTGACCGATGCGGTCGATCCGCCTCGGCAGCGCCCGCGCGCCGAGACCGCCTACGTCAAGCCGCCCGCACCGCGCGCGAATACGCCCGAGCCCCCGAAGCCGGCCGCGCCGCTACCGCGCGTCGTGGCCGCGGCGAGCACGCCGCCGGCCGCGCGCGTCGTGCAGCCGCCGCAGCCGCCCCCGAAGCCCGCGCCTCCGGCTCAGCCGGCCGTCGCAGAGGACGCGGACTTGTTGCGCCAAACTCAGACGATGCGCGCGATCTCGGTCGCCAAGTCGATCGACGACATCAGCAACTCGATGGCCGAGACACTGTTCAGCGAGACCGATCTCGGGACGCTCAGCGAGGCGCTCGCGGCGTCGGGCTGGACCGACGACGAGGCTTCCGCGGCGGCAGCGCCCCCAGCGAGCCCGGCGCCGCCGCCCTCCGCAACCGCGAAACCCCCTCCGCAGGCGCCGGCCGCGAAATCCGCGCCGGCGCCGGCCGCAAAGTCCGCGCCGCAGCCGCCGACTCCGAAGCCCGCGCCGCCCCCGGCCGACGACGACCCGTTCGACTTCCTCGGTCTCGGTCGCGACGCGCCGCTAGAGCTCATCGACGACGTGCCCATCGAGCCGCAGCAGCGTAAGGAAGCCGGGCGCAACCGCTGAGGATTCCGCAGCGCGCCTAGAGCCTGTCGAGGCGAACGCGCTCAGGTAGCGGCGGCGCGCGGCAACCCGAGCGTTCCGAGCGCGGCGGCGATCTCCTCGAGAATCGCGGGGTCGTCGATCGTCGCGGGCATCGTCCAAGGCTCGCCGTTTGAGATCCGGCGCATCACGCCGCGCAAGATCTTGCCCGAGCGCGTCTTCGGCAGCCTCTTCACGACCGCCGCGGACTTGAACGCCGCGACGGGACCGATCCGTTCGCGGATCAACGCGACCGCCTCGGCCACGACGTCGGCCGTGGCGCGCCGGCAATTCGCGTTCAGCACGAGCAGTCCGATCGGCACCTCGCCCTTGAGCTCGTCGTGCACGCCCCAAACCGCGCACTCGGCCACGTCGGGATGCGCGGCGAGCACCTCCTCCATTGCGCCGGTCGACAAGCGATGCCCGGCGACGTTGATCACGTCGTCGGTTCGCGTCATCACGAACGCGTAGCCGTCCGCGTCGAGATAGCCGGAATCCGCCGTGCAGTAGTAGCCGGGAAACTGCGCGTAGTACGACGCGAGACAATGCGCATCGGCGTTCCAAAGGCCGAGGAAGGTGCCGGGCGGCAACGGCAGCTTCACGGCGAGCGCGCCGACCGTGCCGGCGGCCACCTCGCGTCCCGCCGCGTCGAGCGCGGCCACGCGGTAGCCTGGCACCGCGCGTCCCGCAGCGCCGTCCACCACGGGCAAGTCCTCGACGCCGCGGCAGAGCCCCGTGATCGCCCAGCCGGTCTCGGTCTGCCACCAGTGATCGATCACCGGCACGCCGAGCGCGGCGCGCGCCCAGCGCAGACTCACGGGATCGGTACGCTCGCCGGCGAGGAACAGCGCGCGCATGCCGCGCAGGTCGTAGCGCCGCGCGTGCGCAGCGCCGGGATCCTCGCGCTTGATCGCGCGCAGCGCGGTCGGCGCGGTGAACAACACGCGCACTCCGTGCTCGGCCGCCACGCGCCAGAACGCGCCGGGATCCGGAGTGCCGACCGGCTTGCCCTCGTAGAGCACTGTCGCATTTCCGTTCAATAGCGGTGCGTAGACGATGTATGAATGGCCAACGACCCAACCGATGTCGGACGCCGCCCAGAACGTCTCGCCCGACTCGACGCCGTAGACGTTGCGCATGCTCCACCGCAGCGCGACCGCATGGCCGCCGTTGTCGCGCACGACGCCCTTCGGCCGTCCCGTAGTGCCCGACGTGTACAAGATGTAGAGCGGATCGGTTGCCTCGACCGGCACGCAGTCGTGCTCGCGCGCGCCCGCGAGCGCCTCGTCCCAATCGACGTCGCGGCCCGCGACGAGCGGCGCGCGCAGCTGGGGACGCTGCAGGATCACGCAGCGACGCGGCGCGTGCTTCGCGATCGTGAGCGCCTTGTCGAGCAGCGGCTTGTACTCGACGAGCCGCCCGATCTCGATTCCGCACGACGCCGATAGCACGACCTTCGGCTTGCAGTCCTCGATGCGCGCCGCGAGCTCAGCGGCCGCGAAACCGCCGAACACGACGGAATGGATCGCGCCGAGCCGCGCGCAGGCGAGCATCGCGAACACGGCCTGCGGCACCATCGGCATGTAGATCACAACGGTGTCGCCGCGGCCGACGCTTAAGCGCGTGAGCGCGCCGGCGAGACGCGCGACCTCGCGCTGCAGATCCGCGAACGTGTAGCGCAAGAGGGTCTGCGTGACGGGGCTGTCGTAGATCAGCGCATTCTGCGGGCCGCGCCCGGCCGCGACATGCCGGTCGACCGCGTTGAAGCAGGTATTGAGCTCGGCCCCGGGGAACCAGCGATAGAACGGCGGCCGCGTGCGATCGAGCACGCGCCGCCACGGCTTGGACCAATCGATGTCGGCCGCGGCCTCGGCCCAGAAGCGTTCGGGATCGCGCGCCGCGGCGGCGTAGACTTCTGCGAAGCGCGCTTGGCTCGACATTCCCCCTCCGTCCGCGTCTCGCGCTACCCGCCTCGCTCCGCTAACGCCACGAACGCACGGGCTTCGGGCCCAATGTAGTCCGCCGTCGGCCGGATCAGCTTGTTGTTCGCGCGCTGCTCGAAGATGTGCGCGGCCCAACCCGAGATCCGGGAGCAAACGAAAATCGGCGTGAACAGCGGCGTCGGGATGCCGAGGAACCGATACGCCGACGCGCTGTAGAAGTCGAGGTTCGGGAACAGCTTCTTCTCGCGCCAGAGCAGCGCCTCGATCGCCTCGGAGACCGGATACAGCACGCGGTCGCCGGCCTCGGCGCCGAGCTTCTTCGCCCACGCTTTGATCACGGCATTGCGGGGATCCGAGGTCCGGTAGACCGCATGTCCGAAGCCCATGACCCTTTCCTTGCGCCCGAGCATCGCCTCGACGCCCGCCGTCGCGGCCGAGGGCGAATCGAAGCGCTCGATGAGCTCCATCGCGGCCTCGTTCGCGCCGCCGTGCAGCGGCCCGCGCAGCGAGCCGATCGCGGCCGTCACGGCCGAATAGAAGTCCGACAGTGTCGCGGCGCAGACGCGCGCCGTGAACGTCGACGCGTTGAACTCGTGCTCGGCGTAGAGGATCAGCGACGCGTCGAGCGCGCGCTCGTGCAGAGCGCTCGGCGGCTTGCCGTGCAAGAGAGTCAAGAAATGCGCCGCCGTGCTCGGCGCGTCGCTCGCGGTCGCGATCCGCTTGCCGCTGCGCGCGAAGTGGTACCAATAGAGCAGCATGCCGGGGAACGCCGCGATCAGCCGCGTCGCGACCTCGAGCTCGTTCGCGAAGTCGCGCTCGGGCTCGAGCGTGCCGAGCATCGAGCCGCCCGTGCGCAGCACGTCCATCGGATGAGCGGACGCCGGGATCCTCTCGAGCACCTCGCACAGAGCTCGCGGCAGCTCGCGGCGAGCGCGGAGCGCGACTCGAAACGCATCGAGCTGTCGAGCGGTCGGCAGCTCGCCGCGGAGCAGCAGGTAGGCGACCTCCTCGAACGTCGCGTGCGCCGCGAGATCGACCACGTCGTAGCCGCGATAGCGCAAGCTGTGGCCGTCGCCGACCGTCGCGATCGCGGTCTGCCCCGCCGAGACGCCGCGCAGGCCACCCGCGGGCGCCGCTCGTTCCGTGCTCATCGTCTTTTTCCTTTGCGGCTCTTACCCGTTTTCTTGCGCGCGACAGCCTTCGATCTCGGCCGCTGGCGCGCGTCGCTCGCGGTCGCCGGCGAGCGCGCGTAAAGGTCGTCGAGCTTACGCTCGTAGGCGTGATAGTCGAGCACGGCGTAGAGCTCTTCGCGCGTCTGCATCTTCGCGACGACCGGCTTCTGTGTGCCCCGCTCGCGGATCGCGGTGTAGACCTCGAGCGCAGCGCGGCTCATCGCACGAAAGGCACTCAGCGGGTAGAGGATCAGCTTCACGCCGGCGGCGCCGAGCTCTTCGGACGTGAACAGCGGCGTGAGCCCGAACTCCGTGAGGTTCGCGAGCACGGGGACGCCGATCGCGCGCGTGAACGCGCGGTAGTCGTCGAGCGCGTAGAGCGCCTCGGCGAACACCATGTCGGCCCCGGCCTCGACGTATGCCGCCGCGCGCTCGAGCGACGCCTCCATTCCCTCGCGCGCGAACGCGTCGGTGCGCGCCATGACCACGAACGCCGCATCCGCGCGCGCGTCGACCGCCGCCTTGAGCCGGTCGCACATCTCGTCGGTCGAGACGGTCGCCTTGTTCGGCCGATGGCCGCAACGTTTCGCCTGCTCCTGATCCTCGATGTGCATTCCCGCGACGCCCGCGCGCTCGAGCTCGCGCACCGTGCGTGCGATGTTGAACGCGCTGCCGAAGCCCGTGTCGGCGTCGACGAGCAGCGGCAGATCCGTCGCGGCCGTGATCCGCCGCGCGTCCTCGACCACGTCGTTCAGCGTCGTGACCCCGAGGTCCGGCAAACCGAACGAGGCGTTCGCCACGCCGGCGCCGGAGAGATAGATCGCTTCGAACTCTGCGCGCTCCGCGAGCAGCGCGCAGTACGCGTTGATCGTGCCCGGAATCTGGAGCGGCGCGCGGCTCGCGACCGCGTCCCTGAGCTTCGCGCCCGCCCTCACGGCTCGCTCACCCACAGCGACACGAAGTCGTCGACGGCCATCGCCTCGAGCGTCTTTTGCTCCGCGCACGCCTCTTCGATCCGCGCGATTTGCGCCGCGTCGAAGCGCGTCGCGAGGCTCGCATTGAGCTTCGCGAGCAGCAGCGGGATGCCTTCGGCGCGCCGACGACGGTGGCCGACCGGATAGTCGATCGCGAGACGAGCGGTCCGCGCTCCGCCCTTGAAGAACACTTGGATCGCGTTGCCGATCGCGCGCTTGTCCGGATCCAGATAGTCGCGGCTGAAGTCTCGGTTCTCGGTCACGACCATCTTCGCGCGCAGCGCGTCGATCCGAGGGTCGCGAGCGACCTCGTCCTCGTAGTCGTCGGCCGTGAGCCGACCGAAGATCAGCGGCACGGCGACCATGTACTGGAGACAATGATCGCGGTCCGCGGGATTCGCGAGCGGGCCGGTCTTGTCGATGATCCGGGCGCCCGCCTCCTGCGTCTCGATCTCTATCCGCTCGACCGAGTTGAGCCGCGGCGCCACCTCGGGATGGAGCTCGAGCGCGGCCTCCACGGCGGTCTGTGCGTGAAACTCGGCCGGAAACGAGATCTTGAACAACACGTTCTCCATCACGTACGAGCTCAAGCTTCGCTCGAGCGCAATCGGCTTGCCTTTGAACAACACGTCCTGGAAGCCCCAAGTCTGCGCCGTGAGCGCCGACGGGTAGCCCATCTCGCCCGCGAGCGCGAGGAGCGCGTGCCGAACGCCGCGGCTCGTCGCGTCACCCGCGGCCCAGCTCTTGCGCGAGCCGGTGTTCGGCGCGTGCCGGTACGCGCGCAGCGCGCCGCCGTCGAGCCACGCGTTCGACACCGCGTTCACGATCTGCTCGCGCGTGCCGCCAAGAAGCTGCGTCGCGACCGCCGTGCTCGCGATTCTCACGAGCAGCACGTGATCGAGGCCGACGCGGTTGAAGCTCGAGTTCAGCGCGAGCACGCCTTGGATCTCGTGCGCCTTGATCATCGCCGTGAGCACGTCGCCGACCGTTAGCGGAGACCCGCCGGTGATACGCCGTCCGCGGCAGCGATAGTCGGCGACCGCGAGTATTGCGCCTAGGTTGTCGGACGGATGTCCCCACTCGGCCGCGAGCCAGGTGTCGTTGAAGTCGAGCCAGCGGATCATCGCGCCGACGTTGAACGCGGCGGTGACGGGATCGAGCTCGAAGCGCGTACCGGGCACGCGCGCGCCGCCCGGCAGCTCTGCGCCCGGCACGAGCGGCCCGAGCAGCTTCGTGCACGCGGGATAGTTCAGCGCGAGGATTCCGCAACCGAGCGTGTCCATCAGGCAATAGCGCGCGATGCGCCGCGCCTCGCCACCGTCGGCGCGAAATTCGCGCACGTAGTCCGCGATCTCCGTGAGCAGCTGGTCGGGTGGAGGTCGGTGCGCGTCGCGGTGGATCGAGGACATGTCGCCTTTGCCGGGCTCGAACTTGCCCGGCAGTATATAAGGTCGGGCCCGCCCCGGTGGCGGGTCGCTACGGACGATCCAACCGATGCTCAGCTACCAGCACGCCTATCACGCGGGCAACCACGCCGACGTGCTGAAGCACGTCGTGACGCTCGCGCTGCTCGCCAAGCTCGTCGCGAAGGACAAGCCGCTGCGCTACATCGAGACCCATGCGGGCGCCGGCGGCTACGATCTGCGCTCGCCCGCCGCTCGGAAGAACCACGAATTCCTCGCGGGCATCGCGAAGGTCTACGGCGCTTCGAGCGCGCCCGCCTCGGTCGCGCGGCTCGTCGAGCTCGTGCGCCGCTATAACGACGGCGCGACGAAGATCGAGCGTTATCCCGGCTCGCCATGGCTCGCGCGCGAGCTGTTACGGCCCACGGACAGCCTCTATCTCTTCGAGCTCCACCCCGCAGAGTACCGCGCGCTGCTCGCGACGCTCGGCGCCGACCGCCGCGTCAGCGTAATGCGCACGAACGGGCTCGAGGGCTGCGTCGGGCTCGTGCCGCCGCCCGAGCGCCGCGGACTCGTGCTGATCGATCCCTCGTACGAAGTGAAGGACGAGCACACGCAAGTCGTCGAGGCGCTCGCGAAGGCGCACCGGCGCTTCGCAACCGGCACATACGCGATCTGGTACCCGGTGCTCGAGCGTCGCTGGGTGCAGCGCTTCGAGCGTGCGATTCGATCGACCGGCATCGAGTCGATCGATCTCTACGAGCTCTGCGTCGCGCCCGACGGCCACGGTCGCGGCCTCACGGGCAGCGGGATGATCGTCGTAAACCCGCCGTGGAAGGTTCGCGAGGAAGTCGCGCTCGCGCTGCCATGGCTCGCGCGCGAGCTCGGGCCGGGCGGCTCGCAGCGCGCCGTCGAGCTCGGCGCGTCGGCGTGACGCGGGTCCGCCGACTGCTTTATTGCGACCGCGCTCCGCGCCGGCCGCGCGAGCGGCTTTCGGGGGGCGGGACGAACGCAGGACGCCACGTCGGCGTGCCGTCCTCGAACGCGTTCTCGGTGAGCTGACGCACGTCCGAGCCGTCGGCGCGCATCACGAAGATCTCGCCGTCGGACATGCCGCCGGTCTCGTCCTTGAAGCCGGTTCGATTGCTCGCGAACGCGATCCACTCCGCGTCCGGCGACCACGCTGGATGCGCATCGTTGCCCGGCGAGCTCGTGAGGCGCGTGAGCCCTCCGCCGCTCGGCCGCACGGTGTAGATCTCGTAGTCGGCGTCGCGGTTGCTGGTGAACGCGATTCGATCGCCGTCCGGCGACCAGGCCGGGAACGTGTCGGGCCCCGTCGTGAGCTGCGTCACGTGCTGCGTCTTGAGATCGTAGATCCTCAAGCCCCGGTGGGCGCGTTCGAAGCTCGCGTAGACGACCTTCGTCGCGTCGGGCGACCAGCTCGGAAAGCCGACGTGCTCGCCCGCCGCCGGGAGCTCCTGGATAGCCCCGCCGCTCGCCGGAATCAACGCGAGGTGCGAGGTCAGATTCTCGCGGCCCGCGAGCGTCTGCAGGAACTCGCCGATCGCGAACACGATCTGGTCGCCGTGCGGCGACCACTTCGGCGCGAGCGAATTGCGCATCGGATCATCGAACAGCACGGAGCTCGAACCGTTCGCGCTGACGATCAAGATCGAGTTGTGCGTGGCGCCGGCCGGGCCGTCGTTCTCGACGAGCCGGTCGCCGCGTGGCGAGTACGACGGGAAGATCCCCGTGCGCAGCACCCGGTAGCGCGAATCGCGGCTCCAGGCGTACCCGAACGGCGGCCACGTGCCGAGATCCCGATCGAACACGAGCCGCTTGCCGTCCGAGGACCAGCTCGGACTCCGGAACGCGCCGCGCGCGCCGGGCGAGCCCGTTGCGCGTTCGATGCCGACCGGCGGCTGCCTCGGCACACCGGCCGGGGAGGCAAACGGTCCTTGGCTCGCCCACATCACGCCGGCATTCGCGACCCAGCGAGGCGCCGACTTCGCACCGACGCCGTCGCCGAACATCTCGCGCGCGCCGTTCAGGACGTCGATCGAGACGATTTGGACGCCGGTGCCGGTTCTCTCGTAGTAGACGACCTTCCTGCCGTCGGGCGACCAGCTCGGGCCGCCCGCGGAGTCCGATGCGCTCGAAAGCCGCTGGAGCTCGGTGCCGTCGCGCGCCATCACGTAGACCTGGGTTCGCAACGGAATGAAGAACGGCGCCGCGCCCGGTGTGCTCGTCGGCGTGCGCGGCGAGTCGCGATTCGACGAGAACGCGATCCTCGTGCCGTCGGGAGACCAGGCCGGCCGGAAGTCGCCGCTCGATCCCTCCGTGAGGTTCGCGAGCGTTTTCCGTCTGATGTCGAGCAGCCAGATGTTCGCCGCGCCGTCGCGCGTCGACACGAATGCGAGCAACGAGCCGTCCGGCGACAGCACGCCTTGGTCGTCGAACGCGGGGTGGTCCGTCAATCGTTCCAGGCCGGAGCCGTCCGCATGCACGCGATAGATGTCCGCCGAACCGCTGCGGTCTGACGTAAACACGACCCAATCACCGGACTGCGAGAACGAGGCATTGAAGTTGTCGTAGTCGTTCGGCGGAAGCAGCGGCCTCGCGTTCGAGCCGTCGGCGTCGGCGATGAACACGTTCGGGCGCACGCCGGTGAGGCTCGCGTAAGCGATCGTCGGCGCGCCGGAGCCGAACTGCGCGTGCGCGGTCGCGGCGTGCACGAGGCCGCAAGCAAGCAGCGCGCCGCACCACGGTTTCATCGACGTCAGTGCGGCTCGAGCGCCGCGGTACCGTTCACGACCACGGTGATGGGCACCGGCGGCGCGTCGCCGGCGGCACTCGCGTCGGCCGGTGACGTGCTGTTCTCGTTCACGAGGAACCGCTGACCGTCGGCCGTGACGTCGTAGTAGGTCTCGCTGACGAACGGCGGCACGAAAAGGCCAGTATTGAACAACACCGTGGGAGAGCCGGCGTCGAAGGTCTCCCCGGGCGCGACCTCGACGACCATCAACGCGCCGTCGAGGCCGAGGTAGTAGAGCTCGCGCCCGTCGCGACGCCACTTCGGCTCGAGCCCGCCGTTCGTGCTCACCTGCCACTTCCCCTCGTTCACCGCGGGGAACGGCTGGACGACGACTTGCCGAGTGCCGAATTCGTCCGTCGAATACGCGAGCCAACGGCCGTCCGGCGACAACCGTGCACCCGTCTTCAGGGCCTTCGATTTGATCAACGGGAAGGCCGTGCGGTCGCCGTCGAGCGGCAGCACCCAGATCTCGCTGGCGCTCGCCACGGTAGCGCTCGGCGCCCGTTCG
>Ga0326726_10007077_pt1 | contig 10040 bp, 8 predicted proteins | sample MHFenrmetagenome_2_FD_207603 | JGI IMG/M metagenome (GOLD analysis project Ga0326726, IMG submission 207603) | Lab enriched peat soil microbial communities from Michigan Hollow, Ithaca, NY, United States - MHF15MN | ecosystem: Environmental > Terrestrial > Soil > Wetlands > Peat | place: USA... | reverse complement strand
GACCCGGTTGAGCTGCGTCTCGGCCGCGAACTCCGCCTGGGGCGCCCCGAAGCCACGGAACGCGCCGTTCGGCGGCGTGTTCGTCATCACCGCCCGAGACCGGATCCGGACGTTCGGGACGTCGTATGGGCCGCCCGCATGGATCGTCGCCCGGGACAGGACGACCGGGGTGAGGGTCGTGTAGGCGCCGCCGTCGAGGATGAGCTCGATGTCCTGCGCCACCACCTGACCGTCCACCGTCACCCCGGTCCGGTGGGTCACGATCGCGGGGTGACGCTTGGTCGTCGCCGCGAGGTCCTCGTGGCGGTCGTAGATCATCCGGACCGGGCGGCCGGTCCGGCGGGCCAGGAGCGCGGCATGGAGCCCGATCATCTCCTCCTTGCCGCCGAACCCGCCGCCGGTCTCGGCTTGGACGACCCTGGCCTGGCCCGCGCTCAGCCCGAGCCCGCGCTCGAGCGCCCGATGGACGTAGTAGGGGCACTGGAGGCTGCCGTGGACGGTGATCCCGCCGCCCTCGCCCGGGACGGCGATCATCGCGTTGTTCTCGATGTAGAGCTGCTCCTGGTGGCCGACCCGGTACGTTCCCTCGACGACCAGGTCCGCCTCGACGAGCCCGGCGGCGACGTCGCCCTTGGTCAGCTCGAGCTGGGCGAAGACGACCGACGAGGCGAGCGGGTCGAAGACGGGCTCGAGCGGCGCGGTCCGCAGGCGGACCCGCCGGCGCGCCGCGCGGAGCGTCTCGCGATCGGCGGCGGCCAGCAGGGCGACGGGCTCGGCCTGGTGGCGGATCTCGCCCCCGACCGGGACGAGGATCGGCTGGTCGTCGGCGATGCTCGCCACGACGTTGTCACCCGGGATGTCGGCCGCCGTGACGACCGCGACTGTCGACCAGTCGAAGTCGGGGTCGAGGTCGATCCCGAGGAGCCGGGCTCGGGCATCGGTCGAGCGGATCGTCGCGCCGTACCAGGCGCCGGGGAACACCAGGTCGTCGGCGTAGAGCGCCTCCCCGGTCAGCTTGGCTGGCCCCTCGCGGCGGAGCGGTGAACCCTCGCGCGCACGCCCGCGCATCGCCGTCCCGGGCGGCACGACGAGCGGTGCCGGCGCCGCGGTCCGGCCCGGGCCCGGTGCCCGTCCGGGACGGGTCTCGATCGTCATCGGCTGGGGCGCTCCATCAGGTTGCCGAAGCGTCGCGTCGCCGATCGGCGCGTGTCAAGTCGGAGTGGTTCGGTATTGCCTGCGTACCATGCTCCCCGATGGGCAGATCCGTCTCGCCACCCGCGTCGCCGCGCCGATCGAGCGGGTCTTCGACGTGGCTCGGGACATCGAGCTGGTGACGCGCAACGAGTACCTGAAGCTGGCCGCCGAGGGAGCCGGATGAGGCTCCGAGGGGGCGCCACCGTGCGAGGACACGGACCGATCGTACTGGCAGGACTCCTGCTCGTCGGTTTCGTCGGCTCGTGCAGCGTGCCGGCTGCGAGCGGGCCGGCAGCGAGCCAGATCTACGCGATCGGCGTCGCCAACGGGACGACCCTCGCCGTCACTGTCGTGGTCAACGGACGGGTTGTTCGTACCTTCGCCCCGGGGGCGGGAACAGGATCGGACGGAATACCGGCGAGCGAGATCGGGCCCCTGCCGTGGGTCGTCGAGGCTCGGTCGCCTAGCGGGCGGCTGCTCACGTCGATGACCGTCCACGCAGGCGACGTCAGCTCGACCTCGCTCCCGGGCGGCGGCGGTTCTGACAAGGGAGTCGCCGGACGAGTCGACCTGTCGTGTGGCCGACTGGACATCTGGGCTGGCCCGCCGCTCGTCGGTCCGGTCCCGGGCTCCGGCAGACCCGGTGACTGCGCACCCTGACGTGCCGGCGGGGAGTCTCTAGCGGGGACCTCCGTCCGCCAGCCAGCGCACCTGCTCCGGGGTGAGCCGGAGATCCGCCGCCGCGGCCGCCTCCTCGAGCTCCGGGATCGTCCGGACGCCGACGATCGCCCGGGTCGGGAAGGGCTGGTTGAGGACCCAGGCGAGCGCGATCTGGTTGGCCGTGAACCCGAGCTCGCGCCCGAGCGCCCGGGCGCGCTCGCGCCGTTCGCGGTTACCCGGCGAGTCAAACGCCTCCGTCGCCGCGATGTCGACCGCCCGGGCCCCGGCTCCGAACGTCGTCCCCTGGGCCTCCGCGGCGGCGCCTTCGACGAAGTAGGCCCGGGCGAGCGACGACCAGGCCAGGAGCGGTAGCTGGTGCTCGGTGTACCAGGCGAGCGACGCTGGGTCGCCGGCGACGACGCACCCACCCCACGGCGGCCGGGTCGCCAGGGCCAGGGCGAGGTTGGGGCTGCCGACCTCGAACGGCGGGACGCCGTTGGCGAGCGCCCAGGCGTTCGCCTCCTCGAGCCGGCTCGTCGTCCAGTTCGATCCGGCGGCCGCCCCGAACCGGCCTGCGGCCCGCTCCTCGGCGAGCGCGGTCATGATCTCGCCGACCGGCATGGCCTCGTCGTCGCGATGGAGCAGGAAGAGGTCGAGCCGGTCGATACCGAGCCGCTCGAGGCTCTCCGCGAGGTCCTTCCGGATGGCCTCGGGGTTGACCCGCGGCGGCCCGTCCTGGACGGCCGGGTGGCAGCCCTTGGTCGCGACGAACAGCTCGGCCCGATCCGTCCGACCGGCGAGCCACCGACCGAGCACCGGTTCGGTCGGGTACCAGCGGCCGGTCTCGAACGCATTGCCACCGAGCTCGACGAACCGGTCGTACAGGTCGGGCAGGACCTCGGCCGACGCCGACTGGCCGAGGATGATCCGGGACACCGGTCGCTCGACGCGGGGCAGGATCGGGCGGTCCATGGCCCCTCGTTCAGTCCGGCCGGCCGTGCCGGAGCGCCCAGCCGGGCAGCGCGCCAGTGTGCTCCCCGCCGTCGATCACCGGCCGGCCGTTCACGATCACGAAGGGGATACCCGCCGGGAACTGCCGCGGATCGTCGTAGGTAGCGAGGGCGCGGACGGTCGCGGGGTCGAACACGACGACGTCGGCCTTCAGGCCGTCGGCCAGCCGGCCGCGGTCGGCGAGACCCAGTCGGGCCGCCGACGCCCCGGTCATCTTGTGGACGGCCGCCTCGAGGCTGAGCAGGCGCTCCTCGCGGACGAACTCGCCGAGGATCCGGGGAAAGGTCCCGTACGTCCGTGGCGCGGGCTTTGCGCCGATCATCACCCCGTCGGTCCCGATCATCGATTGTCGGTGGACGAGGAACGGCGGGATGCCGGCCCGGTGAGGCCCGGGCGTCACCTGGTTCACCCGGAGGTCCTCGCTCAGGAGGAGGTCGCAGATGGCGTCGACCGGGTCCAGCCCGGTCGCGGCCAGGTACTCGCCGAGCGTGCGGCCCTCCCACTCGAGATGCTCGGGCCGGGCGAAGTAACCGAGCCGGACGTCGCGCCAGGCGTCGGCCCCGGCGAACAGGCGGCCCCGGACGGCCAGCTCATCGCGGATCTTCGTCCGGACCTCCGCGTCGGCGAGATGCTCCTTGAGCCTGGCGACCCCACCGGCCTGGACCCAGGTCGGGAGCATGACCAGCAGCCGGGTGCTCGCCCATTCGTAGGGATAGAGGTCGAAGGTCACGTCGAGCCCCTCGTCCCGGGCGTCGTCGACGAGCCGGAGCATGTCCTCCGGGCTACCCGGGAACGTCGCCCGGTGGTAGAAGTGAGTGATGTGGACAGGGCCGCCACCGGACCGGCGGCCGATCTCGATCGCCTCGCGGAACGGGTCGAGGAAGCCGTCGCCGAGCGGGTAACGGACGTGGGTGTGATAGAAGCCGCCGAGCGTCGCCGCCTCAGCCAGGAGCGCAGCAAGCTCGTCGGTCGAGGCGTAGGCGCCGGGCGGATAGTCGAGTCCCGTCGACAGCCCGAACGCCCCCTCCTCCATTCCCTCGCGGAGGAGCGCCCGCTGGTCGGCGAGCTGGGCCGGGCTCGCCACGACCTCGTCCCAGCCGACGGCCGCGATCCGCAGTGCCGAGTTGCCGACTAGGTAGGCGATGTTGACGGCGACCCGCCGGTCGTAGCGGGCCAGGTAGTCGGCGACCGTTCGCCAGCCGTAGTCGACGCCGTCCGGATGACCGTCGAGCCCGCTGTTGAGGGTCAGGAAGTCGTCGAGGTCGGCCTGGCTCCGGAACGGGGCGTAGGCGTTGCCGTCGACGCCGATGACCTCGGTCGTCACCCCCTGGCGGACCTTCGGCTCGTGACGTGGATCGGCGAGGATCATCAGGCCGCCGTGGCTGTGGAGGTCGATGAACCCGGGCGCGACGACGTAGCCGCGGGCGTCGATCCGACGGCCGGCGCGAAGGACCGCGAGCTCCTCGGATGCCGCGGCCGGGCCGCGCAGGATCTGGAGTGTCTCGCCGGAGATCGCCACGGCGCCCGGGAACGCCGGCGCCCCGGTCCCATCGACGACCGTCCCGCCCTCGATCACGATGTCGTAGGCCTCGGTCACGTCATGTCCTCGAGCCCGGGCGGGCCCTCGAGGCGGCGGCCGCGGACCCAGCCGGCCCGGACCATCGCCGGGTGGGGGCGGAAGGCGAGCCGGGACATGATCTCCGCCGGGTCGTCGGAGTCGATCCCGGGGACCGGCGCCACGAGGCGTGGGTCGACCGCGATGATGTCGGCCTCCTTGCCCTGCTCGAGCGAGCCGATCTGCCAGTCGAGCCCGAGGGCACGGGCGCCCTCCAGCGTGCCGACCCGGAGCCAGTCGAGCGGACCCAGCCCAGGCGGCGCGTCAGGGCCTTCGCGGACGCGCAGGCCGTTCTGGACGTACGCCCCGGCGCGCATGTTGGCGAAGATCGACAGCTCCGGACCCCCCGCCACGTCGGAACCCAGCCCGACCCGGATCCCGGCCGCGCGGTAGCGATCGAGGGGCATCGCCCCAGAGGCGAGGAAGAAGTTCGAGGCCGGGCAGTGGGCCACGGCGCTGCCCGACTCCGCGAGGCGAGCGATCTCTCGCGGTGATAGGTGGATGGCGTGGGCGAGGATCGTCCGCGGGCCGAGCCCGCCGGCCCGGTCGTACACGTCGAGGTAGTCATGGGCCTCGGGGAAGAGCCGGGCGACCTCGCGCAGCTCGTTCGCGTCCTCCGACAGATGAGTCTGCCAGTACGCGCCGGTCCGGCTGGCGAGCGTGGCCGACTCGCGGAGCATCTCCGCGCTGCACGAGACGGCGAACCGGGGCGTGAAGGCGTACTGGAGCCGACCGCCGTCGCGCCCGTGCCACCGGTCGCACAGGTCGGCCGACTGGCGGAGGCTGACCTCGAGGATGCGGTCGGCCGGGAGGCGGTCGTCGTAGGTCAGCCGATCCATCATCACCTTGCCGATGATCGCCCGGATCCCGTGCGCCTCGGCCGCCTGGAACGCCACGTCGAGGCTCGGCTCGAAGACCGCCCCGTAGACCAGGGCCGTCGTCGTGCCGGAAGCGGCCATCGCTCGGAACGCCGCCGGGGCGATGCGCTCGGCAGTCGGCGCGTCGAACTCCCGCTCGAGCGGGAAGATGTAGCGCTCGAGCCAGGTCAGGAGGTCGAGCCCGGCGCCCACGCCCGCATTCGGGAGCTGCGGCAGGTGGACGTGGAGGTCGACCATGCCGGGCAGGAGCACGAGCGGGCGGAGATCCACCGTCGGCCCCGACGTCGCCGGGTCGCGGGACGCGGCAGCCCCGTCCGCAGGCCACGCTCCCACCGCAGCGATCCGCCCGGTGGCATCGACGTCGATCGCGCCGTCGGGCTCGTAGCGAGAGCCACCGTCCGCAAGCGGTGTGAGCACCCGCGCCCGGAGGCGGAACGGTGGTCGCTCGGGGAGCGTCGGAGCGCGGCTCATCGGCGCGATGCTACCCGTCCGACGGGGCTCGAGGATGACGACCGCGGATGACCGGTCACGGGGCCATGCTACGGGAGCCGACGCAGGATGAGCCGGGTTACGGGTCGTCGGCCGGGCGCGCCGGCGCTCAGCCGCTTGGCCCAGGTCGACCCACTGGCCGCGAGCTCGTCCGGGCTGGCAGCCCGCAGCTCCTCAACCGCGAACCCGAGGCCCGACCAGGCGGCCTCGAGCTCGCGGCGGTCGTCGAGCGCCGACTCCAGCTCACCGAGCCCGTCACGGTCCGTGATCGACACGAGCGCTTCGATCCGACCGCCGGGCCGGACGAGCGCACCCAGCCCGTCCATCGCCCGCGAACCCGTGCCGAGGACGCCACGAAGCAGCGAGCCCCACGGGAACGCAACCGTGACGAGGTCGGCCAGGCCCAGGAGCTCGGACGGAGGCGCCTCGATCCCGGCGACGACGAACAGGGCGTTCGCCAGCCCGCCCCGGCCGGCCGGTCGGGCCGCGCGGCGCGACGCCTCGGCCAGCGGCGCCGCTGCGGCGTCCAGGCCGATGACGAGGGCGCCGGGATCCCGGGCCGCGGCCTGGAGCACGGCCCGGCCGTCGCCGGTGCCCACGTCGATCTGCGACCGCTCGTGGCGAGCGGCCAGCTCGGTCAGTTAGCCGACGTCCACCTCGACGAGGCGCCGTCCGACGATCGTGCGCATGATCGGCCGAGGATACACTCCGCGGGTGCCCGACACGCGGAACGCCTCCAGCCCGAATGCGTCCGCGGCCCGTGCCGCCGAGGAGCCGGGCGGTCCGCCGATCCCGCCGGGCTCCACGATCGGGATCCTCGGCGGAGGCCAGCTCGGACGGATGCTCGGGTTCGCGGCCCGCGAGCTCGGCTACCGGGTGGCGATCCTGGACCCCGACCCGGCCTGCCCGGCCCTGGCCATCGCCGATCGCCAGGTCGTGGCCGCGTACGACGATGCGCCTGCCGCCGTCGAGCTCGCCGCCGGCTGTGCCGTCGTGACCTATGAGCTCGAGCACGTCTCCGTCGACCTCGTCGATGCGATCGCGGGCCTGGTCCCGGTCCGCCCGGGGGCCTACGCCCTGCGAATGACCCAGGATCGTCTCGCCGAGCGCCGCTTCCTGGCCGGGATCGGCGCCCCCACGGCGCCGTGGCGCGAGGTCCGCTCGCTGGAGCTCGCTCGCATTGGCGCCGCGGAGCTCGGCTTCCCGCTCCGACTGAAGGCAGCGATCGGCGGCTACGACGGTCGCAGCCAGGTCCGGATCGCCGGTCCCGACGGTGCGGACGGGATCGAGGCCGGCTGGGATGCCCTCGCGCCGATCGCCGAGCGGACCGGGCTCGTGCTCGAGTCCGAGCTCGACTTCGCCTGTGAGCTGTCCGTCATCGTCGGCCGCGACGTCACCGGGCGGGCGGTCGCCTTCCCGCCGACCCACAATCGGCACGACGTCGGCATCCTCGTCGAGTCGGTCGTCCCGGCGCCGCCACCGGTCGACGGCGCGGTCGCGGATGCCGCGATCGAGCTGACGGAGCGGATCGCCCTCGCGCTCGACCTCGTCGGGACGCTGACGGCGGAGCTGTTCCTGCTCCGCGACGGCTCGCTCGCGGTGAACGAGCTCGCTCCGCGGGTCCACAACAGCGGGCACTGGACGATCGAGGGAGCCGCGACGAGCCAGTTCGAGCAGCACATCCGGGCGATCTGCGGGCTCCCGCTCGGTGCACCCGACGCTCACGGGCCGGCGGCGATGGTCAACCTGCTGGGGACCGGACCGGCGCGCCCGGCGCATCTGCTCGGCGTCGACGGCGCCCTGGCCGACCCGCTCGTCCACCTCCACGTCTACGACAAACGGATGGTCTTCGAGCGCCGGAAGATGGGCCACCTGACGGTCGTCGGGCCGTCGACCCCGGACGAGGCGCTCGGCCGGGCGCGGGCAGCGCTCGCCCACCTCGCCTGGGCGGACGAATAGCCGGCTCAGGTCGGCGGGGGGCTCAACAGGGGCGGCTCCAGGTCCGGATGCTCGACGAGGTCGAGGAAGATCGCGCCCCAGAGCATCGATTCCTCGCCGATGAACACGCGGCGCGGGCTGACCCAGCACCGTCCGTCCTCGTCGAGCACCTCCCAGAACGTCCCGTCGCGGCGGATCCAGTCCGAGTAGCCCCGGATGCCCGCCTCCGCGGCCGGCGGATCGAGCCTGTGGAGGAGCCACAGGTACATCGAGCCGATGCTCGTCCAGATCGTGCTGCCCTGGTAGTTGGGCAGGAGGTGACGGGTGACCCACACCTCTCGCTCGGGGCGTCGAGTCGTCTCGTACCGCAGCGGGAGGGGGTCGGCGAATCCTTCACGGGTGAGCGTCGCCAGGGCCCGACCGAGCATCTCGCGGTCGCCGAGCACGCCGGTCCAGAACGGCCAGATGTTGGCCTCGCCGCTCGTGCGGTCGCTGTCGAGGGTGTCGATGAACCGGTCGCCGCGCCAGAAGCGCTCACGAAGGAGACGGCCCGGATCCGGCTCGAAGAAGCGCGCGAGCGGTGAGGCGACCCAGCCGGTCTCGGCCAGGGTCTTGCCGAGCAGGGCCACCATCGAGTTGGCGTACGCCGTCGATCCGCTTACGACCGTGTCGCGATGGGCGCTGAAGGTCCGATCGGCCCGGACCAGGCCGGTCGACGGGTCGACGACCACGGCGCAGTAGTGAGCGACCTCGTCCGCCAGCCAGGACCGGTGGCGATCGACGAGGTCGTCGGCCCCGATGGCCCTGAGCGCGGCAAGGAGGAGCGGCACCGAGTCGACCCCGAACGCGAAGGCATCGCCGGGGTGGTCGAGGGAGTGGATCGTCGTGGTGACGTGGCTCCGGCGCCGGATCCACACGTCGAGCGCGGATTCGAGCGACGCGCGCACGCGCGCCCGGTCACGCTTGGACGATCGTCCCAGGGCGGGGGCAGCGAACGCGAGGTCGCGCGTCCAGAACTGCCGGAAGTGGCCCGGGGACGCCACGTACCACCGCCCGTTCCAGCAGGCGTCGACGCAGGCGTGGACGATGTCGCCGGCCGTGCCCCGATGACGGCGCTGGCCACGGGCAGATCTTCGGACCCGGACGCCGAGCCCGAGCGCGTACTCGGTCAGGACGGCCGGATGGAACCAGGCCAGGATCCCCATCAGCCAGTCATCGCGCGTGGCGAGATTGGCAGGCCATCGATCGGCCACGATCGACCGGGCCGAGGCACTAGAATCCGGGCGGCGTCCCGATCCCGACGTGCCGCCCGAACCAGGAGTCCCCGCCGATGCCGACGCCCGAGCGCCACCGCGTGACCCTGATCCCCGGCGACGGCGTCGGTCCGGAGGTGGCCCGGTCCGCGGTCCGGATCATCGAGGGCGCCGGTGTGGCGATCGACTGGGAGGAGGCCGAGGCCGGCGCCGAGGTGTTCAGGCGCGGCGACACGAGCGGCGTGCCGCGCGAGACCCGCGAATCGATCGAGCGGACCCGGGTCGTCCTCAAGGGCCCGCTTGAGACGCCGGTCGGGTTCGGCGAGAAGAGTGCCAACGTCACCCTGCGCAAGCTGTTCGAGACCTACGCCAACGTCCGCCCGGCCCGCGAGCTGCCCGGCGTCCCCACCCGCTACGCCGGGGAGGGGATCGACATGATCGTCGTCCGCGAGAACGTCGAGGACCTCTACGCGGGGATCGAGCACATGCTGACCCCCGACGTGGCCCAGTGCCTCAAGATCATCAGCCGGAAGGGCTCCGAGAGGGTCATCCGCTACGCCTTCGAGCTGGCTCGCCGCGAGGGCCGCGGGAAGGTGACCTGTGCCACGAAGGCCAACATCATGAAGCTGACCGAAGGGCTGTTCAAGGCAGTCTTCGAGGAGCTGAGCGGCGAGTACCCGGAGATCGCGGCGGAGCACCTGATCATCGACAACGTCGCCCATCAGTTCGCCAAGGACCCGGCCCAGTTTGACATCGTCGTCACGACCAACCTCAACGGCGACATCATCAGCGACCTCGCGTCCGGGCTCGTCGGCGGGCTCGGCTTCGCGTCGTCCGGCAACTACGGCGACAGCGTCGCGATCTTCGAGGCGGTCCACGGCTCGGCCCCGAAGTACGCCGGCAAGGACGTCATCAACCCGACCGCGCTCATCCTGAGCTCGGTGATGATGCTCCGCCACCTCGGCGAGCAGGACGCCGCGGGCCGGATCGAGAACGCCGTCC
>Ga0326726_10007076_pt1 | contig 10041 bp, 6 predicted proteins | sample MHFenrmetagenome_2_FD_207603 | JGI IMG/M metagenome (GOLD analysis project Ga0326726, IMG submission 207603) | Lab enriched peat soil microbial communities from Michigan Hollow, Ithaca, NY, United States - MHF15MN | ecosystem: Environmental > Terrestrial > Soil > Wetlands > Peat | place: USA... | reverse complement strand
AAGCTGACGAGGTCGTATGCCTTGAGATGCCTTTCCCGTTCTTCGCCATAGGGCAGTTCTACGAAAGCTTCCCGCAAGTGGAGGATGAGGAGGCGATATCCATTCTCAAGAGATGCCGGAAGGATTGACGCTTATTTCATTGCCGAGGGCAGATTCTTGATCGATGCGAACAGCGCGAGAATCGCTCCGAGCAGGAAGAAAAAACTCCCGAACAACCATAAGCTTCTTGGGTCCCCGATCCCGAATATGCCTATGAAACCTCCCAGGATCACCCAGCCTATCCTGTAGAACAGGGCTTTGACTGATATGACTGTCGCGCGCATGGACGAAGTGGTGTTGTGATTCACTATGGCGTTCTCGATCGGCTGGTAGATCGCCCAGAACAGCTCCCAAACAAGGATCATCAACGCTATCGCGGCCGGGACCACTAACCAGGATGCCAAGGCCAAAGAAACCGCCAATACTAGCATGATGAAGGCGACGCTTTTCCAATCCGGCTTGATAAGCGCTGATGCTTTGGAACCGATTATCAACAAGAGACTGATCGTGGCGAAGAATGAACCCACGGCAGCGGTGTTCCATCCTGCCAACTGCTGCATTACGATGGCCCAGTACAGGAAAAGCCCTTGGGACCCGACACCAATCAGCACTGAAAGGACGAAAACAACTGCCAAAGCTGGGGTTTTCACCGCTGCTTCGAACGATTTCGCCATCTTCGACAGGATGGAGCGCTCCGAAGACTCGAACGTCCTCTTCCCATGGTCATCCTTGAGAGCGAACCATGTGTAGAGAACTCCGGCGATTGCGAATGGCATGCATAATGCGGCAGCATATATCAATGAGAAAGATCCCACGTAACCGCCGACGATCGAACCTATCAGGAACAGCGTGAATCTCCAGGTGTTCGCTGATGAGAGCAGCTTATGCGTGTAGTCCATCTTCCCCCGTTCTGCTAGCATATCCACTGCATACGCTTCGGCAGAGCCTGACATCAGGGAATCGGCCAGCGCCACGATGATGGCGAATCCCGTGAATATGAAACCGCTTGGAAAGAAAACGAACCCTGCGAGGAAAACCACCTGAAGCAGGAATGCGAGGAGTATGGTCCTCTTCCTTCCATAAACATCTGCGAATGCGCCGGTCGGGACTTCGAAAACCACTGTGCATAGGGAATAAATCGCGAAATACATCGCTATCGCTGGCAGATCCAGCCCCTTGTTGAGCAATATGAGGGAGACCAAACCGCCCATGAAGGCGAAGGTCCCGGCATATAGGACTGATAGCGTGTTGAATATGGCTGATATCTTCTTGGTCATCGCTGATCGGATAAGCAATCGCGTTTGAAAAGATTAAATACCGCTGTAACCTTTATTTTTGAGCCAACTCCTCAGCTCTCCTCAAAAGGAACCCCAAGCACTCTTCCTTGCTCCCATGTTTCTTGTTCCACTCTTTCACGATTTCCTTGTGCAGATCCAGCTCGCGCACCATCTGCCCGGTCTTGATGTCTGGACCTTTCGCCCTGAACAGAAGCTGGGATGGTAGAGGGCAGAACCTCGTGTTGAGTTTCCCATCCAGCTGGAACGGATAGCGCCTGCATGACATGGGAGCGCAATCATGGACTACGCAACGGTCGTCTTTGCCTAAGAAGACGCACGGGTGAGAACGTATCCCAAGGAGATAGACCCATCCATCATCTGACATATCGAGCGTGGTGTCAGGGTCGAATGCGAGAAGCCGTGCTTGAGAGAGGATAGCGAATTCTTCTGGTTTGCGGCCTGTCTTTTCAGATATGCGCAGGATGTCGAACGCTGTCACTGTGATGGTGTAGGTCTTGCAGCACTCCGCTCGGCAGAAACGGCAGGGATTCGGTATCATGGAAACGAGAAAGAATAGTTAGGAAAATATTAAGGATTGGGGGTTTGCTGTCTGAGAACGGATCCAACATCTTCATACTGGAACGCGTGGTCTCCATTCAACCCGCGGATCACATGATGGAGTATGCGCTTGGTGTCATCGCCGCACTCTTTATCGCCGCGCACCATCTCGAATGCTTCGGCAAGAAGCTTCCTCTGGAGCGGCTCAGGATAACTCTCTCTCAGTTCCGGAACAAGCTCTCTGGCAAAACCATTGAATTTGATATACTCCATCGCTATCTCCAATGCCTTGGACTCGAAATCCATTGCCAAAAGAAGACGGGCGACATCGTCAGAGAATGAAGTCCCGTTCTTGCGCTTCATTATGGCGGTGAACATCTCATGCCTTGTGGTATCGTTCTCTTTGTCAAAGGCTTTCAGGAATTCCGCCTGCTGCCCCTCGCCCCAAAGGATGAACTGCACGGCAGCTTCATCAGGGAATATATCCTTCTTGATCGCTTTCACTGCCTCATGCCTGGGAGAGACTTTCGGTATAACTCCAGCCTCGACCAATACCATCTTGGTGGCTATATCGAATCTCGATGGCCGCTTGTCTTTCGGCTTTTCGAAGCGCTCCTTTTGATCATGTGGTCTTTGTCTCATTTGGCATCTCCTTGCCAGACTAGTCTTTAGAAGTGTTTAAAAAAATATCACTGTGGGTGCTAAAAGACGCGAGATGAGCCGGTTTTTTATATAAAGTCCTTGTTCTTCTCGGCCTTCTCATGCTCCTTCTCGTGGTTCTTCCTCTTTATTATGTCGGCGACCTCCTTTGGATCCGCCTGGAGACGCAGCTTCTGCATGATCTTCTTCATGTCATAGCCGTCTTCCGCCATGAGCTTCTCGAGATCCGGCCCCGAGAGCTTCTGGAGCCGCATGACTTTGAGCACTGCTTCCACCCTCGCTCCTTTGGCCATGCCTTTGAGGATATCCGGGATAGCCGCCTTGACGAACGAGCCTTTCTTGAATTCCGAGAACAGCTCTGCGAGGCTTTTCTCCACATCCACGAACTCCACGCCTTCGCGCCTGAGAGAGACGACGGTCTCTTCGATGGTCGTCGCGGCGAGCATTGGATCCGCTCCGCTTTCTATCAGCGTCTCGAAGAGATGGAGGTTCCTGGATTTCAGCATCCTAGCTGCCATCTCCTTGTTGAGCAGCTTCTCCAGCCTGGCCCTCTTGTCATCAAGGGATTCCGTCTTCTCGAGCCGGGATAAAAGCTCTTTCGTGATCGGTATCGGAGGAACATCGGTCTCAGGATAAAGGCGCGCCTTTCCTGGGAGCGGGCGCATGTATGAGGATGTGCCATCAGGATTCGCCCTCCTCGTCTCCTCCGGGACGCAGCTTATGTTGGCGCGGTGGATTGCGTTTGATATGGCTTTTTCCGCCTGCGCTTTCAAAGCCACCACCATGATGAACGCATCGTCCTCCTTCATGCCGAGCGCCTTGGCTACGGCGGCGGTTTCGCTCTCTGATATCTGGTATTTGTCCATCTGCTCGTCGCTGTGTATTATGCCTTTCACACCTGCAGATTTGGCATAGTCGCTGAGCTCCGTTCCATATCTCCGGCCAGGCTGGAGCTCGGTCCCAAGGAGCCCTTTGTGGGAAGGGAGCTTCTGCGCAAGGACCACTGACCCTGCCTTGAGCCCGTTCGCGATGAGCGCTGATTTCGTCTCCTTGAAGATGGAGCTGACATCGGATGGCACTGCCTCGATGGCGGTGTATTTCCTCCGGATGAGCTCTGCCATTATCCTGATGAGCTCTGTCTGGCGCTGCACTTCGAACTCCACAAGCGTCGGCAGGAGCTTCAGGTCCTGGGCGCCTTTTATCTCCACACGGGCGCCGCCTTCAGTGGAAATGTTGACATCCTGCCTGATTGTGCCCAATCCGCGCGCCACTTTCCCGGTCGCGCGGAGCACCATGCCAATCTTCTCGGCGACCTCCTGGAGGTGCGCGCCGTCTTTGATATCAGGATTGGTCGTGACCTCTATGAGAGGGATGCCGAGACGATCGAGGCGGTAGACCGCCTTCTTCTCGCCTCCAGCGACTATGCCTGCGCTCTCCTCCTCGACCGCGATCATAGGCACATCGATGCGTCCTTTCGAGCTATCGATGTGGCCTCCGAAAGCGACGATGGAGGTCCTCTGGAATCCTGAAGTGTTGCTGCCGTCTATCACGGTTTTCCGCATGACATGGACTTCATCCACCGGAGTGGCATTGAGATGCAAAGCGACTTCAAGCGCTATGTTGAGCGCTTCTCCATTCATTTCCCCTGGGGGCTCCTCATCCATCTCGACAAGGCAGTTGTGCCCTGTGAAAACCTGGTATTCGAACTCACGGTCTTTGGAGAACTCGGCCTGCGATGCCGCATCGACCTCTCCGAGCTCGCTGAACACCGGGTGAAGGCGGCGGTGGATAGTGATGTCCGGCTTCCCTTCCTCGGATATCCTGGAATCGCACTTGCAGAAGAGCTTGGTCGAATCAAGGCGCTGGTGTATTTCGATGCCGATTTTTACCATTTTTTTACCTCTTTAAGTGATCCTGACGCGGAACCGATCTCGGGGTGATCTCCCCAGCGATGTCGGTCATCATCAATTTTTCTATCTCGTCCATCTTCTTGGTCTGGCCGAGCGCCCAGCAGAGCTTGGTGTATGCGGCTTCAGGGGTCCAATCCGCTCCGTCGCCTATCACCCCTGCGTCGCGGAGAAGCCGGCCGTTCGTATAGACGCGCATGCATACCCTGCCCTCGATGCATTGGGAACTCATGACGACCGGGATCCCGGATCCTATCAGATCCGTCACCGGCTTGTGGATCCCGTGCACGCTCTTGTCATGGAACGCGTTCATGGCTGCATGGCCGAGGCCTGTGCCTGCCAAGACCACCCCGTCATAATCATCTAGTTTCGATATGAACGAGGCTTTGATGCCCGGGTGTATGTATACGAGGGCCACATTGCCATTGACCTGTTTCCTTATGACGAGATCTTCGGGCTTCGAACGCTTCTTGTGCTCTGTGAGCGCATCGAAACGCCTGGTGCGGTAATCAGCGACGAAAAGAGGCGGCATGCCGATGGAACGGAACGCGTCCCTTGCGGAAGTGTGCATCTTGCGGACCCGGGTGCCTCTGTGGAGATGGCAGAACTCATCGCTGCTATTAGCATGCATGCAGACCATGACCTCTCCGACATCCTGCGTTGCCGCGAACACGGAATTGAGCAGGTTCATCTCGTTCTCGCTCGACGGGCGGTCTGAGCTGCGCTGCGAACCGACCAAAACCACGGGCATCGGAAGGTTCTGGAACATGTAGCTTATGACGGATGATGTGTATGTCATGGTGTCGGTGCCGTGCATGACAACAGCGCCTGAGCTTCCGTGCTTGATCTCATGCTCTATCTCGTCCGCAAGGAGCTTCCAGTGGTGGGCGTTCATGTCTTCGCTGAAAAGCGAGAATATCTGGCGTGAGTGGATCGGCCACTGGCCGAGAGACGGGAATGCCGAACGCAGCTCTTTCGGCGTGATGGAAGGGTAGACGGCCCCGGTCTTGTATTCTATCTTCGAGGCGATGGTGCCTCCGCAACCGAGGATCGCGATGCCGCCTTCCTTGGGTTTCTCATCCATGCTTTCATCCTGCTTTTTCGGTGCGGCCTTGGCGATCAGCTCCACTGATTGCGCATGGAGACCCGTGTTGTAGCCGCTATCCAATTTCAAGACGATGATGTCAGGATCCCCTGAATAAGGCCTGGGCATGAGGAGGCCTTCGAACACGCTGTCTCCGGAGACCAGCCTGATGCGGTCTCCGACCTCGATCCCCTTCTTTTTCAGCAGGTCATTGATCCTCTTGGAATACATGTTGCATACCCGAAAGCGCTATCAAGATCAGCGCGATTTCCTTTATATCCGATGGTGTCTCATCATTCCGCGATCGCGAATATCTTCACGGCTCCGTTGGTGTATACTTCCCTGAAGCCCGGGATGGCATCGAATAACAGCGCCTGGTAGAGCGCCGAATCATAGAATTTCCCGGGGCGGTCTCCATAACCGCTCACCATCATCCCGTTCTCGAGCCATATCGGATCCTTCGTGTAAAGGAGGGTCACACCGGTGGCAGGACCGAAATGCGACGTCTGCTCGATCGGGTAGGAGAACTGCGCGATCGCTTTGACGAGCTTGAGATCCCCGTTGGGGTTCGTCTCGTTGAGGGAATATGGTGCATACATCTGACGGCCATCCGCCAGGGTCGTCTGCCCGAAGCAATAGACCGGCACCGCTCTCACGTAGGTCTTGCAGTAATAGGCGATGTTCTGATCCGTGGGGTTCATGCAATCCGATGTGTAATACGGCTGGTAGACGCTTTGCATCACCACCGGCCTCCCGGTGCTGGTATAGACCGGCTTCCCGTCCGGACCCTTCTGGAATATGTCGTAGTACATCTTGTAGGCGAGGAACCCGGTCTTGTTCGTCAATGACGAGATGGCGCATGGATTCTGCGACACCATGACCGTCTCCCAGAGATGGTCGGCTTCGCATTGCGATTCGCCAGGGGAGAGCGAGACGTTGGTGAGGTCGTGGTGGGCGCATGAGAGATAGTTCAGCGCGCCGTATTTGCCTCCGAACTGGTTGCCTCCCATGAGGAGCTCGATATCGAAAAGCGCGTATCTCACGCTGTGCGCGTTCATCCATGATTTGAGCTCTTCCGGAGTGGAATCTAGGTAGGCGTCGGCCACATCCCCTATCATCTCATGGGATGCGTGCTCATTGCGCACGACCGCGTTCCGGTCTCCGAAGAAATTGATCCAGTGGCCATAGTCCCACCATGAGACGATCCTGGCTCCGGGTTCGGTGCTGTTCTTCAACCATTCCATGGAGCTGATCCAGTAATCCGTTATGCGCTGGCACCTCATCGAGACGGCCTGGTACTCCACGGGCGGCGCTGTGCCCGGATTGGCCACGAACGAGTAATTGGAATATATCGAAAGCGCGCAGAGCTTGCTGCTGTACTGCTTGTTGGTGCCATTCGACGCGTAACCCATCGGGTCTGCCGCGGCTGCGCAAACCTCCGTGTCATTGGATTGCTGGCAGAATGCCTGTAACTTAGGCTGTAGCGCGAGAGGATCGTTCTGGTATAACTGCTGGGTGGCCCCGAAGATGAGGGATGGGGCGAAACCATGGTACGTGAACTGGGCCAACACAAGGATGGCTGCTACCGCTATCAGGATCCATTTCGATGCGGATTTGGCCTCCTCGTCTTTGAGCAGCTTACCTAACACGTCATCTTTCAGGAAACGGTCGATCACCGAGAATGTGAAACCTATAGATATCGCGAAAAGGACACCGGAGTATATGGTGTATTTCGCCTTTATCAGGCCCACGACAAGGGGGGGCATGATCATCGCGAGGAACAATATGAAGGACGAGTCGTCCTCCTTTTTCACGAATTTCCATGCTCCGTAGATCGCTGCGACGCAGAACGCGAAAAGCCAGAAAAGCAGGAAGCTGTTCGTTTTGGGGGCGAACGACACGCTCGTCCCGAGGAACACGTTCACCACGCCCACGAAGATGGCAAGCAGGAGGTTCGATATGGCTGAGAATATCCAGAAGATATCTGAGAGCGCCGTGGCGCATAGACTGACTATGCTGGTCGTCAATGCCGGCGAGGATGTGCTCAGGATCGCCGTGATCGGGGACAGGATGGTCGCCGATACACCGTCATATGTGTCGGATACGAAACCGATCTCTCCTCCGAACGAGTCCGGAGCCCCGCCTTGCTCTGCGATCGTGCGGTCGAGCGGGGTGTTGTATTGGGTGATGCCGAAGGCCGAGACGCCCTCGCTCCGTATATATGCTCCGATAGGTGTGAACATGAAGACGAAGAGACCGACTATGATCACCACCCCCAGAGCCATGACTGCGATCTCGCGTTTGGCCGGCAGCTTGAGCTTGAGGGCCCAGAGAAGGCCGGAGAATCCGAGGGCTGCCAGGAACGGGACGACCATGCTCAATGTCGGGCTTCCTGAGGAGAATATGTCCCTGAGGATCATGCTCCCGAACAAGGGACCTATGACGAAGACTATGGCGTTCGATATCGTGAAAGAGCGGAGCCCGTCCGGATCATCATCCCTCAGGAAGAGCAGGATCGATTCGGCTATGATGAAAATGACCGCTGAGATGAGCGCGAGTATCTGCGTCGAGGAACCTAAGGAGAGGGCCGCGAATGCCAGCCCTGCAAGCGCTGCGAAGCGGAGATCCTTCTTCTTCAGAGAGAGCGCATACATGGCATAGAAGAATGTCAATGCGAAGAAAGCGTATGGCTGGACCTCCTGCTCTCCTGCGAAAAGCTTGAATATGAAGACAGGCACGAACGCTGCGATGCCTGCTGCTGTCAGGCCCCACTCCCGTTTCCCTATGGATGAGACCAGGAGATAGATGAAGAAGATGGCTAATGCCGCAGCGATGGGCGGATACATGGATGCTGTCAGGGCGAGAAGCATGTTGTCATAATGGCCGCCTCCGGTGTAGAGGGAATACCAGATGGATTCGAGATAGCTTATCTCCGGGATAGCGCGGTGGCTGACGACCAGTTCCGGATACCATGCGGTGCTGTCATTCTGCATATTATAGCCGGTCGTCAGGATCTGCTGGGCGACGTAAGTATAGTAATACGGATCGAGCTCCTGGTAGATCGGGCTGTAGGTGCTGAGCCGGATTATGTATGATATGATCAAAAGGATCGCGAGGAGGGACGGTATCAGGAGAGGGGATGGGTTCTTGGTCAATGAAGCGGCGATCGCATTGACGCTATCCATGCCGGGGATCTTGAGACCCTCATATGATTTCGTCAGTATGACGCAGGCGATGGCCAGTATGTACATCACTGCCACGGAGATGATGGCGATCGTATAGCTGAACGATACCCCCAGGAAAAGGTATAGCATGAAGGGGATCAGCGGGATCGACGCCATGCCGATCGCGAAGCCTATCAGGAGCTTCTCTATGAAAAGGAGATCGTCCTTGCGGAAGATCGACAGACTGATCACGCTTCCGGGCAGGAAGCATGAGACGAACAGCCAGAACAGGAACACTGGGATATCGAATGAAACAAACACATCTTCACCTTTGATTTCAAACTGGTATCGAACTATTCATCAAACTCAAACCTAATCTAACGTCGCTGATCAAATTCCAGGCATGGAAAAAACATGATGCTTAAGGACTCAGAGGAAATCCAGGGCGTCCCCATCTCTGGTGTTTCCGCCCGGGCGGGGTTCCTCGCTCGGATCCTTTCCGAGGATGTACGGGGATTTCACTCCTGTTATTATCGCGGTTATCCTCAGACCGTTCGCGAGGGATGGATTGATGCGGGCGCCCATCTTCACGCTCGATGCGTCATCGAAGCTCTGGGTGAGGAGCTCTCCTGCCTTTATGGCCTCGCCCAAAGTCATGTCCGGGCCGCCTTCTAGGTGCAGGAGGCAGCCTTTGGCGCCCTCGTAATTCACATCCAGGAGCGGATGCTCGAGCGTGTCTTTCACCACATTCTCCACCTTGTCCGGCCCGGATGCCTCTCCGAGCGATATCATGGAAAGCCCGCCTCCGGACATTATGGTCCGGACATCCGCGTAATCCACGTTGATGAGGCTCGGGAACATTATCGTATCTGATATGCCTGTGACGGCCCGGGTCGTTATCGAATCCGCGAGCTCGAACGCTTTCGTGATCTGCATGTTCGGGGCGTATGATGCGAGACGGTTGTTGTCTATCACCACCACGGTGTCGCAGACGGAGACAAGCTCCTGGAGGGATTTCTGCGCCTTCTTTATCCTCACCCTCTCGAGCGCGAACGGATAGGTCACCATGGCGACCACTATCGCACCCTGCTTTTTGGCTATCTCGGCGATCACAGGGGCTGCTCCGCCGCCTGTGCCGCCGCCCATGCCTGCGACGAGGAACACGAGCTCGTTCTCCCCGATCTCGCGCTTGAGCATCTCATAATCCGCTTCCGCGCACTTGCGGCCGACCGCTACGTCGCCTCCGGCCCCGAGCCCGCGCGTCACGGTCTTCCCGAGGAGTATCTTCTTGTGGGCGCCTATCATGTTCAGGTGCTTGCCGTCGGTGTTGATCGCTATGGTCCGCGCGCTCT
>Ga0326726_10007075_pt1 | contig 10043 bp, 7 predicted proteins | sample MHFenrmetagenome_2_FD_207603 | JGI IMG/M metagenome (GOLD analysis project Ga0326726, IMG submission 207603) | Lab enriched peat soil microbial communities from Michigan Hollow, Ithaca, NY, United States - MHF15MN | ecosystem: Environmental > Terrestrial > Soil > Wetlands > Peat | place: USA... | reverse complement strand
CCTCACCTTGTTACATTCGCGTCATGACCATGAAATTTCAAAAAATCGACCCGCGCGTTACCATTACAACGCCGCTCGGCGAGATCAAGATTCGGTTCTACCCGGACGACGCTCCACGCCACGTCGAGAACTTTCTCAAGCTCGCCAAAATGGGATTCTATGATGGAACCACTTTCCATCGCGTCGTTCCAGGATTCATCATCCAGGGCGGCGATCCACTGAGCAAGACTGCTGACCGTGCCGTGCACGGGTCAGGCAGTCCCGGCTACTGGCTCAATCCTGAAACCAGCGATCGGCCGCATAAACGGGGCGCGATCGGTATGGCAAAGGTTCCACGAGAGAGCAACAGCACGCGCGACCCCAACGATAACGGCTCGCAGTTCTATATCTGTGTCGATGACAACAGCGGGCTGGACCGAACCTACACCGTCTTCGGCGAGGTCTTTCGGGGCATGGACATAGTAGACAAGATCGTCGCCGCGCCGCGCGACGAATTCGACAATCCGCTGGTACCGGTCACGCTGAAGATGACGGTCAAGGAATAGAAAGTGGGATGGAGCCTGTTGATCTCCTGTGCTCGCGCAACGCGCGGCCTGAGAATGATGGGGAGGGAGGGGCCAGGTGCCCTTCTTGCTCGCAGAACGCGCACGGTGAAACGGTGCTCGTTCGATGCGCGCAGTAAAGGGCAGCCTTGGCCACTCCCTTAACGAGAGATGAAGATGATTTGAAGGCCCTCGCTCGGGCTAATGGCACGTCTCGGCGTGCCAGCGGTGGGCGGGTGAGAAAGCTGCGCGCAGTGGGAGTTCAACAGCCCCCATCCCTGAGAGATAACGAGCAAGCTTGGAAGAAACATTCTAGGAACGTGCGCGGTCGATGTGCCGTCGAATACCCTGAAGTTTCCCTGCCGCGAGCTGAATACAACGCCATCTCTCCATTCTACTTACCTAACAGCACTACCACACTTCGCGGATTGACGAGATACAAATCCCCCGGCTCCAGCCGTATTTCGTTTCCCACCTCAAGAAAATCTTCCCCGCTCGGCAAACTGGTATCGATGACTCGATACCACGCTTGTCCGGCGAGCAACGCGGGAATCCTCACCGCCTGCAACCGAAAATCTGCATTCAAGATGATATACAGATAATATTTCCCCAAAGCTGACGGAGTCTCTCCGCCATCGAGGCGATAACACAGGGTGCGGGCTTCCGGATCATCCCATCGAGGCGGGCCCAGATCCAGTCCAAACCAGGTGATATCGGAGATCGTGTCACCATCGAGATCCAGCCCCTGAAAGAACTTGCGTTGCTGCAAGACCGTATAGCGCTTCGTCATGGCGATGGCCTTTGTGACAAACTCGAGCATGTCCGCATGATTCGTTACATCATTCCAATTGAACCACCCCATCTCGTTGTCCTGGCAATAGGCATTGTTATTGCCCTTCTGAGTCCGCATACATTCATCGCCGCCCAGCAGCATCGGCGTGCCCATGGAAAAGAACAACATGCAGATGTGATTTCTCACAAGCTGCTTTCTCAACTGGATCACACCAACATCATTCGTGTCTCCCTCGGCGCCGCAATTCCAAGAATGATTGTCATCCGAGCCGTCGCGATTACCTTCCATATTGGCGTCATTATGTTTGCTGTTGTACGAGACAAGATCGTGCAGCGTGAATCCATCATGGCAGGTAACAAAGTTCACACTGTTGTACGCCGAGCGCCCATCATCGCCATAGAGATCGGCTGACCCGGTCAGACGCCGACCCAGTTCTTTGAGTTGCCCCCCATCGCCCTTGCCGAACTTTCTGATGCTATCCCGGAAGCGACCATTCCATTCCGACCAGTCGACTGGGAAGTTTCCGACCTCATAGTCTCCGGTGTCCCACGGCTCGGCGATCAACTTCACGTGCTGTAAGATTGGGTCTTGAGCAATCGCGTCGAAGAAGGCCGCGGATCGTTCAAACCTCCCTGCCTCTCGCCCCAACACAGCAGCAAGATCAAAACGGAACCCATCCACGTGCATCACGTCCACCCAATACCGAAGCGAATCCATGACGAATCGAATGACGTGCGTATCGGCGAGATTCATACTGTTCCCGCAGCCGGTGTAGTTCATGTAATAGCGTCCTGGTTCTGCGACGCCCCCGGACAGGCAATAGTACGAAGGGTTATCGATGCCCTTAAAACACAGCGTGGGCCCACATTCGTTGCCTTCGGCCGAATGGTTGTAGACCACATCGAGGATCACTTCGATACCAGCCTTGTGGAGTTCTCGAACCAGCGTCTTGAACTCGGCTACCTGACACCCAGGCGCCTGCCTGGTACCATATGACGATTCCGGGGCAAAGAACCCGATGGTGTTATACCCCCAATAGTTGGTAAGTCCTTTATCGAGGAGAAAATCCTCGACATAGTGCTCATGCACAGGCAATAACTCAACCGCATTGATCCCCAAATTTCGGAGATAGGGTATTTTCTCGGCAAACCCCAAATAGGTCCCGGGATGCTGCACGTTCGCCGACGAATGCGCGGTAAAACCTTTGGGATGCACCTCGTAAACCACCAGCTTTTCAAATGGAATCGCCGGCGGGGTATCGCCTTGCCAGTCGAAACGATCATCCATGACGATCGATTTTGGCGCCATTCGCGTATTGTCTCGCACATCCTGCGACAAATCTTTCTCGGAAGCCTGTGCGTCGTACGCCAGTAACAGATTGTCCACATTACGAAACTTCCCCGTGAGCGCTTTCGCATAGGGATCCATCAGCAATTTCTGCTCGTTGAACCGGAGCCCCTCGGCCGGGTTGAATGGACCACACACCTTGAATCCATACAGCTGACCGGCCTGAACCCCCTGGACATAGGCATGCCAGACATATTTCGTCCGAGTTGAAAGTTGAATGATATCTGTCGGCTCTCCCTCAGGCCTATCGAAGAGCAGGAGGAACACGTCGCTCGCATGCTTGGAATAGAGCGCGAAATTCACACCCTCACCAACAAGCGTCGCACCGAGCGGGTACCACTTTCCAGCAGATACGATTTTCGTCGTCTTCTGTGTCAGCATTCGTTGCTCCTTTCAGGTGAAGGAGTGGAGTCAGATGCGGAGGATACAGACTTTGAAGACGTCACACAAATATCATGCAGTCGGAGGTCGCAGGCAAGTTGAAACCGGAGGGCGTCACAGTTTTCACCTGCCCGCCTCGAACTGCCAGGCAGCTCTTCCCGAAGGGGTGCGTTGATGATTGTGACGAACCGAGAACGAAGTTGGGAGTTTCTCTAGTAGCCTCCCGTCAGGCTGCTCAATCAGACTATCCAGCAAGGCCGCAACCAACTATCACTTACTAAGAGGTGGCTGGGATGATCCCAACTGCGCGCGTCCAACGAGGGGAGTCCGCGACCGCGCGTTGCGCGAGCACGGGGATCGTCCCAGCTACCCCGCCCTGTTTTTTCTGGAGCTTCCCGCCAGGCGGCTCAAACAGGCCAGCCAACGAGGCCGCAGGCGAGTCACAACCGGAGGCGTACCCTCAGGGGTACGTTGAGGATTGTGACGAACCGAGAACGAAGTTGGGGGCCTGTTTCAGTCGCCTACTTAGAAGAAGGCCATGCTGGCGTAAGTCACCGTCGAGTTGTACTGATCCGTGATCCCGCGGTCATAGCGTAAGACCTGCCCGCTCTCCGCTTCGATCAACCGCAGCAAGGAATAGATGGGGGAGAAGCCGGAGATCCGTCGCTGGTCCTGTTCTTTCCTGATGTAATTGGCGAATTCTTCCGGCTGGCGCTCCTCCACCGGTTTCAACATTTCCAGGTCGAACTGCATACAGCGATGAAAAGAGAAGTCCGTTGGAGGCGCCTTGTCTCCGTAGCGCATGCCCAAATGGGCCAGCTCTCCTGCCGCAATCACGCAGTAGGCCCTGCCCGATTGTGTGAGGATCTCACGAAGCCCGGTCAAGAACTGATCGACCGATTGGCGAACGGTCGGATCCCCCAGGCTCGCCGCAGAAAATGAACTCAAGATCGGCACGATGGTAAAGGGTTTCTTGGTTCCCACAATGTCCTGAAGAAACGGGAGCTGAAACTCCACGGACTGCTCCGCTTGATGGCAGAGATCGTCTTCAAAGAAGGTCGAAAGCTTGGCCTTGAGCTGGCTCAGGATCGGCTTGTCGGCGGACACGACCCCGAGTGGTGTCTCGAAATCCTTATCCGTCACGGCAAACACGTAGTCCAACCCGGCAGAGGCGGTACCGATGATGATGAACAGATCTGGCTGCTCCGCATCTTGCAGCTCTTTATAGGCCCAGGCATAAATCGGCCCCGCTTGTTTCAGGTCGTAAGTCGGGGCGACAAGGCCTTTGATCTTTTTTCCCGCATGCTCTGATGGTTTGAAGTCCGGTCCTTCTTTCGACGTAAAGAATCCGTCGATCTGTTTTTTCAATTTCGCACTGTCTGCCTCATACCCTCGCCCGGCAAAGGCTGCTCGGCGCAGTGAGCTCTGGCGATAGGTCTCCCGGGCTAGTAGACGAGCGTCCTCAGCACGCTGACCTTCTAAGAACAACTTCTCATTCAGGTCGGAGACCAACTGATCCATCTTGCTGTGGACGAGAAATTCACCGAATCGTTTGAGATAGAGCGCTCCAATTTCAGCCAGCGAATGCTCGCCATCAAAATGCTGAATGATGAAAAAATAGTTGAGCGGAAGAACGAGCTTTTCTTTGCTCAGCCCCGTGGGATCCCACAGGACCATGTACTGCTCCTCGCCTTCTTTGATCGGCGAGAATTGCAGATTCCGAAGAGCGGGATACTGGTTGGGATCTTTAGCGGTACTGGGTGGAGTAGTCATGCAGCTCCTTAGTGGAGCGCCCATTGTAACGAGGGGATTGCGCTGGCTGCAACCGGGAACTGGTTTGTTTGGTTCATTTGGTTTGTCTTGTTTGTTTGGTTGAATGAAACTAACCGATGAGCCAAATAAACCAAAAGAACCAGACAAACCAAACAAACCTATTCTTCTGTTTTGGGCTGCTTGCTGCTAGACCGGCGAGCCATCACCACCAACATGAGGATGGTCAAACCTGCTAGCCAAAGGCTCGGTCTGCCATAGGAGGGATCGGTAAACTCGATGAGATCGGTCAATCGTCCGATCAAGAGCGACATGCGGGCCATCACGGTATAGCCAAAGGCCGCGCCGAAGGCAATCATCAGGAACATGATGCCCGTGCGGGCCACGACCTTGCCTGGCCCTGTGTGCTCGACGGAGAAAAAGAAGTAGAACAGCACGGAGCTGACGCCGATCAAAATAATGATGGTGTTCAGGCTGCTGGAAGGATTCAGGAGGCTCCAAGTAAAGGTCACGCCTTCTCCCTGCACCAACGTCAGTAGCGGGCGGACCGTATCCTCGATCTGTTTCAAAATAAAGGACGAGATGGTTCGTGGGATAGCGAGCCCTGACCCGACGCCTACGATGAAGGCAAACGCATAGCGCGAGATCCAGGCGGCTTTCGGGACATAGCGCGTGAGCATGAGCGTCCCGATGGCGACTGGAACCAACAGCGCCCACTCCCCGTTTTCGACGATCGGCTTCCAGATGAGCTGCACGACTACCGTGTCGTAGGTTTTGATGATGGTATAGCCGACCGACACGCCAACGTAGAGATTCTCAGCCAGCTTGAAGAGCGGGTTGTCCTTATAGAGGAACGTGAAGATGAAGAGGGTCAACCCCGTCGCCACCCATGCTCCGATGATCAGTTCAATCGACATCGTTCGTTATGCTCCGGCCTCGCCCTGCTGTCGGGCTCTGTTGCGCGATGAGAAATAGAACAGATTGCACATGATGACCAGCACAATAATGGCGAGATGCGTGGCCGACTGTGCATCCATGCCGGCGACGGCCTTGCCCTTCTGGTCGATAAGAATTTCATATTCTGCCGCACCCCGCAGGCCACCGATCAGGCCATTGATCTGCCCGCTGCGCAACAACGGATAGAGCCCCGGCGCCATGACGCCCGTGCAGCCGCCGCCGAGCTCGAACTTGTATTTGTCCTTGCCGAACACATACCAAGCTTCCACGCCGGGATTGCCGGCGCCCAGGCTAACGGCATAGTTCACATCGCGCAAACTCGCGATGCCGTGCAGTACTGGCAAACCCTTCGTGGGCTTGCCGCTGTAGTCGGCTGGGAACGCTCCATAGAGATCCTGCCCCATGTTGATGATGACGGCGGTCCCGCCGGGGCTCCAGCCAAGGAATACATAATCCTTTCCACTCTCCTTGCCCATCTCGCGGGCGACCTGCGTGACGACCTGATCGGCCATGCCGGTGCCGGAGACCCAGAGCGTCATCGCGATTACGCGGAGATTCTTCCTGAAGGCATGACGCAGCAACGAAATCGATTGGGGATGCAACTCGGGCTTCGACGCAGGATCGAAGTCCAGCGAGAGCAGAAACACAGATCCCTCAGGGAGCGACTCGATATGGTCGTACACCCCACGGACCTCCGGTGAAATCTTGATCGGCAATCCGACCGGGTAGAGCAGCGGCAAGAGCGTGCAGAGGCCGATCACCAGGAAGATGATCCGCCGGTCGATCTTCAGCATGCGTTCAGCGAAAGTCATAGCTGCCGTGAAAAGTGAAATGTGAAAAGCAAAAAGAGTCTATCTTGAAAGGGAGCTGTTGTTCGGTCTGTCCTCATGTCCACCTTTTCACTTTTCACTTTTCACCTTTCACCTTTCACCTCTTACTTTTCACGCTACTCCTTACCTCCCCCAAGATACGACCGTTCCATGCCGAAGATGATCTTGATGGAGAGCGCGACCGTGCCGAGGCTGACGCCGATCAGGATCGCACGCCGCACCGACGCATTCAGCACGTTCAATATCCACTGAGACAGGTCGCCGCTGAGCGGGATCAGATATTCTCCGAGCGGGACGCGGCCCATCATGACAATCACCGCCGCGATAAGCAGCACCGCCGCCTCACGGCTCCGCGCGCGGAACGACCGATAGGCTGCCGAGGCGATGAAGAACGCCAGGATGGCGAACATCGTCCCCTGTAGCGGGACCATCATGAAGTTATAGAACCACCCGAAGGCGGTCATGGTGCCGTCGACGGCTTCTTTGCCGTTCGACCAGAAGCCGACCGCAATAGTGCCCAGCATGCTGACATAGAGGACGAAACTATAGCCCCATCCCGCTTCTTTGCGCCGGATCTTGGCGGCATGGACGTGGAATAGGCTGCTGACGCCCAGCACCAACGCGAACCCCCCGATGATCTGGAGCCACTTCGTGACGGAGGTCAGCATCTGCTCCGAAGCCGGATGCGGCACATAGTATTGCGCCGCCATCGCCAGCCCGGCGATGAGCGTAATCAGGAGCGGAACCTGTCGGCGTAGGAAGATCATTTCACGTCCTTGAAGAAATCCAGAAATAATTGTGGCCACTGCGCATCGAGCATCACCCCGAGGGTGGCCAGTACAGTCCCGATGCCGAGCACGCCGAGGATGAGCGCTTTGCCGATATCTTGTCCACGGAGCGTGCCGACCTGAACCGGTTCTCTGGAGAGATAGGCACTTGCGGCGTAGAGCTCTTCTCCGATCAAGGTGTAGTCGCATGTAGTAACGAAGAACGGCAGCTGATGATCCGAGTCAGTCCCGGCAATTTGGATCGCACCGGTGCTCGCACCCGTTTCTGTCAACAGCAACGCCTCGGCGAAATAATGCCCCATAAAGAAGTTCGCTGCCGGTTTCTTGCGCAACATGATGCCGTCCACCGCCGCGGTATAGCTGAATTGATCCGACGTAATGAAGAAATTGGAATCGTCCTTGTAGAGATCGGGCTTGCCGGCTTCCAGGTAGGCCTGTTTGGTAATTTCCTGGCAGACCGCCATGGTAATCGGATCGCGGTGCGGCACGAGCAAGTCCGTCCCATAGGCGGCCGTACGTTTGGCCACGCGCCCGAGGATGACTGCCGCAGCAATGGTGGAGGGATCGCTCATGTCGTGAGCGCCGGTGAGGTAGAGGATCGGTTTGCCCAACTCGGTGGCACGGCCGATAGCCTCATCCACCGCGTCGAGGCCGGGAATACGCCGGAGGAAAATTTCCCGTTTCCTGGCTGTACTAATGGCATAGAACACGATGCCGCCGAACAGGAGCGCCAGTAACAGATTATTCATCTGATTCCAGTTCAGCCAGTTCGGCTGCGGCGTGGCCTGCACTGGTGTGGCGATGACACGATCTCCGTTCAGCACGGCAGCCACGGTAATACTGTAAGCGTTCCCGCTTTTGAGCTCGACCCCCTTCCCATTCCTCAACGTAAATTGGTGCTGGTCTCCAGTCGTCGGTCTCGTCCACCAGGGCCACTTGGATTCACGGACATAGCGCTGATTTGAGGGAAACTCCGCCACGACTTTCATCGCAGCCGGATCTGCTACCGTGGTTCCCTCGCTGAGTAAGATCTGATACTTGACCGCGGCACTATCGTAGGGGGCAGGCGACCAGAGCACAGTCAGGCTGTTGCCGCCATCACTGGGAGTATCGAAGGCACGAACGTCTTGAGGTGGCGAAAGCGTCGTCTGCGCCAAAACGACAGAGTGGGACAAACCAATGACACAGGCCGCGAGAAGGAAAAATCGTACGAAGGGCCTCGCGATGCCCTTATCCCTTACCCCTAACCCCTTACCCCTCACGCTTCTCACGCTCCTTCAATCAATTCAATGTTCGTCCGCGGAATGACGGCCTTGCTGCCGTCGGCAAAGCGGACTTCCAGCACGCGCACGTCACTCTCGGTCGGAATTTTCTGGAGCTCGGACGGCAGACTTGCGACTTCGCCGATCTTGCCGAACAATGGGTCTCGAATGATGCGAACCTGGTCGCCGATCCTGATACCTTCCCTCTGCGGCACGGTGACCGCAATATGAGCGCCTGCCTGCTTGGGAATGATGATTTCCGGACGAATGACACCGGCACGAATTTGCGTGGCTCCTGAAATAGATGCCGGTTGTCCTGCATGAGCCGAGAGAAGCGCGAACGTTTTCCCGGCCATGGGGATAGCGCCGAACCCTTCGGTGAGAATCAGGGTAAAACCGACCTGTTCCGTCCCCGTGATGGCCACGCCAAGGTCGTAACCCAGCAGTGCGCGCAAATCCTTATCATGAATGCCGCCAATCACCAAGCCCACAATCCCCACCTCTTTAGCGCGAGCCAGCGCTTCGGAAGAGATGAAGGATCCGCCCACAACGACCTTGCCTTTCATGTCCGAAGTGAGGTGACGAGGCGAGAGCGCTTCTTCCGGCGACGTCACCGCGATCACGATCTCGCCCCGGGTTTCACCGCCGATGCCGAAGATGCCCTGCACCAGACTGCAATCCGTTTCGACCACGACGCCTTGTTTCGGAATCACTTCGACAATGCGCCCGTCGACATAGCCCAACAGCTCTAGCACGCGCGGCGGCTCTCGCAACAGCACCTGCCCCGTGACAGCTGACACGGATTCCACGACACCGGTGATCGGCGAGCGGATTTCCGTCTTCAGCCACTTGATCAGCGGTTTGTTCTCGGCCAGGATCTCGTCCTTCTGCACTTGGTCGCCGGCCTTCTTGATCAAATATTCGTGGATCTCATCCGGTGCCACGCCTAGCTGATTGGCGAGATTCAGGGGATAGACCTTCCCAGGCAGTTCGGCACGAGCCACTGCCTGATTCGCACGCACCATCTCCCCGGTTGTGACCAGTACATTGCCAGGCAACGACAACATCCGCCGACGGCGGACAATTGCCTGTTCTGTGACGGTTAAACCTGGGGTGTAACTGTGAGGCATAGATCAATTTTTAATGTTGCGTGTTGAATGAAGAGTGTCTTCAACTCAAAATTACACATTCAGAATTTTTCCTTCGCAGTCGGGTACAGCCCGACTGCGCTGAACCATTTCGTGAGTGCCGCCACTCTGGCATTGTGATCGGTCGGCAACTGCAAGGGGCGTCCGCGCCCATCGAGCAAGAGTCCCACTACGCCACCTTGCACCTCTCGCGTGATCGAGACTCCCGCCCCTGCACCGAGATTC
>Ga0326726_10007074_pt1 | contig 10045 bp, 9 predicted proteins | sample MHFenrmetagenome_2_FD_207603 | JGI IMG/M metagenome (GOLD analysis project Ga0326726, IMG submission 207603) | Lab enriched peat soil microbial communities from Michigan Hollow, Ithaca, NY, United States - MHF15MN | ecosystem: Environmental > Terrestrial > Soil > Wetlands > Peat | place: USA... | reverse complement strand
AAAGAGACCCTTCTCCGGATGAAGATGGCATCCCTTGATGCAGGGCAGGTCAGGGGGGTGCTGGTCACCCATGAACACGGCGATCATATCCGGGGCCTTGACGTGCTCGCCCGCAGGCTGAATCTCCCGGTCCATGCTACGGAGGGGACACTCCATGATTTCCTCTGTCACCGCAGGACTTCTGATAAACAGATCGACACGAACCGCTGCCGGTACCATGAGTTGTTTCAGATCGGGGATTTTTCTATTGAGCCGTTTGCCACGTCCCATGATGCTGCTGAACCCTGCGGGTATATCATAAGGGAAGACGACCTGACGTTTGGTTACTGCACCGATACCGGCATCATTACTCCTCATGTGCTGGAACTGCTGAGGCGCTGTGATGCCATCGTTCTTGAAAGTAATCACTGTCCCGATATGCTCCAGAACGGGCCGTATCCCGAATCCCTGAAACGGAGGATCCGTTCAAAACGGGGTCACCTCTCCAACACTGCCGCTGCCCGGTGCCTGCAGACCCTGGGGAAAGATGTCCCCCAGGTCATCCTCGCCCACTTAAGCGAGATGAACAATACACCGGCACGTGCAATGTCAAGTGCCCGTGAAGGGTTCGGGCTGTTTTTCGAAGAAAAGACCGTAGTTATCGCCACTCAGGGCGGGACATCCTGTACCTGCCCCCAGTGTATAAAACTCTGAGACCGGGGTACATCTTCTTAATCATCCTTGATCCTGAGCAGCCCGAGACAGTAATGATCGATCGAGTCGATGAGGGCCTTTTTTGCCTGTTTCACCTTCTTTTCTTCATCCGAGAAGATATCATGTAAAACATATTCGAGCAGGGTTACATAGTAATCATGGGGACCAAAGACTAACTTTACTTCATCGAGGCATGCAAATGCCTCATATTTTTTGCCGCTCATCATCTCAAATCCGAAATCAAGGAGAGCGAGCGCGGTCCGGGGAATATTTTTTGCCAGTGCCAGTTTCCTGAATTTGAAATAGACCTCTGCATGGGTTGTGATGATTGACAGTTTCATCCCGTAGTAAACCGGTTCGAGTTCATCGGGAAACTGCTGGGTCATCTGCCTGACAACACCTGCCACACCCCCGGCATCACGGTTCTCGAGTTTCAGCCGGTAGAGCTCCCGCAGGAAGAACATATCATTAAAGAAACGTTCATTTGCAATTCCCAGGAGTTCCTCACGTATATCACGCCTACCGTCCTTCGATGCCTTTTCAATGCCGATACGAAAAAATTCCCGGTTTTCCGGAAACCATGCGGTCGCCTTGTTTATCATGAACCAGAAGATCCTGTTGATACCGGGATCACCACCGATACCCATCTCCCTGAGCCTGTCCACCGGGGGATGCAGGCGAACCAGCTCGATCATCTGTTCGCGCGCCTCGAGTTCATGCGGAGTTGGGCCGCGGGTAAGAGTATCCGAACTGCGGTCGCTTTCCATCGGGGGGGCCTGGATGATTGAGCAGTACGCCAGCGCCGGACAGATCATTGCATCAACGCTCCGGCAGGTACGCAACCGTTCGATCGCTTCTGCATACCTTCCCGCATTGATCAGGGTTATCCCAAGCACGATATCGTACAGCGTTCTTCCGGACTTCCTGCGCTTGTTCCGTTCAGCGTAATCAAACAGTTTTTCGACAAACGGGATGTCACCGCTCATTTTGGTCGTTGTAAGGAGGTGGAGCGTGATACTGTCTATAAACCGGTCGTAGAGATCGTCATCTATCACGGGGAATGCTTTTTCCAGTGTGGATAGTACCTGACCGTAAAAAACCGGGATGTTTGCCTCGATTTTATCGCTGTTCTTTTCAATATATTCAAAAAAATCAGATTTCAGCTGGTCGAGTTTCAGCCTGATAATTGCATCGGGTTGGCACTCCCGGTCCATGATACAGAATTACGTTAACGGCTTATAAATTTGCTGAAGGTTCAGCCGGGGAGAGCTCTCTTGTGCAGGAGGGTTCATACCGCGGCCGGGAATCCGGGCTTATCCGCAGTCAGAAAGTAATCAAAACGTTAATCCATGCGCCGGCGCAACATCACAGTTTGAGAACCGTCATGCTCTTTATGGATTTTTCCAGGGTCTGCGAACAGCTGGAAGGAACGGCCGGTCGCCTTGATATGATCGACATCATCAGCCGGGTCCTTCCCGACCTGGCACCGGAAGAGCTCCCCGTATTTGTCAGGTTTGTCATGGGCAGGATCTTCCCGGACTGGAGCTCACGGAAACTTGGTATCGGCCCGAATCTCCTCTATATCGCCATCGGTTATGTGGCCGGTATGAAAAAAGAGGAGGTGGTTGAGAAGATCAACACCACGGGCGACGCCGGGCTGGCAATCGAGGAGTTGCTTTCGATCAAGTCGCAGACCACGTTTTTTCATGAAGACCTGGATATCGTACGCGTCTACAACGAACTTATCGCCATTGCTGATATGGAGGGAAAGAAATCCCAACGGGAAAAACTTCTCGCTGTCCGCAGGTTGCTGGCGAACGCCCGTCCACTCGAAGGGAGGTATCTGGCACGGATCATGCTCGAAGAACTCCGAATCGGTGTAGGAGAGGGGAGCGTACGGGATGCCATTGCAAAGGCATTTGCTGTCGATCCTGCACTTGTAGAGCATGCGACGCAGGCGTTAAATGATACGGGCGAGGTCGCACGGCTCGCCAAGCTTGGTCCGTCTGCATTGCAGGATGTGCACATAACCCTGTTCCACCCGGTACGGATGATGCTCGCGCAGCAGGGCACGATCGCGGATATGATCAAGGAACAAGGCCGGATCGTCGCAGAGTACAAATATGACGGGTCCCGGTTCCAGTTTCATAAAAAAGGCAACTGGGCACGACTGTATTCGCGCCGGCTCGAGGATGTGACCCGCTCCCTTCCGGATGTGATCGAAAAGCTGATCCCTGCAACGGACCACGATGTGATCCTTGATGGGGAGGTTATTGCCATGAAGGACGGCAAACCCATGCCATTCCAGTCGGTGCTTCGCAGGTTCCGGCGCCGCCATGATATCGCTGAGGCACAGGGTGCCATCGAGATGGTGCCGGTTGTTTTTGACATCCTTTCTCTTGATGGGGAGACCCTCATCGACCTCCCCCTCACGGAACGCCGGAAGAGGCTGGAGAGTGCGGTGTCGCTCTACCTTGCCCCGCAGGTTGTCAGCAACGACCTGAAGGAGATTGAACAGACCTACAAAGCTGCCCTCGATGCAGGGCATGAAGGGATTATGATCAAGGTGCCGGGATCGCCGTATTCCCCTGGCCAGCGGGGAAAGAACTGGATCAAGATCAAGCCCGAGGTGGATACGCTTGACCTTGCGGTGATAGGTGCGGAATGGGGTGAGGGAAAACGCGCCCATGTTTTTGGTTCATTTCTTGTGGCCTGCCAGGATGCAGGAAAACTTGTCCCCCTCAGCCGGGTGGCAACCGGGTTATCCGACGAACAGCTCGCCGAAATGTATGAGCTGCTGAAGGACAAGGTCATCAGGAAATCCGGAAAGGAGGTGACATTTGAGCCCGGCCTGGTCTTTGAGGTAGGGTATTCCGAGCTCCAGGTAAGCCCGACATATGAAGCCGGATTTGCCCTTCGTTTCCCAAGGGTGATCCGGATACGGGACGATAAGGGTATCACAGATATTGAAACCCTCGAGAGCATCCGGGAGCGTTACCAGCGACAGTCAAAGTCGGCACAGGCATACCAGAAGTAGAAAAAAATTGCCACTGGTCATGAAAAGATAGATCGGGTTCCGTAGAACCAGGCATGAACGGGCTTTTAATGAAAAAAATCATAGTGTATGGAATACTGATCCTGATAATTCTGCTGTCTGGATGTGCAGGTACCGTGAAATCCGGAGAAAAGCCCGTCGCAAAAGGATATGTGAACCTGTGCTCATCCGACCCGGCTCAGGCAGAGTACTGGCAAAAAAACAATGATATCATCTGGAATGTACCCCTGGACAATAGTAATGGCAGCGGGGGAAGAAGGGCTGGCGAATTTCGCTCGTGTGAGAACGCATCGGTAACGATATGGGAAATCAAAATGTATGGTGTCACCGCATGGGATCACGTGACCCTCCAGTCGAAAAATGGAGGAGCCATTGATGGGTGGATGCCTGCAGATCACGTTTCAGCAACGTCAAATGAAACGGGAACCGAATGGAGCAATAATTATTCTTCGATAGTTGGGCTCTGGGACCAGACACAAAGGGGGAATGGAGCAAAAATCTGGTATGATTTTAAAGCGGATGGAACCTACACGCTCAATTATGATATGCAGGGTCATGGGATCAACATTCTTGATCAGGGAAGCTGGGCCTATGACGGGAATAGCACCTATGATCTGATATCAAATTCCTGGGCGGATCACCGGCACATTTACCTGACGATCAATAAAGATGGAAGAACATTTACCTCCGGAAGTGTTCAGGTAGTCACTGCTTCAGGGCAGAACAGTGAGCAGCCACTTGTTTATGCAAAAGAGTGACATCCCACTCCCAATTTTTCTCAAAAATCATTCCTCTTTCGGGAAGATGAACATAGTTAATCCGACCGGTCACGCATCGCAATAATTCCTGACAGGAGAAATATCCCGGTCATTCACACCGTTTATAGTGGACCAGCCTCATACCGGCGCATCCATCGGCTAGGTTATCGATACCTGATGGCCGGTCGTTCTTACGACCTGATGTTCCGATCCGGCAAACGAAACCCGCCACCCCACATCATACCGGGCCCCGCATTCAGGACAGATGAGAATGACCCGGTACATTTCCCGGGTGGATTTGATTGGAGAGTTCTTTCCTGCATCAGCCCTGAGAAACGATGTATGGAACCCATATTCATATCCGCAGGCAGGGCATATGCGGAATTCCTCATCGACGTTTTTGATGGTTATTTCACTCTCTACCGGCATAGAAACTCCTTTACCGGACTACGTTCTCGGTACACTATTAACGTTGCCCGCGGTCTGCAGCCGCAAGAATGATCTCCGCGGCGTTTTTCCTGCCATTGATCGCCGGGTGGACCTCCCGGAGGGGACGCGGGCAGCATCTCATCGTTTCGGCAATTTTTTTCTCCAGCACCTCGCTGGTCACATGCCGTCCGTCAACTGCCGTTCCTGCACCCATATCAACAATCTTTTTTGCATTGTTCTGCTGTTCCGGGTGGTTCGGGTCCATGATGATCAATACCGGTTTTTCAAAGAGCATTGCTTCATGCAGGGTGGTAAGCCCGCCATGCACGATGGCAATATTTGCCCGGGCCAGGTGCTCGTAGAGGTTCGGTACGTACCCGTGGGACTCAAAATTATCTGATGATGCCGGAAGGACCGCTCCGGTATAAAAAACATCAAAGAACAATTCCTTGTGCCGGTCAGCGATCTCCCGCAGCATCTGGTAGAGGGGGAGTTTATACGGCTCCCCGCCAAAACTGGTGAATATGGTGTCATGCGCATAGATGTAGCGGCTGGGATCCAGGTCCAGGAACGGTCCGGTAAAATGATAATCACGTTCCTCTCCTTCCGGCACAATGACATTATATTCGCTCACCGTATCCGGCGGGGGGTAATCCGGGACGATAATATGGTTTGCGAGGCGGAGGTAGCGCCGGATGAGAAAATTAAGGATAAGCCAGACAGGGTTTGTTGTGCTACCCGGCCCGTTGAAATGATTCTGGTTCGTTATGAAGATGACCGGTGTTCTGTAGACACGCGCCGCGATCACGCCCCCATACATAGTATCGCATACGACACAGTCGAACCTGTACCGGGAGACAAGCCGGCTGACTTTGACCGCTGAGAGTGCCATATTGAATACAATCCATTTCGAGCACAAAAGGGTCCTTTTCAGGCTGAAAAACCCGTCCTCTCCTTCAAGGCAGACTTCACGGGGTGTCTGATGGAGGTGGCTGCATTTGTGCTGGGCCATGAAATCGTACGATTTGCCGTATCCGGCAAAATGAACTTCATGCCCCTGTTGCTGCAGGTAATGACCGAGATGCAGACTCCGGGAAGCGTGTCCCAGCCCTTCCCCGCACACGACAAAAAGGATCTTCATGGAGTCCCTGCTCAAAGCATATGTCTCTGATAAATGATGAACTGTTACCTGGATTCGCCCGATCCTCCGGAAAGGGGGAGTGCACTCTCCTCACCTGATTCAGGAATGAGGATCCATGCAAGGATGTAGACAATTACGCCCACTCCGAAGGAGAGGATTGTGACAGCGACCCAGATAAGCCGGATGATATTTGGGTCAATATCAAGATGTTCCCCGAGGCCGGCACAAACCCCACCAAGTATCCGGTCTTTTTCTGAGCGGTAGAGTCGTTTCATGCTAAAAAATCTGTTCTTTAACACATAAAGGTAATTAGAGGAACGTTTACCTGGAACAAAGAATCTAATAATGAACATTGTTCAAGGCATAGTGAGAAGAATTGAACATGACAGGAAGTGAAGACACATACAAAACCGCTACCTTCGGGGCAGGCTGTTTCTGGGGAGTAGAGGCAGCATTCCGTAAGGTAACAGGCGTTGTTACTACTGCGGTCGGGTACATGGGGGGCTCGTTGAAAAATCCCACCTATAAGGACGTATGTACCGGGCTGACCGGTCACGCCGAGGTGGTTCAGATTACCTACGATCCGGCAAAGATCAGCTACGAACAACTTCTCGACGTGTTCTGGTCAGTCCACGATCCGACACAGCTGAACCGCCAGGGTCCGGATATCGGTTCCAATTACCGATCCGTGATCTTTTATCATGACGCAGAGCAGGGCCGGCTTGCGCGAACGTCGAAGGAGAAGATTGAAGTTTCCGGCCTGTTCGGGTTCAGGAAAATCATGACCGCAATCACGCCGGCATCGGAGTTTTACCGGGCAGAAGAGTACCACCAGCAATATTATGAAAAGCATGGCGGTTCATGCAGGATATAATAAATTTTTTCCGTCGAGGAAATGTATTAAAATGCAAACAAGGAATGTGTCTGTTATATCAGATTTGTGGTATTAAAAAATTCCTGCCTCACTGAGTCCGATGAACATCTGGATTCCGTACAGCACAATGAGCAGGTACCCGATGATCCGGTGAACAGCCCGTATCGATGATCTTTTCGTGATGATGAGGCTTGGCCCGAGCTGGATGACAGCGAGTATCGTTATCGCCAATCCGAGAATACCATGACCGGATTGAAGCACAGGTTCTCCATGATGGATCATTACCAATAACCCGAGGATGAAGGTCGCCCCTGCCACGAGGCTGAACCAGATACTGGCTGCACAGTGGAGAGGATAGGCCTGAAATGCACTCTTCCGGAAGATACGGGCCCGAAGGATTGCACCGGTCAGGATAACGATCATAAGCAGGAGAAGACCGAAGACAGCAGCGACGGCATGGCCGATCCATTGGGACGGGGTACCGAATGTCGCAGCCATGCTGCCCGCTGCTATGACCCCCCCGAGCACCATCAGCAGATACGGTATTGTTATATATTTTCGGGCAGTTTCCTGACTGACTGGTCCGGTAATCATCGTATCCCCGGTAGTGTGGACAGGAGAGGATTAACCCACCTGATAGTAAAACTATCTGCCTTCAGCCGTCAGGAACAGGACACGACCATTATTTTCGGTATAAACCGGCACATCGCAAAAACATAAAATGCGATTACAAGCAGAAGCTGGATTCACACGGCGCAAGAAATGAAAAACCTGCCGGTGAACCTTGACAGCAATGGATACACATAAAGCAGATGCTGAACTATCTTTTCTATCATCTGGTGATGAGGTCCGCCATTTATAGATATCAGGGCTGATGACCTCTGTTTTATCAGTACTAACAATCCGCAACCATCCGATGAGAAGTCAGGGCGCATTACTTTTGCTTTTCCAGAACACCGGGGAAACCACACCTGGGATAACCAGGTGGGCAGGAACCGCAGGAAGTTTTGACCCGGGTTGCGGATTATCAATGCAGATGAGAAGGTAACGAGGCGAACGATGTCACAACAACTTGGGGGACAACCCATATTAATTCTCAGGGAAGGAACAACCAGGAACCGCGGTAAGGATGCTCAGAACAGTAACTTTGCTGCTGCAAAGGCTGTGGCAAGCGCTGTACGCTCGACCCTCGGTCCCAAAGGCATGGACAAGATGCTCATCGACAGCATGGGGGATATTACCATCACGAATGACGGCGTTACCATCCTCAAGGAGATGGACATAGAACATCCCGCAGGAAAGATGATGGTCGAGATCGCCAAGACCCAGGATGCAGAGGTCGGTGACGGAACAACTACTGCCGTTGTTATCGCCGGTGAACTCCTGAAGAACGCCGAGGAGCTCCTGTCCCAGAGCGTCCATCCGACCGTCATTGGTGAAGGATACCGGCTGGCGGCAGAAAAGGCACTCGTGATGCTCGATGGGTTTGCAATTGCAGTAAAGCCGACCGATACCGCGATGCTCAAAAGTATTGCCAAAACGGCGCTTTCAGGCAAGAACGCAGAGGTTTCAAAGGATCTTCTCTCCGACATTATCGTGAAAGCGATCGTGTTTGTAACCGATCCCGACGGCAGTGTCGATATCGCCCATATCAATGTGGAGAAGAAGGTCGGGGGATCGACCGATGACTCAACCCTTATCGAAGGCATGGTCATTGACAAAGAGCGTGCGCACCCGAACATGCCGAAATCCGTAAAGGATGCAAAAATCCTGCTCCTCAACGCGGCGCTCGAATTCAAAAAGACCGAAGTGAACGCGAAGATCAATATCTCTACGCCGGGACAGGCACAGGCATTCCTTGACGAAGAAGAGCACATGGTCCACGTGATGGTGGACAAAGTCGCCCGTAGTGGTGCAACGGTTATTTTCTGCCAGAAGGGGATCGATGATGTCGCGCAGCACTATCTTACGAAAGCCGGCATTCTCGCTGTCCGCAGGGTAAAGAAGAGCGATATCGAGAACCTTGCCCGTGCAACTGGCGGGAATATTGTCAACAGTATCGATGCGATCTCGAAAAAGGATCTTGGCAATGCCGGCCTTGTCGAGGAACGCAAAATCTCCGGGGACGAGATGATCTACATCTCAAAATGCAAAAACCCCAAGGCCGTCTCCATCATCATCCGGGGAGGGACGGAGCACGTTGTTGACGAACTTGAACGGGCTGTCCATGATGCGCTCATGGTTGTCAGCGTCGTGGTCCAAGGTAAAAAAATAGTGGCCGGGGGCGGTGCACCTGAGACCGAACTCTCCCTCCAGTTACGGAGATATGCTTCGCAGCAGGGCGGTCGTGTCCAGCTTGCGATAGAAGCGTTCGCCGCAGCTCTTGAGATCATCCCCCGCTCTCTTGCCGAGAACGCAGGATTGGACCCCATCGATATCCTTGTCGATATCCGGGCTGCACATGAAGCAGGAAAGAAGACATTCGGACTGGATGCGGAGACCGGCAAACCGGCGGACATGCTGAAAGCGGGCATTGTCGAACCCCTGCGGGTGAAGTCACAGGCAATTTCGAGCGCAGCAGAGGCAGCGGTGATGATCCTCCGCATCGACGATATCATTGCATCCTCAAAGGCTGCCGCCCCTGAAGGTGGCATGCCGCCCGGTGCTGGTGGAATGCCCCCCGGCATGGGCGATTATTAACCATACCGGTTCTTTCTTTTTTTTCGCAGACAAAATCCGGACCGGAATACCTGTCTTGCGGGTAACAGTTTTTCGTGAGATTCCTGAAAAACAACGAAACCGTAGGATACTTGATAACAGCCAAAATATCAGAAAAGTAATCGATAAAAGATTAAAAAAAAATGCCGCGCAAATCCTATTTATTTGATGGTTTATTTGCCTTTATGTGGAGTGCAATTTCGATGGCCGTGCGGAGTTCGTCATCCTTGCAGGGTTTCAGGATATAACCGTACGGAGCGGTAGCGCCCACACGTTCCAGTATTGTGGTATCACATAAGGCCGTGAGATAAATGACGGGGATGTGATATTTTTTCCTGATTTGATCCGCCGCCTGGATGCCATCCATCTTTCCGGCA
>Ga0326726_10007073_pt1 | contig 10048 bp, 9 predicted proteins | sample MHFenrmetagenome_2_FD_207603 | JGI IMG/M metagenome (GOLD analysis project Ga0326726, IMG submission 207603) | Lab enriched peat soil microbial communities from Michigan Hollow, Ithaca, NY, United States - MHF15MN | ecosystem: Environmental > Terrestrial > Soil > Wetlands > Peat | place: USA... | reverse complement strand
TTTCCCACATCCGCATAGTTCCCCAATCGCTTTTGATAGGCTGCCTCCTCCTCGGTTGTACCGGTCGCCTATAGCCTCTTCACCACACCCGAGCAGGTAGTCGATTTCCTCAGCTTTTCCTGTATTTGTCAACAAGTGCCGCAGCGCCAATACACCGGAGGCCCGGCTTGACAAATTCTCTAATAAGATCTCAGGAACGAGCGCGACATCTTCTTCATGACCGGCCTGGATGCAACCGATCAAACGCTCGCCCTGAACATAGAGAGGCAAGGCATGATTTTGACTGATTGTATTCGAAATATGATCCAGGGGAAAACCCTTCCCAACCTTTTTTAAATCGCCCAAATTAAACAATGAATGATCGGACAAGCGTGAGACGACTTCCTCCACAAATTCTTCTTCCAGCATAATGAGCTCAAACTCATCGCAGATTTTGAGCATGCCATAGAATTCCTCTTCTGGCATGATTTCTCCCATAGACCCCTTTCTTGCAGCATTAGCGATGGGATGTTGATACCACGGTGAGGGAATGTTTCGCAGTTCGTCAGGGTCTAGATTGCCAATAAATGCTTGGTTAGGAGGGTAGGCAACAGCTTGGGCAAAGCTCTGCAGATGGTCCAAGATGGGTTTTAAAACGGTTGGGTCCTTTAAAATCTCTCGGGAGGGCTTGGACCCGTGACGAACCAAGGAAGGGACGTGGGCCAAAAAATAGGACACTCCCGTAACTACTGGCTTGACGCTTTCATTCTTCGAATGCTTCATTATTCGTCCTTTGAAGATAATTTAAAAAACACTTGGTTAAGTGACCGTCCATCCCAAAAAGCTCTGACACCTTAGTGCTAAATCAACACACGCAAGACTCGTTCTTCCTATCCTTCTCTCAGTCGTGCAAATGTCTTAAGGCCCTCTCCACGATACCCCTGCGGAAAGCCTTCTCCGCTGCCGGATCCCGATTCGGATCCCCCACCGGATGAAGAACGCTCGCAGCAGGGATAATCCGGTTAGAACCTACCATCTGAGCTACAGGCGTTAGAGCACAAATATGAGCTGTGGGAAGTCCAGCCCTCTCTAACTCTTTCGTAAGCACTGCACCGCAGCGCGTACTTGTTCCTCAGGTAGATGTCAGGATTACTCCGGATACCCCTTCATCTTTAAGTTCTTTCGCTATCGCTTGACCCATCGTTCTAATATTTTCTACAACGCACACTGCTCCTGCAGTCGAATAAAACTTCTTGTGGAGTTTCCCGATGACCCCTTCTTTTTCCAAATCCAGCATGACGTCAACCGGAACTAACCGATGAGGATCCTGGAGAACAAATACGGGGCTATAACCGACATGATTCACTTCATAGTCATCAGGATTGAGGCCATCCGTGTCGTTAAAGCTGTACGAACCAAACCGTGTGGCTTCCCTTGCCTGAATTCTGTCTGGATTGCCCTTGGGAACTAACCCCCCATCTGTAACTAGTGCAATGGTGGCTACATGAAGATCCTTTAGGCCTGAGGCCGGCTTCACTCGATCATACCTTGGAGGAGGAACTTCCGATTGAAAAGGCTCCCCCCGGAGTTTGGCTAATAACATGGAAACGACCCTTTCAGCGCCAATCCGGTCTGAGACTTCGTTATTAAGGTATCCACGAGCGAAATACCCTTCAAAAGAAGGCTTGCCCATTTTTTCCCTCGCCACAAGCCTGCATGCGATGTTTACCATCTTGGATATGACATCCGACATCCTTCGCGCAGAACTTTCAGTTTCTATGATGTAGACATCTTTTCTGAAAAGATCTACGCCAGGGTTCTCGACGAACATCCCCGTGACTGCTGGAATTCCCAGCTGACTTTGCGCTCTTTTGCACACAGCGCCACAAGCGATACCATAACGGCCGGCATCAAAAGCTGGCCCCGCAATCACGACATCCGGTTCTTGGGATTTTATCAGGTTCATCACCTCCGTCGTTGCGTCTTCAATTCTTTCCGCAAAATAGTTGTCTCCGCAGATGATCGTCGCCACCACTTTCCCTTGATCACCGAAGGCCCCTTGGACAGCCTTGCCGGGGCCAATTGGACCAATTTTTATTTGAGGCTCTGCATGGGCTTTATCTTCCCCGCCAATCCCTCCAAAAAATTGATTCAAATAGTGAACTACTCTCAGGGTCTTACCTCCCATCTTATTTTCCTCCTTTCTATGGATTCTTACGCCGTTCAATATGGAATTGTCTGAATTACTTAGTACCGGACTGCGATGAGTCTTGAATTCCCTGTTTGACTCAAGACTCCTTTCATCCATCGAAGAGTTGTTTCAATTGGCCCGTCCACCGGAGGTCCTTCAGGAAATGCCGCCGGTTCCCCTATGATTCTATCAACCGGAGGTAATGTGATTGGATTCCATGGAGTCCCTAAGCTGACAATAGCATCGACCTCAGGTGCGTTGAATAAGATGCTGCCGTCAGCATCACCGACATCTGCTGGATAATGTGTTATGGCTACGGAAGTCCTCACTCCAAGGTCTTCACACCTCTGGGCAGTAAGGGCCAGCGGAACCTCAGGAATCCCTCCTCCACTTTTGGTTAGGATAACCCCATCTGCTCCAAGAACCCACTTGGCTAAATTAGCTGACATGATTGCTGCTCTTTCATTCTCTCTTTCATCGCCATGACCCACAGTAATGATGACACCAGCGAAACACAGATCCTTCCCATGTCTTTGATACAACTCCTTAATAATGGAATGGTTTTGAAGGCCAAATACATCTATGGCCATCGTTCGATACGGGGTCACCATAGCTCCGTCTAAGATTTCGTTAGGATGCAGAATGGTAGGCACAATTGACGAAGCGTTGCTGCCATATAGGACCGGGTAGCCAGGTATCGTCTCAAATTGGCCTGGAATAAATTGAAAGATATAGGCCACTTTGGGTAGATGTTCTAATCCCTTCTCTATTTTCGAGGGAGCAGGCAGTTCATATACCTCTATCTCGTCTGGCTTCAGATCCTTGCCAGCTTTGGCCAAATAAACAGCCGTTTTCAACTCGGCTATCTTGAGAGCTATTCGATATTCTTGGACGCTAATCTCGTTTGCAGGCCAAGGCACCAATACAATATTATGGGTTTTCCCGTAAATGCTAAGCTCGGCCCCTGGTCCTGACATGTCGATTATTCTTCCATGTCGAGGAAACCCAGGTTGCATAGGTGGGTCTCCCTCTCTACGGTATTCACTTGCAACCACCGCGGTGCCACGTAGCACACAGGTATTACCTTGGCCGACGGGGCCTTGCTTCCCCAAAGCACCCGGAAAGTCCACACCGCCCTTTGTTTTGGCCCTCGGTTCCGCAGCGTCAGAAGCTTGTATGATTCTGCACTTTTCGCCGGGATGTGCCAACTCAATATCAACACGGCTCAGCCTTTTGTCTTCTTTTAGGAATTCCTGAAGCTCTTGGCGGTTTATATAGAGAACCCCGTCAGTAATTCTTGTCCCGTCTCCAAATTGAACATCCTTAATATTCAGTATATCAAGTTGAAGCCGCATCTGTATCTCCTTGTAACCCTTTAATTATAAAAATGGGGCTGGTTGAATGCATTCTGTAAATATTGATGAACAAAATCTTTAGAATTACAATCTTTGCCTTTGTATCCATCATCTCCCCTTGTCTTCTTGTCACCCTTCTTTGAAGGTCTTTTACCCTGTTAGAAAGCCCCGCTGCTTGCAGCAGGGATGAAGATAAGTTCCTTTTGAAGAGAACACGGGGTTGAATGCCCCGAATGAGCCGTCCCGTTAGAAGGGCGAAGCTCTTCTAACGGGGTTCCCTACAGTTTAAACGCCAAGATGTCGGGCCTTCACTTCCTCATTCCGCCACAATTCGCCGGGAGTGGAATGGTAAACAATCTTCCCCTTGCTCATCACATAGACGTAGTCCGCTACTTGAAGAGCGAAAGAAAGTTTTTGCTCCACGAGAAGAACGGTGAGACCTTGCTCCTTGAAACTCCTGATGAGCTGGCCGAGATCCCGAACCAACAAAGGGGCCAGCCCCTCAGAGGGTTCATCCATGAGTAACAATTTTGGCCTTGAGATGAGACCCCGGCCTGTGGCAAGCATCTGTTGCTCGCCCCCGGAAAGCCTGCCGCCTCGCTGACTTTTTCTCTCTTTTAAGATCGGAAAGATCTGAAAAACCTTTTCCACGTTAAAGTCCTTTTCGCTTCGGGAAGGGCATTTGTACGGAACTTCTAAATTTTCATTGACCGTAAGAGAAGAGAAGATCCTTCTGCCCTGGGGGACAAGTCCGATTCCCAATCGAACGATCCGGTGAGCGGGGAGGTGACTGATCTCCTTGCCTTCCAGCAGGATGCCGCCAGTCCGTACAGGCCGAAATCCGATAATGGAGTAGATCAGAGTTGTCTTTCCCATTCCATTCCGGCCTAAGAGAGCCACCACCTTCCCCTTGGGTATTTCCATGGATACCCCTTGGAGGATATAGCTCTCGCCAATATAGGTATGAATATCTCTAACCTCTAACATGGTTCGTTTAGCCTAAGTAGATCTCCGTCACCTTTGGGTTTCCTTTGATCTGTTCGAGCGAACCTTCCGCCAGGATGCTGCCGAAATGAAGGACCGTAATCTTCTCCGCAATCTCAAAGGCCACATCCATATCGTGCTCGATCAAGAGGGTGGTGATCTCACGGGACAGGCCTTTAATGATGGAGGTCACTGAAGCAGTCTCAGCCGGGGACAACCCCGCGGTAGGTTCATCCAAAAGGAGTAGGCGTGGTTTGGTCGCTAAAGCCATGATCACTTCTATCTGCCTCTGTTCCCCATAAGAGAGGTTTTTCAGGAGGGTGTCCTTTTTCTCCCACAGGTTCCATTCCTTTAGAAGACGTTCAGTCTCATGGATAATTTCCCGAAAGCTCCTGACCCGGCGGTAAAAACAGAAACGGGCCCATTTCATGGCCTGAACTCCCAGCAAGATGTTGTCGAAGACAGTAAGTTTCTGAAAGAGATTGGTCACCTGGAATGTCCGTGCCATCCCCAAGGCGGCTCTCTGGTGAGCCTGAAGGGTTGTCACCTCGCGACCAAAGAGGGAAATACGGCCTGAAGAGGGAAAGAGAAATCCACTGATCAGATGAAAAAGGGTCGTCTTCCCGGCGCCATTGGGACCAATGATGGCTCGTCGCTCACCCTCCTCAATCTCTAGGGAGATGCCTTGAATGGCCTTTAATCCGCCGAAGTTCTTGGAAAGGGTTTGCAGACCTAAGGCTTTCAACTTTTTCCTCTTTGGATGCCGGAGAATATCCCCTCTGAGAACAGCATGATCACAGTGACGTAAACAATGCCAAGGACCAAAGACCACCTTTCCGTGAAACCGCTTACAAGGTTCTCCAGTAGGACAATCATTCCAGCCCCAATCGCAGGTCCGAAGAGGCTGCCCGAGCCCCCCAGGATCAACATCAACAAGGCCTTGACCGAGAGGTCCACGCTGAAATTGGAAGGGTTAACAAATCCACTATAATAAACCCAGAGAACCCCGCTGATTCCCGCGAAGATGCCAGCAAAAATAAAGCCCAGATATTTGTAAAGCCAGACGGGATAGCCTAACGCCTTCATCCTCGACTCACTTTCCCGGATGCCCCTGAGGGTATATCCAAAAGGCGAACGGACGAGAATGAAAAGAGCAACGAGGACAATGAGGAAAATGACAAAAACAAAATAGTAGAAATGAGGGTCTGGCTTCAGGTCGATTCCTATTCCTATTTGGGGTCGCCCGATCCCCGGCAACCCGTCATCCCCTCTTGTGAGGCTTCTCCATTTGAAGGCAATCCCCCAAAGGACCTGGGATAAAGCCAAGGTAATGAGCATAAAGTAAGGACCTCTCGCCCGGATGGCGAGAAGACCGAAGAAAGCTGCGGTGAGGCCCCCCAATCCCATTCCCAAGGCGATCACGACCCAGAAGTTCTTGATCCCGGCCATATACAGAAATCCTGTCGTGTAAGCAGCCACTCCGAAATAGGCAGCATGTCCCATGGAAGGAAGGCCGGTATGACCCACCAACACGTCAAGACTCATAGCAAAAATCGCCATGATGAATATTTGGATCGCAAGGCCCACATAATAGTTGGAGAAAAGAGAGGGCAGAAGAAGGGCCAGGACAGCGAAAAGAAAAGCCAACAAGAAAGGTCCTTTGAATACTTCGAAAGTTTTCACTCTTCTATCTTTCCAAATATTCCTGTAGGTCTGATCGCCAAGACGATGGCCATCGGTGCAAAAAGAGTGAAGAGGGAGAGTTCTGGAAAGAGCGCTTTACCGAAATTATCGATGAGACCCACAAAAAGACTTCCGATGAAGGCGCCCCTGAGGCTCCCCACCCCGCCAATAATCACAACCACTAAGGCCAAAAGGAGCATCGAGATATCCACTCCCGGAAAAACCCCTACAAAAGGGCCGCCAATGATCCCTCCAATTCCTGCCAATAAAGCTCCTAAACCAAACACTCCGGTGAAGACCATCTGGATATTGATTCCCGCTCCCCTCAACATCTCCTCATCGTCTACCCCCGCACGGACGATCGCCCCGAACTTCGTCTTTTCCTGAAAGATCCAGAGGCCCACTGCGACGACGACCCCGACCAAAATCACAAAAAGCCGATACGAAGGGAACACCACGCTTCCAATCCAAATCGAACCTTTCAAGAGAGAGGGTTTGGGGAGGGCCACAGGATTCCCTCCCCAAACCCAAAGACAAAGATCCGCAATGATCAAAACAAAACCGAAAGTCAGGAGCACCTGCTGAAGTTCCTTCATATGGAATCGGCGAAGAAAGAACCTCTGCATGGCCATCCCCACCAGGACAACGGCAATCGAAGAGGCGACCGTCGCAAGGAGAAAGTTTTCCGTTGCCCGCAGTACGGTCAACCCGATATAAGCGCTGAGGAGATAAAATGATCCATGGGCGATATTGATGATTTTCATCAACCCAAAAATCAAGGTGAAGCCCGCTGCGACCAGAAAAAGCATCATGCTGAAAGACAGACCGTTGAGAGTCTGGATAATCCAGAAAGCCATCGACCTCCCCTTACTTCTTTGGCATCCAATATTGATCCACATCCGGTATCACGCTGACGACTTCGTTATTATATTTCCCATCCCTTTTCTCCACGCGCTCAATGAAGGTGTTAAAAATCACGTTCTGGTGTTCATCAAATCGAATGGGGCCTCTGGGCGCTTCAAATTTCACACTCCTCAATGCCTTTAGGAATGCCTCTTGATTCTCAATCTTTCCCTTCACGGCCTCAAGGGCTTTCACAATAAACTTGGCACCCACATATCCTCCCTCGGATAACGACCCCGGGTCGTAGTTATACTTCTTTCGATATTCCCTGACAAACCTTTTGTTTTCCGTCGAATCGTAGCCAATACAATAACGCGCGTAGCTCTCGACCCCTAAGGCTGCCTCTTTCTGCGAAGGGAGATTGGCTTCATCGGTCACACCTTCCTCGCAAAAAAGCTTGATTTTCTCCTTTAAGCCATATTCCTCGTATTGATTAACGAACCGGATCGCATCGCTTCCCGCGAAGAAGGCCCATGTCCTGTCGACCTTTCCCGCGTAATTGGCTACTTTGGCCAGATAGGGTGCAAAATCGTTTGTCCCAAGAGGAGGGTAAATCTCTTCAATAACCTCGCCGCCCATAAATTTGAACGTCTTCTTGAAGCCGTCTCCTTTTTCATGACCTGCCGCATAGTCCGATCCGATCATAATGACTTTCCTGGCGCCCATCTTGGCATAGGCATACCAGCCGCCAGCCCTATCCTGCTGACCGTTGGCGAAGGAGGTTCTAAAAATGAACGGGCTCCGTTGGTCCTGCGTGACCTTGTTCGCGCCTGCATTGGTGATGACAAGAGGAACCTTGCTCGCGATCACATAATCTCTGACCGCATAGGCCACCCCGCTGCTGATGATCCCCGCAAGAATCTGGACGTGATCTTTTTCCACCAATTTCTTCGTCTTCACCAGTCCAACCTCCGGCTTGCCTTCGTCATCCTCATCAATAAAAACGATCTGCCTCCCTGCTACTTTGTTCCCGACTTCCTCCAGATAGAGCTTGAACCCATCTCTCAAATCACTCCCGAATTTGGCAAAGACTCCAACGTAAGGAGCCAGGTATCCGATCTTGATGGGTTCAGCCGCCCCAGCAACCCCTCCACTTCCAAAGGTAATAGAAAAAAGAAAGATAGACAGTATCATTATGAATAAACCTTTTCTCATCTTTTTATACCTCCTTTGTTTTTTTCGCGATCCGCTTTCAAGGCTCACCTCATCATCCCGCACCACCTCCCTCTTTAAGAGAAGTTTCTGCAAAACCCCGTGAGGGGGCTCTCCTTTTCTCCTCCCTCCCCGCGGGATCCCGTCAAGGGGTTTTAACTTCCGCCCCCAGCCAAGAAGTTCATCTTGCTCCGTTTGTAGTATTTCGATACGGCTAATATATGTTTTTCGAGCAGAAGCATCGCCTTTTCGCGGTCTTTCTTAACAAGGGCGTCCAGGATTTGCTCGTGGGCCCGGACTGCCGCTTGATCGATGATGAAGTTCGGAGACCTTCGTCTGCGCAACTCGAGATGCATGGCGTTAATGGTTCTCTCAAATAAAGCATAGACGGTGTTCTTTGACGCTCTTGACAACAATGAATGAAATTCGACATTGACATCCGTCGCCAACTTCCCTTTGGCGATTAACTCTTTGCTCTCGCCAAGATTTCGCCGAAGTTCACGAATGTCTTTGTCATTCGCATGATCGATGGCTTCACTCAGGATGCCTCTCTCGATGAGCAAACGCGCCGCAGTAAACTCCTTGATGCTAATCTTTTCCATGTGGAGTGCGTCTAAGAGCAGACCGCTTGTCCTCTTTAAAATGTTGTTCCTGACAATCGATCCGCCGCCAAACCCTTTTTTCACGGAGATGAACCCGGATAGCTCAAGGATGCGGAGCGCTTCCCGGACGGTCTGGCGACCGACGTTGAATTGTTCGCTCAGCACACTTTCGGGAGCGAGCTTATCCCCGGGTTGCAGAACACCTTTCAAGATTAATTTCTTGATTTGCGAAGAGACCTCTTCAAACGCCCTCTTGCTTCTGACCGGAACAAATATTTTTTTCATCAAACCACCGAATCCGAATCCCAAATCAACCCATTCGACTCCCGGTCTGAAGCCCCGGGTATGCCCTTCGGCCTGAGCTCGGGTCGAAGGCTTAGGGTTGATGCTGAGCGGCGCTTTTTATTCCGATTTACAAATCGTGGGCTTGGCGCCGTCGAACGTATCGAAAAAGTCTGAAGTCAGACTTTTTCGTACCAGCTTTCCTTGCGGTTGTCAAGATCAAACCGAACCTGTCTTTTCCTCTCCACGTTGAAAGAAGGTTAGAAGACGGCATCTTCAGATGACGATGGGTCCCGGTGCCGGCGCCATGGCGGAGGCCGCCCCCGGAAGACACGATAAACGTAAGGTCGTGCGTTGCCTGAAGGGTGTCAGAACCCGGACCGAGACACGAGGCGGCGGGTCGGGTTAACCCGGGGGCCCTACGTCGCCCCGTCCGTCACTCCCCACTTCACGCCCGCACTGCTGAGGGCTGCTCCTGAAACATCCACCACCGATGCGCCGCCGTCCAGCAAAAGGACGGACCCCGTCATAAACGACGAATCGTCACTCGCGAGAAAGACGCAACCTCCCGAGACTTCATCCGGAGCCGCGACCCGGCGAAGCGGCACGTTGGATGAGATGCACGCAAACACGCCGTGTGAAGCGTTTGGGTGAGCGGGCTGAGCGCTTCCTACAGCATCGCCGTCGGCGTAGCGCCCGGGCAGACGGCATTACAACGAACCTTAGAAGGACCATAATCCAGGGCGGCCTGTTTGGTGAGCATGATGAGAGCGGCTTTTGACGTGCAATACGCCGGCATCCCCGGCAGGCAGCGTAATCCGCCTAAAGATGAAACATTGATGATCGAGCCTCCGCCGCCTTTGATCATATGCGGTATGGATGCCTTCATGACCAGAAAAGGACCGGTCAGGGTCACT